>OVEP011193000.1_pt1 | contig 22282 bp, 23 predicted proteins | sample 1779801 | NCBI WGS metagenome assembly OVEP01 (sample SAMEA3914791, study PRJEB12502) | metagenome | biome: forest; material: soil | place: Canada | collected 2011-07-03 | depth 0.1 m
GAGTCAGTTTTCAGCGGCGAAGTTCCGAAGCAAGCGAGCCCATTCGCACCGCCCCCGAAAGCCAAGATTGTACCGGAGCCGGAAAAGTTCGAAATGGGTGATGCGCCGCTGTGGGGTGATCTGGTCCGTTTCGTGCAGAAGCACGGTGATGTGATTATCCAGTGCCGCCACCCGCAGCCGCGAGGTATCGCTGTAGATACCATCTATCGTGGTGTCACTTGCTTCGCTCATCCCACTTGCGAGCTTCGCCACATCAAGCACGGCTGGGTTTCGTGGGCCGACGCGCAGTATAACTAACCTATGCAACTTCGACCACCTGACGCACCTGTAAAAAAACCGGGCAATCAAATGCCCGCTTGGTGCAGTGTATTATTTGAGCCTCAGTGGCGCTATATCAGCGTGCGGGGTGGCCGCGGTTCGGGTAAAACTAAGAATTTCGCGCGGGCTCTCGTCCTGCGCTCGACGGTTGAAAAGCTGCGCGTGCTCTGCACTCGCGAGGTACAGCTTTCGATTCGGGAGTCGGTCTATGCCACGATTGTCAATGAGATTCGCGAGCTTGGGCTGGAAAGTCAGTTCGAAATTCTTTCGAATGAAATCCGATCCAAGAAAGGCGGTTCGTTCATCTTTCGCGGCCTTGCGTCAGAAACGATTGACTCTATTAAGTCGCTCGCTGATATCGACATTGCGTGGATCGAAGAAGCGCAGGCAGTTAGCCGCAAGTCGTTTGAAATGCTATTCCCAACGATCCGGGCGAATGGCTCACAAATCTGGATGAGTTGGAATCCGGTCTTGGAGACCGACGCGATCTATGAAATGGTCGTGAAAGAAGGTTTGCCAATGTGCGCGAACCTTTTCGTCAACTTCGACCAGAATCCATGGTTCCCGGAAGTGCTGCGTCTTGAAGAACAGCACATGAAGGGCCGCGATCCGATCAAACACCGCCACATCTGGCTCGGTGAGCCACTCCCCGCGGTCGAGGGTGCGATCTACTTCCAAGAGATCGTATCAATGGAGCAATCGGGCCGCATCCGCCCGATGACGTTCGATCCGAACCTTCAGATTTACCTAGTATTTGACTTGGGCTTCAATGATGCAATGACCTGCACGGTCGTGCAGCGTACCAAGGACGATATTCGCCTTCTGGACTATCTGGAGAACAACCGGGTAGCCCTCGCATGGTTCAACGATGAGCTTCGACTGAAGAATTATGAGACCGGCATCGTCGTGCTGCCACATGATGGCCGTCATAAGAGCTTGCAGACCGGTTTGTCGCCACAAGAAATCATGCAAATGTACGGTTGGGCCGTTGAGATTGTTGATAATATCGGAGTCGAAAATGGTATTCGCATAACTCGCGAACTGATGGCCCAAATGTACATCGACTCGGCCCGCTGCGCCGCGTTGATCGAGCACTTGAAGCGCTACGCCCGGAATAAACACGGCCATCCGATTCACGATGAGCACTCGCACGGCGCTGATAGCGTCCGCTACGTTGGAGTGCATTCGAGTATTATGCAGACCGGAATTATCGGCAGTCTGACCAGTTCATGGTCAAGGCCGCTCGCTTATCCGAAGCTAGCTACCGTCTAAGGCCACATCATGGATCAGCAAGACCTTGAAGCGCTATTTGAACAAACACTGATTCCCGACTCTTCGCCCGCTGGCGTGCCCGAACCGGGTGTCCCCGTCCAAGAAATTCAGGTTATGGGTGAGGATGACAGCAATGAAGACCTGGTGATGGACGATTCGACGATCGATTCCATCCTTCAGCGTCACATCCAGAATTCAACCAACTGGATGGGCTCGCAGATCAGCACGGCGCAGGCCAAGGCCATGCAATTCTATCTCGGCCTGCCCGAGGGCGAGTTGTCGCCTCCCGGCATCCAAGGCCGCTCGCAGATTGTAGATACTACGGTATCCGATCAGATCGAGTGGCTGATGCCGCAGTTGATGGAAATCTTCTTTGCGTCCGGCAATATCGTGCGTTTCGGCCCGCGCAAGCCGGGTGATGAAGCCGGTGCGCAGCAGATGACGCACTTGGTGAATTACATCATCAATGACGTGAATCCGGGCTTTCAGTTCTTCTTGGACTGGTTCAAGAATTCGCTGCTGAATAAGGTCGGGGTCGCCAAAGTCTGGTTTGAGCACTTCGACGAGACCGTGCGTTATGACGCAAAAGGTATCACTGATGCTCAACTAGCGGTGATGGCCGACGATGCTGATATTGAGATCGTCGAAATCACGAGCTACGTCGATCCAGTTTCAGAACGTCACGCGCTTGAGCAATATCACCAAGCGATGGATCAGTATCGGCAAGCAATCGAGCAATATGTGGCCACTGGTGGCATGGCTCCCCCAGCGCCCCCGCAGCCCGGTCAACTGCCGCCCCCGCCTGCCGCGCATCCGAATGAGCCAGCAGCGGGCGCTCCCCCGCAGCCCTTTGCGCGCCCGCAGCCACAGCCCCAAGCGCCGCAGCAGTTGCCGCCCCCGCAGCCGCCGCAGAAGATCGACTTCAAAAAGTTGCCGCAATTGCATAATGTAGTTGCTGCGCGCTCCAAGAAGTCGGGCCGCGTCGCGATCTCGGCAATGAACCCGGAAGACTTTCTTATTGATGAACGCTCACGGCGCATCGAAGATGGCTTCTGCGCGCACCGTTTGGTCAGGACCATCAGCGAAATTCGGGCCACATATCCGTCGGCTGAGCACTTCGACGTTGATCAGCTGTCGAGCGATCCGCTTGCGGAGACGGTGCAGAATTCCGAAGTTATGTATGCCCGCGAGTCGCTCCAGACGGTGTATAAGCCGCAGGAAGTCGAGGACTATGGCGACGAGAGCCAGCGTAAGGTATTTCTCTATGAGTGCTACCTGCCTATCGATTGCGACGGCGACGGATTTGCCGAATGGCGGAAGATCACGCGTGCTGGCAATGCGCTTCTGGAAAACGTTGTAGTCGAAGGGCCTCCGTTTGCTGCGCTCTGCCCGGTGCCGATTCCGGGTCTGTTCTACGGTCGTTCGATTGCAGAGCTTGGCATGCCCCTTCAGTTGGCCAAGACTGGCGTTTTGCGCGCTCTGGTCGACAATATGAATGTGCAAGTCAATGGCCGCACGTGGGCTGTTGAAGGCCAAGTAAATATCGATGACTTGCTCACCAATCGCCCGGGTGGCGTGGTGCGGGTCAAGAGCGCCCAATCGGTGGGAATGCTTCAGCAGGGCATGGCCGATAGCGCAGGGGCTTACCAGCTTCTGGAATACCTTGACGCATCGGGTCAGGAGAAGACCGGGGTCACGAAATACAGCCAAGGTACAGATGCTGACTTCCTGAATCCGACCGCCACTGCTTATAAGGGCGTGACACAGCGAGCCGACCTCCGCACGAAGCTCATCGCACGGATTTTTGCTGAGACCGGCGTCAAAGAGCTTGTGCGACTGATTCAGCGCGAATTGGTAAAGCATCAGAATCAGCGCATGACGTTCCAGTTGAATGGAAGCTGGGTCGACGTTGATCCGCAGGTCTGGAATACGCAGTATGACATGAAGGTTAAGGTGGGCCTTGGCACCGGCGACATGGGTGAAAAGGCAATGCTGATCCAGCAGTTCATGCAGGTGATGCAACTGCTGATGCAAGGCCAGCTTGGTATCGTTACGCCGCAAAATATCTACAATGCGGCTAAAGAACTTTGCGAGGCTATGCAGATCGGTAGCCCGGATCAATTCTTGACGCAGCCGCCGCCCCCACCGCCGCCCGGAACTCCGACGCCGCCCCCACCGCCGACCCCTGATATGGTCAAGGTGCAAGGTCAGCAGCAGTTAGACCAGCAGAAGTTCCAGCACGATACGCAGATGGAACAGCAGAAGTTCGACTTTGAGCAGCGAATGCAGACTCAGCGGCTCGCGCAAGAGAAAGAGATCGCGCTGTATCGTGAGCAGTTGTTGGCTCAGCGCCAGCAGCAGGAATCGGCACAAAACCTTGCGTGGGAGAAAGAGAAGTTCTACGCGAATCTGGCCGCTACTCGCACCGGCAATGCGGAGAAGGCTGGGGTCGATGCTCAGCAGGAAATCGCGCTGAACACCGCAATCACGCAAAACGAGGATGGTAGCGTGACGCATATGCCGGTCGATACGCTTTTGCAGACGCGCCAACAGGATATCGATTCGCACCACCGGCATCTGGATCGTCAGCAGCAAGACCAGCACCATGCACAGGATTTGCAGGCTCAGCAGGAAAATGCGGAGGCCACGCGCCAGCAACAGGCCAATGTGGCCAAGCAGCAACCGAGCAAGAAGTAAAATTCAGCGGGGAGGTACAATCTCCCTGTTGATTCCCGCCATGCAGTAATTTATATTCACATCATAAACGGAGTGTACAACATGTCAACTGAAGCTACCCAAGGAATGGGCGCGGATGTAGCTGACTTGGAATCCATGTTTAACGATGAGCCGGATGACTCCGCAACTCAAAGCGCGACACAAAACCAAGGCCAGCAAGGCACGCAAGCGCAGAACAACGGCGAAGACGTTCTTGAATTGGACGCTGAAGGCAACCCGGTCGATCCGGCAATTGCCACCGATCCGGTTGAGGGTGTTGAAGTCGAGGTCGATGAAAACGGCGATCCAGTCGTTCAAGTTGATCCGAACGCACCGGCGGTAGCGCTCGAAATTCCGGTTGACCACAAGGTGAAGTATCTTGTGAACGGCAAGGAAGTCGAGACCACTTACGGCGAAATGGTTGCAAACGCTCAGAAGTACGAGGGTGCCAACCAGAAGTTCGAAGAAGCTGCGGCAATCCGTAAAGAGTATACTGAGAAGACGCAGACGATTCACACTCGCGAGCAGCAACTCAGTCAGGTTCTGGAGTTTTACATCAACCAGAGCCAACAGCTGATTCAAGCCCAACAGCCCGATTGGAATAAGTTGTTGGAGGAAAATCCGACTGAATACGTGCGCCAGCGCCACGCTTGGGATTTGAAGCAGGCGGAAATGGCACAGGCGCGACAAGTTCAGGCAAATGTAGCACGCCAGCAAGCTGAACATAATGAGGCATCCCGCCAACAGAACGTTGCTGAACAGTACACGAAACTGAAAGCAGCCATTCCTGAGTGGTCGGACCCGAAGAAGGCAGCAGAAGGCGCACAAGCGATTGACACGTATCTGAAGGCGCAGGGCATCCACCCGAACGTCTTGGCGCAAGTTGATAGCGCAGAGGTATTGTTGGTCGCACGCAAGGCCATGCTGTATGACCAAGCAATGGCACGTGCGAAAGAGCGGAAAGCAGCAGGCGGTCAAGCGGTGCAGACCCCGGTGAAGCAACCAGTACAAGGTCAGCGTCAGCAAGCAGCCCGTCAGCAGCAACCGCGAGTTGAGCGTCCCGGTGCGGCGACTCCGGCCCAGTCTGCATCCTCGCGACAAAATCTGTCACGAGCCAATGCGACCAAAGCCTTTAACGCCAACCCATCTGTTGATACACTGGCCGCACTTTTCGAGTAAGGCGCGGCAGTAACCTGATAGGAGTCTGAAATGCCCACGAATACCCTCACCACGTACGGCGTGGTCGGTAACCGAGAAGACCTGATCGACAAGGTCTTCATGATCTCGCCGTCGGATACGCCGTTCACGTCCTCGATTGCGAAGACGAATGCGGAAGCCGTGTACCATGAATGGCAGACCGACGCGCTGCGCGCTCCGAATGCGGCTAACGCCGCGGTCGAAGGTGCGGATGCAACGTACGCCGCGCAAACGCCGACGACTCGTATCGGCAACCGCACGCAAATCGTGTCCGATACCTTCTCGGTGTCGAATACGCAGGATGCGGTGCGCAAAGCAGGCCCGAAGGAAGTTGCACGTTTGGCCGCGAAGAAGTCGGTCGAACTGAAGAAGGACGTTGAAGCAGCAGCCATGTCGAGCCAAGTCGCAACGGTGGGTTCGACCACGGTCGGCCGTACCATGCGCGGTCTGGCTGGTTGGATTGCGACGAACTGGGAAGGTGGTGCAGGTGGCGCGGCTCCGGTCCCGTCGACCAACACTGGCCCGGTCGCAGGCACTCCGGCTCCATTCACGGAAACGATGCTGAAGACGGCGTTGATGAATGCCTACCAATCGGGTGGCAACGTCTCGCAAGTCCATATGCGTCCGAGCGACAAGGTGATCTCATCGGGCTTCGCTGGCAACGCGACGCGTATGCAGGAAATCGAAGGCAACGGCAAGGGCGCGATTCTGCAAGCTGCTTACGCCGTGTACGCCTCCGACTTCGGCAACGTCGCCATGATCCCAAACCGCGTACTGAGCGCACAGGGAACGCCGGACAAGGCCGCGTACTGTATCGATCCGTCCATGTGGGCACTTGCAACGCTGCGCGGTTTCGAGAAGACCGAACTTGCGCAAACGGGCGACGCTCGCAACTGGCTGATTGTGTACGAGGGCACGTTGGAAGCACGCAACGAAGCATCGTCGGCACAGATTCGCGACTTGACGTAAGTCGGCGGTCGGCGTAAGATAAAAGCGCCCGGATGAGTCCGGGCGTTCTGCCATCTAACCGAATGAGGTACTCAAAATGGCGAAGTTGATTGGTGCAAAGGGTGGCACTCCGTCCCCCAAGGGTGGCGGCAAGATCGTGTCGACCACGCGCAATAGTTCGATGATGGCTCAATCCAAGGGTCAATCGAAAGACACGGCAGGCCCCGACATTGCCTCGGCCTCGACGCCCAGTGGCAAGCGCTCGCCCGGTTCAGGTGGGTCGGTTGGCGCATCCCCGTCGGTCAAGAAGACCCACAGCGGTATGGATCGGGCTGGTGATGCCGGTGCCGATCTCGGCGGCGGTCGCAAGCTGGGCTGCATCTACGGCAACTGATCATGGCACTCAAACTGCCAAAGGTGCCTAAGTCTGCCCTCGGGGGATCGGTCGCGAGCGTCGCGCCGCCCTCGGGGATCAGCAAGCCCGCACAAACGCCCATGATTGATCGGCGTCAGAATGTGGGCGGCTCAAACGTGACCAAGACTCGATGGTCACCACCCAGCGCAGTGCGCAAAATGGGAAACCACTAAAAAGCCCTCCGTAGAGGGCTTTTTGCTTACCGGCTGGCGATATCGTCAAGCCGCTTACGGAGAGCGTAGCCCTCCAACTCCCACAGCTTATCTATGGCTTGGTGCTTGACATCCTTGATGGCGATTTTCGCGCCAATTTCGGCGTCAAAGTTCGCCAAGCTGACCGCGGCACTGTGGCCGATACCGGCGACGAAACCGTTGGCAAGAACCGCGATTGCAACCGTGCAGGTAGTACCTTCGAAGTGATGGGTCTTGAAAGTCAGGCCCTCGGCTAGCGCCTCGATTTCCTGCGGAGTCACCCGGGGTGCAGTTTTGCCCTTTCGCTGCAACTCGAGTTCGATTTGTCCGTCTTCGGACTGACTTCCAACGGCCATATTCATTGCAGTACCTCCCAGTCTTCAGCAAGAATGTCGGTCTGCGACGCGAGCCACGGAACGACGTTTTCCTGCGCGGTTTTCATGGCCAGATATGCACCATAGGGGACCAAGGCGTTTTCGCCAAAGTATGCTTTTGCTGCGCCGGTTTGGGCCGGGTACGAATTGGCCGGAACGAGGTAGAGGAACATGCCTTTCCCATTCCAGCCCGAGCGAGCAACGCGACGGCCGTCCTTCAGGGCCGACAGCGCACCTTGAAAGCTCGGCGTATACTGCGAGCCTTGTTGCATATTTTGCGACACGTTTTGCGACACGCCCGGATTGGTTTGCGTCGCGGGAACGAGCAGTTGATTCAGCGTTTGCGGAACTGGGACGCCGAACGGTGCCACTTGCAACACTCCGGGCTCGTTCTGCGCCTTCGCCTGACCGACCTGAAAAGGCATCCACATTGCATAGTTGCCTGCGGTCGGCACGTCTTCGCCGTCCTGAATCAGCGGAACCGAAGTCTTGGTCTGCTGCGTGCCGGTGTGATCGATCACATGCAGATTCAGAAACTGCGGTGCATCCGATTGGCCTTCTTGAGCTAGCCTTTGCGGCCAAACGTAAATGATGGTGGCATCGATGGGCTGATCGTCGAACTTGTGAACGCTCTTGTCTTCACCCGGATAGAAGTAGAGCTTGCGGCCAACGGCTGGGGCAATTCGGGTCATCATGACTCCATGTGGTTAGGACTTCGGGAGAAGGCGTCCAAGGATTCCGAAAACGTAATACCATAGAACGCCAACTAATGCGCCAGCGATGAGAGCGCTTAGAGCGTTGCCGCTTTCATCGAGTGGCTGGCAAGCAGGAGGATAAACCTTCTCGAACTCGCTCATTGGGGTAAAGCCGAGGATCATTGTGGCATTGGGGCGGCTGGGAGCTTGTGTGGCTCGATCTGCCTCTTTCTGCATTGCAGCGCATGATTCGGCATGGGTGGCATCTGCCTCATGGATCACGCCAGCGCTCACTAGCAGCCCAGCAGCCAGCGCAAAGCTGGCGCGCGGATATTTCATCAGATAACTCCCTTCAGGATTACGCTCATTATGCGAACGCAAATTCCATTAAGCAAGGGACCGCAACAAGATTCTAGCATCATTCCCGTTGACATGTCTACAGTGAGTCGAATAAGCTACAGGATGATACTATTTTGGGGGTGCCAAAATGGCCAAGCTCACTACCAAACAACGTGAAGCAATGCCTGCCAAGGAGTTCGCAGGCGGCAAGGGCGGAAAGGCCGGTAAAGCTGGCGCATTCCCGCTCAATGACAAACGGCACGTAGCCGCCGCTGAGTCGTTCGAGCGCTTCGCTACCCCCGCTGAGAAGAAAAAGATCAACGCCGCAGCAAAGCGTGATTTCGGTAAGAAAATGGGTAATCACTAAGGAACCGCCATGTCTGAAGATCAAAATTTGCCACAAGGCTCCGAGCCGCTGCTGGAACCCGCTATCGGAGCCGAAACTGGTTCGCAATTGCCGGATGCACAATCCGATGGTTCCGCTGGTAGTGAAACCGCGGGAAACGACGGTGCATCTGCCGATACTGGCGCGACGGACTTGGATGCTGCTGGTACCGATGATCCGCAGCCGGTCGATCCGCAGCACAGCCACCAATCGGTGCTGAGCACGCTGCTTGCCGATCTGGAGGGCATGATTCACATGTCCAAGACCGAGATCATCGCTCAGGTCGACAAGGCCCGCAAGCTGTTCGAATCGCTGTAATCAACCGTTCACCGCCATGAACTTCACACCTAAAAACCAAGTGATGCCCTCCGGGTCAGCCTACGTTTCGAAGACGGATTTCTTTTCGAATCCCGACGACGATTCAGTAGTAGCTGTCCACAATATGCGATTTGACGGGCTCGTCGATGTTGTCAAATCAATGTCAAACGAGGGACTTCACGGCTCGAAGGAAATGAAGTTGGTGGCGGTCTTTCCTCCGGGGTTGCCTGAGCATTGCTGCCAAGTTTGGGGCATCACATGGGCTGAATTTTGGTCCGACAAAAAGTGGATCAAAAAGATGCTTAACGATCCAATGTTCGCTGACTTCCGGGTTGCTCCGGGGAGGGTATAATGATGTTTATGTTGATGGAAATGCATCCCGTAGGGGCTGCTCCCGCTTTGAGCGCTGGGGTCGGAGGTCTCGACCAGATTGCGCGTGATTCGAGCAATGGCGATATGTACGTCAAGCGCTCGACCGGCTGGGCCAAGTTCATCGCCGGTAACGGCACCGAACAGGGCTTGAATGACAATATCACCGTGCAGACTCAAGGTGGCGGTGTTACGCGCGCTCTGCAAGCAGTCAATGGCGTCGTCACGCTGGCTGGTACCGACACGATTCTGAGCAACAACGGCGCGGTCGTGCTCAAGAATCACGCGGGCACTGTATCGAGCGGCAACTCTGGCCTGAATAGCTCGGGCTCCGTCGCTAATGTGGCTAGCGGAGTGCTCACAGCTGTCACGGCTGGCGCGTAATTCGGAATCATCATGGCCAATATCAATATTCAGAACTATGACGATCTGGTCACGAACGTCGCCAAGTATATAAAGCGGCAAGACCTGGCCGTGATGATCCCGGTTTTCATCCAGTTCGCTGAAGATTACTTCGATAAATGCGAGGAATTGTATAACGTTCCTCCGCGTCGGACGACATTTCAGACGACTCCGACTCAAAACGTATTTCCGGGTCCGACCGACATGAAAGCGCCGATTCAGGCGTATATGGGCGGTGAACTGATCGACTTCTTTCCGATGGGCTGGGATTCGCAGTACGCGAATGGTAATATTCCGCAGATCGGAAAGGGGTACCAGATTCTCGGCAATAACATTTCGTTAAGCGTACCGCAGCTTGGTCAGGTCTTTTGGCTCGACTATTACCAGATTCTTGAGGGTCTATCTGAAACCAACGAGTCGAACTGGCTCTTGGAGGACTCGCCTTTGATCTATCTGAGCGGCGTGCTTTACGAAGCATTTTCGTATATGCGCGATGCAGAGAAAGCGCAGTATTGGCAGGCGAAGCGAGACGCCCAGCTTGCGACCTACAGCAACGATGAAAAGCGGAGCCAGTACCCTGCTGGCCCACTGACTATCCGGGCGGGTTAATATGCCAGCAGGCGTTTTTGTACCTTTCAAGGGGTTCACGCCGTCCGTCGATCCTACTACTCCGGGCGCGCTGCTGAATTGCCAAAATCTGGTCCCTACGGTGCGCGGGATGAAATCCGCAGCATCGCCGTTGCCATTTGGCAATCCGGCATTTCCAGCGGTAGTGACGGGAGCGGCTACCTGCGAACTGCTGAGCGGCGCTTATCGTACCTTTGCAGGAACTGCAACTGATCTCTATGAAGTCGTTGGTAATGCGAACAACAACGTCAGCGCAGTGGCAGGCGGCTATCTCGGTGGCGCTGATCCTTGGCGCTTCGCCCAATTCGGTAACGCATCGCTAGCCGTCAATGGCGTTGATCCGCTTCAGCAATCGGTGAGCGCTGGCGCATTTGAAATGGTGCCGGTGCCCCTTGCAGGCATCACTCTGACCGCTGGCGGCGCAAATTACGCCACTCCACCGGCCGTGAATATTGCTGGCTCGGGCGGCGCTGTCGCCTCTGCTACGATCACTGGCACGATCGCTTCCGTGGCCATCAACTCTGGCGGCGCTAGCTATACTTCAGCCCCAGCAGTTACTTTTAGCCCACCGCCACCGGGAGGTACGCTAGCTACTGGCACTGCTACATTCTCGGGTGGCGCAGTCACTGGTGTGACGATGACCAACCATGGCGCGGGCTATTCGAGTGCCAGTCCTCCCACTGTTTCGTTTAGCGGCGGTGGTGGATCGGGTGCAACAGGCTCACCAGTCATGTCCGGCTCGGTGACGGCTATCACGCTCAGCAACGCGGGCGGCACAGCAAACGGTGGAAATGGCTATTCGACTGTCCCTGCCATCACTTTCACGGGCGGTGGGGGTACTGGCGCGGCTGCTACCGCGACGCTCCTGCAAGCCCCTTCGGCTTCGATCATTGAAACGGTGCAGGGCTTTGTGTTCCTGCTTAATACGACCGATCCAGTCAATGGAGCACGGCCGGACGGCTGGTGGAACTCAGGGCTTTACGATCAGACCGATTGGGTCACGTCGCAGTCGACTCAATGCGAAAATGGCATCATCGTCGATCAGCCGGGAGCCATCACCGCGGGCCGCGCGCTGGGGACGAACATTATCGTCTATAAAGCGCAATCGATGTACTACGGCGTCTATGAAGGCCCTCCGGTCGTTTGGGCGTTCAACCTGATCAGCCCGAATACTGGCACGCCGTGCCAAGAATGTGTAGTTGGCGTGGGAGCGGTGCAGTTCTTCTTAGGGACTGACAAGCAAGTCTATATGTTCGACGGCACGATCCCGCAGCCGATTGGGGATGAAGTTCATGATTGGCTGGTTTCCAATTGGTCGTCGACCTATCAGGCCACTGTCCAGTCGTACTACGATAAGCCGAATTCGCTGATTTATTGGTATTTCTGCTCGGCATCCTCGACCGGCAGTATTGACACGTGCCTCGTCTTCAATCATCGAACTGGCAAGTTCGGACGTGCCGATTTAAATATTCAGGCAGCGGTACAGACGATCTCAGGTCAGATCACATGGCAGCAGATGGGCTCATTGCCGGGGGTATCCACATGGAGCACCTTGCCGCAGATTCCATATAACTCGCCTTACTGGTCATCGTCAGCGCCTAATCAAGGCATCGTCGACTCGACAAATACGCTGCAATCGCTATCAGGCGTCGCAGCGGCAAGCTCGTTGACGACTGGTTGGCTGGGCGATGATTTCAACTATATCGACTATCTTGGTTTCTTGCCGCGCTTTAGCCAAGCCCCGACAACGTGCACCGGCTCAGCAAATGGCGTCGCCCAGCTTGGTCAGCAGGCTCCAGCTACAAACTGGACGCTCGGGTCATGGTATGATGGGGAATTGGCCGCAGATTTCTCGGCCCGCTATTCGCAGGTCCAACTTTCATTCACCGGGAACCTTGAAATTCTCGGCATGACGCCGCGCGTCGGCATCGCAGGGGAAATTTAATGCCAACCACCCAGCTACCAGACCCAGCGAAAATCGGCCATCCGACGACAGTCGCAGCGCTTACGGTTGCGGTTGTTCAATGGCTGAAGCTATGCCAGCAACAGGTCAATCGGGTATCATCGGGTTCAATCAACGGCTCGACGACAGCTGCGACCTCGCAACCGCCATCGCCTTCAGCTACCATCTATGCAGCGGGCGATTATATCCGCAACACAGCCCCGCAGGTGCTCGGCACGGCGGGATCACAATATGTGGTCAAAGGATGGCTCTGCGTGCAAGGGGGACAACCCGGAACGTGGGTCCAAGACCGCGGTTTGACAGGAACTTAAAATATGAACGCAATCATAGCGGTCGCACCCGCCGATTTGGCGACCGTATGGCCCTCGATCCGTGACGAACTCGAAACGGTCGAAAAGCCGGACGGCTTCATTTCCGAAGACGTTTACGCGATGTGCAAGACTGGCAATGCGGCGCTGTTCATCCTTAATGCTGACGAGAAGCGCGTCGGTTGGATGGTTTTGCGCCTGATGCAACCCGATCTGCATATCTGGATGGTTCGGGCAGACAACGGGTATGACGTTATGACGACGTTCCGCCCGCAGCTTATGGACATGGCGCGCGGCGCAAATGCCCAAAAGTTGACGTTCGGATCGACGCGCAAGGCATGGGCCAAGGTTGCCGGTGAACATGGTTTCAAGATGCGCATGATCGTGTATGAGACCAATGTCGAACCGTTCGTTCCGCCCCCTCCCCCGATTCCGCCCGCAGCAAATGACGGCGGCGCTGATAACGATCAGCATGTAACCCACTGAGCAACAATTTCGAAGTTGCTATCGGATAGAAGCTAGTACATAATCGCAAGAACCTATCCACGGACGGCCACTGACATTAAGTCGTGGCCGTTTTGTTTTTGAGGCGCGATTATGTCCAGCAGCGGAAGCGGCGGCGGCAATACCACAACTACCAACGAGCTACCCTCGTGGGCGCAGCCGTATGCACAGCAAATTCTGCAAAACGGCTCAAATCTGGCTAGCCAGCCGGTTCCGCAGTATACCGGTCAAACGGTGGCAGGTCTCAATGGCAATCAGACCGGTGCAATCAACAATGCATCGCAAGCATCGAACGCGCAGTCTGCGAACGCGAATAATGCGACCAACTGGGCGGCTGGCGTCACGGGTGGCAGCGGGCCATCGATCTCGAACCCATATACCGGCAATGTGACCGCGTCGACCGCGGCGAATGCCTTTGCGAACCCGTCGAACAATCCTTACCTCGCCAGCAGCATCAACGCGGGCAATCAGGCCATCACGCAGGCTTACAATAGCTCGACGGCTCCGACGACGCTTGCTCAGTTCCGCAATGGTGGGGCATTTGGCGGTAGCGCTCAGCAGCAAGCCACATCGAATAACGAATACCAGCTTGGCAACGCGCTGTCGAACAACACCGCGAACATGGAGAACTCGGCCTACAACACGGCCGCCGGGGTCGCTTCGCAGAATGCCGCCCAGCAAAACACGGTCAATCTCTCCAACCAAGCGATTGGCACGAACGCGAACAATGCCTACAACCAGAACGTCTCGTCGAACTATTTCAACAATATCTACGGCGGCGCGAGCGCTCTGAACGCTGCAACGCAAGCGAACTCAGGTGCAGCATCGACCGCAGGCACGGCGCTGACGGCAGGCACGGCGGCTCAGCAGAACAGCCAAGATCAGTTGAACGCACTGTATCAGCAATGGTACAATCAGGTCAATGCGCCTTACGAGCAAGAATCGACTCTGTCCAGCGCACTCTCGGGCGCGCTCGGCACTGGCACCGGAACGTCGATCACGAATCAGTCTCCGGGCAGTTCGAATCTGCTTGCATCGCTGCTTGGTCTCGGCACGGCTGGCGCAGGTCTATACGGCTCGATGGGCTAAGGAATCATCATGAGTACACAAAGCAACGGCACGGCGCTGAATTTCGCAGATAATAACAGCACTGCGAGCGACATGGGGCCGAATTCGTTCAACTTCAGCACCGGCCTCGGCAATCCCGATGCAAATACCGGTCTGGATTCGCTGAATGCTGGCCTCACTGGTCCGAATGCTGGCACTTTGCCGAACGGCTTTTTGAATGGCGCAGGCGGCAACTATACGCCATCGCCGTCGCTTTCGGGCATTAGCTCGGGTTCGCTCAACGGCAATGTCTCGTTCGGGATGCCGGGTAGCTCAGTGGATCAGTTGAACTCGCAGGCCCTGAATGCCAACAATGTGGCTAACGCACAGGGCGCGCTGGCCGCTGGGGCAAAGGTTGCGAATACCGCTGGCAATTCGAACCAACGACTGCCAACTGGCAGCGGCAAAATTACGATGAAACCGGTGCAGTTTTCGGCTCCGATTGCTGATTTTGCGGGTAGCGCAGGCGGCTCGCAAGTCGGTAGTTCGCTGCTGCAATTGCTTTCCAAGTATCGTCCGGGGGTAGCAGAATGAGCACGCAAGGCAACCAATCGCCGTCGAATACTGTCAACGGCGCACTGATGCTCGGTCGTCCTGCGATTGCTTCTGGTGCTGGGGCGCTGGCTAATACGCTCGGGTCAGGCATTGGGCCTAGCACCGCGGGCGCGCTCGGCAACATGACTGCGCTTGGCTCAGGAGCGGATAGCATTGCGGGCGGTGGCGCTTTGACTGGTATTGGCGCTGGTACTGGAGTGAGCGCAGCAGTTCCGGGCGCAGTCACCGCAGCGGCCCCTAGTGCAATGTCCGGTCTTGGCAGCGCGGCGGCTGGCGGTGGCCTTGGCATCGCGGGTAACATTGCTGGCGGATTGCTACAAGGCACCGTGAGCCCGAATCACTCTGGCAACAGCGCGGGAAACATCGGCGGTGCAGCCCTGAAGGGTGCAGGCACTGGCGCGGCAATCGGCTCGATCGTGCCGGGAGTAGGTACGGCTATCGGCGCTGGGGCTGGCGGGTTGCTGGGCGCGCTGAGTACTATTCTTTGAGGCAAAAATGGCACTTCTCGACGATATCATCGGAGCCTACCAAAACGCTGGCCAGCAGATTTCCCCGCTGGTGGCGCAGCTATTCAGCGGCGGTAGCGGCTCGATTGGTAGCAATCTGACGAATGCCCTCAATCAGCCGACCTCGGACTCAGTAGTCCCCTCGACGGGCGGTGGGCTCGCATCCATGCCGATCAGCCAAGGCACCGGCGCACCTATGGGCTTTGGCAGCGCAAGCGCCATGCCGCAGCAAGCACCAAGCGGCCTTGATGCCAACCCGCAAGTGGTGCCGATTAGCGATGCAGAAGCGGCACGTGCACAGGCTCAGCAAGCGCCCGCGCAAGCAACGGCACCTGCGGCTATGCCGACCCAGCAAGTCGATCCGGGTAATGTGGCTACCGTCAATACCGACTCCAGTTTCCCCTCGTCATCGGATTACAATGCGGACGGAAGTCAGGCGTCGTCTTCGGGTGGCGGTCTGTTGGCATCGCTGGCGGGCGGTGCTCAGCAGGCGGCTAGCGATCCTGTCCAAGCCAAGGGACTTTTATCCTCGCTCGGTGATCTGGCCACGAACATCGGCGGCAAGCTCAAGAGCCTGTCTCCCGCTGCGTCTCAGTCGCTTATCGCGGCTGGGGTGACCATGCTCGCCAATAACGACGGCACTAAAAATCTTACCCAGTTGCTGGGTGGCGGTGCTGCGGCTGGCCTGAATGATTACCAGACCATTGTGCAGAATCAGATTCAGGCTCGTTTGGCTGGTCAGAAGCTCGCACAAGAGCAGCAGAACAATCAGGCTCGAAACGCCATCGACGCGTATACCGCAGTCAATACTGCAAATAATACGGCGAATACTCCGCACGGCTTTGCTCCGGGCGATACGATCGTCACCCCGGCTCAATTGGCAGGCGGTCAAGCTCCGACGATTGCTGGTGGGCCGAATGGCGCGTTGCCGATCAAGCAGTATATTGATGTGCCGGACGGCCAAGGTAACGTCATGCAGCAGGGCGTCGATATGTACGGCAATCCTGTTGGAGCACCGAAACCGAAGACGCTCGCCTATACTGGCCCGCTGACGCCCGATCTCCAGAAGACCGTCAATGATGCGCAAACGCAGGCTGCGAAGTCGGCGCAAGCTCTGACTCGCACTCAGCAGTTTTTGTCGATGGTGACGCCGACGATTCCTGATCCGAACAACCCGGGTCAGACCATTCCGAATCCGAACTATGTTCCGGTAAACGGCGGTATTGGCGCGACTGTCGCGAACGAATTGAACAAGCTCACTGGCGGTCAAACGCAATCGCAGCAACTGCGCCAAGAAATTCAGCAAAACATCTACATGGCCCAGCTTGGTAACTGGAAGCCGGGGGTTGGTGGCCGCTTGACGAACGCCGATATTACGCTGCTGAAACAAGGTATGCCGCCTGACAATGCAAGCGGCCAAGCCCTGCAACAGTACCTGACGGCTTACTCGCACCTGCAAGAAGATCAGGCGACTCGCGATGCAGCAACGGCGCAGTATACCGCAGCGAATCGGGGTGATCTCGGTCCGCTGCATCCGAATGCTAACCTCACCTTCAATGGTCGTCAGTTCGGCCCGGGTACTACAATGGCTCAAGTGCTTTTGGGCCAAGCTCCGGTACAATCTGGCCAAGGCAATCCGTCCGCTCAGCAGGCGCAAAGCGTGGTTTCGCAAGCTCAGCAGGCGGCACGAAATGGCGATACGAACGCCCAAGCGGCTCTGAAGGCACGCGGACTTAGCTGGTAACCACATATGGCTGACACGACTACCACTGCTGATAGCGGGACCGGTGGCACCGATTGGAACGCTGCGCTTGGCGGCGTCGAATCGTCTATGGGTAAGCCGCTTGCGGCTAATCCCTCGGCATTCGCCAACTTCTACGGCCCGATTGCAGATCAGGTTTCGCAGAAGACCGGGATTGATTCGAACACGATTCTCGGCCAATGGGGCTTGGAGACTGGCTGGGGCAAGTCGGTCGTTCCGGGGACGAACAACCTCGGCAATATCAAGTCGACCGCTGCTAGCGGGCCGGGAGTCGCTGCAACTGATAATCAGCTTGGCACGTCAGATCAGTACCAGAAGTTTGCGAGTCCGCAAGATTTCGCAAATGCCTATACGAATCTGCTGACGAACAAGTATTCGGGCGCGCTGAATACTGGCACTGATGCACATGCTACGGCAACTGCGTTGAAGGCTGGCGGCTACGCGCAAGACCCCGATTACGTCAGCAAGCTCACGAATGCGACCTCGACGGTTGCGCAGGCTCGCGGTCAAGCGCCGAACCTCACCGCGCAAGGCTCTAGCGGCCCAATTGGCACCGCGGGCGCTGCGGACTGGGGTGCGGCTCTGGACCAAGCATTGCCAGCCCTGAAGAAGGGTGCGACTTCCGACACAACCGGTGGCCTCGGCTTCGTGCCGATGAGCCAGTTTGAAGCTCAATACGGCCTCGGGCAGAATGGCAACAATCCGACTGGCGGCAATCCCGATCCGAACCCGATTGTGGCGCTTGGCGCTGGTCTCGGGCGCGGCCTGCAATCTGCGGCACTCGGCGGTCAAGCATTGGTCGGCAAGGGCCTGCAAGCCATTGGAGCCGATAATGTGGGTAGCGCCCTCGTTAATGATGCACAAGCTGGAAATACCGCAGGTGGCAAAGAATATGCACAGGCAGCAGGCGATTCGATCAGCGGCAAAGTCGGTCAGCTTATCGGCTCGTCTGTACCTGCCGTATTCGCTGGCCCTGAAGTTTTGCCGCAAGCACTTGCGGGCGCGGCCTATGGCGGTGGCAATGCAGCGCTTAATAACGAAAGCATCATTCCGGGCGCGGTAGAAGGCGCAGGGATGGGCGCGGCTGGCGCAGCCCTTGGCCAAGCCGTAGGGGCAGGCGTGCAGGCCGCTAAGCCGCTCGTCACGAATACCCTGAATAAGCTGAAGGGCGGTGAAGGCGCGGCTGTAAGCTCGATTGCGAATCAGCTTGGCGACCAGCTTGACCCGACCATCGCTTCCCTGAATGCGAATTCGAACGAGATCATTCCGGGCAGCTTGCCGACCGCGGCTGAAGCTGGGAACAATCCGACTCTGGTCAAGCTGCAACGAGGCTTGCAAAACACTCCCGCTGGTCAAGAGGCGTTCCCCGCTCGCCAAGCAGCGAACAATGATGCGCGCCTACTGGCTGGTCAGAATGCAGTCGGGCCTAGCGCCAGCAACTCTCAGTTGATGGGGCCGGGTATCGAACAAGAGGCGCAGGCTTATACGCAGGCTCAAGCCCAGCGGATTGCGCAAGGCCAAACCGAGTTGCCGCCGATCAGTCAGGCGCAAGCGGATATCATGCAGACCCCTGCGTATGCTCGGGCCATCAATCAAGCTCGCGCCGACGCACAGAGCGCAGGCATTCCCGCGTTCGCAGATCAGCAAGCGGGCGTCCAACAGGGCCTCTCGGATGCCATCGACCAGGTCGCAGGCACGCCCGATACTCTGCAAGCAGCGCAGAACGCTCGGCGCGATCAAGGCGCAGTCGACTACGCTGGGGTAACCGGTCCGGTCCCTGCGGATACCCCTGCATTTGCTGACTTGCAAGCTCGTCCGGGCTTCAATACGGCTTTGCGCCGCGCATCAGGCATCGAAGACAACATCAATGGCAGCGCAGCGGCTGACCCGCTGACGACACAGCCGGGACAGCGGACGTTTGAAGTACAGCCTGACGGTACTCTCGGTTGGACTGAAGGGCCCCCGCAGCGCTTCGCTGATGCCGGAGTGCTTCAGGGCGCGCGCTCGCAGCTGTCGGGGATGGCTCAGCAGGCCGCACAAGACGGTAATGCGGCGGTAGCTAAAGGCTATCGTGACACGCTCACCGCGCTTGATAATTTCCTTGGCAGCGAAGAACATGTCGGCCCGGATATCGCCAATTCGTTCAATACGGCTCGTGCGAATTACGCAGCGAACTCGGTGCCTATCGATCAGCAGCAGTTCTTGCAATCGAAGCTGACGCCCGCGGTGAACAACCTGACAGGCGAAGTGAATCCGAGCACGCTGAACTCGACCATCAATGCGGTGCAGCGCGGCCAGCTTAAGCCCGGTCTGCGCCCTGAAGATCGGATAACGCCACAGCAGACTGCTGCGCTGCAAACGATTGGCCAGCAGGCCCAAGCTGCACCGACGAACATGGTTGGCTTGAACGGGCAAGGTCAGGAAGTGCTGCGTCAAGCTCTCGCGGCTCGTGCTGCAAAGAGCGCACCTGAAGCAGCAGCGTCGGACGCTTTCAATCAGCACTTGGCGGCTAACTCGCCCTCTTATGCGGCAATGCAGAATGTGGCCAGCGGCTATGGGGCCAATCTCGCCTCCCGCCAGTCACTACTCGATGCTTTGAGCAAGTTCGGCACGGCCTCAGTTGATAACCTGAAAGCTGTAGGCCATAATGCCAGCGGGGCACCGCAAATGACTTTCCAAGGCGCGAAAAGTGCGCTAGGCCAAGTCGGGGAATTGCGGGGAGCACAGGCTGAATATGCGAATAATCTGTTGCAGGACTTGCAGCGGGCGACCGCGGCCAACGCCCCGCTCGGCGCAGCAGGCTCGCAGACCTCCGCAAACGAATCGCTCAAGAGTGGCGGTCTATTCAGTGAGTTGATTGGTCATAAGATCAGCAACCATACGATCGGAACGGCTTTGGCGACTGGCCACATTGGGGGCGCCGCGCTCGGTGCGATTGCACAAAAGATTCTCGGTAACGCTGGCGTCAAAACTGAACAGGCTGCGATTAACCTGTTGCTCAATCCGAAGCAGCTAGCGAGCGCGCTGGAGAAGTTCAAGAGTCAACCGGGCGCTGCGCAAGTGTTCGTCGATGCGTTGAAGAGTAAGGCATCCCAAGGCGGACGAGCCGGGGTTGCAGCAGTCCAAGCCTACGAGGCCGCGACACATTAAGGGGTTGTCATGCCAGTACCTACCGTAATTTCGGCTCTGAATCCTGCACCGAGTTCTAACTCGCCGCAGGGGACTGAGGCTGTCGGCCCGATCATGAATGAGTATATTCAGGCCGCGTTCGGTTTTATCGCCCAGCTTTATCAGGGTGGCATGATCCCGAACGCGGCAGTGAATATGAACAGCCAGCAAATAAACAATCTGGCAAACGGTGCGCTGGCTGGCGATGCGGTGAACTTCGGGCAGCTTAGCACCTACATGCCATTGGCCGGTGGGGCTTTTACAGGTGCAGTCACTTCGAATAGCTCATTGACTTTGAACGGTACCGGCAACCTGACGGTCGTGAGCACGGCTAACAATGCCGTCACTGTTCAGAACAACGTATCCGGCGGTCAGGGTGCGAATCTGAAGCTATACGATGCAGCCACCGGCACCGCAAAGTTCATCCGATGCTTGAGCAACAGTTTCGGCATCATCAATAACGCATACAGCGTCGTTTTACTGACGGTTGATGATTCGGGCAATTTGACCGCTGCGTCCAATATCACAGCCTTCTCTGATGAGCGGCTGAAGAAGGATTGGTCGTCGCTATCAGCAAATTTCGTCGATCAGTTGGCAGAAGTCAAGAGCGGGACTTACACTCGCATTGAATCGAACGCTCGCAGCGTCGGCGTGGGAGCACAGAGCCTTCAGAAAGTGATGCCAGAAGCAGTCATGACCGACGAGCAGGGCATTCTGTCGGTAGCCTACGGGCAGGCTGCATTGGCCGCAGCCGTCGAGCTAGCGAAGGAAGTCGTACTCTTGCGCCGCCGTATTGAAGAACTGGAAGGTGAGCAATGACCCTACCCGCAACCGGCACGCTTTCAATGTCGCAGATTGCGACGGAGCTTGGCTTGTCGCAGACCGGGCTGAGTCTAAATCACTCTTGGATTCGTGCGCTCGCTCAGCGGCCGTCAGGATCAGTCTCGTATAGCAGCTTGCGCGGTCAGAGCGGCCATTTTTCCGGCACGATAAACGTGAATGCTGGCACCGGTGGCGCGAGTCAGGCGATGCCATTTTTTGGTGGCGGTACCAATAGTACTTCATCAGTCAATCAGTCGAACAATGGGGATGGAACGTTCTTCGTTCAAGTAGGGTTTTCGCCTGCGCCACCTGATTATAGCGGAAACATTATTTTGTCTGATTTTACGACCGGCCAAACAACTATTCTCACGCCTACTGGTGGCGGTCTATGGCAGAACTCAGCGTCTCAACAAGTATTAGTAGCGGGCAATAATAGTATCTCCATTTTCCCGCACACTTAACGGCAGAACATTATGTACGTTCATTACCGCGGAACGACTTTCCAGTTTGTCGGCTCATTGCAAAATGATGGCGAGGCGCAAGACTTGACCAATGCTAACGTCATTGCTAACGTCTATGACCCGACTGGAACGACGTTGATCGCCAATTTGATAACAACAATTCTCGATCCTGCTACGGGCGGATTGCTTGGCATCAGCTATCCGAACACGAGCGCATGGCCGGTAGGCAAGGCTCGCATTGATGTGGTCATCACTCTGAACAACGGGCAAGAAGTAGCATCTGACCCATGCTGGTTCCGCATCGCTCAAAACCCGGTATTAGGCTAATATGGCACTCATTCTCGTTCTCACTGACGGCGATGGCGTCCAAGGGCTATCAGCTACGTTCGGCGCATATATAAACACGTCGATAGTTGAATCGCAGACGTACGCTAACGAGGCCGCTGGCAGTGCTTCAAGTGCGGCCAATTCTGCTACTGACGCTGCGGCATCGGCTACCGATTCGGATAACTCAGCCGCATCTGCAATTGCGGCAGCTAGTGCAGCAGCTTCTAGCGCTTC
>OVEP010002703.1_pt3 | contig 21847 bp, 12 predicted proteins | sample 1779801 | NCBI WGS metagenome assembly OVEP01 (sample SAMEA3914791, study PRJEB12502) | metagenome | biome: forest; material: soil | place: Canada | collected 2011-07-03 | depth 0.1 m
TTTGCGTGGAGTCATGAAATGACGGATCAAGTGAACCGCCAGGACGTTGGCGAGGGATTCGACCAAGATCGGCCCTCCAATGCCGCCTGTCGCCAACTCAGCATTCACGGCCAACATGGCGGCACGGATTTCAGGCACGTTGAGACCGTCGAACGGTGGTATCTCCGTCCGGGCGGAATCGAGTTCGAACGCTTCCGAGGCCACCCTCGCAATCAATTCAGGGGCAAGGAATATGTGGAGCGAGTCTTTGGGTCCGGTCCAACGCCACTGCGCGACGCAATCGGCCGGCACGAGCGAAATATAGCCGGGAGGAGGAGGCTTATTCCGTTTCACCCCCTCGTACCGAAGCTCCAGCTTTTCGGGGGGGCGCGTAATAAGGACCAACAAATGATGCGCCATCCCGGGTGAACTCATTTCGGTCGTGGGGACGTCACGGAAGCGAATGGCATGCAGTCCTGACCATCCCAGCCGATCGCTTCCCGCGGTCGGCGCGACCGGAGCGATCTGCCGAAAGACCTTGGCGGGATCTTTTAGGCTGTGCTCTCCCTGTCCCATAAATTGGCCCTCGTCACGGTAAGAGGCCTCCCTGCTTTGAGTTTAGCATATTTAATTCCAAATTCAAATTAGTGGATGAAGACGAACCTCTAGTCGACTGCGACCGAATTTGCGACCGCTGCGATCAGAAATGCGACCAAACGAGTAGAGCCGAGTTAGACTGAGTACAGACGAGTTCTCCTTGATTGCGAGCCGCTTAGAATGGATGAGCCGGTGAACAACCACGACGACGTTGCGGGCTACTGCGCCCAGTATGTGACCAAAGAAGGCGCATGGTGGAACAAGCTGCTTGGGTGTCGAATTGCCAGCCGCATGATCTTCCGGTCCTTATAGCCGCTCGCCTCGTCAAACCGTTGGGCAATCCGCCACCCAAGGGGATCAAATTTTTGCAACCGCCGAGGTTCTGGAATCGGCAAAGGACTGCCACTGGCTGATGAAAGTGGGGTCCAGCGCGGAGAGAGTATAAGAATTTACCCAAGAAGACTCAACGGGCTGAAATGATATAGATTCTGCGGCGGGACGCCTTGAGTGTGGAGGTCTCTATTTGTTTCTCCTCAAGGACGTCAATTACGGCTGCCGGGTTTTCTAACGGCAGGACGAAATCCTCGAAAGCCCATAGCACCTGCTGATTTTTAAAACGGTAAAGTACCCCAGTCTCACCGGGAAGAATTGTCCGATCTCTCATTAGGTCTTCGACCCTATTGTAAGCGCGCAAGAGGTCCAGGTGCCAGGCGGAGGGTACGTCGTGGTCGTCCTTTACCCCCTGATAACGGAAGCTTAAAACATCGCGCTTAATGTCCCAGAACAAGGACCACATCATGCGGTAAGCCAAGCCTCGGAAATAAACGTCGTCCGAATCGTATCCCGCAGCCTTGACTCCAGCCGGATCAAAGCTGGTGAGACAATCACTCCACAAGGAGAGATTGCCGAGCCTGGCCGGAAGGGCCGGCCCGTGCCGGTGGGTTCCGAAAACACCTAAATCCTCGTTACTATAGACATAGCCGATGGCCTGCATTTCCACCATGAGGCTAAGGTGGGCGTGGTATTGCGAATGAATTGCCTGCGGCGCCTCGTGTTCGGGACGATGATTGCCCAGTAAATGAGCTTGGTCCGAGGTGGCTCCCAGACCTTCCGACTCGGTGTTCTGAATGTAATGAAATTTATCAGCGGCCATGTTGAACGAGCTGTCTCGAAAAATAGCGCCCAATCCAAAATCATCGTGGGCGATCTTCCAACAGCGAAGCCAATACTTTCGCACCGCCTCGTCACGCAAATTCAATCCTACCAACTCGGGAGCGTAATGATCGGAGTCCATGGCATTGGAAGCATTGCGCACAATGCCCGATTTAAGGTCGATCGCCGCCATGACGGAATTTTCCTGCGGCAAGAAGTCAATGCGGCCACCGGGACCATTACGACGATTAAAAACGATCGCCAACGCGGAGAGAGACGGGTTTCCCCACATTTCCACCGTGATTCCAGCTTCCCGGGCGTCCTGACAGAATGCTCGAAACTTGTCTGTGCCGATGGATTCGGCGATCTTAAAATCGACTGTGCAGCACATATTGCCGACGCCCCACGTATTCATGTTGTTCTCAAACATGCTCGGTATGCTGAGGGTCTTTACGCCGGCCTCGATCAACTTGGGCAGGCCTAGCTGGCGGTAGCGCTCCAGGTCCGGAAATTCCCATTCCTCGATAAAGCCGTTCGTGGTGATGCGCTCGCGCCGCATGCCAATCTGGGAATGCAGCGTTTCATACACCAGTTCGCGAATGGCATCGTAATCGTTGGCCAGGTCCACACGGTCCCGTTCTCCTGCCGACCAGAGCACTTCAACGGGAGCGGTGGAGAATTCATGGCTGAGATCTCCACAGTGCTCATGGAGATGCACCAACAGATCCTTGCCCCGCGGCTTTTCGAAAAGGGAGCGGACGTGTGCAACTTCGTTTACCCAGGTGACGAGGAGACCCTCCTTCGAGGCCGTAAAAGTAAATCCCTGAAGCTCGACTTGAAGAGGAAGAAACTGAAAAATGTTCGGATTAGCGCAGGCTGGCATGTACCACTCCGTGGAGTAGAACTGCTCCGTCGATTCCACCCGAAGAATGGGGGGCGCAAAGCAGTTTCGCATCCAGAATTCATTGGCGAGGGAGCTGCCGCCAATCTCCCAGGTGCCCCGGTCCAGAATCTTGTAAATGGGAATGGTGCCGCTGCGATAATGATAGCGATAGGAAAAACCTGAAAATTTCCGGCCGCCAATCTCCCGCGTGACCGGACGCAGTTCAAGTTCCAGCGTCGTATCTTCCGCGATCCGCGCAGACTCCGACCAATCCGCCGTATTATACCGCGATCGAATTTCGTGGACCATCCATTCCATGAGCCCTCCCTCCCGTCGGTCCATGGAAAATTTGAGCGATGTTTTCTCCGGTGTTTCGAGCCGATCGATCAGGGAATAGTTAAAGAGTTCGATACCCGAAGGATTCCGTATCTCGACAAACATGGGGCGCTTGGAGCTGCGCAACTCCTGGCTCCCGGCCCGAACGGCACCCAGGCCCAGGAACATTTTGTCCTTGAAGAGAAGCTCGATGGAACAATCAGCACCCAGGGAGACGAGACGTGGAAGGGAACTCATAGGAAATCATAGGAAATCATATTCTCCATCCATGCCTTCGAACATAAGCAATTCCAATAGGAGCACTATCGTCAGGGGATGGATGCGCATACGTAAACAGCAACCGTGCCGTCGCGAAATTCATTCCCTTAGCCGCGAGTGCGACCGGGGACTAGAACCGCGGCTTATCGCGAGCACTTCCATGGTGCCCTCCTGAAGCACCAAAATAGAGCGTCCAGGATCCATGTTGTCTGGACGGTGATGGCATATCGAAGCCGCCTGCCTTCAGTCGCTGGTTGATGTCATCGGCAGCTTGCCCGCTCTCCTGAATAGAACCGACGTGGAAGGTCGCCGGATGCTTGATCACCAGGTCACCTTCGGTCGTCTGAACCCCATCGCGGCCCACGACAGCAACAATCTGGCCATGAATTTCGGTGAATGGGTTGGATAATTTGGAATATCACTCGGCAAAGTGACACCGGCGGGGCGATCACTTGTGTAGACCCTCATCTGCGGCGGCGGCGCCCCAGCGGGCAACCGAGACCGGTACACGCAGAGCCAATGACCCGGGGTGAAATCCAGGAACATAGGCGTATTGCAGCACGTGGCCAGCACACGGCGGGTCTTGGAATCGGGCGTCAACCAATGTTCTCGCAGATGCTCGCCACCCAGCGCAACTCTCACGCGATCCTTCCGGAATAGACAGTACTCGGTACCTCCATCATCACCGACGGTCCGCGGCGCGCCGTCTACCTGCTCGAACTCATGTCCTGCAGCTTGGCAAGTATCACAGTAGCACGCCGTGCTAAGGATCGGTGCACCAGTGATCTCAACCGCAGCTTTTCCACATTGGCAGGTGGCGAGGCAACTTTTCGTATTTCTTCCCATTTGCTTGTCTTTCGCAGGAAAGGAGTAGACTGGACGGTCTAGTCTATGGAGTCAATCTAGTAGTCCCGTGTGAAGGGCGGTAGCATGAGCGAAATGCAGAAGGCCAGTGCTGAGCAAAACAATTTGGGCCGGTCGGATCAGAAGCGTCATACGATTCTTCAATCCGCGGAGGAACTATTCCTGACCCGTGGCTTCAATGGCACGAGCATGGACGAAGTCGCAGACCATGCCGGAGTGTCAAAACAAACCGTCTACAATCAGTTCGCCAATAAGGCAGCACTGTTCGTCGAGGTCGTCCAGTCGATGACCGCGCAACCGGCGCAGCGCGTCCAGGGCGAGATGCGCGAGCCCAAGACTCTCCAGCAGGTCGCCAAAGAACTGAGCGGCCATGCCGAGCGTTTGCTAACTATCGTGATGACTCCGAAGTTGATGCAATTGCGCCGGTTGGTGATCGCGGAGGCAGAGCGCTTCCCTGAGCTGGGGCAGGCGCTGTACAATGGCGGCCCTGGCCGGGCGATCGCCGGTTTGGCGGTCAACTTGCAACGGTGGGCGGATCGCGATTTGCTGTCGATCCGCGACGCGACAGTCGCCGCTACCCAGTTCAACTGGCTGGTAATGGGGGAACCCGTTAATCGAGCGATGTTCAACGTGGATTATATCCTATCCAAGGGCGCACGGAACCAGCATGTCGAGCAAGCCGTTCGCGTGTTTATCGCGGCGTACAGAAAATAGCTAAGCTAAGCCCGGGCTCACGTTGGATTGAGGGAATTGCTAACGTCCCAAATGAAACCTAACGATCAAAAAGGGATGCATCGAGAAATGAACATAATCGGATTCGCGACGTCGGATGGTTTTCGCGCTTGGCTTCAACAAAATCACAGCCGGTCAGGTGGAATATGGTTGCGCATCGGTAAAAAAGGTTCCGGCGTAGAAACAGTATCGCTGCCGAAGGCGTTGGACATCTGTTTGTGCTTTGGTTGGATCGATGGACAAAAGAAACCCTGCGATGAAAAATCGTGGCTGCAGAAATTCACACCAAGGCGCCCAAAAAGTGGATGGTCGAAGAAAAATACTCAGCATGCCGAGCGCTTAATTAGATCAGGAGAAATGACCGCTGCTGGAATGAAAGAAATAGAGGCCGCAAAAGCGGATGGCCGATGGGAAGCTGCCTACGATTCCTTTAGCGAAAGTAAAATTCCCGAGGATTTTATAAAAGAGGTTGCTCAAAACAGAAAAGCCAAGGCCTTCTTTGATACCCTCAATAAAACCAACTTGTATTCCATTGCCTACCGTCTTCAGACCGCAAAAAAGCCCGAAACCAGGGAAAAGCGGAAACAAATGATTATCGCGATGTTGGCAAAGGAACAAACGTTTCACTGAGCGAGATGGAATCTCATCAATACATAGCCGCAGATTCGTGGGCTTAACCAATGCATTTGGCCAGGCAAGTTTTAATTTCAGAGTTCTTTGAGTTAAAATTAAATTTATTGTCGGAAAACAGTAATTGGATTAGTATAACGCTCAAATCAAGTCTTCGATTATAAATCCAACTTGACTTCATAAGGTGTCATTAAATAATTCTAATCTACTCGGTATTGTCAGCAACAGTCCCAGAACGCGAGCAGTCCGATCCCTCAAGCAATGGGTCATGGATGGGCGGTTGCAATCCGGCGAAAGACTTCCGGCCGAAACCCGGCTCGCCGCCAAGCTGAATGTTTCACGCTCGACTATTCGCTTGGCGCTGAGCGACTTGGAAAAAGAGGGGGTCGTTAGTTCTGACAAACGCCGCCGCATGGTATTGGATCGTATCAAGCCCGACAAAACCTTTCTGGCCGATGCGGTCGCCCTGATCACCGACGCCCCCGAACACTTTGAGCGCGGAAAGATGCATGGCACCTGGCACAGCAACTTCATCCACACCGGCGCGGTCGATGCCATTCGTAGCGCCGGTTATGATGTCCTGAATATCCATCCTTCCAGAATTGCGGGGGACTTGATTCAGCGGCTCATCCTGCAACAACCGCGCGGTGTCATCATCATGCGCGAAGTTCTGCAAACGCCCTCGGGCCAGCATCTGCCCCAAGCCCTCCAGGAAGGAAACGTTCCATTCGTGATTTATGGCGGGATTGGCCGTGCGCGAGATAGCCAGCTCATTAACTCTTGCGATACGGTGTCATCAGATCATGAATACGGTTCTTACGAACTCGCCAAATGGCTGATCGGCCAGGGACGCCGCCGCATTCTACGCCTCTGGGGTCTCAACATCTCCGGCGCAAACGAGAAGCCGGAATGGATCAACCAGCGAGATTTGGGCTACGAAAAAGCCATGCAGGAGGCGGGCTTGAAAGCGTTGCCGGCCTTGGAAATATATAACCCAATCCAGGGACATGATACGCAGGAGGAATTTCAACTCCAGGTGCGCCTGATGGCCGGTTATCTCATTGAATATCTGACTCACCCGGAGCCCATAGATGCCATCATGGCCGTGAGCGATTCCATTCTGCCTACGGTCACTGCCGCGCTCAAACTTCACAACCGTGAGCCGAACCGGGACATCCCCGTCGTTGGCTACGATAATATGTGGGAGGATCTGCCCAGCCGTAAATGGGAATCGATACCTCCGGTTGCTACGGTCGATAAGAAAAATCTCGAAATCGGCTATGAACTGATGAGCCTTCTGCAGCAGCGTATCGAAGGCTCACTGCCGCCTCAGGGGCAGCATCGCGTGATCAAGCCGGAACTGATTATTTTGCAGCGATCTTAGCTTTTCGGCGCTTGACCTCGGATCCGGGGTGATGCTCTTTTAACGCCTGCTCGTCGAGGTTTTGGTGGTTGACCACTGTACCATCATCGAGGTGATTGATTCTTTCATGCCGCAGGCGGCGGAAAAGATCCCGCATGTCCCTGACGCCTCCCCAGGTGAACCAGACACCGATGACGACCGCGAGAAAGATGGGAATGCCAATACCGACAATCTCCCAGAAAATCGACCAGGCGGAAAGAGGCCAGGGCGCGATCAAATTCCACGCCGTGCCCACGAGAAAGACGACACACCACACGACGCTCCAGCCCAGGAGAGTGCCGGCGATCCATTTGTCCCCCAGGGTGAAATTCTCATCGAACCCGACCAGCCGTTCCCACCAGACTTGTCTTTGCGAAACTGACTGAACCCCGCCTGCCTGGGCATACGTTCCCCGATGCAACATCCGGTCCATGTTGAAGTCCTCCCGATAGGTGAGGAGGGACACCGCGATGTAAACCGCAATGGCAATCAAGGGGACAAAAAACGAAACCTGGATGCCATTCAACGGGAAAGCAGTGCCATAAACGGCTTGCAGGACAATGCCGCCAAGGGAAAGAAGAGAACCGGTGAGCATTGCCGCCCAAGCGCCCGTCGCGGTCCCCTTTTTCCAATAGAGGCCGCCGATGATGGCGGACCCGGCGCCGCCGGTGAAAACGGCCTGGGTGATACCGAACCACATGCTGATGTACTGGGTTTGATGGAAGGTGGCTCCAAAAATAAAGGCAAAAAGCGCCACACCCACAATGGAACAGCGCAGTATCCAGAGGTGCTGCTTCGGGCCAAATGGTTTTTTTCGCAGCGGAACCAAAAAATCCTGCACGAAGATGGTCCCCCAGGAATGCATATGCGTGGCATCGCCGCCGAAAATACCCATCAGGAGCACGGCGCAAAAGACGCCCTTGATACCGACCGGTAACGAGTTGGCTATCGCAATGGGAGTCTCCATCTGCTCCCGTGCCTGTGGATCGGAAATGCGGTGAACGATGACCTGCACATGAGTTGCCTGCGCCGCAAAATCAGGATGGTGCAGATAAGTGATCGCGCAAATACCCAGAAGCGTGACCACGGCGGCTTTGCCCAAGTCCCGCCAGCGTCCGAGAATTCCCCCCATGCGCGATTCATGCGCGGAGAACGCGGCCGACTTATAGGCGCTCATATTCTGCCAGGCCTGGATGATGTAAAGCGCCACCCCCAAGTTCATCAAAACATACCAAAGATTGAAATCCTTGATGCCTCCCGAATCGAAGGGGTTCAGGAGAGACTGACCGGGAGGACGGTCTTTCAGGACCGTGCTGATTTGCGACCAGCTGAACGCCGTCAGCAACGCGAAGATAATGATCAAATAAAAGACCTGGGTCATGATTCCTTCCAGGCAATTGGCGACCAGAATGGTGATCACGCCGCCCGAGGTTGCGACAAAGACTGTGATCGAAAGAAAAAGCGCCATCAGGGGAATGTAAGTCGGCAACGTGATTGAAAAGGCCGAGACAGTCTCGGGAAGACCCAGGAAATAGACCAGGCAACGGGCGCCCACAGCCGGAATGATTCCAAAATTGAGGATCCCGGCGAGGAAGCCGAGCAGGCCGCAGAAAACCCGAAACGACTTATTGTAACGGATCTCGAAAAACTGGGCCAGCGTCATCGCCCTGGTTTCCCTGAACCGATAGACAACAATTCCGGAGATAGTGACGAGAATCCATACGGGAATCGTCAGCCAGCCCCACCATGTCAGCGTGAATCCGGAGTGCGAAATGACTTCAAAGGAAGCCACGAAAACGACTGCCCCCGCCGCCATTTCCCCGCTGGCAATGGCCAGTAGATAGCGCCCGGCACAGCGTCGGGCGGACATGAAGTCGGCCACCCCCCGGACATACCTGTTGCTGTAAATGCCCAGTCCCAAGACCAGCAGGAGCGGAAAGGCGGTGATGATCCAATCAAGAAGGGACATGGATTTATGCTTGAGTGCCTGGGATCGGAATTTTTCCGCGAGATATCAGGTCCCATCCTGCGCGATTTCCCGGCAGGGAAAGAATCCTGTTTGCGTTGGGAAAAATGCCGGGATGTTGATGAACATGGGACGAAGTCGCTAAATTCCAACACAGAATTCAATTTTAAAATATCATTGTCAAATAAAAGCATTATTGGAGTGCGAGCCAGTATTCGCGCCTTGGGATGGCTCCCCATTGCCTGCAGACATTCGATATGATCGGCCCGGTTTGGCCATAGTCGGCGTGCTCGCCGCTCCCGCAACGAGACGCTTCTTGTTTGAAGGGCACGACACCCATCGCGCCATTGCGTCAGGCGGCACCATCGTCGTTCGGGTGCTCCGCCCAAGCGTCAACCCGACAATTGCACTTGCTTTATTAAGTCAGCTGAATCTGTTTCGCGGTTTGTTGAAATGAATTTTTCGAAACTTATTACAATCTTCATGATCTAATACGGCGTGATTTCTTTTTTGATTGTATTGTGTGTTTTATGATTAGTGCGCTCGCATGCCGGGCCTTGGTCGGATCCCTTTGTCGCAAATGCTCTTTCCATCTCGTAACGCATCCCTCGTTATTCCCGTGAAACCTTTCTCCTTTTTCACCTGCCTGCTTTTATTTCTTGCGCACTTCCAGCCCGCGAGAGCGGTGCAATTGACCGTAAACTGGCCTCCGGATGCGGCGGGAGGGTATTTTATGCCGGGATCGGGGTTGATGGATAAGCCTACCGCGAGCAGTGGCACCTACACGGTGGACGACGGGAAGACGATCCGTCTAGTGGGCAGCGGATTCGATTTCTCCTTCAAAAGCGAAAACGGGAAGATCACACCGAGCGTCCCGAATCTTCCCAAGGGCGTCCAATTCGATCCATCGACCAACACTTTTTCCTTTTTGACCACGGGTGTTCATCTCGAGGTGAAGAATTTTCCCTTTCCGATAAGCATGGATGGGACCGCCTTGACCGCCGCATCGTCCGAGGGCTACGACGGCACGGTAAAGGTTGTTTACGGAGGCCATCGCCTGGGATATGGACGCAATTTACTCGCGTTCAGCGTCGACTCCACCGGAGCGATCAGCGCGGAAAATCCAGGCCTGGGTGTGACAGCCAGCGGCCTGACCCTTTCGATTGAAGGGATGCCCTACCAAGTGGTGACGGAGGATAAAAGCTGGAAGATATCGTCGTGGCTGAGTGCGAATTCCTCCGGCAATGCGACGGTTTACCTGTTGCCCGGCGGCTATGCTTTCCAATCCAAGGGAACCAATGTTTCCTTTTTCATCAACGACCAAGACTGGCTGGCGCTGAAGCAAGAGGGGCCCTATGCAGAGTTCATCGCGCTGACGAATGCCCAAGGCGCGCCAGTGGGCAAGATCATGATCCCGGACGGCGAAACGAAATACGCGGCGAGGGTGCGGCAGGAAAAGGCGGATCAGGCGCTGCATGACAAGGTCCTGGCCACCAGCGCCGCAGTGAAGGAGAAGCAAGACTTCACCCTGGTGGAGAAGATGAAGGTCTATGATTTTCCAGAGGACCAACTCCGGTATCCGGTGGAGCTTCCGGCGGAGGTGAAGCCGGAAGCATTGAAGCTGCTGGCCTTCACCGACGCCACGGTGCGGGTCATTCCGTTCCAGTTGTCACAGGATGGCAAAACGATCTTTTTCCGCTCTGATTTGCCGCAGGGTGCGACGCGGTTGTTCCGGCTGGTCACGGGGTTTGATACGACGGGGATCCCGCCTTTTGCCTCGCAACCCGTGGCCTTGCAGACGACCACAAATCCGCAAGAGTCTGTGCTGGGCAATAATCTGCTGTTGGTGAAAGTACCCGCAGGCCATCAGGACTTTCCCGGCGGAAAACCGCTCGCGCAGGTACCCGCGCCCATCCTCGGACTGGCTCGCGTGGCCCGGCCCCAACCGTGGATGGTGACCGGCTCGTTTTCCGCGCCGGACACGTTGCTGGTGAAGTCGATTGACGCAAAGCTGGCGGAGAGCGGTCCTGTTTTTGCGACATACCAAGTCACCTATACCTTCCAGAATGATAAGAGCTATATCGTTACGCTTGAACTGCGCGCGAATGAATCGCACGTGAGAATTGGCGAATCGGTGAATGGCTTTACCCCCGAGGACGCGGCTTTCCTCCGGCTCGACTACGGCAAGGGGCAACTCGATCCCGATCGCCGCCTGGTGGCGACCTGCGGAGGCTACGATCCGGTCGGCGGTTATCCGTCCCATACCGGCCCCTACGACATGAAAGTGGGCATAGATGGCAAAATCGACTATTGCCTCGGCATCTTCACCCCGAACGCTCTGACCGTGATGCAGGCGACCACCTTTTACCAGGATCAGGGGACGGACGCGCTCCTGCTTTCCGTCGACCGCCTGCGGGATTGGAAAACCTTCAAGCGGGCGGTCTGGTCAAGTGGTCGGGCAGCGGAAAATATCCGTTTCTATAGTAAGGATGGACAAAAATATCTGATGACGGGCCTGGCGGGGCCCCAACGCTTCTGGGCGGTCGGGCTGGTACCGCGTAGCGAGATGGTCCTGCAGGCACGCCCCGGATTAAAGCATAGTCCGATAGGACCCGAACTTCGACTTTATGGCCAGCTCAGCACGTGGAACCTGAACGATTATAAGGACCGGGCCGTGGACTGGCCGGAAAAACTCGGTGCGGCGCCGTTCAATACACCGGACTTCAAGGAATTCCAGGCCGATCGCGATTTCAAGGCGCTTACGTTCGAGGAGTACCAGAAAAAATATCAGGATTTCGGCTGCTGGCACATGCTCGGTTCAATGACCTCTTTCGGAGTGACCGTGGGTCGGGGCGAATCCGCGCTGTATGGCGATTACGCGATGAGCCGTGCTTCCTGGACGCCGGAACAGCGCGAGCAGGTCCGCCAGTGCCTGGTCTTTCTCGCCGATTACATGGAGGGCGATGACAACCAGCCGCATCACAGCATGCTCTCCGGTCATCCGAATTTCGCCATGGACGGCATCCACACCCTTGCGGTCGCGGCGGCGACGTTCCCGAACAGCCCGAGAGCGAAGGTTTGGCGCGACTCGTTCCTGGATTTTTTTAATGAGTGGATCGATACCTATATGCACAAGGACGTGCCGGAATTGAACACCAGGGGCGGACGATGGACGGAAGACATCGCCTGCTACACGGGTCAGAGCCTCCTCGGAACGTTGACCGCGCAGAAAGGGCTCGAAGCCTACGATGGCACCTCGCTGGGGAAGAATCCGGACACGCTCAAGCTGATTCGGTGGATGCGCGATTCGCTGATGTCCCCGCATGACGGCGTGCGGATGGTCCCGCCCGAGGGCGCTCATGCGCGGGCGATGGAGCCGGGGGGCACCTTCTGGAAAGACTTCTACCAGTTCTGCGCGGAAATAGCGCCGGACGATCCGCTCTTGGCGACGGAAATGCGCTGGATGGAAACGAACGGAAAGGAAGGAACCAAGCCTGACGTCCGCTCAGGTCTCTTCACCGATTACGGGGCCGTCCTTCACTATGACTTCGGCGGGAAGCACGAGAGCTATGCCCATATGCAAAACATTTTTGGCAACGGCGAAAACCAGCGTCGCTACGGCACGGGCTTGAATTACCGCTGGACCGGCGCCGGGCAGGTCTACTACGGAGCCAGAGGCAAGGTCTGGAGCTACAATGATATGGAATCGAATGGCGATCGCTTTGATTCCAGCAAAATCAGCGCCTTTACCATTGGGGATAAAATCATGACGGCGTGCGAAACGGACCAGCCGCTCTACGATTTTGATTTCGCCCAATTCTATCGGCAGCCGGGCAAAATCGGCGACGAGGACTACGCCCGGGGGGTGATGCTGGTGCGCGATGATTATCTCGTGCTTTCCGACGAGGTCTCCACGCCGCAAACCGCCGGAACATTCCATTGGACCAATCTTCTCTACAACCGGCCCGAAATCTATCAACTCAAACCCGGTGCGCCCCTGGTGGAAACCGAGTCTACCGATCATCCTTCCACGAACTGGCCGGGTCCGGTGGATAAGTTCCGCTCCTATTCGGGCACGGGCGATTTTCTCACCGTCGTCGCACCGGCTGCGGTCACGGCGACCGCCACGCCTTTTGGCGCGACGGTCAATGGCGAATATGTTTTCGCTTCGCAGCAGCCCGAAGAGATCAAGCAGGGAACGGCGGTCTTCTCGGGAAATTACGGTTACGCTCGTCCAAACCAGCTCGCCCTTTTCCAAGGCGCCAAAATCGGTCTCGACGGTTTCGAATTGCGCCGCGATGGAGGCGACTTTGGCGTAAGCGCGGCGGCTGATCAGAATAGGATTACCGGACAGGTTGTCGGCCGGAGCGGGGGGAGGATTTTCATCACGCCGCCAACCGGCCTCAACCCGGCCAGCGCTTCAGTCACCCTCGACGGCCAGGCGGTCCCGCACACCCTCGAGCAGGGCGCCGTCGTCTTCACGGTCGACATCGCCCAAAAGGATGGCCGGAAAAATTACGAGATACGGTTCGGCTCGTGAAAACTCTCAACTGAATGCCCCTCAATCCATCCTTACCGTCTATGCAAGTCCAACCCATGTTCCATAATGTTGCCGAAACGGAGACGCTGCCCGGCCTGACCGGGCTTTATCTCCAACGCTATCCAAAACGGGTTCGCGAGCGGTTGAATAACCCCGCCCGTCAAAGCGGCCAGGACAACTGCGGCGTGGAAATCCGCTTTAAAACAACCGCGCCGCAGGCCCGCGTGACCTTGACCGCCCATCTGGGCGAGGAGGGCGAGGCGGTCTTTTACAAGGGAGCGTTTGAACACACGCGTTACAAGCTGCCGCACGGAGTGACGACCACGATCTCACTCCCATACATGGTCAACACTTTCGATGGTCAGCCTCCCAAGTGTCTTCATAGCGGAGGCTTTTCCACGGATGTCTGGAGAATATGCCTTCACCGTTGTGCCGTCCGATTCCACGATATCGAGACCTTTGGCCATCCCTTTCTGCCCCTCGTCCCCGGCGACACGCCCCGCATCCGCTGGCTGGCCTACGGTTCGTCCATCACCCATGCGTGGCTTGACGGGCACGTCTTCATGGCGGCGAAGTTGCTTGAAGTGGACGTGTCCAACAAGGGACTGGGCGGCGGTTGCCATGCCGAGCCGGAGGCCGCGGAGTTTCTTGTCGCCCAGGACTGGGATTTTCTGACGGTGGAGCTCGGCATTAACATGATCTGGGATTTCTCACCCAAGGCTTTTAAGGATCAAATCAAACGATTCCTTCACATCCTTCGCAAGGCTCGGCCGGACAAGCCCATCGTCATGATCAGCCCTTATCGAAATGGTCGCGAATCTTCGCCGGCACCGGACCCAAAGGCTGGAGACAACTTACGCACTTACCGGACGATTCTAGCCAATATCCACGCCGTGGCGAAAGACCCTCAGCTCACTTTGATTGATGGAAACGAGATTTTGGATCGGATCAATTTTTTGCAGTGCGACCTTGTGCATCCCAGCACGCACGGACATGCCCTGATGGGCATGAATTTAGCCCGGCAGTTGCAACCGTTGGTTGACGCACTCAAAATTCACGCTGCCTCCTGAGCATCTTCTCATGGGCCGCCCACTTCGCTAAGTGCTCCGCTAATTTTATGGATTTTAACTCTGATTTTTGATCGTTGGCGGATGCGCGGCGGCGATGGGGGCTCCTAACGAAAATCACCGATTGGATCGGTGGACACTCGATGGTTCTCCTGGTTGAACACGTTTGGATCGAGCAATTTAGTAATTTTTTCGAGGTTGCGCGACTTCCTTCCGGCTTTGCGGTTCTATTATTGACTAAATTGTATTAAATTTGTCCTATAGAGATCCTCCGCTTGGAACGCCTAATCATGATCATGCATCGCGCCGCTCTTGTTACCCTGGTTGTAGCTTCTCTTCTTGCCCCCCAGCTGCTTACTGCGGTGCAGATTACCGTCCAATGGCCCAGTGAAGCCGGAACCTACTCCTTGAATGGGGCCACTAAGCAATCTTCCAACCAAAGCGGCACGTACGAAGTCGGTGAAGGCCAGAAAGCTTCTCTCGCTGGCAGAGGATTTAACGTCGGCTTCACGGTCAGGAATGGAAAGATCGAACTTCCGTTTGATTTTGCCATTTCCAATACGGGCGTCCGTTTCGATCCGAAGACGGACACCTTTTCCTTTGCGGCATTCGACGTTCGCGTGAAAGCGAAAGACTTCAGCGGCGGCCTGGGAATCGATTCCACCCCCGTTAATGTTTCCGGCCCGGCGAGCCAATCCTTCAAATTCATCGCCGGTCGCCACACGTTGATCTACGGCAAGAATCGCATCGGTTTCGACCTCGACGGCGACGGCTATATTACGCTGCTGGACGACATCCAGGGCATCACCTCAAGGGGATCGATCATCACCTTGCTGGGAACGCCGGGCCGCGAGATCCAATCGGCGGCGGACCCGCAACAGGAAAAAGCCGATCAGGCCCTGCATGATCGCATTCTCGCCGCGAGTGAAAAGGCCGCCTGGAAAAAGGACTTTACGCTGGTGGAAAAGATGGGGCTTTGGGACTTCTCCGAACAGCAAGTCAGTTATCCGCTTGAGCTGCCAGCGGAGGTCAAGCCCGACAGCCTGAAGCTGCTCGCTTTTACCAACACCACGGTCCGCATAATTCCGTTTCAGCTTTCAAACGCTGATGCCACGATTTCTTTCCGCACCGCTCTGCCGAAAGGGGCGACTCGGTTATTCCGGCTCGTCTCGCAGTTCGATGCCGGGGACATTTCTGAATCGGGGCCGAAACCTCCCACGCTCCAAGCCACGTCCAACCCGAAAGAAGCTCTGTTGGGCAACGGCCTGCTTTTTCTGAAAGTGCCGGCGGGCCGCCAGGATTTTGCCGGGGGCAAACCACTTGCGCAGGTTCCCGCCCCGATTCTGGGTGCAGCCCGGGAAGCGCAGCCTCAAGCCTGGATGGCAGGCGAATCCTTCGCCGCACCCGATTCGCTTCTGGTCGACACAATCGAAGGGAAGCTCGTGGAAAGCGGCCCCTCGTTCGTCCTCTACCAAATCACTTACCGGCTCCAAGGCGCGAAAACGTATACGACGAATCTCGAATTGCGGGCAGGGGAGTCGCACGTGGCGATTGCCGAGCAGGTCGACGGCTTTACGCCGGAGGACCGGGCCTTCCTGCATCTCGACTATGGGAAAGGAATGCTCAATCCCGACCGGCGGATGGTTGCGTCCCTCGGCGGCACGGATCACGGCTATGCTCGTTACAGCGGAGCTTACGACCGGAATGTCTCCACCGATGATCGCTTCCGCCCCTGGCCGCTTTCGGCGAGGTGGCTGGACTACGATCCCAAGCTCGACGACTCGAAGGTGCCGAGGCTTGATTTTCGCCTCGGTCTCTTTTTGCCGAACTGCCTTGGCGTCATGCACGCCGCAGCCTTTTACCAGGAATACGGAAATGATGCGTTGCTGCTGGCGATTAATCGTCCGGAGGAATGGAAGACCTACGTTCGCGCGCTCTGGACCGACTATCGCTCGGTCGACAATCTTCGCTTCTACAGTCAGAACGGCCGAAAATACATGGCCACGGCCCTGGCGGGACAGAAGCGTTTTTGGGTTCTCGGGCTGATCCCACGAAGCGATGTTGTCATGCGCGCGATGGACAAAGTTCCCGCGGGCCCCGAGGTCTGGCTTTCGACCGAACTAGGCGCTTGGAATCTCCAGGCACAGAAAGACCGCATGTCCGACTGGGAGGAAAAGCTCGACACGCCCATCCCGCCTGATAGCGCCACGACCAACCAGACGCCCCCTCCTGCCGCACCGGTGCTGAGCTACGACGACTATGTGAAGAAGTATGTCGATGCCTATGCCCTGCGGGATTTCGTGAATTTTCTCCCCTTCTTCGGCGGGCTGAACGGCCGCAGTTTCCCTGTCTATTATTCAGACTACATCCGCAGCCGCGCTTCCTGGACGCCCGAACAGCGCGAGCGAATCCGGCAAATCCTGGTCTACCTCACCGATTACAACGACGGCGACGATAATCAACCGTCCCACGGGATGCTCTCGGGCCATCCGAACTTCCTCATGGATGCAAAACAAAACGTGGCCCTTGGGCTGGCGACCTTTCCCAACCATCCCAAAGCCAAAGCGTGGCGCGATTCGTTCCTGGGCTATTTCGACGAGCTGCTCGACAAATACGAGCGCAAGGACGTTCCTGAACTAAATACCAGGGGCGGACGCTGGACGGAAAACATCGCGTGCTACTGGGGCCAGTCGATGGTCGGCATCCTGAATTCGGAATTGGCTCTCAAATCCTACGATGGAACGACGCTGGCCAGGAATCCCCGGATATTCGAGCTCATCCGCTGGATGCGCGATGCCCTGATGTCCCCGCAGGACGGCCAGCGCCTGGTCCCGCCACAGGGAGCCCATGCCCTGGGCTTTATTCCCGGCGGTGTTTATTGGAAAAGCCTCTTCCAACTGTCGGACGAACTCGCGTCCGGAGATCCGCATCTCGCCAAGGACATGCGTTGGATCGAGAGCCAAGGCAAGGAAGGGACCAAGCCCGATGTGAGATCGGTCCTCTACACCGACTACGGCCCCATCTTTCACTACGATTTTGGCGGTGAGCACGAAAGTTACGCCCATCTGCAGAATATCAACGGCATGAGCTATCGCTGGGGTCATGACGGCATCGTCTATTACGGCGCCAAAAACAAGATCTGGAGCTATAACGGCCCGGAAGCCAACGGCGATGCTTTTGACTGGGAGCAACTGACGGCCTTGACGGTGAATGGCAACGGCCTGGCGGTGGGACCGACTGACCAACTTCTCTACGATTTCGATTTCGCCCAGTTCTACCGCCAGCCGGGGAAGGAAGGCGACGACTATCGCGCGCGCGCGCTCATGCTGCTGCGCGACGATTATCTGGTGGTCTCCGACGAAATGAAGTCTCGCGGGGTTTCCGGCATTTTCCGTTGGGTGAATTTATACGACATGCCCGAGATTTATCAGCTCAAGCCGGGCGCGAAGATGGAGGAATCGACGTTCGACGGCGCCATTCATCACCGGCCCGACGAGGCGCCCCAGATCTTCAAACGGCGCGCCTATTCCGGCCAGGGCGATTTCCTCACCATTGTCGCCCCCACACAAGTCACGGCGACAGCAACGCCCTTTGGCGCGACGGTGAACGGCGAATATGTCTTCGCCTCGCAAAAACCTGAGGAGATCACACAGGGAACGGCCACCTTTTACGGAACGTACGGCTATGCGCGAACGAACCAGCTTGCTCTGTTCCAAGGAACCGAAATTGGCCTCGACGGCTTCACGCTACGGCGGGAGGGCGGCGACTTCGGTGTGAGTGCAGCGGCGGAATCAAACAAGATCACGGGACGCATCGTGGGCCGCAGCGGAGGAAAGATTTCCATCGTTGCGCCGGCCGGATTTGACGCCACCAAAGCCGGCGTAATGCTCAACGGCCGGCCGATTCCGCATACGGTGGAGCAGGGCGCCATCGTGTTTGCCGTCGAGATTGCCCAGCGTGACGGATTAAAAGGCTATGAAATCACGTTCGGAAAATAATTTTCCACGCTCTCCGGCCAGCCCAATTTTGAAATAACCATGAAGGCCCGACTGTTTTTTCCTGGAATTTGGTGCCTCATTTTTTTGGGGATTCTCCTTTTCGGGGGGCCGTTGCGGGCGGAAGTCACCGAGATCACTTACATGGTCTCTCCGGCCGATCCGGTCCGGCCCGCCTGGCAGAAACTCAGCGATGAGTTTAACCAAACTCATCCCGACATCCGGTTCCGAATCCTTTGGAGCGATCTGGGGCCCAAACTGAATCTTTTGACCGTGGCTGGGGCGTTGCCTGATTTGATCGATACGGCGGATTTCAACCTGGTCGTCATCCACGACAAGCTAATCAATCTTGACGATTTTCTAAGTCAACAGCCGGACATCAAAGCCCAGTATTATCCGAAGCTCCTCCAGAGCTGCCAATTCGAGGGCGAGCTCAAAATGATACCGCTTCGATATAATGTGCCTTTTATTTACTACCGGCCGGATCTTTTCAGGAAAGCCGGCCTGCCCGAGCCCTCGTCCGACTGGACCTGGGACGATTATCGGCATGACGCTAAAATCCTCACGGAACGCAACCCCGACGGCTCCGTGAAAATTTACGGGACGAATATCCAGGCCGCGTGGTGGGTGGAATGGCTGAGCCTCATCCGACAGGCGGGAGGCGACGCCATGAGTCAGGATGGCAAACTGGAAATCAACTCACCCGCAACTCTTCAGGCGGTCAAATTCATGCACGACCTGATTTATGTCGACCAGAGTGCGCCGAACCCCATGGATGCGCTCCCCAACGGCTTTGAGAATGGGAAGATCGCCATTTACTACGGGGGGCATGTTTCGGAACTCGCTCCCTTGCGGGACAGCGCGACTTTCGAGTGGGACATCGCCCCGCTACCGGCCGGACCGGCAGGTAAAGCAACCGGCGAGTTGGCGGTGGAAGGCCTGGGAGTCTCCAAACAATGCAAGCACCCGGAAGCAGCGTTCGAAGTGTTACGGTTTCTCATGAGCACACAAGCGGCCTTGACGCTTGCACAGGGAGGAATGACCCCGCCAGTCCGCCAGGACATCGCACGGGCGACCATTCTCGCGGGAACGCCGAAAACGCGGACGGTGCCTCCCAAACATGCCGACGTGCTCATCGAGAGCCTGGCGTTCGCGCGATCGGTTCCCAAGTTAAAAGAGTTCGGGCCGGTTTCCAATTGCATCAATGACCGGATTAACCACGCCCTTAACGATCCGGATGACAGTCATCTCGCCGAGTTGCCTGCGGTGTTGGAGGCGCAATGCCAGATGCAGCTGGATCTCATGAAGACCAAGCCTTCGGCCAACCCTCTTTTTTTTATCCTGCAACTTTTGTTCCTGGGCGGCGGTGCCTTTTGGTTTCTGAAACGTTTCTGGACACAGACGGGAATGACTCCGGAAGAGCATGCCGGCCAAAAATATTTTTTCATCTTCACCGCACCCTGCATCGCCGGGCTGTGTCTTTTTACAATTTGGCCGCTGCTCCTGAGTTTTTGGTGGGCACAAACTGATTACAATATGGTGGACACACCGCATTACGTCGGACTGGCGCAATACAACACGCTTCTTTTTAAGGATGCCGAATTTTGGCACTCGCTGCGATTATCCCTGGTTTATGCCTTATTTGCCGTTCCCCTCGGTCTGCTCGTCTCGTTGTGCACGGCTCTTCTGTTAAATTGGAATCTTCGCCACATAGGCGTGTTCCGCGTCTTGTTCTATTTGCCGAGCATCCTGCCGGTAGCCGCCAGCAGCATGATGTGGGTTTGGCTGCTGAATCCAAGCTATGGAATCGTCAACCGCACGCTCGCCTTCTTCGGTCTTTCGGGACCGGGTTGGTTGCAGGACCCCCATTGGGCGCTCCCTTCTCTCGTCATGATTTCACTTTGGGGATTCGGCGGCGCCATGCTCATTTTTCTGGCGGGGTTAAAGAATATTCCCGAGTCGCTCTACGAAGCGGCTGAGATCGATGGGGCCGGAACTTTCTCCCAATTTATCCACATCACGCTGCCCAGCCTTTCGCCGGTGATGTTTTTCAACCTGACGATGGGATGCATCGGAGCGCTGCAGGTCTTTGACATCGCCTACATTGTCAGCACGGCTAATGCCGGAGAAGCCGCCGCCGGGGGGCCCGAAAAATCTACCGATTTTTATGTTTTGAATCTCTTCATCAAATCGTTCACCAACCTGGAAATCGGCGTTGGTTCGGCCATGGCGTGGCTGTTTTTCCTGGTCATCCTGCTGATCACCGGAATCAACTTCTGGGCCAAGCGCTACTGGCTCGCGCCGGAGAGTGAACGGGCATGAACAGGAATCGCCTTCTCGGCTATGTGCCTTTGGTTTTAGTCAGCGTTTTGACACTGCTCCCGTTTTTCTTCCTGCTTAGCACGAGCCTGAAAAGCTATGAGGAAACGATGCAAATTCCACCGACCTTATGGCCGAAACATTTCGAGTGGGGAAATTACGTCGAGATCTTTCATCGCTTTCCATTCTGGAGATACCTTTTTAACACGCTCGTGATCGCCGCCGGACAAGTGCTGGGAAGTTTGATCAGTTGCTCTTTGGTGGCTTGGGGATTCGCCCGTTATCCGGGACGCTGGAACAGCATCATTTTTACGATCCTGCTGGCCACCATGATGATTCCGGGGCAGATCACCGCCATTCCGGTCTTTGCGATGTTTGTGAAGCTCGGTTTCTACAACACCTATGTCCCGCTGATTTTCCCAGCCTGGCTCGGTGGTGGCGCATTTGGAATTTTTCTCATGAGACAATTCTTCCAGAAAATCCCGAAAGATCTTCTCGATGCCGCGCGCATCGATGGAGCCAGCGAATGGCAGGTCTTCTCCATGATCGCCGTTCCGCTTTGCAAACCGATTCTCTGGACTCTCGCCGTTTTCAACCTGATCGCTTCTTGGAATAACTACTTCGGGCCCTTGATTTATCTCAACGATGAAAAGCTCTACCCCATCAGCCTTGGCCTGACCTACTTCGAGCAGACAAGTGCGGATGCCGCCTTCGGTACCCAGTGGCAGCTCATGATGGCCGCTTCTCTGGTCACCCTGATTCCGGTGACGGCGCTCTTCTTCTTCGCGCAGCGCAGCTTCATCAACAGTGTCATGTCGAGCTCCTTGAAAGAATAAACCCCATCCTCATCCCGCATCTTTGTTTTATCATGAACCTCCGTTCCGCAGCTCTTATCGTCCTCTGTTTTGTCTCCTTCCATCTGGCTAGGGCCGATGATCACCCGCTGGGCCTGCGTGTCGAAGAAGGCGCTTACGGCATGATCAATCGTCCGTGGCCCGACGGCCTGAACCCGGCCCCGGTCACCTTGGTCATGACGTGGAAAAACGCGACAGCTGCCCAGGTCAAGTTGAGCGCGCGTAACATCTTCGATCGGCCGATTTCCTGGACTCAAACCGTTTCCTTCGCGG
>OVEP010708948.1_pt1 | contig 21838 bp, 21 predicted proteins | sample 1779801 | NCBI WGS metagenome assembly OVEP01 (sample SAMEA3914791, study PRJEB12502) | metagenome | biome: forest; material: soil | place: Canada | collected 2011-07-03 | depth 0.1 m
CTGACAGGATCTGCAAGATCCGCTCGCCATCATTTAGCTTCAACGCACCGCAAATCACCACCGGGGCATTGTCCGTACGCTCGAAGGCGATCTTCTGCGCAGCCGGCACACGCAGGATTTCGCCTGTCGTGTCGAATAGCAAACCCACTCGCGCATCGCCCAGTTCGACGACGGCGATCTTGCTCGCAGCGCGCACACCTTCGTCCGGCAGATGCAACAACTGGCGCAAGTCGACGATCGGGATGAGCGTGCCGCGCAGGTTGAAGAGGCCAAGCAGGTGGCTCGGCGCGAGCGGTACCGAAGTGACGGCCGCCGGATAATTGACGACCTCCTGCAATGCCGCTACCGGCAACGCGAGTTCGGTCTGGCCGAGATGGAACGAGCCATACAGTTCGACTGCAGAACTGCCGGCGGAGCCAGTGTTGATTTCCATGACAGGAATTCCCGTTCAGAGAGGGCGGGCGAATTTTTTCACTACAAACGCGTGCTGCTGGCAATCGATTAGCAGTTGCCTGCCGCATTCGCCGCCGACATCCGCATGCACCACGCGCACGCCCAGTGCTTCGAGCAACTGTTGAGCGGTGCGCACGTTCTGTTCACCGATCGGCGGGTGACTCGGACGGCGTACGTAATGCACCATGTTCGCGCCGCCGGCGAGCACGGCTTCCAGCGCGTCATGCGAGCCGCGCTGGACCTGCATCAGCGCGAGTAACGAAGGAATGGCCTGGGTCACGTACTTGGCGCCGATGCCGTCCGGCCGGTTGAGCGCATCGGGCAGCAGGCAGTGTGCGAGGCCATAGATCGCGCGCTCGCGCCACAGCAAGCCGATCCCGACACACGAGCCGAGCGTGGCACGCAAGATGTCCTGACCGGTGCCAATGCCGATCGCGCACATATGCACCTGAATCTCACGAGCCTCGATCACGGGCGGTCCCTCGGGTTGCGGTAGATCAGCGGCTGCTCGAACTGGAAACCCATATCGAAGCGGCTGAGCGACTCGGATTCACCAACAATCAGCACGCCGTCCGGCGCCATCGCGCGGCGTACGTTCTCGAGCACAGCCTGCTGACCGTCGGCATCGAAGTAGATCAACACGTTGCGCAACAGCGTCACGTCGATAGGCCCTATGTCACGCGGCCGTTCGTGAAGATTGTGCTTGCGGAACGTGACGTTCGCGCGCAACGCCGCGCCCGCACAGAAACCGTCCCCCTGTGCGCTGAAGTATTTGTCCAGCAGCTCGGGATGCGTCTGCCTGAGGCCTTCGATGTTACGCCCGCGATAGTGCGCGGCGGCCGCCTTACTCAGGATGCCGTCGGCGATATCGGTGGCCAGAATCCGGTAACGGAAAACCGGATGCTTCAGACGGAACTCCTCGCACAACATCGCTACCGTGTAGGACTCCTCGCCGCTCGACGACGCCGCCGACCACACCCGCAACGGCGTGTCGGGCCGCGCGTCGAACCAGCGCGGCAGGAACTGCTGGGCGAAGTAGTCCCAGATGCGCGGCGTGCGAAAGAACGAGGTCTCGTTGGTGGTCACCAGATCGATGAAATCACGCACCTCGTCGGGCTTCGCTTCCAGCACCTCCAGATAATCCCGGTAGTCCGGCAGCGTCAGCTCGCGCAGGCGCCGGCGCAAGCGACCCTCCAGCATGGTCCACTTGCGCTCGCTCATGACAATGCCGGTGTGCCGCCGCACCTGATCGAACAAGGCACGACGGGTCGCCGGATCGACCTCACGCTCGATATCCACAGCGCCTCCCGCTTTAGACGACAAAGCGTGTGACGGTCTCATCGAGCGTTTGCGCGCCCTGCATCAGCGTGGCGCTGGCACGCGCGATCGTGTCGCAGGCGCCGGCGGACTTTTCGGTTTCTTCCGCGACCTGCTGGATCGCGGCGCTGACCTCGCGGGCGGCGATGAGCTGCTCGTCCGCCCCGCACGAAATCTCCGAAATCGCCTGGGTGGTGCGGCTTACGCCGGAGACGATCTTGTCGAACGCTTCGCCCGCCTGCTTCGAAACTTCGCTGCCTTGGGTCACACGTTTGACCGATTCGTTGATCAGCTTCGATATTTCCTTGGTCGCCTGCGACGAACGCTCGGCCAGCTTGCGCACTTCGTCGGCCACCACCGAGAAGCCGAGACCATGTTCACCGGCGCGCGCCGCTTCGATGGCCGCATTGAACGCGAGCAGGTTGGTCTGGCTGGCAATCTCACCGATCACCTTGATGATCTCGCTGATGTCCTCGGACGACTTGTTGATCAGATCCATCGCCTCGATCGAGCGGGCCACGGCCTTCGCACCGCGCTCGGCTTCCTGCTGAGTGTCCTTGGCGAGGTTGTCGGCACTGCGCGAATTGTCGGCGATCGAATTGATCGAGGCCGTCAGCTCTTCGATGGAGGCATTCATCTCCTCGACCGTCGCCCCCAGCAACTGCGCGCCGCTCGCCACGGTGTTAGCGCGCCCGGCGATGTCCTGCGACGAAGCCGTGAAGCCCCCTGCCGAATCGACTACCTTGCCGATCACGCTGCGCAGGTCGTCCATCATCCGCTTGATGCCGTTGGCGAGCTGATCGATCGGCTCGTTGCCGGCGACGTCGACCGTGCCGGTCAGATCGCCTGCGGCGGCCTGGTTGACCACCTGCAGCAGCGCCGCCACCTTGCGCTGGTCCTCTTCGGCGCGGCGGCGAACCTGATCTTCCAGTTCCACCTGAGCCGTCACGTCGGTCGCAAACTTGATGACCTTGTAGAGCCTGCCGCCGCCGTCGAAAATCGGGTTATAGGTGGCTTGAATCCAGACCGCACGGCCGCCTTTCGCGATTCGCTTGTAGCGGCCCGCATCGAATTCGCCGCGATTGAGCTTGGCCCAGAAGTCGCGATATTCGGCGGTGGCCGTGTAGGCCTCTTCGCAGAACATCCGGTGATGCTTGCCCTGGATATCTTCGAGCCGGTAGCCAAGCGTGTCGAGAAAGTTCTGGTTGGCGACCAGGATGTTACCGGACAGGTCGAATTCGATCACAGCCTGGGCGCGATCGACCGCACGCACCTTGCCCTCGTATTCGGCGTTCTGCTTGCGTGCGGCCGTGATGTCGGTGGCGAACTTGATGACTTTATGGGGCTTGCCGTCGGCATCGAACACCGGGTTGTACGATGCGTTGATCCATACCTCGCGGCCTCCACTACCGAGGCGCTGATACTCGCCCTGATCGAACTCGCCGCGGCGCAGCTTTTCCCAGAACTGGCGATAGGCGGGACTGTCGGCGTAGACGGGGTCACAGAACATCCGATGATGCTGGCCACGCACGTCTTCGAGTGTATAGCCCAAGGTATTCAGGAAATTGTCGTTGGCGTGCAGGACGATACCGTTCAGATCGAACTCGATGACCGCCTGAACGCGGTTCAGTGCCGCGCTGACCGCGCTGAGTTCGTGCATTTCCAGTTGCCGCTCGGGCGCCGAATGCTCCACTTTGTTCTCCTCGTTGAACCGACGCAAAAAATCAAAGCACGCCGCTTCGCCATTCTCGATAGCGAAGTTCAGACCGTGCTTTCTCTCAGGTTATTTAGTACAAGGCCGTGGCAGCAAAGCGCCTCCCCGCGGACGATCTACCCGTCGCCGCCCTGGCACTTCACTGTCACGGCACAAGGTATATCGGCCCACCTAGACGCAAACTTTACACCGGACTAACCCTGGATTTCTTGCAATGATGTTAGTATGACGAATTAATAAATTAATCTTTAAAATCAACAAAGTGGTATGCCTGCATGTTCAAGCGTGTCCAGCGCCTTCTGAAGAATACCGTTACGTCGCCATGCAAGGTATCTTGCATAGCAAGTCTGTTGGGGCGGATACCGAGAAGGAAGGCGGTGCCATTTCGCCTCATTTGTCTGGACCCATAGAACGGCGTCCAGTATCTCGCGATCGGACCGACGTGGGCGTCCGCGCCCGAAATCGAAATGGCTGAAAAGATGTTCCACGCAATGCCACTGCTCGTCAGAAAGCTGAATTTCTTTCATTGACATACTCAGGTGAATCTAACGCCAAACGGAAAAAGTGGAAGCCAACATTGAGTAACATCCAGGTGTTGCGGGCCGCGTCAGGCCGTCAGATAGTAGTCCCTGAACTGATCCCTTAGCTGGTTCTTGAGCACCTTGCCGGTTGCGCCGAGCGGAACAGCGTCTACAAATACAACGGCATCGGGCTTCCACCACTTCGCCACCCGGCCGTCAAAGAATTCGAGCAGTTCGTCGCCGCCAAGCGCGCTCTCCGGCTTTTTCACGATTAGCAGCAACGGGCGCTCGTCCCATTTCGGATGCCTTGCGGCGATGCACACTGCGCTCGCGACCTCAGGGTGCAGACACGCGACGTTCTCGATGTCGATTGAGCTGATCCATTCGCCGCCGGACTTGATGACGTCCTTGCTGCGGTCGGTGATCTGCATGAAGCCGTCGGGATCGATCTTCGCCACGTCACCGGTCGGAAACCAGCCGTCGGACAGCGGCGACGCGTCTTCGCTGCCGAAATATCCTGACGTCACCCACGGCCCCCGCACCTGCAGGTCGCCGGTCACCTGACCGTCCCATGACAATTCCTCGCCGTCCGGGCCCACGATTCTCATGTCGATACCGAACACGCCGCGGCCCTGCTTGGCCTGGACGGCATAGCGCTGCGGCGTCGGCCACGACAGGTGGTGCGCTTTGAAACTGCAAACCGTGCCTACCGGGCTCAGTTCCGTCATCCCCCATGCGTGCAAGACGTCGACCTGGTAACGCTCCTGGAATTCTGTGGTCATGGCCGTCGGGCACGGCGCCCCGCCCACGATGGTGCGACGCATGGAAGTAAACGTCGTGCCACGCTCGGCCACATGTCGAAGCAGCCCCTGCCAGACAGTCGGCACACCAGCCGAGAGCGTGACCTGCTCTGCTTCGATCAGCTCATAGAGCGATTTTCCGTCGAGCGCGGGACCCGGGAACACGAGCTTGGCGCCAACCATGCATGCGATATAAGGCAGACCCCACGCGTTCACATGGAACATGGGGACAACCGGAAGGATCACATCGCGTGCTGAGCAGTTCAGCGAGTCAGGCAATGCCGCTGCATAGGTGTGCAAAATCGTTGAACGATGGCTGTACAGCACCCCTTTCGGATTGCCCGTGGTCCCCGACGTGTAGCACAGAGAAGACGCATGGTTTTCGTCAAGGAGCGGCCACGAAAAGTCATCACGGTGACCGTCAATGAGATCTTCGTAGCACAGCAACATGATCGGCAGATCGTGTTTGGCCGGCATGCTTGCGCGATCGGTCATCGCGACGAATACCTTCGGGCTCTTGATACGCGATGCGACAGACTCGATCAACGGAAGGAAGGTCAAGTCGAAGAAGATAACGCGATCGTCAGCATGATCGATGATGTAGGCGAGCTGATCGACGTGCAGTCGGGGGTTGAGGGTGTGGAGTACCGCACCGGAACCCGACACCGCAAAATACAGTTCCATGTGCCGGTAGCCGTTCCATGCCAGCGTACCGACGCGCTCACCCTGGTTAATCCCGAGCCCGGCGAGTGCATTGGCCAGCTTTCGGGCGCGTTGCGCGAGATCGCGATAACAATATCGGTGAATATCGCCTTCGACCCGTCGCGACACAATTTCCTGCCCGCCGTGATGCCGTTCGGCGTGGGTGAGGAGCGACGCGACCAGCAGCGGTTGCTGCATCATCAATCCATGCATGAGTACCTTCCTGATTTTTCCAGATTCAGCTTAGCTGCGCGTGACACGGACCTGCCGGGGCGTCGCCGACGGTGAGTTCGAGCTTACCGGCGACGTTCCGGATGGGAAACGTTGCAAGACTCAACCCGCCTTTTCCCGGCATGCAGCCGGTCGCGACGTCAAAACGAAGGCCGTGCGCGGGGCAGCGCAGCAGGTGCCCTTCGAGCTGGCCACCTGCCAGTGATGCCCCATTGTGCGGACAAGCGTTTTCGACGGCGCAGAGCGCACCGTCGATGTTAAAGAGCACGACGCTACGGCCGTCAACGAAGACTAGCTTGCGTTGTCCTGGCATGAGTTCATCGGCTGATCCGACCGGTATCTGGCGTGACATTATCTGTTTTCCTGATCACCGATCGAACGCAACATGGCGTCCACGATCGCGCCGGGCGAGTACGCCCCGGACAGCGACAGTGCCGAATTAACCACAAAATGCGGTACGCCCCTGACTTCGTCAGCCTGCGGTGAACGCGACAACGCCACGTGCTCTTCTCGCTGCGACATCGTGAGATGGTCCGCGAGGCCCGCGGCATCGAGACCGCACGCGAGGCCAATTCGCTCAAGCACGTCCGGGTTGCCGATGTCTTCGCCGTCCATGAAATAGCCGGTGAACAGCCGGTCGATCAGCAACGCGGGCTTACATGCCGCGCCTGTGTTTGCGGCTGTGGCCCAGGCAACGAGTTTGTGCGCTGCCCGTGTGTTGGGCATGACCTCGATCCTGTCGAACACCAGTTCGATACCGGCTGCGTGAGCGGCTTCCTGAACCTGTGCGCGCCGCGCAGCGACCGCGCCCGGACTCCCCAGACGCGCCACATAGAACGCCTGATACGGGACCCCACCGACTGGCGTATCGGGCAGCAACTGATGCGAGTGCCACCGCGCCTTGACGTTGACGTCCGGACGCAAGCTTGCGAGGCGGCTGACAGCCGCATCGAGATTGCGCTTGCCAATCAGGCACCACGGACAGACAAAATCGAAGTGGACATCGACCGTCACCGACGCGTTGTTGCTCACTGCCGTGCCCTGCTCCGCTTTCGTTGCACTGTCCATGTCAGAGAAGCTCACGGATCAGGGTGTCCGCCTGCGGCCACTCGCCATAACCGGCTGCGGGATTCAGGTGGCCAACATCGCCGAGGTCGACGAGACGGCTGCCCCAGTCCGCTGCCATGCTGGCAGCGCGATCAAAGCCTGCAAGCGGATCATTGCGGCTCGCGCCGAGAATACTCGGGAACGGCAACGGTTTGCGCGGGAACGGCAGCCACCCGTTTTCTTCGAGCACGTCCAGCGTCGGATAACCGGCGGGCATGGGGTGTTCCAGGTCAGCCGGCGTGGCGAGCAGCGCGCCCTGGATCGGGCGGTTGTGGTGCTGCGCCCAGTGCACGGTAATCATGACGCCGGCGCTGTGAGCGACCAGTACGATCGGGCCGTCGATCTTCGCGATGGCCTCGTCCAGCGCCGCGACGCGCGCCGCGCAACTGAGCTTGTCGTGCTCGAGCGGCGGCACCGAAGCCGTTTTGGGAAGGCGAGCCTGAAGCAGTGTCTGCCAGTGTTCGGCCACGTGGTCACGCAGGCCGGGCACGATAAGTACGGTAGGTTCGGTATTGAGCGTCACGACGCTGAGTCCTTCAGGTTAGTACGGCTTGTCGCCAACAATTCCAGCTCGCTCCATCTTGCGATGGCACGGCGCGTAATCCATCACCGCGTAGTGTTGCGTGGCGCGGTTGTCCCATATTGCGATGCTGTTCGGCTTCCAGCGCCAGCGCACCTGGTACTCCGGGATGTACGCCTGGCTGATGAGATAACGCAGCAGGTCGGACGCACCCGGATTGGCGTCCTGGCCGAAGCGCACGCGCGCCGGCGTGTGGTAGTTCGTGAAGTGGGTCGTGAACGCATTGACAAACAGCACTTTCTCGCTCGTCTCGGGGTGGGTGCGCACGACCGGATGTTCCGCGTCGGGATACTGGGCTTTCAAGGCATGCCGCTTCTCGATCGGCATCACCGCACCAAAGCTCGCCTCGATGCTGTGGCGTGCGCGCAGGTCGGCGATCTGCTCCTTCACATGCGCGGGCAGGTTCTCATACGCGAGCACCATGTTCGCCCACATCGTGTCGCCACCGATGGGCGGGCACTCCACGCATCGCAGCACGGCGCCAAACTGCGGGGCTTCGCGCCACGTGGCGTCCGAATGCCACGCATTTTCGTAACGGTCGTTGGGCTGCTCCGGCGACTTGTAGATTCGCACGAGGCCCGGATGCTCAGGATCGCTGCCCGCGACCGGGTGGTCTTCCAGCTCGCCGAAGCGGCGCGCGAAAGCGACATGTTCAGCACGGCTAATGTCCTGATCGCGCAAGAACAGGACACGGTGCTTGAGCAGGTTCGCCCGGATCTCGGCAAAGAGGCCATCGTCGTAGATCGCGTCGGCGAGCTTGACGCCCACCAGTTCGGCGCCAATGGCGTTGTTGAGTTGTTCGACAAGCATGGCGCCCTCCTTAGATGACGAAGACCGATGAACCCGTTGTCTTGCGCGATTCGACATCGCGGTGCGCTTGTGCGGCATCCTCGAGCGCATAGCGCTGATTGATCTCGATCTTGATGCGGCCGGCCGCAACGTGGCCGAAGATTTCACCGGCCAGGTCCGCTTTTTCAGCGGGGTCGGCGATGTAGTCGGCGAGCGCGGGACGGGTCAGATACGGCGATCCCTTCATTGCCAGGATCTGCGGATTGAATGCCGGAATCGGGCCCGATGCCGTGCCGACGCAAACAATGAGGCCGCGGCGCTTGACCGAATTCAGCGTCGCTTCAAAGGTATCCTTGCCGACACTGTCGAACACTACATTGACCCCGACGCCGTCGGTCAGCTCGCGTACGCGCGCGGCGACGTCTTCATGGCTGTAGTTGATGGTGTGTTCGCAGCCATGCGCGCGCGCGACTTCCGCCTTCGCTTCGCTCGAAACGGTGCCGATCACCGTGAGCCCCAACAGCTTGGCCCACTGCGAGACGATCAGTCCGACGCCGCCCGCGGCAGCATGAAGCAGAATCGTGTTGCCGGGTTTGAAGTCGTAGATGCGCCGCATCAGATACGACGAGGTCAAGCCGCGCATCGTCATGGCTGCCGCCGTCTCGCAGCTAATGCCTTCAGGCAGCTTGATCAGCGGTGCCGCCGGACACAGGCGCTCCGTGCTGTAGGCGCCAAGCGTGTTGATAAAGCCCGTGTAAGTGACACGATCGCCCACCGCGACGTTCGTCACGCCCTCGCCCACTGCTTCGACCACACCGGCTGCCTCGACACCCATGCCGGCAGGCAGTGGAACCGGATACAGTCCGGAGCGGAAATAGGTGTCCGCGAAATTCAGGCCGACTGCCTCATGGCGCAGGCGAACCTGCCCTGGGCCCGGGTCACCGACTTCAACGTCCTCATAACGCAGGACTTCAGGGCCACCGGTTTCATGAAAGCGGACTGCTTTCGCCATGATTTGTTCTCCAGTTTGTTTCTTGATTGACAGAAAGGGGATGCGTAGCTTGCAAGGAAGCCGCTCAGAGCGAGGCCTTCTCACGCAGTGCATTCACGAGGTCAAGGTCGCGCTTGTAGCTGCAACGGCCGATGGCAAACGCAACCGCCGCGAGCAACGATGCAAACGGGACCAGTTGCAAGGCGCCCAGCAGACCGATCCGGTCCGCAACGATGCCCGTCAGGATCGCCGCGGGCGCCAGCCCCAGCAGGTTGTTGGCCAGCGTCAGGGTCGCGAATGCCGATGCGTGAATCGACGGTGGGGTAAGGTTCGCCACCATCGCACCCGAAGGCCCCGTTGCACCCGCACAGAAGAACATGCCGCAACCGATCAGGACGAGCTGCAACCGGCCGGGCGGCAGATGGAACGCGATGCCGAGCAGGACGCAGCACAGCAGGCAGTACACAATCGCGGTCATCCACTTTCTTTGTACACCCTTCCGGTTGAGACGGTCGGCCAGGCTGCCGCACGCGATCATGCCAAGGCCGGTCACGAGCACGAATACCGCGGCATGCACGGCCGCCTGCCCCGGTGCCATGCCGTAATAGCGATTCAGGAAGCTCGGCATCCAGGACCATACGGCCGCCGGCACGAGCAGATGCATACCGCTGCCCACATAGGCGCAAACGACGGACTTGGTGGAAAACAGCCCCTTCATCAGCGCGCGAAAGCTCATGCGCACGCCAAAGTGACCCTTCTGCCCGGTGATCGCCGGTTGCAGTGAAGCCAGCCGTTTCTCCGTGACAACACAACGGTAAATCACAACGAGCGCGATACCGACGCAGGCCATTGCGCCGAACGACCAGCGCCATCCAAGGCTGGACGCGACGGCGCCGCCCAGCGCCATGCCCATCACGGAGCCAAACGCGCCGCCTGCCATGAACGTGGCGGTGAGGGTGGCGCGCAGACGCGGCGGAAAAATGCTCAGGACGAGCGCGATGCCCACACTTCCGTAGGCCGCCTCGCCAATACCGACGCACGCACGCGCGAGCAACATCTCGCCATACGTGGTCGAGATCGCACAACCGAGCGTCGCGAGACTCCACAGCGCCGCCATCAGTACGATGCTCTTTACGCGGCCCCAGCGATCCGCGAGCACCGAAAGCGGAAAGGTCAGCACGCCAACCATCAGCGCCACCACGCTGCTGAGCGAGCCGAGCTTCGTGTCAGAGAGGTTCCACGCTGACTTGATAAACGGAAAGACCGCGTTGAGAACCTGACGCGACATATAGTCGGACAGCAGCAGACCGATCGTGAGCGCGCAGACCACCCATGCGTAGACGGGTATGTCCGATTGTGTTGCCGAAACATCGCCCGTCGTGGGCTCAGCATGCTGTAAAAGCATTTCGTCTCCTCCGCGTCTCGCGCGTCCAGCGCCCTTTTCCCGTGACGGACAAAAGGGGCCGATTTTTTGTGTCGCTCCCCCAGGGTCGCCGGGGGGCCTCCTTCTTCAACCGCCATCAGCACGAGATGTCATGCCGATGGCGAGCACTGCCTTGTTACGCCGCGCGCAGCGGCAGGTTCTTAACGCCTGCCTTCCGGTTCGGCGCCATGCCGTTGGCCGCGAGTGTCTCGTCGACCGTCTTGTACTGCACGCCGATCTTGTAGATCTCGCGCGCTTCCTTGCCGCTTGCGATCTCGCGGCCCAGTTCGCGGGCCACGCGCACGCACTGCTCGATCTGCTGCACCGAGGTCATGCGGTTGCCATGCTGGTCGATGATCGTATCTTCGATGCCGCAGCGCGGGTGCAGGCCCATGGCCATCGCCATCATGTTGAACGGCAGGACGTTCTTCAGCAAGGACTCGGCCGTGACCGTGCCGCCGTCCGGCGCACGGTGGACGAAGTTGAAGAAGTTGTGCGGGTTCGGACCGTCAAAGCCGCCACCGATGCCGATCCACGTCAGGTTCAGCGGCCCCTTGTAGACACCCTTGCGCACCAGGCGGTCGAGCGTTTCGAGCGCATGGATACCGGTGAGCTGGAAGTGCGGCTGGATGCCCGATGCCTGCAGGCGGCGCAGGTGTTCCTCAACCCAGCCCGGACCCGCGGGCACGGTCATTTCGCTGTAGGCAGCCATGAGCGCGGGATTAGCCAGCGACGTGCCTTCGAGATACTCCGGATAGAGCAACTCCATGATGTTCATCTGCGTGGTGTTGATTGCGACCGTCACCTGATCGGGCTTCGGGTCGAGATCGGCCAGCATGTGACGCGTGTCGTCGGACAGCCACTTCGCGGCCTGGCCGTCGTCTTCCGGTGCAAACGAGATCGAGCCGCCCACCTGGATGATCATGTCCGGCACCGCCGCACGCACGCCCGCGATCAGTTCGTTGAACTTCGACAGGCGCTTGGAGCCCTTGCCATCCAGCTCGCGCACGTGCAGGTGCAGCACGGTCGCGCCGGCGTTGTAGCAGTCGACGGCCTTCTGAATCTGCTCTTCCATCGTCACCGGAATGTCTTCAGGAAAATCCTCTGGCATCCATTCCGGGCCGTACGGAGCCGTCGTGATGACTACCTTGTCCTGATTCTCCGGGTGCAGCGAGTCGTCGAGAAATTGCATCGTTTCCTCCAGAAATAGTTGGATGTTTTTACTTCCGCGCCCGGCGCTTGTCGACGCGTCAGGAAATGGAACAGTGAGGCGAAGATACGGCAATCCGGCGATACGGATTTCGTTTTTGGTGACATTGTTTTATGATTTGACGACACTGCGTGTTAACACCAATCCCGCGCCAATGGGCTTCGCGCGTGAGGAAAAGAAGGGGATCGAATGCAAAGCATGGTGAGGTCGTCGACACTGCACGGGTATTTCGACGTGACGAGAGGCTTGGGTCTCAACCCCTATGAGCTGGTGCAGGAGGTCGGTCTCGATGCCGTGGCGCTGGCGAACCCCGATGAACGGATCCCGGCTGACGGCGCCTGTCGGTTGCTCGAAGCAACGGCGGCGAAAGCGTCGTGTTCGACACTCGGGCTGCAGATAGCGCAAACCCGCCAGCAGTTCGGCAGCGGCGTCATCAACGTTCTGCTCGCCCACAAGCGCACGCTCCGTGAGGTGCTGCTGGCGGCTGCCCAGTACCGCTATCTGCTCAACGAAGCGCTGGGTGTTTACGTCGAAACGACCGGCGACACGGTGACCATCCGCGAAGAGATTGTCGCCGAACCGGGCACCCCGACAGTCCAGGCGATTGAACTGGCAGTGGGCGTGCTGTCCCGCCATTCCAGCGCGCTCCTCGGTGCCCACTGGAAACCGCACAGCGTGCACTTCACCCATGCGGCGCCGCCCGATCTCACCTTCCATCGCCGGTTCTTCGGCTGCCCGGTCACATTCGAAAGCGACTTCAACGGCTTCGTTTGTGCGGCAGCGGACCTCGATTATCCGAACCCGAATGCAGACCCCGTGCTGGTCCGGTATGCGGAAAATCTCGCCAATCCGCTAAACAGTACGGCGGCAAATTCCATTGCGCTGGATGTGCGCAAGGCGATTTACCTGCTATTGCCCCTCAGTCAGGCTTCAATCGAACTGGTGGCGCATCAACTGAATCTGACGGTGCGCACCCTGCAGCGCCAGCTTGATTCAGCGGGTTCCAGTTTCTCGGGCATCGTTGAAGAAGTGCGGCGTGATCTTGCTGTGCGCTACCTGCTCAATCCACGCTATCCAATCGGCCGGGTCGCCGCTCTGTTGGGCTACACCAACCAGGGGGCGTTTACGGTCTGGTTCCAGAAGCGTTTTGGTATGACGCCCCGTGAGTGGCGTAGTCGCCACCGGAAGTGAACATCCACGGGGGCGTGATGGCATCTGCGGCGAATCAGGAACGGTCTCCCTAACGCGCGGCATCCGGCAGGTCGCGCAGATAAGTCCGCCGGCAAAGTGCGAACGCCATGGCTGCCGGAATGGACACCAGTTGCGCCAGTTGAAGCGCGCCGAGCAAGCCCACCTTGTCCGCGAGCACGCCGGTAATGAACGGACCCGGAGCCGCGCCGATCAGGTTGTACGCCAAGGCAAGGATCGCGAGCGCGGTAGCGTGAACAACAGGATTCGCGAGGTTGGCGACCGAGGCGCCCGCTGGCCCCCACGGACCGGCTGCCACCAGCGCGCCGAGCGCGATCAGGATGATCTGTGCATGACCTGCAGGCAGGCGGAACGCGACGGAGAGCACCCCACACGACAACAGGCAAAAGCCTATGCCAAATGAAACCTTGCGGGCTGGAGCGCCACGGCCCGCCCAGTCCGTCAGCACCCCGCAGAGCGTCATACCGATACCACTCAGGACGAACATCCCAGCCGCGGACATGGCCGCCTTGCCCGGCGCCATCCCGTAGTAGCGGTTGAGATAGCTTGGCATCCAGGCCAGCAGCGAATAGAGCGCGAAGGACTGGAGGCCACCGCCGAGGTAAGCGCAGATCAAGGCACGCGAGCCGAAAACAGAACGAAGGGTGTCCCAAACCGAAAGGCCCGGGCCTGTTCGCACGGCCGCACCCGGGTGAATATGGCGCGCCAACCTGCGCTCCGTGACAGTCAGGCTAAATACAGCGGTCACAACCAGCCCGACGACGGCCATCACCGAGAACGCCGCGCGCCAGCCATAGTGGGTCGCAACGGAGCCGCCAAGCGCCGTGCCGAGCACCGCGCCGAAGATCCCAGCCGAGGTGAAAGCGCCCGCCAGTGTCGCGCGCACCTTGGGTGGAAAGACGCTCATAATCACGGCCAGCCCGACGCTGCCGTAGGCCGCCTCGCCTACGCCAACAAAGAACCGCGCAGCCAGCATCTGGCCGTAGTTCGCCGCGAACCCGCAGCACAATGTGGCGATACTCCAGACCACCGCCATCAGCGCGATGCTGCGCGCGCGGCCCCTGCGATCCGCCAGCAGCGACAACGGCATGGTCAGTATCCCCACCATCAGCGCCACCACGCCGCTCAGGCTGCCCAGTTGAGCATCCGTCAGGGTCCACGCGGCCTTCAGTTGAGGAAACACGGCGCTCAGTACCTGCCGCGACATATAGTCAGAAAGAAGCAGGCCAAGTACAAGCGCAAAAACGGCCCACGGGTAAGCCCTTGAGCGTCGTGACGCGCCAGCGAGATCGGCGCTTCCGGCTTCGGCTAGATTCAATCCCATTGTGGTTCTTCTCCTGTCGGTTCTGGCTCTTCTGCGTTTTGGCGGGCGTTCAGCGCGAGCCGACATCCCTCAGGCGCGGCGCATCAGACTGAAGCTTTGTGCGGATGGGCCGCCATCCGGGTGGCTGGCAAGGAACATCGCGAGCGGCACAACGTCCTCCGGTTCCTTGAGCCACTCTTCGTTGAATTGACACTTGCCGCCAAAATCAGTCATCGCGGTACGCACGGGCCCAGGGATCAGCTCATTGACACTGATGTTGGCGTCCAGAAGCTCCAGCGCGAGGGTTTGCGTAAGCAGCCACATTCCGGCCTTCGAGCAGCCATAGGCGGACAGATTGGCATTGGGACGCTGCCGCAACCCCGAGCCCATCAGGATCAGCTTGCCCGCGCCGCGCCGGCGCAGATGCGGAATCGCCGCGCGCGCGGTATTGAACGCACCAACGAGGTTCACGTCGATCACCTCTTTCCAGAGTTTCGGGTCGGAGTGTTCGACCGTCCCGGTCACGGTGCCCACGCCCGCATTGGCAAGCACGATGTCCACGCCGTCGAACGCCCGAACCGCTCCCGAAAACAGCGCCTCGACCGATTCGTAGTTCGCTACGTCCGAGGCGATCGCGATCGCGCGGCCGCCCTGCGAAGTGATCAACGCGACGGTTTCATCGATCTCCCCACCTGAGCGTGCGCTGCACACGACAGCTGCCCCCGCTTTCGCATAGGCAAGCGCAATGGCGCGGCCGATGCCACGGCCTGCGCCCGTGATGACAGCGACCTGTCCTCGCAGCGTTGTGTCCTCTACTGAATTCATTTGCCTCTCCAGCGTCAACGAATGGTTTCGAGAAGCTTAGCGGCCTGCTTTCGCAACGGTACTCCTGAATACCCGGCCCCCCGTTGCTGGGGGGAGCCTTCAGGCGGCCACGCCGGTAGTCTTTTGGCACATCGGCCGGATCATCCGTTCTCCCCCGGCCGGCTTGAGCTCGATCGCAACCTGAAAGGAGCAGTCGTATGACACTGGATAACAAGATCGCCCTCGTGACAGGCGGTGCCCGAGGTCTCGGAAAGAGCATTGCATTGGCTTACGCACGTGCCGGCGCCCAGGTCATCATTTGCGACGTCAACGAGGAGAACCTGAATGCCGCACGTGAGGAAGTGACCGCCGCGGGGACACACGAATGCATCGCCCAGGTATGCGACGTTTCCTCCAGCGCTCAGGTGGCAAACCTCTTCTCGATCATCGCGGCGCGCTTTGGTCGACTGGACGTGCTGGTCAACAACGCGGGAATCGGGCCGATCGGTCCCGAGGACGACGCGCGGCGCAACCGGCATTGGGATTACATGACAACGCCCGTGCCCAGACAGGCGCTGGGCTTTACCAGCTCGATGTCGGACGAACAATGGCATCGCTACTGGGGTGTCAATGTTCACGGCGTGTTCTACTGCACGCGCGAAGCCTTGCGGATCATGGAGCCCCAAGGCAGCGGCAAGATCATCAACATTGCGTCGATTGCCGGGATGTCTACCATCAGCGCCCATAGTCCGCACTATTCCGCGACGAAAGGTGCCGTGATTACATTCACACGAACGGTGGCGGCAGAAGTGGCCGGCGGGAACATCTACGTGAATGCGATCGCGCCGGGCGGCATCCAGACGCCGGATTTCGAACAGTACTTCGCGCGCTCAACCGAGGAACAAAAGAACAGGCTCATGCAACTGATCCCGCTAGGCCGGTTCGGCAAGATGGACGAATACGCCTCGCTTGCGGTCTACCTTGCGTTCGACAATCACTATCTGGTGGGTCAGATCATTTCGCCCAACGGCGGCGCCGTCTGAGCATCGTTCTATATAACCGATCAATTCGTTCTATATTCCGCGTTGGAATATAGACTCTGTCATCGCGATAATTCCTCCGTTATCTGGTCACTAAAATACCGAGGACGCGATGTCGACCCCACTCGAACCCCATGCTCTAACTGGAACGCGCCTGGCCGAATCCAGCCCCCTGGCTTGGGTGCGAGCCCATGCGCCAGGCGTTGCTCTATGCATCGCCGTCACGCTGGCCGCTTTCGGGTTGCAACTGGCTGAGGAGCGTCTGTTCGGGCGCGCCTGGCTGGAAGCATTGGTCCTCGCCATCCTCATCGGCACGACGGTGCGAAGTGTCTGGACGCCAGTCTCTCACTGGCAGGCCGGGATCAATTTCAGCGCCAAGACCTTGCTGGAAATTGCCGTGGTCCTGTTGGGTGCCTCGCTCAGCACCCAAACCCTTAAGGCGGCCGGGGTGGAACTGCTGGCAGGCATCGTAGCGGTCGTCGCGGTGGCCATCGTGGTCAGCTACGGGACCGGGCGCCTCCTTGGCTTGCATCACCGGATGGCCTTGCTGGTCGCATGCGGCAACTCGATCTGCGGCAACTCGGCGATCGCCGCCGTTGCTCCAGTGATCCGGGCGCATAGTGATGACGTGGCCGCGTCGATTGCGTTTACCGCCGTGCTTGGTGTCATCGTCGTGCTCGGACTGCCACTGCTGATTCCTGTGCTGCACCTTAGCAACCTGCAATATGGTGTACTGGCCGGACTGACTGTCTACGCGGTTCCGCAGGTGCTTGCTGCAACGATCCCTGTTTCGGCGCTCAGCGCCAATCTCGGAACGTTGGTCAAACTGGTCCGTGTACTGATGCTCGGCCCCGTGATCCTTGTCCTGTCAATCGGCTCGCGTCGTGGTGCAGGTGCTGCTGCATTGCCGGATGCGCCGAAGGAAGCGCGCCTCGCCTGGCACAAAGTTGTGCCTTGGTTCATCATTGGCTTCCTGGCGCTGGTCATCCTCCGTTCGGCTAACGTCCTTCCGACGGTGGTGCTACCGCCGATCAGCAGTACGGCAAACGTGTTGACGATTATTTCCATGGCGGCACTCGGTCTGGGCGTTGATGTGCGAATGGTCGCCAAAGCCGGCCCCCGTGTGACACTCGCGGTGGTGCTGTCGATCGTCGCGCTCGCGCTCATCAGCCTCGTACTGATTCGCGTGCTGGGCATGGCCTAAAAAGCTTAGAGGTCCGCTAAATAAAACATGACGCTCGATCAACTTCGTATCTTTGTTGCGGTTGCGGAGCAGCAGCATGTGACGAATGCGGCCAACGTACTGGCGCTTTCGCAATCGGCGGTGAGCAGTTCGATCGCCGCCCTCGAAGCGCAGTATGACGTCAAGCTGTTCCACCGGATTCGCCGGAATATTGTGCTGACTGACGCCGGCCAGCAGTTTCTCAACGAAGCGCGCGCGGTGCTCGCCCGTGCCTCGTCGGCCGGGAACATGTTGGCTGATCTGGCCGGATTGCGGCGCGGTGCGTTATCGCTTGCGGCGAGTCAGACGGTGGCAAATTACTGGATACCGAAGGTGATGCAACGCTTCCATGCGGCCCACCCCGGCGTCTCGCTCAAGCTCTCAATCACGAATACCGGACAAGTCGTTCGGCAGGTCGCCGAGGGTGCCGTCGATCTGGGATTCGTGGAAGACCAGGTGGACACCGATGGTCTCGACGTGCGCGCGGTTGCCCAGGACGAACTGGTGTTAGTGGTCGCCCCCAGCCACCCCTGGGCCAGTCACGATTCGACGGCTGCCGATGTGATTGACTTGCGCGATAGCGCCTGGGTGCTGCGTGAACCAGAATCGGGTACGCGCGGGATCTTCGAAAAGATGGTGCGAAGCTTGGGGGACGATCCCTCTGGGTTCGAGATCGCGCTGGAGCTTCCGTCGAACGAAGCGGTACGCTCCGCGGTCGAGGCTGGCGCTGGCGCAACCGTGATGTCCCGTCTGGTCGCGGCGTCCTCACTTAGCGCCGGGACGCTGATAGCACTCCGTTGGCCGCTGCCGCCGCGGGATTTCCTGATGCTGCGTCACCAGCAGCGTTATGTGACGGAGGCGATGCGCGTGTTCTTCGAAATGGCGTCGGAATAAGACCGTCTTGAAGATCGAACACCGCGCACTCACGCACGACGAGAAGCTCATTAAGTATGACGACGCGCTCCCTATGCGCGTGCCACTACGGTATCCGCGACCATCTGCCAGACGGCGACCTTCGCTACACCTTCTGCAATCCGAATGATCCAGTCAACCGCTGAGTGATCTGTCCGAAGGCAACCTCGGGCGGCGATCGACCTATTTGAAAGAATGCCACGCCAGCGTTTCGCGACTGCGTGGCGACCGTATGGCCAAACGATAAAACGAACCTGAAGGAAACCCCCATGAAAGACCATTCCCACGGCGTGGACGCGCGCCGGCGCAAGATGCTTCTCGGTCTTGCCGCCGGCGGTCTTGCCGGCACCATGGCCGGCTGGAACCGCAGCGCGTGGTCCACAGAAACCTTCAACCTGCCATTCGCTGGCGGCGAGCGCAACTTGACGAGCGCGTTTCCGCAGAAGGGCGAGATGCTGCTGTTGCGAACCCGTCCGCCGTTGCTGGAGACACCGTTTGCCGTCTTCGATCAAGGTGTGTTCACACCTAACGACCAGTTTTTTGTGCGCTGGCACCTCGCCGATATTCCCACGAAGATCGACGGCGCCGCATTTCGCCTGAACGTTCACGGACAGGTCGACCGAGCACTCAGCCTGAGCCTGAACGAACTGCGGACCGAGTTCGAACCGGTTGAACTGGCGGCGGTGAACCAGTGCTCCGGCAACTCGCGAGGATTCTTCGATCAGCGCGTGGCGGGTGCTCAATGGGGCAACGGCGCGATGGGCAATGCGTTGTGGACCGGTGTCCGTCTGCGCGATATCCTGGATCGAGCGGGTCTCAAGGGCAACGCCGTGCAGGCCCGCTTTAACGGGCTCGACGCAGGGGTCCTCCCGGCAACGCCCAAGTTCATGAAGTCGCTCGACATCGACCATGCGCGCGATGGTGAAGTGATGATCGCCTATGCGATGAACGGTCAACCGTTGCCGCTGCTGAACGGATTTCCGCTGCGCCTGATTGTGCCCGGCTGGTTTTCGACCTACTGGGTGAAAATGCTCAACGATATCGAGGTGCTGGATCGCCCGGACGACAACTTCTGGATGTCAAAGGCCTACCTGATACCGGACACCCCCCATGCCAACATCACGCCTGGCCAAACCGGGGTCAAGATGGTGCCGATCAACCGGATGGTCCCACGCTCGTTCGTCACCAATCTCACGCATGGCCAGAATGTGGCCGCCGGCGAGCCGCTAACCGTGCGCGGCATCGCCTTCGGCGGAGACGCCGGCGTGCGCGATGTCAGCGTGTCGTCTGACGGCGGCGCAACCTGGGTGTCCACGCGTCTCGGTCACGATCATGGCAAATACAGCTTCAGGCAATGGGGAACGCACTTGATACCCAAGGCCGGTCCCATGGAACTGAAAATCAAGGCGACGAACACCGCGGGGGTCGTGCAACCGGATACCGCAAACTGGAACACTGCGGGCTTCATGCGCAACGTTGTCGAATCCATCACGCTGATGGCTTCCTGAGGAGCGGAACATGAAAAGTCCAAACGTGTTGATATCGATTCTGCTCGCTACCGCCGGCATCTCAGCCGCCTTCGCCGAACCCGCGCCGAAAGCGCCGTCCGCCGCTGCCTTGAATCGCACCGTCAGTGTCACCCTCCCTGATAGTGAGCAGGTTTTCCCACCGGGAGCCGGTGCCGAGATCGCCAACTCGCAGTGCATGATCTGTCATTCGGCGGGCATGGTCACGCGCCAGCCGCCATTGCACTTCGGTGAATGGAAGGCGGAGATCAACAAGATGCGCACCGCGTACGGCGCGCCCATGCCCGCGGAGCAGGTAGAAGAACTCGCTACGTATCTGACCGCGATCAAGGGCAAACAGTAGAACTGTCGCTACACGGCGACACGAAGTTCCACATCGGCTGGCACGTCGAAGGCCAGCCCCCCACCCTCTAAAAGACAGGAGCCCTACATGCAATCATCACGTCGTCACTTCATGATACTGGCCGCTTCGCTGGCCTCATCCGTTGCGCTCTCGGGCAAGGCGTCGGCCGAAACGCCCGCGGTATCCGAAAGCGATCCGACCGCACAGTCGCTTGGCTATAAGGCGGACGCGACACACGTCGACAAGGCTAAATATGCGAAGTATCAGCCGGGCCAGGCGTGCGCCACCTGTCAGCTCTATCAGGGCAAGCCTGGCGATGCATCAGGTCCGTGCCCGATCTTTGCCGGTAAGCAGGTCTCGGCGAAGGGGTGGTGCAGCGCGTACGTGAAGAAGGCCTGAAGCCGCACCTGACAATGGTCCCCTGAGCGGCCACACGGCGGTGCGATGTCAACCTCAGACGGTCTCCGCCCTCCCATGAGGAGGGGGGCGACCAGGAACGGCACGCCCTAGACTTCACTTAAGCAACAAGGGAAAGGCCTGGATACGCCGTCCACCGCCAGAGGCGGAAAAAATCATGGGACACAACCGTCTCGATGATTTCGGGCATGCGGCGTTCCTGGCCGCCTCGGCGCCAGGCAGGCGCCCGGTGTTACTTTTCAGGGAAAGCGCCATGCGAAACGGTGAGAGTTCTTTGCGGAGGTTGATCGACAAGTGGCTTGGGCACTATGGCGAGGGGACCGTGCAAGTGATCGAGTTCAGTCGTACATCTTCGAATCGAAGCCGCTACATACGCGTTGGCGGAGGCCGCTCTGAAAGTTCTTTGGCGATTACCTTCTTCCGGCATGGCGACGGTTCGTGGAACGTGTACCCACCAAGGGGCGAAACACCGATGATGAGCACGTCGTTGCTCGCGGCATGAGCGCAGCGGAATTGTCCACTTCGATCGCGTGTCGGCACGCCCAGGCGTCGAGGAGTTCGGAAACAGACAGGGTCAGTCCATTCATTCAGTAATAACAAGTTGAGAAAAAGATGAACGAAATTGGCGGTTACGACATTGAAGACCTGGAAGCCGGCATGAGCGCCACCTTTGCGAAAACCATGACGGAGGCGGATATCCTGCTCTTCGCGGCCGCATCGGGCGACAACAACGCCGTTCACATCAACGAGGAATTCGCGCGGACCACGGTATTCAAAGGGCGCATTGCGCATGGAATGCTGAGCGCAAGTGTGATTTCCGCGGCCCTCGCCGGGCGCCTTCCGGGCCCCGGTACCGTGTACCTCGGACAGAACCTGCGTTTCAAGGCACCGGTGCGGCCTGGCGACACGGTGCATGCAACGGTCACTGTGAAAGAACTGCAGCCGGAAAAGAGCCGCGTCGTGATGTCGACCGTCTGTACGGTTGGAGGAAAAGTGGTGATCGACGGCGAGGCGGTCGTCATGGCCACGTCCCTTGCGCGACGCCTGGCTGAACGCGCGACCAGCGCCGAACCGGCTGCAATCGTGAGCCAACCCGTCGAGGCACTCTGAGCATGTCATTCAACCTACCCGCTGAATATGTACAGGGATTCATCAAGTCCGGGCAGCAGCTCTGGCGCGCCATGGCCGGTCTGGATGCGAATGACGATTCTCAGGGCAGCACGC
>OVEP010009494.1_pt1 | contig 21652 bp, 23 predicted proteins | sample 1779801 | NCBI WGS metagenome assembly OVEP01 (sample SAMEA3914791, study PRJEB12502) | metagenome | biome: forest; material: soil | place: Canada | collected 2011-07-03 | depth 0.1 m
TGCTCCACGCGTAGTCGGTGGCGAGCCACGGCGTGGTCTTGTCGTTCTGGAGCGCGTTGACGAAGGTCAGCGGCTCGTAGATGTCACCCATCGACAGGAAGCTGACGGCGCTGTTGAACGGGTTGAACCCGCACGTCCAGAGGCCGCCGCTCTCGTTGTCGACGGTCAGGATGGCGTTCGGGTTGCTGCCGCCCCCCTTGGCACCGCTGCTGGACCCCCCGCACGCACTGACGAACAGCATCGATGCGGCGACCGCGGTGACGCCCAGGATCTTGCCGCTTCTCCTGTAGAAGCCTTGCTTCATGACGCTCTTACCTCTCCCTGGAGTGCCGTGCCTATAGATAGTTAAGTTTCCTAACGATTGGTGAGGCATAGAATCCCGAGAAATCAGCAGCACGTCAAGGGCTCTGGAGGCTGGAATCTGCTTCTGTATCGGAACGTGACCGGCCCGCGTCGCGGGAACCACCCGCCAGGACCGCGAATCCAGGCATAACCGCAGGTCAGAAACGTGTTGACGGCTTGGTCGGTACCAACTGGAGGATGTCCTGGCCATGGACGGAACCTGACCTCCACCGAACCGGGAGGCCCCCGGCTACCCTCCCCCCGGAACTCCCAACCCACCGGTAACCAGCCACCGGCGCTCCCCCGCACCCTGCGGCGTACACGACCCCTGGCCGATAATCGTTGGACTGATCCCTGAGACCAGCACGGCACCGACCACTGCCCGGACGGCGAAAACCCACGCCGCCCCGCCGGCAGCGGGATCCCCACCCCGCGACACCGCCCGGCACCCGAGGAAGAGGCCCAGGCCGCCTTCGCCGCCCCGTCCTCGACACCGTCCCCGACGAGCTTCCTGCCGAAAGCGTGCCTGACCAGCGGAATCCAACCGACCACGCCCGGACCGGATTGACAACGGCTGCACAGCGGATCAAGATCAGAGGTTCTCGGCAGGCACTCCGCTCCCATCCCGCCCAGGCCGTCAGGTCAGGACGACACAACCGCGCTGTTCCAGCCCACCGAGCCAGGCCGGCCAGGAGTCGACCGGATTCCAGCGGAGGTCCAACTTCTCCAGGGCGGGCAGGGCGACGAGAGTCTCCGGCAGGGCCGTGAGCTGATTGTTCCGCAGGTCAAGGTGGGTCAGTGAGGCCAGCCTGCCCAGCGAGTCCGGCAATGAACGGAGTGCATTGTTCCGGAGATCGAAATGCCGGAGCCGCCCGAGGTCACCGATGGAGTCGGGCAGTAGAGCCACCTGGTTGTCCATGAGCCGCAACTCACGCAGATCGACCAGCTCCCCGATGCTCTCGGGAAGGCAGGTCAGCCTGTTGCCCATGAGATGGGCCTCTCGTAGGAGGCGCAGGCGGCCGAACGACTCCGGCAGCGACGTCAGCAGATTCCGGTAGAGCCGCAACTCCCGCAGGCCCGCGAGCGCCCCGAATCGGACAGGCAACTCTGTCAGTTGATTGTCCGTCATATTCAAATAGCGCAGTTTTGTCAGGCGGCAGATGGAGGCCGGCACCGATCCGAGCCCGTTGTTGCTCAGGTAGAGGTACCGGCTCAACTCCGTGAGGTCGCCGATGCTGTCGGGCAGCGAGGCGATCCTGTTGTGTCCGAGGTCAAGCGTGTGCAGTCGGCGGAGTTCGCAGATCTCGCCGGGCAGGCAACTGATCTGATTGCCCGCCAGATTCAGCGAGCGCAGGTCCCGCAACCGGCACAGCGCGGCTGGGAACGTCGTCAGGCTGTTCCGGTACAGACTCAGCGTGGAGAGGCCAGTCATTCTCAGCACCTCCGCAGGAACTTCCGCGAGGCCATGCCCGTCCAGCCGCAGCTCCGTCAGGCGCGCGAGTCCTTCGCGCTCCCGGGGAAGGCCGGCCAGTGGGGTGGACATCACCCGGTCATCGTCGTCCATGCCGGCAAACCACACACCTTCCAACTCCGACCTTCGCCCAGCTGCTCCGCAACAGCCCGAGGGGGCGCCTGTACGCAGCGGGTCCGATTCCTCCGGCACGTCCGACGGAGATCACCATGTACCGGGATCGGCCTCACCCTGCCGAGGCGAGGTGCGTCGTCATCTTGGCTGTCGAGCCTGATTCTCCCCGGTTTCCTCCGGCGCGTCCCACAGCAGTTCGCACCGTTCGGACTGACCCATAAGCGAGGCGAGGTGTGTCGCCTGGTCATCCATGGCGGAGCGGAAGTCGCTGGTGTCCGGCCAGAGCATCGAATGCTGTGACCGGTAGCAGCCGACCGCCGCGACCTTGACCTTCCAGGTGTCGTCGTCGAGGATCTCGCAGTGCAGCCGTCGCGCTGTGAGGATCTGCGGTGCGTCCTTGGGCAAGGCCACGGTATACGGAAGGTCGGCCCAAAAGGCCAGGCGGCCGTCGTCCGCGCCCACAGCGGACACGACAGCATCACGGGTCCTGCGGTGGTCGACGTGATCGCCCAATGCCGCGCAGGTGAGCACGCGCGTGGGTCGAAATCCGGCGATGGACTCGCGGATCCAGCCGCTGATGGCTGCCACCAGCTCGGGCTCGTCATCGGGACCGGCCGTCGTCGGCCTCTCTCCCTCCTGGATCAGCCACGCACCGGTCTCATCGACTCGGTAGATGACGTCCAGGAATTCCGCGTGGAGTCCGCCCACGCCGAGCAGAGCGAGAGCCGCACCGTCCTCGCGACGACGTCGTTCGACGGGTTCCTCGGCAAGGTCCCAGATCGTGTGCAGCAGCTCGGCGACCGGGGAATACGAGGGCTGCGGAATCCCCGCGAACACCGTGAGAACAAGAACCTCGCTCCCGGATGCCGCCAGCCTGGCCAGGTGTCCGCCGATGGACAGGACCGCGTCGTCCAAGTGCGGGGAGACTACCAGGACTCTTTGCATGATTCTCCAGTTGCTCCGTTGCAGCCGCTGATCAGAACTCGACCGCGGGCTCGTCCATCGCCGTGAAGATCCGCCTGCGCAGGTCCGCATCCGACAGGTCCCCCAGCAGACTCTCGGAAAAGGCTGCAGCGACGGCGTTGAAGTAGAAGTGCGGAACCGGTTTTCCGATGGCCATGCGCTTGAAGGAGATCGCGTATACGAGGTCGAAGAAGATGCGGAGCTTGGCCGCCTGCGTGTGCTGCCCCACCGGCCAGCGATCACAGATCTGCAGGTAGTGGCGATAGGTCTGCATCAGCGCATCGGAGTCCACCCCGGCCGCATTCGTCGCGCTCTGCATCGCCGGCGGCCGGAAGTACACAGTCGTGGGAACCGGCTGGTTGACGTAGGCGTAATCGAATCCCTTGATGAGCCGGAGCCACATGTCCCAGTCCTCGCAAAACGAGAGGGAGACGTCGAACCGTGCGCCGTTCTTGCGAGGCGAAGCGCACACGACACCGTTGATGACGAACGGGTTGACGATGTCCAGGACGTCAAGGTTGTTGACATACCCATGTGACGCCGATGGCCGGGCGGTCACGATCTCAGCCGCCGGGATTCGCCGGTCGAACAGTAGCGCCGGCGAGGCACAGAACTGTGCCCCTGAATCAGCGAGTGCCTTCATGGTCAACCCGACGTGGCCCGGCAGAAAGATGTCGTCGTCGTCGAGGAACCCGACGAAGTCTCCTTCGACCACGTCGAGTGCAGCGTTCCTGGCTCGTGAGGGACCGTTTGACGTCTCCAGATCCAGCACCCGGACCGGCAGGATTCCCTGGTACCTGCGGACGACGTCGAGGACGGGTGCGCCACCATCATTCACCACGATGACCTCGACGTCCGATGATCTTTGGGCGGCCACACTGTCGAGCGCCTCGGAGAGCAGGACCGGCCTGTTCTTGGTCGGGATGACCACGCTCAGGGTAGGTGTCATATCAGGTCCCTTCCTTCTGACTGATGGCGCCCGCCGCCATCGAAATGATCAGCGCGAGAATGACGGGCACACCGAGCGCCCCCCGCAGTCCGATGAGATTGGCGAGACCGCCGATGAGTGGAGGTCCTCCGAGCAGGCCGGCGTAGGAGACGCCGACAACGAGCGAGATGTGGCTCCCCGAACGTGATGGGTCGAACCGTCCGACAGCTGCGTAGATCGACGGTATGACGCAGGACATCCCGGCGCCCAGGAAGGCGAACCCCACAGCGCTTCCGATCGGGCTCCCGGCGAGCAGCCCGGCGGCGAAGCCGACCCCGGCGACAAGAGTGGAGACACGCACCAGTCGTGTCGGGCCGTACCTGGCGGTGACCCGGTTGCCGAACAGCCGTCCCAGCGCCATGGCGATCGCGAATGCCGCATAGGAGCCGGCCGCCCATATCGCAGAGGACCCCAGGTCGTCCCGGACGTAGACGCCGCTCCAACTCGCCGTAACGCTCTCGATGATCTGACCGCAGAGCGCGAGCGCGGCCAGGAGCCAGATCGTGCTCGCCACCGACCGCCGTTCGAACGGCCTCCTCCCCCCTGCTTCAGCCGATGTCTGGAACGCGGTCGGGGCGCCGGGGACGAATCCCTTCAGCATCCGCGCCGCCACAAGGCCGCCGAGCACAAGCGGGACCGCAATCAGTGCCGACCCTCCGGCCAGCGAGACGCCCTCGACCGTGAGCAGGGAGCCTGCACCCACGCCCACCAGCTCAGCAATGCTGAAACAAGCGTGGAAGGAGGACATGAGCGGCCGGCCCGTTGCCTCCTCGACCCGGCTGGCTTCAGCGTTCATGGCCACGTCGAAGACCCCGTTGAGTGCACCGAAGACCAGGAGGACAGCCACCAGCACCGCGAGATCATGGGCCAGCCCGATGAATACGAGTGCGACGGGTTCGGCTGCCGCCACGACCACCAGCACCACTCGGAACCCGAATCGTTCAGTGAGGCGGCCGACCAGCGGAAGGACCACCAGTGAACCGATCGTCATGGCCGACATCGCGGCGCCCAGGGTACCGTCGCTCAATCCCAGCTGATGTTTCAGAGCGGGAATTCGAATCGCGAACACCGAAAAGATGATCGCGTTCAGTACGAAGTAGCCGCTGACTGCCAGGCGCGCCTGGTGGTACCTGAGCTGCGGCTTCACGCGATCGACGGTGCCGATGGGCATGGGGATCCTTCATGACGGTGGAGCAGGAAGAGGCAAGGACGTCAGGGTCGGTGTTGTCCGGGGCCTTCCGGCCGGCCACTTCCGAATCCTGCCGAGGCATCAGCTCGCCGGCGTCGTCTCGAAGCTCCTCGGGCCATCCGCTCCGACGGGCGCCCCGCAAGGTCGGACAGCTACCTGGTCGGCGGCGCGGAGAAGTCAATGATCTGGACCTGGTCGAGCACTACGGTCGCATCCCCAAGAACCTCGGCCAGTCGAGACATCAGCGCCTCGATCTTTGCCGCACCGTCGACAGCAGTGACGACCAATGGGACGTCATCCACCATGCTCAGTAACCGATTTGTGGTGATGCGCCCATCAGGGCCCAGACCTTCAATGGCGCGAACGACGCTGACCTGGGCGACGCCGACGGACTGCGCGCGTCGAACGATCTCATCACTGAGCGGTCTGTATCCCCAGAGGGATCCGTTGGGAAAGGATATGGTCAGCCGAGAGCCGGCCGATCCGCTCCAAGAACCCGCCGGGCTGTAAGTCTCGGCAGTACTTCTTACTCGTCGCACGGTTCCTACCAGATACTGGTCTTGGCGATGTCGTAGCAGCCTCATCCTTTGCCCATCGGACCAGTGGGACAAGTGCACCATGGTGGTGCACCATCGGGCGGGTCGTCCGTACAGCCCCTACGTACACCTACGCGAACAGGGCGCCCGTGGCCGAGGATCCCCATATGCATAGAGAAATCGAGCGAAAGTTTCTGGTCGACGCCCTGCCTACGCCAAAGAGCCCCGGTGTCCCGGTACCGGTCCAGCAGGGCTACCTGGCCCGGGGGAACGGCGTGTCCGAGGTCCGGCTACGGCGGCAGGGCGACGAATTCACCATGACTATCAAGCAGGGGAGTGGACTTGAGCGACTTGAGTACGAAACCCCACTGACCCGGGAGCAGTTCGACGTGCTGTGGCCCGCGACAGACGGGGCCCGGGTGGCAAAGCAGCGCACCGCGATCACCCTCCCGACAGGGGTTGCCCACCTGGACGTGTTCGAGGGCCAGCTGGCAGGCCTGATCACGGTCGAAGTCGAGTTCGAGGACACGAAGGCGGCAGGGGAGTTCACACCGCCGGCCTGGTTCGGGCGCGAGGTCACCGGGGAGCGTGGCTACGCCAACCAGAACCTCTGCGACTCCGGGATCCCGGAGTGAACGGGGAGACGCCGAATCCGAGCGTCGAGCAGACACTCGTCCTCCTCAAACCGGACTCGCTCGCACGCGGACTCGTCGGACGGATCATCTCCCGCTTCGAAGACGCCGGACTTCGGATCGTCGGCGTAAGAATGGCGCGCATGGACGCCGACCTCTGCCGGCGCCACTACTTCGACCTGGCAGAGCGGCACGGCGACGAGGTCTACGCAATGACCGAAAGGTTCATGCAGCAAGGACCCGTGATCGCCCTGGTGCTGGAGGGATTCGAGGTGGTCGCAGTCATGCGCAAGCTGTTGGGCAGTGCCTTTCCGAGCGATGCGGCCCCGGGGACCATCCGCGGCGACTTCTCGCACCACAGCCTTGCCACGACCTCGGCCACGGGCAAAGGCGTGGCCAACCTGGTGCACGCATCGGCGAACCGGGCCGAGGCCCAGCAGGAAGTGGCGCTCTGGTTCGACAAATCCGACTTGTTCGACTACTGGACAGCCGCCGAGGCCTACAGTCGATGATTGCCATTTACAAGCATGACCACAACGATGGCCACAAATAAGGGAGTTAAAGACATCTACCGGACAAGGGGGCCGACTGTGGAAGCAGGAATACCGCTTGCGCCAAGGATCATGTCCATGTAACGATCATTGACGGAGTGAACCAAGGGTGCACAATCAGGCCACGGTGCATCTGCGACGTCAGCCGTACCGAGGGACTGCAGTCGGCCTGACTGCAGTCCGGATGAGCATCGTCGCGCTCCTAGCCGATCCACCACTCACAATCACAGTATATTGGCCCAGTCGGCACAGCACGCGTACACGTCACAATACCAGAGCGGCAGCCGACCACCACGGTCCATGGCTGCCCAGTGCACCGCTCCCGCAGAGCGACGCCTCGGACGCCACAAGGATCACGGGGGGAAACGTGTCATATCCACTGCAACAGGAAGCGCGCCATGCGTCGGCCCTGACGGGACGACAGGCACCGGACAGAAGAAGCCTGTCGGTCCTCTGGATCGCCCATGACGACATCTCCTACCACGGTCTGCCCGCGCTGCTGAGCGAAGTTCCTGCGATCGGCAAGGCTCAGGTGCTGCACAGGGTCGAGTCAGCCGGAAGCCTGGCCGAGGACGACCAGTTCGACGTCTGGGCCATTCCGTTGAGCTCCCGGGTGGATACGCTCGGACCTGTCCTGCCGCACCAGAGCGGCAAGCCCAAGCTGCTGATCACGCTGCCCAGCGAGCAGCGCGCGCGGCTCGTCCAGGCCATTGCCCAACCCGCGGATGGCTATCTCCTGAGCACCAACCTCACGGTCGCCAGTCTCCAGGATGTGTTCGAGAAGCTCGCCAACGGTGAGATGCCGATGCCGGCCTCGATGACACGCGAGTTGATCAGCCAGCGGGGCCGCAGCGGTCATCCACGCAGCCCCGGCCGTCTCACCGAACGCGAACGCGCCGTCCTCGACCTGCTCGTACAGGGTTACGGCAACCAGCAGATCGCGAGTTCTCTTGAGATCTCGATTCACGGCGCCAAGCGCCATGTCTCCAACCTGTTGGTCAAGTTCGACTGCGGTAACCGGACAGAGCTGGCCCTGACCGCCGTCGAGCTGGGGATAGCTTCGAAGACCCAGTGAGGTGGGTCGCGCTGCCCGGTGATCAGCGTCCAGCCTCTGGCGGCCCGACCTGCAGGGCTACCAGGCGGGGCGCGCCGAGACCCCCGTCCACCACCAGGCCGTGCCCACTGATCCAGTCAGCGAGCGGACGACGCGAGAGGCGCAGCCATTGCCGATGCCGGCAGCGCGCCCAAGGCGACCCAGTGGCGCGGCCCGCTGCCAACGGTCCACTCCCCCAGGCCAGTTCTCGGAGAGGCCGTCACCGTCGAGCAACCCCGGCGAGACGCTGCTGACCCGGATGCCCATGGTCCCGTCCGCAAGCGCCGCCACCCTTGCGTGCATGATGATCGCCGCCTTCGACGAGCAGTGGTGTGCGTGCTGCCAGGCCGGTTGCGTGCCTTCGATCGAGGCGCTGTGAGTGATCGTCCCGCCGCCCTGCTCGCGCGTCCCAGCGGCGTCACCGGGTCCCATCGCCAGGAAGGCCGCTCCCGGCCGAGGATGTGTCGCCCACGACCGGAAGCAGCGCCATGATCACGGAGCCGCCGCGCACCCGTCCCGCTGGGGCGACCGGACTGGCCTCGACGGGAACGGGCTGCCCTCCGAAGGCATCGGCTCCACCTGGAAGCGCTCTGCAAGCGTGATGGCCGACTAATTCTGACGTTCAGTCATCCTCACTTCCCGCTTGCGCAGATCAGGTCAGCCGAAGTTCCGGGGGAAGGTGGTCCCAGAGGTTGACCTGGAGCAGGCGCCATCGCCCGTCCTTCCAATCCACGGCCGCTATACCCGTGTTGTAGATCTTGAAGCAGGTCAGATCCGTGTCGGCGATCACCCGCAGCATGGTCTTGATCAACCCCCCATGGGTGACTGCCAGCACCGGTCCGCCCATCTCCTCGCTCAAGGCAGCGAGTTCGTCCAACGCCGCCCTGGCCTGTTCTCTGAAGGATCGATAGCGCTGGGAGAGCTCGTAACCGCTGGGCCGCGGCCGGTACGGATCCGACGCCCGCGGCAGTTCCTCCACCACATGGAAGGGGGCCTCGGCCAGAGTGGGTTGAACCTGGACAGGGAGGTGGAGCGTCTGCACGACATAGTCGGCCGTCTCCTGAGCACGCCTCAGCGGGCTGGTGCGAAGGGCCACGACCTCCAGCCGCCCCTCGCTGTCCAGTGCCGGGTGCTCGGCGAGCCAGGACGCCAGCAGGCTCGCCTGCCGGCGTCCGGTCGCACTCAGCGGAGTGTCCAGGTCATCGCCAGGATCCAGCTGCCAGGTCGACTGTCCGTGCCTGGCCAGGTAGATCTTCATGCCGGGACCTCCCTCTGACCGCCGTCGCCGACTCAGCGATTGCCCATGCCCAACACCTTGGCCGAGCGCTGGTACTTGATATCCGAAGTGACCCGGGTGCCGAAGCGCAGGCAGAGGTCTTCGGACAGGACCTTGATCAGGTCTACCACGCGGGAGTCCTTGGCCACCTCCTCGTCGATCCGTGGGTAGATCGCCAACTCCACCTCGCTGACCGGCCTGACCTCCCGCTCCGCCTCCGGCAGACGCAGGTTGCTGACGAACGCCCGGTCGATGCTGCAGCGCAGAGCATCGCGCTTGTCGAGCCACACGAAGAACGTGTACCGGTAGTCATCCAGCTTCAGGGTCGGGATCAACCCCTGCGGCGGGATCCCGTAGTTCTCCTCAAGGTGCCGGCCCGGGTGTTCGATGTCCGTCCGGGCGAGCAGCCGCTGGACGATGGCCACGGCCTCGGGGGAATCCGGGGCGGCCTGGATCGTACGCTTCTCTTCGCCGTCGAAGACATAGCGGTGGTCACGGCGGACGTGGTTCTCGTCCTCTGCGGCCTTGAAGGCGCAGAAGGCGTGGGTGATCTTGTTGCAGGAGGTCCGCAACAGCGCGCCGGTGCGCAGGATTCGGAAGTCCTCGGTGTCGTAGTAGATCGCCGTGTTGAGCGGCGGCGTCACCCGCGCGTTCTCCTTCTCCGCAATCTGGGCGCCGGGGACCCGCTGCCCGATGGTCGCGGTCATGTCGTCCAGCCAGGCGTAGTAGTCCTCGTTGGAGACCGCGTCCATCTCGATCTTCAGGGCGAGCTGGTTGAACACCACGAAGTCGCCCTTCTTGGTGTAGACGGCCTCGTTCTGCGGCATCTTGGGAGCCGGCACAGTGTCACTTCCTCTTATTGGGAACCGGGTGTGTCAGGGAGGTTGATGTCAGCGAGGTTGCTGTCGGGCGGGAGCGCTCCGGCCCTCGGAATCAAGGAGTCGGCAGGCCGGTGTCCACGCCGTCCAGTACCCGACTGCACAGGCAGGTCCGCTCGGTGGGGAGCTCCGTCACCAGGTCGAGAATGACGGCACGCAGGCGCCCGATGTTCTCCGAGAAGACCTTGAGGACTTCCTCGTGAGTGACCCCGTCGCCGGTCTCGACTCCGGCGTCCAGGTCCGTGACCATGGCAATCGAGGTGTAGCAGAGGCCGAGTTCGCGAGCCAGGGCGGCCTCGGGGTAGCCGGTCATGCCCACCACGGACCAGCCTTGGGAGGCGTGCCAGCGCGACTCCGCACGCGTGGAGAAGCGGGGCCCCTGAATGACCACCAGGGTTCCGCCGTCCTGCGGCTCCCAACCGGAACGGCGGGCGACCGCGACCGCATGCCGACGCCCGTCGGGGCAGTAGGGATCGGCCAGCGGGATGTGGACGAGCTTGGGGCGCCACCCCTCCGCACGCAGCTCACCGTCGTAGAACGTCTGCTCGCGGCCGTAGGTCCGGTCCACCAGTTGATCGGGGACCACCAGCGTGCCGGGGCCGAAATCGGGCTGCAGCCCACCGGTCGCGCAGGGGGCGAGGACCTGGTCGACGCCGACGGATCGCAGCGCCCAGAGGTTCGCGCGGTAGTTGATCCCGTGCGGGGGCAAGGAGTGGGTGCGGCCGTGACGGGGCAGGAAGGCCACGCGACGGCCGGCGACCTCCCCTATCGATAGCTTGTCGCTCGGAGCGCCGTAGGGGGTGTCGACCTCCACCTCGGTGCTGTTCTCAAGGAGCGAGTAGAAGCCCGATCCTCCGATGACGCCTATCCTGGCGCCGTCTGCTTGGGTCATGGTGTTCTCCAGACGGGATACTCGGGGTTGGTTCCGCTCAGATTCAGGAGGGACTTTTCACCAGAGAGCTGGGAGCGGAATCCGCCTCGTCGAGCTCTTCTTCTCCGGCGACCAGCGGCAGTCCCCGCCGCACGATTCGACCGAGCCACACGCCGGCTGCCTGCGACGTGATCAGGGACAGCAGGACAAGCGCCGTGAAGAGGTTCTCGTTAATGACACCGGCAGCATACGAAGTCGAAGCGAGAACAATTCCTGGACCGCCTCTTGCATTCATCGCAATCGCTATGTTGGCCGCCGACGACTGACTCTGCCCAGCCACCCTGGCGCCAATCCAGACACTGACCGACTTGACCAGGCAGGCGAAAGCGAGGAACCAGCAGAAGAACCCGATGTCGAGGTGGCGGACCAAGTCGAGCTGCAGGCCCACGATGGCGAAGTACACCGGAACGAAGAAGGCCAGTGAGACTTCCCTGAGCGCCAGGGGGGAGCCGGCAGGGCTGCCGTCCGCCGAAGACGCTTCGTCACGAGCCGACTCGGTCGTGCAGAGCCCGGCCATCAGCGCCCCGAAGACGGGGTCGATCCCCAGGCCGACGCACGCAGTGCACATCGAAAGGATGAAGACCACCCGGAAAGCCACCGGGTTACGTACTTCAATCGCATTGAAGCGCGACGCCACCAGCGCCCGGAAGAACCTTCGGCCCCACCGGAGGAATAGTACCAGAAAGGCCAGTGGCATCAGCGTGAAATACGTGATCGAGTCAGCGACCGAGGTGATCCCCAGCAACTTCGGAATACCGTAGGAGCTGTCCGCATGAGCCTGGGCGATACCCAGGGTGACGGCGAGCACCACATAGAGGACAATATCTTCGAGCACGGCCACGGCGAGGACGATCCGGGCGAACGCAGTATCGATGACACCCAGATCGATCATGATCCTGGAAATCACGGGGATACTCGTGATCGCCACGGCCATCCCGAAGACCAGGGCCAACGTGGTGGGCGACCCGTGCGGACCTGCGAGGCCGTTCAGTCCGACTTCCCTCGCGACCAGCAAGCCGAAGGCAAAGGGCAGTGCCAGTCCCGAGACGGCCACCGAGAGGACGGTGCGCTGTTCTGTCCTGTCCCGTTGCCTGCGCATCTCCGTCCCGGTCAGGTACACCAGGAGGAGCATGCCCAGACTGTAGAACGCGCCGAGAAATCGAGGGGTCGCGCCATCGGACGGGAAGAGCCACTTCTCCGCCCCGGGAGCGAACTGTCCCAACACCGTCGGCCCCAGCACGAGGCCGCCCAGGATCTCGCCGATCACCGGTGGCTGGCGGGTCGCGTTGAAGACATATCCACCGATGTGGGCCATTGCCAGCAGCACGGTGAGGGCGATCAGCACATGTGCCAGCTCCACGGTCTTCAGTGACATGTCTGGGCCTCCGCAGCATCCGCGCCGTCGTGTCGCCGGCTCAACCGCAGCGCTTCCTCGACCAGTTCGGCAGCGAGCATCCCGTCCTCGAAGGTCGCCAGGTCGGCCTGGGCCTCGACCCCGCCGGCGAGGCGCGGGTAGGGGCTCATCGTGCTGGGCGCATAGGTCTGCTGGGCCGTTCGGGAGCCCCCGTAGAAGGTGAGGACAGCTCCGCCGTCCACCGGGTCGGCGACGAGGCGCGCGCTGCTGCGACTCCCCAGCGCAAAGAGTTCGAGCCGACGGTGTCCGGCACTGATCCTGGAGACGGCCACCCGGGCCCGGGTGGCGCCACCCGGTGACCGGAGCCAGCAGTGGGCGAGGTCGTCGACATCCGTGAGCACCGGCCCAGCCGCACCGATCCGCTGCTGATGGAGCTGCGTGGCCCAGCTCCACTCCACCGTCCACCGGGAGATGCCCGTCGTGAAGCGCAGCAGGTCGAAGCTGTGCGTACCAAGTTCCGCGAGCGCGCCTCCGCCGGCCAGGTCCTGGCGCTGGCGCCACGGTGAGGCAGCAGCCGGACCGGCATGCGAGTCGTCGTGGAAGTCGATCTCCAGTGAGAGCAGTTCCCCGAGCCGGTGGTCCGTCAGTGCGTTCCGCAGGTCACGGACTGCAGCATTCTCCCGCCACTGAAAGGAGAGAAAGGCATGCCCACCCGTGTCGGCCGCGTGCTCAGCGAGCTTGCGGGCCCGAGCCGCGCTGGGTGCCAGGGGCACCTCGGAGAGTACGTGGAGGCCGCCGTCGAGCGCTGCTGTGATCAGGCCGTCATGAGTGTCCGTGGGGGTGGCCACCACGACGAGTCCGGCCTCACGGCTCTCGATCAGGCCGAGGGCGTCGTCGGTGACCTCGGCCGCAGGGGCCAGGGCCGCAGCGAGCCGCCGTGCGGCCCCCTCATCGCCGGCACAGGCCACGGCAACCAGTTCCTGGTTGGCAGCTCCGACCAGCCACCGCGCGTGCGTGGCACCTCGTCGGGTTCCAAGTAGAGTGACATCCACCGGGGTTCTACCTTTCTTCGACTGCGAGAGCTTCGACAGTTGTGAGACGTTCCAGAAAGCGGGCCACACCGTCGTCATTGTTGGCCGCCGTCACTTCGTCGGCGGCCGCCAGGACGTCCGGGTGCGCGTTGGAAACCGCGACTGCGGTCCCGGCCCAGGCGAGCATGGGCAAGTCGTTGGGCATGTCCCCGAACGCGACGGTCTCCCGGTTCTCGATGCCGAGGCGACGTACCAGGCGATGCAGCGCCGTGGCCTTGTTCACCCCGGCCCGTGTCACCTCACAGAACGCGGAAGTGGAGAAGGAGACTTCGAAGCCGCTGGACAGGCATTCACGTACCGTCCGGTGGTAGTCCTGGGCAGTGCCCGGCGCCTGGACGATGAGCTTTCCGAAGCCCCGGTCGTCGAGCTCCGTTTCCAGTACCGGTGTTCGTACGTCCGCCGGGCAGAATTCCGGGCCCAGTACGAATCCGTCCTCAAGGACCAGGTCCAGCCTTCGTTCAGCGCCGAAGACGGCCGTCGGCAGCACGGAACGTATCGCCGACAGCGCCTCGGCCACGGCCTCCCGAAGCAACGGCTGGTAGTCCACCACCTCGTCGCAGGCGAAATCGTAGGAGATCGATCCATTGCCGCACAGCGCGAGCGTCTGCTGCCCCAGCGCTTCCGCGATGGGGCGGACATCGCGGACCGGGCGACTGGTTGCGATGGCGAAGAGATGCCCCTCCTCCAGTACCGCGCGCACGGCGTCCCGGGTCCTACGGCTCACCTGCCCAGCGGGATCCAGCAGCGTGCCGTCCAGATCACTGACGATCAGCAGGCGCCTCGGGTCCCCCACGCCGAGCTGGCGGGGCTCGGGCCGTGGGACCGGCTGACGATCCACTCCGATCGCCACCAGCAGTGACACCACCGTGGCGAGGCCAGGGATGAGGAACACGGCCCAGATCCCGACGTGTTGCTGCATCAGGCCGGCCAGCGAGGACCCCACCGCGTTTCCGCTCAGCACCGCAGTCACCATCCAGGCGAATGCCTCGGTGGCGGTACCTCGCGGGGCGACCTCAGCGATGATTCCGAACCCGCAGGTCAGGATGGGCGCGAGGAAGAAGCCGGCGAAGAGGATCAGTACGGCGGTGGGCAGCGGTGGCGCGACCAGCACCAGCGGCAGGTAGCAGGCGGCCGACCCCAGCAGCAACAGCACCAGCTGGCGGGGGATCGGCAGACGCCAACGTCGAGCCCCGTGGGCGAGCCCTCCGACCAGTGCGCCCAGCGCGTTGACGCCGAGCAGGATTCCTGAGAGGCCGGAGAAGCCGATGTGCTCCTGGTAGGCGACCGTCGCGATATTCAGCGACCCGAGCCCGATTCCGACACACCCCAGGCTGAGCAGGAGCAGCCGCATGACCGAGGAGCGCAACGGCCCTGCCCAGTCGGACTGCCGGGGTTCGGCGCGCCATCGGCGAACAGGCTCGGCGATCACGTACGCCGCCGTGCCGACGAGCATCGCCAGCGCCGTGAGGGGCAGTACCGCGCTGGTCGAGAGCGTGGTCGAAATCAGGACTACCAAGAGCGGCCCGCCGACGAACACAAACTGCTGGAGCGAGGCGTCCAACGCATAGGCGACCGAGACTGTCTCACGATCAGGCAGAATGTCCGGCCAGATGGTGCGCAAGCACGGTTCGAGCGGTGGCGAGAAGGCGCCTGACACACAGGCGGCGAGCGCTGCCGTCACCAGGCTGCTACTGCCCGAACCGGTCAGCCAGAGCATGCCCGCGGCGGAACCGACGGCGCTGGGGACAAGGACGACTGGCTGGCCGAACCGGTCGACGGCTCTTCCGAGCATCGGGCCGCCGATGGCCATGGAGAGTCCGTAGAGCGCGGTGATGGCACCGACCGCGCTGAAGCCGACGTGGTGGGAGCGCAGGAAGATGGCGATGGCCAGTGGGACCATGCCGTTGGGCAGTCGACCCAACAGATTGATCGACAGCAGGTACGTGGCGTAAGGGCTCCGCAGGCAGGCCCGGTAGGCGTGTGTCATCGGCCGACTCTCGTCTCAGTCCAGTTCGATGCTGTTCGAGGCTGCCGTCAGGCGTGGCACGGTCAGGTCGATGCCGGTCAGTCCCTGGCCGAAGGAGAGCCGGGCCCGGCCGACCACGGATACTCTGCGCGTCGCGCTGCCCTCGGCCAGGTGGACCCACAGCCAGCCGGCCTCGTAGTCCAAGGAAACGGCTCCACCGACCGGCGGCCGATGTCGCGCTGCCGTATAGGGTGCGAGTAACCGCACCACCGGTTCCGGGAGCTCGCGCACCTCCAGGTCCAGCAGCTCCCCTGCCTCGGCGAGATGCAACACCACCGGTGCGGTGAACTCCACGGTCGGGCCGCCGAAGTGCACCTGGAGCCGACCGCGCCCCGGTGCCCACTCAACCTCGATCTCATCGGACGCCGTGCCGTTCACTGAGCAGCTCCATAGATCTGGTACCAACGGTGTGCCAGGTCCGAACACGGCTGGACCCCAAGATGGTGGAAGCCGCGCTGGTGAGGCCGCGCGGCCAGTTCCCGGATGCAGAGATAGAGCTCGGCACACATCAGGTCGTTCAACGGGCCAACGAGCTCGCCGCCTGCGTCGTGGGGCGCGCTGTGCCCGGAGAGCAGGTACAGTGCGCCGCTTCCGGTCCGGCAGGCGGTCAGTCCTTCATGACTGTCGACCACCACAAGACCCGGAATCAGACCGGGTGGTGTGGTGGACCACGCCGGTCCCGGCACCATCACCACTCCCTCGTCCCGGATGAGCTCCAGGGCAGCGCCGTCCCGCAGGAGGTCTCCGCTCAGGTCGACGACTACCTCCGCCCACCGCAGCGCCTCCTCGTATCCGAGTGTCCGATGCCCGGCGAACTCGGCCGCACAGGCCCGGATCGGATCCGGTTCACACACCGCCACTCTGGCCCCCAGCGTGTGCAGTGCCGCACCAGCGGACGACCCGCGACTCCGATACCCGATCAGAGCCACCCGCGAGTTGGTCACCGAACGAGCCAGCCGACTCCGGAGCACTGCCTCAAGGCGGTGGACCAGCGCCGCTCCGACCGGTCCGCACACCACCGCCCCCAGTGCGCTGCGTGCGGTGCTGTACACCGGAAATGCCGGTGGTGGCCCTGTGGTCCGACGGTCCCGCCCGTCGTCGTGCTCGGCGCTCTCCACCGCGCCGCGGAGTCCCTGCCCCGTCAGGTGGGCGTCGTGACTGTCCAGCATCTGACCGACCGGCCCCTGGACGATCACCGGGTTGGCCGTGCGACGGGCCGCCCAGCTCGCGTACTCGACGGCTGCACGGCAGATGTCGGTCGGCCGGTCGGGCACCAGCACTGTGACGTCCTGACCTATCGCCCCGCGCGCGGGAGAGTGGGCCGCGTCCACAGTGGTGACCACCGCGGCCAGCTCAAGAGCCGGGGCGAGGGCCCTCAGATGGCTGAGATAGGAAACGGTGCCGCCGTGCAGGTCCGCCGCGACCACAAGTCGGGCGGGACGCGGCGGGAGCGCCCGGAGTACTTCTGTCAGCAGCGGCAGCCGGGACTCGGCAGCGACACGCGGAGCAGTCCCGCCGCCCGTGTCGGTGTCCCTGACCACCGGAACCCGGCTGCCGGGGCCTTCTCCGTGCTCCAGGTGGAGCGCGATGTCGTCGATCTGGGTCTGCGTCAACACCCGTTCCCCCCTTATCAAGCACGGCTACACGTATTGGAGCCGGTCCAGGCCGACCGTCTGCGGGGTGCCCAGCACTGCGGGGCGGATCTCGACGTCGCCGTAGACCAGGTCGGCCGGCTGGTCCTGCACCAGATGTCCGACACAGCGGGCCACCGACTCCGTCGTCATCTTGTGCGGTGTCTCGTCGCCCGCCTCGTTGGCGATGGCCCCGGGACTGACCAGCGTGGATCGGACCCCGTTCGGACGCTCCTCCAGCAGCAGCGTCTCCACGAGCGCCTTGAGCGCGCCCTTGGTGACGCTGTACGCGAATCCGCCCTCGAAGAACCGGGTACCTGCATGGCTGCCGATGATGACGTAGCTTCCCGAGCTGGCGCGCAGGGCAGGCAGGGTTGCCTGGACCAGCCGGAGCGCTGCGGTGAGGTTCACTGCGACCGACTCGTCCCACGCCTCGGAGGACAGCTCACTGATCGGCGCGAACCGGCGGACAACGGCGTTCATGACGCAGCTGTCCAACCGGCCGAAGGCATCGAGCACCTGGGCCACTGCGCGGTCCAGTGCGCACGGGTCCGCCAGGTCGCAGATCACCTCGTACAGCCAGTCCTGCTGAGCCGGAGTCCGGTTGAGGGCGGCAACCCGGTACCCGCGGCGCCGCAGTTCCACGGCAATCGCCAGCCCCGTCCCCCGGTTGGCGCCGGTGACCAGGGCGACCCGGCCCCCTGCGGGCTCAGCTGAGCTCATCGAGCAGCCTCCGCCAGGCCGTCGCGATCTCCTCGGCCGAGGCTCCCCGCCGGAACAGGTCCTTGTCCAGGGACGAGCCGTCAGGGTGCCGCAGCCGCATGCAGTCCGGCGAGACCTCCGAGATCAGTACCGGCTTGCCGCCGTCCAAGCCGAAGATCACGCAGAAGTCCCAGACCTCGATCGGATCGAGCCATTCGACGAGCGAGGCGTTCACCGCCAGTGCGAGCCGGCGGAACTCCTCGACCGGCAGGTCCAGGGCGCGCAGGTAGTCCTCAGCAATGGGCTGGTCCTCGGGGTCCACCCGGAAGTCGAACTTCACCACCGGTCGAGGCAGTGGCTCGTACTCCTTGAACAGTCCCGGGTACTTCACCAGCGTAGAACCCACTGCCCGGTTCTTGACGATCACCTCGAAAGGCGGGGCGGGGTGATATTCGGCCAGGTAGCTGGTGGGCGCCAGACGTCGCACGAAGCCGGTGCGGATCCCCGCCCCCGCCATGCGCTCGGCCGCTCTCTCGTAGAAGTCGAGCCGCAACGGGCCGGTCTCCTCGACCAGTTCGTCACGGCCGTAGGTGAAACTGCGCAGGCTGGGGATCATCTCGACCATGCACAGGCCATCCGGAAGCAACCAGAGCCGCTTGCTGCGCCCCTCGATGTCCGGCTTGCGCTGCTCCCGAATGGATTCCAGTTCCTCGCCGCTCAGCAGGGTGGGCGGTTTCATGAAGGGCCTCGCCATCAGTGGTTTTGGGAAGTTTGCTTTCGAGGCGACCCGATGGGGTCGGACGATTCTCGATACTGCGCGAGGAGCAGCAGCAGTAGCGTCTTGGCATCCGCGGCCGGCTCCTGGAGCAGCCTCTCGATGGCCTCGGCCAGAGGGATTTCGAACACTTCGATGTCCTCCCCCTCCGCTGCGACACCGCCGCCGGGGCCGACCCGGTCGTCGGCGCTGTATTCAGCCGCGAACAACGAAACGCGTTCCGAACTGAGTTGGGGCGCCGAGTAGACGGTAGCCAGCTCAACGAGGTTCCCCGCCCGATAGCCGGTCTCCTCCTCGGCCTCCCGAACCACCGCATCCTGGATACCGGAGCCGTCGGTGAGTCCACCGGGCACCTCGATGAGGCTCCCGTCGGAGGACCCGTTCGAGCCGCTGTGGATCAGCACAGGGAGGCGGAACTGCCGGGTCAGGATGACCGTCCCACGCGCCGGGTCACGCAGCACCACCGCGACACGATCACCACGGCCCACGCTCAGCCGGGTGAGCCGACGGGTTGTCCCATCGCTCCCGCGCAGGTCCAGCGTGTACCTACGCACCGTCAGCCAGTCCTCGATCACCGTCTCCACCTGGTGAACAGCAGCGACCGGCGATACGGCCGAGCCCGCGCGCCGCGGTGGATCAGGCACCGGCACTGGTGGCCTCAATAGTGGCCTTCAGCCGTTCCAGCTTCTCCGTGAGTTCCGGCACCGAGAACATGGCGTTACCGTTCTGGGTATTCGTGGAGGGGTATGCGGTGTTGAACACGTTGGAGAATGCCCGTTCACGGGGTCCGCGGAGCACCAGCGTGCAGACCATGGCCTCCAGTGGCAGGACGACCCGGTGGATTCGGTAGTACTGCAGGTGGTACGCATTTCCCTGGTGCTCCACCGACTCGCCGGCCGCGACCAGCCTGGTGTCCCCGACGAATTCATAGAAGTTGCTGACCGACGCGGTGCCCAGCTTCTCCGGACTGTAGCGGTACTGCCGGAAGTCATGGACCTTCCCGGAGCCCTCCTTGTTGAAGTCCTGCGAGACGAGCCGACCCGTGAGGATGGTTGACCAGAAACTGAACCGGTGGTCGTGGATCAACTCGTCGTGGATCTCTTGCTCGCTGTAGGGCGGGCTCCACAGGTGGAGGGTCAGTCGATATCCGCCGTTGTCGGTGTCCACCAGGACGATCTTGTCGAAGTGGTTGACATGGCGATACGAACGATCGGCGATCGTGGCGAGCGCGGAGGCATCACTGAGGTAGTCCTTGAGCAGCGCCGTAATCCGCTCCGGGCGCCCGAGTTCCTTGATCAGGGCCAGATTGTAGTTCTTCCTGCCCTCGCTGTCAGCCGCGGGGAGGCTGCTCACGATGGTGTCGAGTTCTGCGGAGCTTATATCTCCGAGAGTCACTTCTGGCAGTACTTCCCCGGACAAGGCGGAACCTCCTGAGAATTGCGGAAGGAATGGCGAGTCGGCCGGGCGGGACGGCGGGATTCCCGTTCGGGGAAGGCCGGCCATGACGCCCGTCGAGATCGCTGCTCCATCTAGCCATTCGCGTCAAAGGGCGACAAGTGACCGAAGGTGTCGACCATTCAGGCGGCTGTTCGGGCTGGACGTCAGAAGGTCTCGGCAGTGCGGTGCAAGGACGTAGTCGATCGAGCAGGCTGATGGTTCATCTGCCCGGCGGCGCTGCGATGTCGGATGATTGGCAGTCACCTGAGCCTCGCGACGACCGCGCCCCGCGGCTGCCGCCACCCGGCACCTCGACGCCTCGCCTTCTGCCTCGATACAAGGAGCTTTGTCGCCATGATTGCCAGCGAAGACCTCGACGAAGGACTCCGCGCCCTCCTGCTCGAGCGAATCAGAGACGTACCCGACCATCCGAGCCCCGGCGTGCTGTTCAAGGACATCACGCCCCTCCTCGCGGACCCTCGGGCCTTCACCGCCCTGGTGGACGCCCTGGCCGAGTTCTGCACGGAAATCGGGGCCACTAAGGTCGTCGGCCTGGAGGCCCGCGGGTTCATCCTCGCCGCCCCGGTGGCAGTCAGCGCCGGCATCGGTTTCGTCCCGATCCGCAAGGCAGGCAAGCTTCCCGGCCCTACCCTTTCGCAGCGCTACGAATTGGAGTACGGCAGCGCCGAGGTCGAAGTACAGAGCGGTGCGTTCGCGCCCGGCGAACGAGTCGTGATCATTGACGACGTGCTGGCTACCGGCGGAACAGTCGACGCTGCTCTCAGCCTGGTCCGACAGGCCGGCGCGCACACCGTCGGCGTCGCCGTGCTCCTCGAAATCGCCTTTCTGGCCGGCCGTTCTCGACTCCGGTCCTCCCTTCGGGATTCACCGTTGAAGGCAGTTCTCGTCATCTGACTGGCTGAGAAGCCGCAATCAAGGCGGCCTACGGGCCCGGGTTCACTCGGGAGCTCGACCGTCGGACGGACGATCAACAGGCTGAAGAACCCCCGTGCAGAATGCTCTCCGACCGGTCCGGGTGGCGCACCGCGAGGGCGCTGCGGCTGGACGGCCAGGTCATCGTCTCCGGCCGGGGGATCTTCTCCTCCGTCGTGGGTCTGGGCAACCCCACCCTCGGTGCCGAATTGGCTGCCACCGGCGCCCGTTGGGGCTTCGTGGGCACGATCGACCGGGTCGGCGTGCTCGCCGGCTGACAGAATGACACGAAACCGGGGAGGGTGACCGGGATGGGGGTCCGGTCACCCTCCCCTTCGGAGCAATGGACCGGCTACGGGACGGCCGGGGACGGGTTGGGGAAGTAGTTCAAGGTCGGGGTGGGGCCCCAGCCGGTGTTGCCGGGGCCGAGGTCGAAGGTGAAGGCCGGGGTGGCCGGCGGGTACTGGTCCTGGACCGTGCCGGCCACGCCGACGCCGGTGGCGTGGACGTTCGAGACGCCGGCGGTGCCGGCGGTCTCGGCCTGGAAGACCACGGTGCCGACGTTCTGGACGTCGGCGCCGTCTATCGTCAGTCCGTCGACCGGCAGGCCGGTGCCGTCGCCGGAGACCAGCTCGAAGGCGCTGTACGGGCTGTCGATCACATTGGTGTCATGGAAGTCGATCTTCACCCCGCTGATCGCGTAGTCGTAGGCGTCGATCTGGACGGCGCTCATCGGGTG
>OVEP011218158.1_pt1 | contig 21584 bp, 15 predicted proteins | sample 1779801 | NCBI WGS metagenome assembly OVEP01 (sample SAMEA3914791, study PRJEB12502) | metagenome | biome: forest; material: soil | place: Canada | collected 2011-07-03 | depth 0.1 m
CGGCCAGCGCGCGGCCCAGCTCCCTTCGGTCCTGCGCGGGGGCCGACTCGGCGGGGGTGGACGGGCCGGCCAGGTGGGCCGTGACGTCCACCCGGTCCAGGCCGCGCCGGGCGGCGTCCTCGATCGCCTCCAGCAGCAGGTAGCAGGCCAGGAGTCCGAGCCCGGCGCCGACCGGCGGGCAGTGCAGGACCACCCTCGCGCAGTCGGCACAGCGGCCGAGCACCTCGTCAACCAGCCTGCTCTTGCCAACTCCTGACGCACCGTCAACAACGATCAGGGCCAGGCCGGGCGCCGCGCCGAGCGCGGCGGTCAGTTCGCCGACCAGCCCGGCGCGCCCGACGGTTGCCGCCGTCTCGGGACGTCTGGCCACGGCCGCCGGTCCGACCACCCAGGCCGGGACCTCCTGGGTGAAGCCCTTCGCCGCGATCGGCCCGACGGCCCGCAGCGACCAGTGGTCCGGGAGTTGGAGCCGGGTGGCCAGGTCCACGATCACCCCGTCGTCGGGGGCGTGCGCCTGAAGCCGGGCGGCCCGGTTGAGCACCGCTCCGATGACGAAGCTCGACGTGCGCGCGCTGACCGCGACGTGCCCCGAGGCGACCGCCACCCGCACCGGGAAGTCCCGCTGCAGCAGTTCACCGAGCTCGGCCGCGTACTGGCGGGTGCCGCGGACGATGGCCGAGGCGGCGGACACCGCCGTGGCCGCCGCCGACTCGCCGTGCGCGTCGACGCCGAAGACCGCGACCACCGCGTCACCGATGAACTTCTCGACCTTGCCTCCGTGTCGCTCCACCAGCGAGCCGACCAGGCTGAAGTAGCCGTCCAGCACCGCCGCCCAGCGGTCGGGCTGCAGCGCGACCGCGAGCCCGGTCGAGCCGACCACGTCGCAGCAGACGACGGAGACGAAGCGCAGACCGCCGGCGGGGGCGGCGAGCCGGACGAGCCCGGCGCCACAGGCCATGCAGTAGCGGGCGGCTGACGGGTTGTCGGCACCGCAGTTCGCGCAGTTGCCTGCCGTGGAGGAGATGGTCGGGCTGCTCATCCTCGCCTGCCTGTTCATCGGGTGGTGACCGGGTGGTCCACGGCGCATCCACCGTCGTGGACCACCCGGCCTGTGCCTCAGGACCGCGGCCTCACCGCTGCGGGCCGGTGTCACTGCCGCCGGGAGGCGTCCCGGCGGGGGCGGGTACTACCGATCGGGTACTACCGGTCGGGTACTACCAGAGGTAGCCGCCGCTGGGGGCGTCGGTGTGCGCCTCGACGTCCGAGGAGGCGGCCTCGACCCGGGCCTTGACGCTCAGCAGGACGCCGATCTCGTCGTCGCTGAGGGACTTGAGCACCTCCTGCTGGGCCGGGTTGGCGTGTCCCAGGGCGAAGCCGGCCTCGACCAGCTTGTCGATCTTCTCTGCCATGGCGATCTCCTCAGGTGACGAGCCCACGCGCGGCAGGCGCGGGGCTGCGGTTTCCCGGCGCGGCGCGCCGGAGTTCAGGGGGGTCGGGCCGGGCTGTTCGGCGCGGCCCCGAGGTGCCGGGGGGAGGTCGCCCCCGGGGCGAGCGGCCCCGTCGGCGGTCGCGCCGTCGGCGGTCGCGCCGTCGGCGGCTCCGGCCTCGGGGGCGCTGGGCCGGTGGGGGTTGGCTACGTCGCCGAGGCGGGCGGCGACCACGAGGCCGGTCAGCAGCAGGGCCGCGCCGGCCGCCAGCAGCAGCCCGCCGAGCCCCAGCCAGGAGGCGAGGGCCGCCGCCAGGGCGGGGGCCAGCACGTTCAGCACGGCCGGTACGGAATTCATGAGCGCCCATACCCGGCCGGTCAGTTCGACCGGCGTCTCGGAGTGCACGAGCACCGGAAAGGTGACCAGTATCCCGGCGCTCACTATTCCCAGGAGGAAAATAGCACAGACCCACACGACGGCGTCAAGGTGAATTCCCCGGCTGATCGAGAATCCGATCGCGGCAATGATGCAGCCGATGACCAGGACCGATCCGGCAATGGTCAGAAACGGGCGCATACGGGCCGCGAAACGGGCCATGAACAGCGATCCGACGAATCCGCCGAGCCCGACCGCGGATATCATGTAGCCGATGTAGGACGGCCCCATGCCGAGCGCCGGAACAATCAGGGCGGCCATCGAGTCATAAAGGAAGACGATGGCCATGAGGCAGCACATGACGGTGAGCAGGGAACGCAGGACCCGGGATCCGAATACGTGCCGGAATCCTTCCCCGAGCTCCCCCAGATAATGCGCGTCGGCTTTCTCGGCGGGGGGCGAGGTGGCCCGCAGCAGACGGGCGGCGAGGACCGCGACGACGAAGGTGCAGGCGTTGACGACGAAGACCGCGCGCGGGGACACGAGCACGACCAGCACGCCGCCGAGCGCGGGGCCGAGGATCTTGACGGACTGCATCGCGGTCTGCAGCAGCACGGTGGCGCCCCGCAGGCCGTCCGACGGGACCGAGACCCGCAGCTGGGTCTGCGCCGCGACCCCGCTCACCGATCCCAGGGCCGAGCGGAGGAACACCAGCCCCGCCGCCGCCCCGACGCCGGGGGCGAGCACCAGGCCCAGGGTGGCCACCGCCTGCGCGAGGTCGGCCAGCACCATGATCCGGCGCGACTCCTGACGGTCCACCAGTACCGCCAGGAAGGGCGTCGCCAGCAGCGGCAGCATGCTCGCGCCCACCACCAGCGCCAGGTCGCTCGCGCCGCCGTGCCAGACCCTGGTGACCAGGACCAGCAGGGCGACCTGGTCCAGCCAGTCGCCCAGGCCGGAGAGCGCCGAGCTCAGGAACAGCAGCCGGAAGTCGCGCCCGGCCAGCGGCCCGGACGCCTGCGCGCGCCGCATCAGGCCACAGCCGCCGGGGAACCGCGCCGCACGCGGTCGAGCACGGCGTCCGTCACCTCGATCAGCCCGCGCAGGGTGTGCAGCGCGCTCGTGCCGAGCAGATCGGCCTGCGCCGCGTCCAGCGGCAGCCGGTCGACCAGCCGGTACACGTCGTCGCGGTGCTGTACGTCCAACTGGGCGTGCCGGGCGATGGTCCGGAAGGCCTCCGGCCGCAGCCCGGTCCTGGCCGCCAGGTCGTCGGCGAGGCCGGGGCCCGGCGGGTTCCCCTCCAGCACCGCGATATGGCCCACGAGCGCCACCGGGTCCACGTGCCGCAGCCAGTAGTACTGGGAGCCGACCAGCGCCGCGACGGCCGGTCCCGGCACCGCTGTACGCAGGTCGTCCGGGTCGCCGCCGGCCAGCGCGTAGTCCTCGGCGATCCACTGGTCGTGGCCGTACTCCTCCCGGATGTGCTTGGCCAGGTAGCGGCCGAGCAGGTCGGCCACCGGGTCCCCCGGGCGCGCGAGGCACTGCTCGGCGGCCGCCAGCATCAGCGGCACGGTGGCCCTGATCATGCCGTGCAGCGTCCTGAGCCACTCCAGGTACACCAGGTCACGGCACGGATGCGCCCACATCTGCCGGGACGCGGCGTCCAGGGCCGGCATCAGCAGCCCGGCCTTCCGCCGCAGCGCCTCGGACCGCGACTGCTCCCCCATCGGTCATCCCCTTCCACTCAGGGCAGCGCCCAGGGCCTTCAGCGAGTGCGCGGCCCGGTCCGAGCCGCGCGCGATGTCGTACGCCTTCCAGCAGCCCCCGCAGACGTTCTCGAAGCGGTCCTCGCGCAGCGCCTCGAATCCCGGCAGGTCAGCCAGCCCGCCGGGGCCGAGCCGACCCAGCACGGCCAGCAGCGGGTCGTCCTGGAAATCGGCCAGGGCCCGCGCGACCCCGTCGGGGCCCCGGGTCGGGGTACGCAGCGCGGCCGGACCGTGCCCAGTGATCAACTCCTCGTTGCAGCAGGGCATCAGCACGCCGTCATAGCGGATGGCCGGTGAGCCGAGCAGCGAGCAGGTCGGCAATGCGTCCACCTCGTGCCGGCGACGGATCGCGAACACCTGTGCCCCTCGGCCGGAGCGCAGCGGGGTGATCAGCTTGATCTCCGCCCACTGGCCCCAATCGGGGCCGAGGGCCTCGGTCAGCAGGGCCTCGGCGGCGGATGTGCCATCGCCCTCGTCCAGTGTCTGCACCACGATGTGGCTGCCCGCGGCGCGGACGGCGCGCAGCGCGGAGACGAACCGGGGCCCGGACACGCCGCCCTGGTGGAAGCCGTCGGTGCTGAGGAAGACCGTGGAGATGAGCGGCAGTGCGCGGCGTACCCAGCCCGGCACGCCACCGTCCGCACGGGCCCAGTAGCCGCTGGTGAAGACAATGGTGTCGAGTCCGGCCGCGGCAAACGACTCCAGCGCGTAGGGCAGCGCCCGCTGCTCGGCGAAGGGCTCGCCACCGGAGACGGCCACCGAGCGCAGGCCGGGCAGTGCCCGGATGCCCGCGACCACGTCACGGAACACGTCCCAGTCGGCGACCCTTCCGCCGTCCGCGCGGGCGTCCACCGAGCAGTGGGCGCAGCCGACCGGACACTGGTCGGTGATGTAGAGCAGAATCGATTCGCCACGACGTCGGCGCATCTGCTCGGTGTCAGCAAGCGTAGGACCACTGGTCACGGCCTGCCTCCGGAGCCCAGGGCGACCAGGTCGCCGTAGCGGGATTGGCGGACGGAGAACGCGGTCGCGTCCTGCTGCTCGACGAGTTCCCGGGCTGCGGTCTCCAGCCGCCGGCCGGCCTCGGTCCGCAGGTACTCCGTCAGGCGAAGCTCCGCCTTGCGGTCTCCGGACAGGGCCATGCAGTTGCCGCACATGCCCTGGTCGCAGGCGGCATCGGAGAACCGGTCGGCCACGTAGCTCGGGCCGAGCACCCGCAGCGCCCGCAGCAGCTCCCGCTCCAGGAAGATCTTGCGCAGCTCGGGCCAGGACTGGCGGGCGGCATGTCCGAGGATCAGGTGCTCGGGCTGCCGCCGTTCCACCAGGTCCTGGTGGCAGCAGGCGTAGACAGTGCCGTCGTAGGTGACCAGCGGCCAGGTCACCCGGTCGCACGGGTCGGCCTTCGCCGCCGGGTGGCTGGTGGTCTGCGCAGTGGCCAGTCCGCTGAGGTCCCGGCCCCGGCCGATGGGGCTGACGATGCCGACCAGGATGGGCACCTGATCGTCGAACTCGCGGCGGACGTCGGCGATCAGGCCGGCCAGGTAGGGGTCGTCGTCGCCGCGCCCGGTGAGCTGGAAGCTGACGTCGGGCACGATCTCGCGGATCTGGTGCATCGCCCGGAACACCTCGGCCCGGCTCACCTCGCGCTCGTGGAACTCGTCCAGGCTGGCCGCGAAGTGGTCCACCTCGCGGATCGCGGCGGCCACCGGGGCCGGCGGGTGACGGTCCTCGCGGGCGAACCACATGCCGGACAGCACGTAGGAGTGGGTGCCGACGGCGCGGGCCGTCCGGGCCAGGTCGGCCACCAGCGCGGCCCGCAGCAGGGCCTCACCGCCGGACATCAGCAGCAGGTCGGGGCGGGTCTCCAGGTCGAAGGACTCCACCAGGCGGCGGAACGGTGCCTCGGAGTGCTGCTCGCTGGTGCTGGAGGAGTCGGTGGAGCAGTGGGCGCAGGAGAGCGGGCAGCGGCGGGTCAGTGCGAGGTAGAGGCCGGCCGCGGGCTTGTTGCGTCTGGCTCCCAGGTCCAACAGGTGCATACGATCACGCCAATCTCAGTACCAGGGCGCCGGCGATCTCCTCAAGGGAGGCGAGCGTCCGCGCGGCGGAAGGATCGTCGGTGCGGGCCAGCAGGGCCACCAGGGCGCTCAGCCGCTCGGCCGCCGCCGCGTGCGGGGCGGCGGGCGCGGGCAGTTCGCCCGCCAGGGCGAGGGCCGCCGAGCAGTGCCGGGCCAGCTCGGAGGCCAGCTCGATGACCGAGGTCGGGCTGTGCGCCCCCAGGACCGGGTCGAGGATCTCCATCGTGCCGAAGACCGAACCACCGGTCTCCAGCGGCGCGGCGATGATGCGGTTCGGCACCAGGCCGGTGGCGGCGGCGAACTCCCGGTTGAAGTGCGGGTGGTGGTCCAGGTCGTCGGCGATCACCGCCTCCCCGCTCTGGAAGACCCAGCCGGCGATGCCGCTGTAGTCGGGGATCGCGAGGCCCAGCAGGTTGTCCTCGCGCGGGTCCGAGGTGGCCTCCAGGACCAGCGCTCCGGACGCGCTGTCGTGCAGGAAGATCGACGAGGCGGGCGCGCTGAAGACCAGCCGGGCCAGCCGCACGGTGGAGCGCAGCACCTCGTCCCGCCGGGACAGCGGGGCACCGGCCGGCGGGATGTCAGTGTGGGCCTGAGTCCCCGGTATCGCCATGGCCCTCTCCTTCGGCGGATTCGTCGGTTTCGGTGGCATTGCCTTCGGTGGCATTGCCTTCGGTGACATTGTCGGAGAGCGCGGCGAGAACGTGTTTCAGTTCGCTCACCGGGAGATTCGGGTGCTTTCCCAGAATCCGGGCCACGAACCCGGAGACGTGCGGGGTCGCGAAGCTGTTCCCGGAAAGGACGGAATGGCCGCCGCCGGCCCACGGGACTTCGACCCCGACCCCGGCGGCGAAGAACTCCACCGGCGGCTCCGGGCTGACCTCGATGCGTTCCGCGTCGGGGCTCTCGTGCGACCCGACGGAGATGACCGAGGGAAAGGTCCACGGATAGCTGTGCACCGGGCTGTTGTGCGCCGCCGCCACGATGGCCACCCGGTTGAAATAGGCCTCGTCGGCGATGTCGTGCAGCGCCGCCTTGAAGTCGGCCTTGCGTGAGGACAGGCTGAGGTTGACGACGTGGAACCGTTCGGACACCGCCCAGCGCAGGGCCGCCAGCAGCGCGTGTCCGTCACCGCCGAGATGCGGCCCGAGGATGCGCACACTGGTCAGTGCCACGTCCGACGCCACCCGCCGGATGATCGCCGCGCACGCGGTGCCGTGACCGGCGATGTCCCCCTCCTCGTCGACGACCAGTCGGTACCCGTCGGCCGACTCGCCCGGCTGGACGCTCTCCACCGCGAACGCCCCCTCCAGCGCCCCGACTTCGGGGTGACCGGAGATGACGCCGCTGTCGATCACGCAGACCCGGACGCCCGCGCCGCGGGAGCCGCCCCAGGCCCACTCCCGGTCGATCGCGGAGGCGGCGGCGAGCTGGGAACGGTCGACGAACCGACCGGAGTTCATGTGGGCGAAGCGGACAGAGGCTCGCCGGATCGCGGCAGTGGTCACAGCTGGCTCCCGTACGGTCGCGTGGTCCTCGAAGCCTCGGCGGGCGGCGGCGTCCCACGCGCCACGGGCGCGCCGAGGCAGGCGGTGCACCGCGCCCGGCCACCGCCCCCAGGGCCCGCGGCCGCTGCCGGCCCGAACGCACCGCGTCTGCCGTCCACCCTCAACTCCCGTCCGCCACAGGGGGCGCACCCGCGCCGCCCGACCAGTCTCAGCCGCACCGCACCCCCGAACCACGGGAGAACTACTCAGTTCCCGGCGGGCCCCGCGCCCTGCGGCCACGGAGGCACTCACCCGGGTCGAGGGGGGCTGTCCAAGATCGGACGGTGGTGCCAGAATCGTCACCGCGTCACCTGCGCAGGATGCACGTCAGCCTCGTTGCCGAGACCAACGGAGTTGTGGTGATTGACGTCAGTAGCAATCCGGTGGCGCGGCAGGACGGCGCCGAGCCCGCGCCGCGGAGCGCCGGCTGCGCCGCAGGGCCGGAGCGGGGACTCGCGGACTGATGGCCGTCGACGCGGGAGTGGCTGCGGCCGGAACCGTCGGCGTACCGGCGGACCTCACCCCCCTGGTCGGTCGGCGCGGCGACACCGCGTATGTGCGGCGGTTGCTGTCGGTCTCGCGGCTGGTGACCCTGACCGGGATCGGGGGCGTGGGCAAGACCCGGCTCGCCTTCCGGGTCGCGGCCTCGGACGCGCGGGCGTTCCCGGACGGTGTCCATCTGGCGGAGCTCGCCGAGCTGCGCGATCCCGACCTGCTGCCGCACAGCGTCGCCGCGGGCCTGGGACTGATGAACTGGGCCGGGCACGACCTCCTCCAGGCGGTGGTCGACTTCGTCCGCGACCGACGGCTGCTGCTCGTGCTGGACAACTGCGAACATCTGCTGGATGCCTGCGCGTTCACCGTTGAGGCGCTGCTCAGGGCCGGCCCCGGACTGCGGGTCCTGGCGACCAGCCGGCAGGCCCTGGGGATCACCGGTGAGCAGGTCTTCTCCGTGTCCCCGCTGCCCACCCCCGCCTCCGGCGACCGGCCCCCGGTCAGGGACCTGCTGCGCTACCCGGCCGTCGCCCTCTTCGAGCAGCGGGCCGCGGCGGTGCTGCCCGGGTTCGCGGTCACCGCGGCGAACGCCGAGACGGTGGCGGACGTGGTCCGCCAACTGGACGGTCTCCCGCTGGCGATCGAGCTGGCCGCCGCCCGGATGCGCACCATGACCGTGGCCGAGATCCTGGTGCGGCTGTCGGACCGGTTCGCGCTGCTCACCCGTGGCAGCCGCACCTCGGTGGCCCGGCAGCGGACCCTGTGGGAGCTGATCAACTGGAGCCACGCGTTGTGCTCCGCCGAGGAGCGGCTGCTGTGGGCGCGGGTGTCGGTCTTCGCCGGCGGCTTCGACCTGGAGGCGGTGGAGGCGGTCTGCGCGGCCGAGGACCTTCCGGCGCGGAGCGTCGTCGATCTGGTGGACGGTCTGGTGCAGAAGTCCGTGCTGGTCCGGCAGGCCCCGACGGCTTCCGGGGGCGGCGAGCGGGCCCGGTACGAGATGCTGGAGACCGTCCGGGAGTACGGCGAGGAGCGACTGGCCGGCTCCGGCGAGTCGGAGCAGCTGCGCCGGCGCCACCGCGACTACTACCGGTCGTTGACCGCGCGGGCCCAGGAGCACTGGTTCAGCCAGGAGCAGACCGGGTGGTTCACCCGGCTGCGCAGCGACCACGCCAATCTGCGGGCCGCGCTGGAGTACTGCCTGCGGACACCCGGCGAGGCCGCCGCCGGGCTGGCCCTCGCGACGGCTCCGCGCCACTACTGGATCACCGACGGGGCGCTCAGCGAGGGCCGGTACTGGCTGTCCCGGCTGCTCGCGGTCGAGGCGCCGGACAGCCTGGTCCGCGCCCCCGCGCTCGCCGACCACGCGTATCTGACCGTCCTGCAGGGCAATGTGGCCGAGGCGCTGCCGTTGATCGACGAGGCCCGCGCGGCGGCCGAGCGGCACGGTGACGCGTCCACCCTCGCCTGGATCTGCCACCACCTGGCCGTCATCGCGACCTTCCGAAGCGAGTTCGACCAGGCCGCCGCCCTCTACCAGCAGGCCATCACGAGTCTGGGCGAGCTCGGTGACATCGGCCGGGCGGCCGAGTGCTCGTACAAACTCGCGGTCGTGGTGGGCTACCAGGGTGACCGCAGACGCGCGTACGAGCTCTGCGCGGAGTGTGAGGCGGTCGCCACCGAGCACGGCGAGTTCTGGATCAGGGCCCTCGCCCTGTTCACCCGGAGCCTGCTCGACTGGCGGCGCGGGCAGTGGGGCGGCGACCGGCGCCGGGCCGTCGCGTCGGCTCAGGAGGCCGTCCGGCTGATGATGCCGTTCCACGACTGGTGGGACATCGCCATGTGCGTGGAACTCGTCGCCTGGGGCACGGCCGACGAGGATCCGCACCGGGCCGCCACCCTGTTCGGCGTCCTGTGCACGCTGTGGGAGTCGATCGGCGGCGACCTGTCGGTCACGCCGTTCATGCACGAGGCGCACGAGGAGTACGAACGGCAGGTCCGCGCCCGGCTCCCGGCGGCCGTCTTCGAGCAGGCCCGCCGCCAGGGTGCGGCCATGGCCCTCCCCCAGGCGCTCGCCTACGTCCTCGGCGGCGTCCCCGAGGCCACGGCTCCGCCCGCCGGGCCCCTGGCCCGCCCCGACGCCGTGCTGACCCGGCGCGAACGGGAGGTCGCCGACCTGGTGGCGGCGGGCCTGAGCAACAAGGAGATCGCCGTCAAGCTGTTGATCGCCCAGCGCACCGCCGAGAACCACGTGGAGCACCTGCTCGCCAAACTCGGCTTCTCCTCCCGGACCCAGATCGCGGTATGGGTCCACCGGCGGGGCGGCTGACGGCGGGCGGTCGTGGCGGAGCCGGGTGGTTCTCCCCTGGTCCGGGGCCTTGCCGCTGAGGACCGGCGTCAGGCCGTCCACCCGGGCTTCTTCGGCGCCGGACCGCCCGCTCCCCCGCCCCAGTAGCTGATGAATCGTCAATAAGCCTGCAAGCAGCGGCTTTTCTCGGCGCTTCGGCCCGCTGACGTCCCGGTCCTGTCCGGTTTCCACATGCTGCTACGCGGCCGCGGTTGTCCGACCGCCCGTCGGGCGGCCGACTGCCGCCATAGGCATCTGTCATGTCCCGACGGACCTTGCGCAGTCGGGGACGGCGGCGGCCGGGTACGGACGATGGGCCTCCGGCTGGCCGGGTACGGCAGTTGCGGAGGTCGGGCGTCCATTCATCGTCTTTGACCCATGTAATCCGGACATGCCCTCGCATCCCATCCTGAACATGCAAACGACCATGCGACACAGGCCCGATCGTCTGCGCCCGCCCAGCGGCCAGTGTGAACGTTCGAGCGTTCCCCCGACCCGGCCCCACCGAACACCACCCGGTTCACCACCACGCTGTCAATGAGCCGAACCCCTGTCAGGGGGGAGCGGTGTGGAGGCGAGCCAGTCCTGGAGTTCGCGATGGCGGAACTGGTGGGCGGGGCCCGCCAGGCGTAGGAGTCCGAGGTCGGTGGCCCAGTCCAGGAAGGTGCCGAGGCGTAAGGGAAGCATCCGTTGGCCGCGGGCCGCCAACACAAATGCCAGGTGGAGCTGTGAGAGACCGCCAGTGAAGCTCGCCGTGATGAGCGCCCCCTCGGCCACGCCCAGGATGACGAGGTCATGCGCATCGAAACCCAGTCCGAAAGGAGAGATGAACCCCAGCAGCATGCCGCTGGCCACGCCTGCCACGAGATCACGGCGCAGAACGCCGCGCGGGGAGCGAACCGGCCGGGAAGGGGTGACGTAGGCCCCCAGCACGAGCACGTACAGCGGCAAGACCGCGGTCGAGGTCATCCCCAAGTACCAGCCGTGGGCGTGCATGAGGAGGGCGAGACCACTCATCAGCCCCAGTTGCAGGACAGTCCCCAGCGGCTGCGACCACATTCTGGCGCCGGCTCCCAGACTTCGCGGGACGCGCCAGAACCGTGTGCGGGAAAAGAACATGCCGACCACCCCGTACGAGATGGTCGCGTAAACGATCTCGCCTGTTGCCGAACGGTGCAGTGGAAGCCGGGTGGCGAGGAGATTGAAGGCGAGCCAGCCCCCCACGGTCATCATGTCCAGCAGAGTCCGTGACTTCCTTGGCAGCATCCGCCAGAGCTCGTGCAGGGTAAGCACCGTGCGGGGCTCACCGTCTTCACCGCTGGTCCGCAGGTGGTGGGCGAGGTGGTGGAGCCACCGGTGAACGTCCGCAGGCGGGTAGCGCGGTGGAGCGATACTCGGCTGAGTGGGATCCGGCTTCATCAGGGCGGGGATGTACAGGGAGAGCAGGTGCTGGTCGAGCTTGGCGGCCCTTCGGAACCTGGTGAGCTCGTCGGGGTGGCCGTCGGCACCGTAGACGGTCGCCACCAGGCACAGCCGCCACGGGGTGGACAGGAGGCTCGCGAGCGGCGAGTCAGGCCGCTGCCTGAGGTAGGCGAACAGCTTGCGCCAGCGTGCCAGGTCGGCGGCGCGCTCGGCGAGGTAGGCGAGCGCAGTGGCGCGCTGAACCTTCTCCACCTGGACGTGCACGGCATCGAGCAGGCGACGGGACTCTTCGGAGTCCCGGCCCGCGGCGAGCACGTCGTAGACCTCGCCGCGGCAGGTCAGGACGACCGGGCCGGGCCGCAGACCCCGGTAGTAGCCGTTGATCCCGCGCAGGGCCGACCGGGCCCGGGGCGCGGCCGGATCGGGCTTCCCATTCGCCCGGGGAGGGTCCATCTCGTCCAGGCCGTCGAGCACGGGCAGGACCCAGCCGTTCTCGACCAGGCGTCGGGCCTGCCGTGTGGACCAGCGATACGTCTTGTGCAGAACGTCCGTCAGGAAGTCGGTGAACGTCATCCCGCTGGGCCAGTCGGCGAGAGGGATGCGCACGGGTACAGGATCGTCCGCCCGACGCTGTTCGAGCAGCGCGATCATGAGCTCCATCGCGAGCACCGTCTTGCCCGCCCCTGCGGCTCCGGTGACAACCAGCCGGCCCGGATCCAGTTCGCGGTAGTACTGGACGATGCTCGCGGCTCCCTCCGCGTCGGCCAGCTGCCGACCGGTCGGACCGGCGTTGCGTGCCTCCCGCCCCGGCTGGGCGATGCGGGTGTACTCCAGGTTCAGGCGCTTGTCAGCGTGCCCGAGAAGCCTGCGGCACTCGGCGCCTTCCAGCTGGTACACCTGCTCTGCGAGCCGCACCGCCCACTCCCGGGCCCCTGGGCGAAGGTTCCGGAAGGTCACCTTGGCCGTCTCGGCCTGGATCACCGGAGCGTAGAACTCACCACCGCTGATCGCGTTGTTGGTGATCCCCATCGGGCGCCCGTTCCACGCCCGGAGCAGGCGCCGCCCCCTCTCGATCATTGCTCTGCCCCCTCCGTGCCCCCAGTCCAGTCAGTCGGTCGACGGCCCGCCGGTCGGCGGAGTGGGGAGGTTGAAGGAGATGTGAGAGAAATCCCGGCCCTGCTGGACCGGCGCGTTGAAGGTTCCGCCCGAGATCTGGATGTTCGTTCCGCCGGATTCGGCCTGCGCGAGCCGCACCTTCGATTGCTCGTACCACTGCTGGAGGGCGGCGCGGAAGTCGGCGTCCAGTGCGGAACGAACCGCCAGCACGGTGCTCAGGTGCTGCGCCCGCTCGGGAACACCGGGCTCGCGCTCCAGGGCCACCAACTCCGCCTCGCCGGAACTGAGTTCAGGTGCTGAGAGGCCATCTCCGTGGCGAAACGGACGACGGACCAGAGCTGACAGTCCGTCCCAGATCTGCTTGCCGATCTCGCCCGCAGCTCCTGCGGCGAGCCTCGTCAGGAGTTCCACCGCTATCTGGTCCATCCCCCACCTCCGGCCGTACCATTCGGTCACCTCACTCTAAGGGTGACACCGTTGCCAGTAGGCCGAATTGGGCTACTCGGGTCCCGGGGCAGTGCGCGGCCCCGGAGCTGTCCGCGGCGGTTGGGAAGCACCGCAGCCGACGACGGTGACACCCCGTCGCCCTCCCGGACCTCCAGCAACGCGAACACCGACCGCACTCCGCACCTCCAGGACCAGACGAACCTTCCGCCGGCTGCCCGCAGCCAGCCACCCCGACACCCGGGCCTGAACAGTCACGCCCGGCAAGCAGCGGGTGTATGCCGCTGGGCGGCTCCTGAGGATGGCGCATGGTGCGCTGCAACCGGCGACCGCGAGTACGTATTCCGGCCGGTGCGAGTGCGGGCACCGCCCGGGCCGGACCAGCTACCGGAACGAGGATCCACGCGTGGGGAGGCCACGAACGGCCTGGTGGACGCGGATAGATGGTCGTCGGAGAACTATCGTTTCACTGACGGTCGCATTCCGCTTTCCAGCCTGGGGGAATTTCCCCCGAACTGCGATAATGAAGCCGAATGCGGACAATTACGCGAGTCCCGCCGAACGCATTGAGCAGTGACAGCGAACGGAGTATAAATTCCTTCGCGCAGGACAGACGGGGGTGTCCTAATGGCGTGTCCAATCGCTCCCGCCATGACCTGAACTCCGACCTGCCAGGAGGCAGTTATGGCTCGCATGAAGGCAATGATCCGCCACTCGCTCGGCCAGATGCGCGGTTTCTACCGCACTTACCCGTACCCCAACTGAGTGCCGCCGTGCTGATCGGCTGATCGGCTGATCGGCTGATCACAGTAACGAGGAGCACGGTAACGAGGAGCGGCGCGGACGGGGCGGGGGCTGCCTGCGGCCCCCGCCCCGCAGGCTGCGGGCCGACGGAGGAAGGGGCCGGGGATGGCGATCAGCGGTCGACCCGCGGCGGCGTCCGCGATCGCGGCGGCGAGCGCCGACGGCGAGCGATGGCGCGCGGCCGACTCCGCCGCCTACGAGGCGGACCCGATCGGCTTCCTGCGCCGCGCCCAGGCTGAGCACGGCGACGCGTTCCGCTTCGGGCGCGGCCTGAACACCGTCTTCGTGGCCGACCCGGACGCTGTCCGCACGGTGCTGACCCGTACCGGGCACGAACTGCACGCCGGTCACGACCCGCTCAACGGCTTCCGGCTCGCGGATCAGGCGCGTACCGAGAGCTGGCTCCAAGGCCGCCGGGCCGGTACTCCCGGTCTGGGCGCCTCGGCCCCGGGCCTGGCCCGGATGGCCGACCGGCTGCGCGCGGAGTTCGCCGCGCTGAGCGGCCGAACGGTCGACGTCGCGGAACTGGCGCCCGGGATCTGCTCGCGCTCGACGCTCGCCTACTGCCTGGACGGCCCGCTGCCCGCGGCCCTGCCCGGCGCGGTCGCTGCCGCCGCCGAATCGCTGGTCGCCGTGCTGGACGCGGCCGTCCCGGTGCCGGCCTGGGTGCCCGGGTCCGCCGCGCGCCGGGCCCGCGCGGCGGAGCAGCGGGTGACAGCCCTGCTGGACGCGCTGCTGGCGCAGCGGACCGGGCGGGTTCCGGCAGGCGAGCCGGACTTGGCCGACGCGCTGGCCGCTCAGGGCTTCGCGGACCGAGCACAGGCCCGGGCGACGCTGCAGACGATCGTCATGGGCGGCCATGTCATCCCCGGTGCCGCGCTTACCTGGCTGATCGCTGAACTCGCCCAGCATCCCGAGGCCTTGGCCGCGATCCGGGCCGAAGCGGGCGACCCGGCCGCGCCGTACGCGGATGCCGTCGTCAAGGAGGTGCTGCGGCTGTACCCGCCGGCCTGGCTCGCAGCCCGCGATGTCGGCTCCCCGATCGAGCTCGCCGGAAGGCTGCTGACTGCGGGTCAGCACGTCGCGTACAGCGCGTACCTGCTGCACCGCGACCCGCGCTGGTGGGCGACGCCGGAGGAATTCCGGCCGCAGCGCTGGCTCGACGCTCCGGGACAACCGGTCAACCGGAACGCCTACCTGCCGTTCGGCGGGGGCGCCCGGATCTGTGCCGGCTACCGGCTCGGCATCGGGCAACTCGTGCTCGCCGCCGGACTGTTGGCCGAGGCGTACACCCTGGAGGAGGTCGGCGGTCGGGAGTTGCGGCCGACCTTCCAGAGCGTGCTGCGGCCTGCCCGGCTGCGGATACGGTTCCACGCCGGGCGGGAGTGACGCCGGCCCCGGGGCCCGGAGCGGGAGCACGGCACCGGACCCGTGGAGCCGTCCCGCGCCGGCAGTCGTGGGCCGGCGATGGATCGATGACCGCCTATGCCTGAACGGCCCGTTGCCCGGCGCGGCACGAGGACCACCGAACTGATGACAGCGCCTACCCAGTCGACCCTCCGCTCCGTCATGGCCCCGCTGGGCACCGAGGGCAGGCTGTCGGATGCCCGGGCGGCGGCCCCAGGCCTCGGCTCCCGCGCCCCGTCCGCGGCGGAGCGGGACGCCCGAGCAGGTCTGTCACCGGATCGGGTCGTGACCCGACGCGCCCGGCGCTCAGTCGGCGTCGACCGCCGCCGTCGACGCCTCGGGCGCGGACGGCTCCGCGAGGGCGTACATCACCGACCGGTGCTGGTCGTGGCGCTCGACGAGTCCCTTGGACACCAGCGACTCCAGGGTGTTCCGCACGACCCTGGGCGTCGGCGTCCACTCCGGGAACCGCGCCACCAGCTCCTCCCGCAACTGCTTCGCCAGCCGCGGCTCCTGGTGGGCGCCGAGCAGCCCGGTGAGCAGGTCGCTCAGCAGAGCCCCGCGCGGCTCCTCCGCCGCCGGGGCGACCGCCGGCCGGTCCTCCGGCGCGGGCTCCCCCTGCCGGTCCTCCTGCCGCGCCGCTTCGCGCGGGCCCGACGGGTCCACCGGGACCTCGTGCCGCTCGGCGAGGGCCAGGATGTCCCGCAGGAGCGCCTCCTCCTGCCTCAGGACGTCGAGCTGCTCGGTCAGTTCCTGCTGCCGCCGGTGGTTCTCCCGCAGGTCCGACGCCGCCTGCTCCACGTACCGCGATCGGAGCGTATCCGCTGATTGGCTGGTCACAGGCTTTCGCTCCCCGGTCGTGGACGGCAACCTGCGCATGTTACCCACGCCGACCGCCTGGGCGGAGCGGACCGGGTGAGGTGTGCCCGAACCTCGCCCGCATCCTGCCCGTACGGTCAGAGCGCCCCGGCGCGACGTCCCCTGTCAGACCTGCGGCAGGGCGAAGGGGACGTGCCCGGTGGCGCGACCGCCGGCGTCGAGCAGCCGGCCCATGCGTTTGCGGGAGTGCAGGACCACGGTGCGGTCGCTGACGCTCAGGTTCGGAAAGCGTTCCGCGAGCAGCGCCTCGAAGGGGTCGATGGCGTGCAGGCCACGGAGCCAGACCAGCACGAGCAGGTTGTCGGAGCCGCTGACGGACACGGCCAGGCGCACCTCCTCCATCCGGGCCAGCGTGTTGCCGGTGGCTTCGAGGTGGGTGTGCGGAACCGAGGTGCGGTAGAGCACGACCGTGGAGAGCCCCGCGAGCGGGTGGGCCAGATCGCAGCGAAAGGTGATGTCACCGTCCCGGGTCATCCGCCGCAGCCGGCGCCGGGCGGTGTGTTCGCTCATGCCTGTCGCGGCGCCGAGCTCGGTGTAGCCGAGACGTCCGTCGGCGCCGAGCGCCGCCAGCAGGGCCTGGTCCCCGGACGGCGGCCGGTGGTGCATGTGGGCGCTGTACACGGTCCGGCCCGAGGTCCGAGGTGCGGAGAGTTCCGCGCGCCCCGCGGGCTCCATGGCCCGCATCCGCCAGTCGCCGCCTTCGCTGTACAGCGTGATGCCGAGGCGGGTGCGGGTGGTCCGTACCCCCTCCAGACCGCCGATCGTGCCGTGGACCGAGCGGCCGAGGGCGGGCAGGTCGGCGGCGACGACCGACGCCAGGAGATCGAAGTCGCCGGCCGTCTCGTCGACGCTGAAGACCCAGGGCATCGCGGCCAGGGCGGCGCTGACGGATTCGAGGGCCCGGGGACGGCACCGCACCTCGACATAGGCGACGGTGGCGGACTTCGCCGCGTCGTACGCGGTGACCCAGGCCAGGCCGTTCACCCGCAGCCGTTCCCAGCGACGGGCCGCCGTGGTCGCGTCCACGCCGATCGCCAGGCCGATGCGGGACCACGGCGCCCGGGGAGCCGACTGGAGCGCGTCGATGAGGACCAGGTCCAGCTCGGAGAAGCGGGCGTCCGGATCGACGGTGCGGGAATCGGGTGCGGTGGCGTCTTCGGAGATGTTTTCCTGCAATTCTCCAGGGATTTCGCTCACAGACCGGATCGTAGGGGCACTTCCGGCCGTTGCCCAGCTTCGGCCACCGGCGATGAGGTGTGCCGCATGTCTGCTCCGTCCCCGCAGTCAGACCGGAGAACCCTCCGGATCACCGTCATTCTGCTGTTCACCGCCTGGCTGGTCGACTACGGCGACCGGCTCGTCATCAACCTGGTGCTGCCCTCCCTCGGTACCGAGTTCCACCTGGGGCGCGGCGAGCAGGGCCTGATCATCTCGGTGTTCTTCGCCTCGTACGCCCTGTGCCAGATCCCCGGCGGGATGATCGCCGACCGCTACGGCGCGAAGCGGGTCACCTGCTGGGCCCTGCTGGGCTGGTCCGTGTTCACCGCGCTGACCGGCTTCGCCTGGTCGTTCGCCGTCCTGCTGGTCATCCGGTTCGCGTTCGGCGCCGCCGAGGGCGTCTTCCCTCCGGCCTCGATGAAGGTCCTCGTCGAGCGGACCACGCCGGAGGAGCGGATGGGTGCCAACGGCGTGATCATGAGCTCCAACGCCCTCGCCGGCGTCCTCGCCCCGCTCCTCGTCGCACCCCTGATCGCCGCCTTCGGCTGGCGCTCGGCGTTCTTCTCGACGGCGGCACTGGGCGTCTTCGTCCTGGTCGCGGTGCGGATGTGGCTCCCCGCACCGCTGCCCCGTACCGAGTCACAGACCCGCACCGAGCCGCAGACCCGCACCGCCCGCCGCCCGGGCGGCGTCCTGCGGCAGGGCGTGATCTGGCGCTTCTCGGCGATGATGTTCGGCTACAGCCTGATCATCTGGGGCCTCAACACCTGGGTCCCGTCCTATCTCGAAGGGCGCGGGGTCTCCGTCGCCGCAACCGGAACGCTGGTGGCGATCCCGGCCCTGGCCGCGGTCGGCGCGACCGTCCTCGGCGGCCGGCTCTCGGACCGGTTCGGCGGCCATCACCGCAGGGTGATCGTGCCCGCCATGACGGTGGCCGCCGTGGCACTGCTGCTCATGGCCTTCTCGACCACCGTCACCGGCTTCGTCGTCTTCGTCACCCTCGCCTCCGCCGCCGTCTCCCTCTGCTACATGCCGATCTTCGCCGTCCCGCTGGGCGGACTGGCGGCCGAGCACGTCGGCGTGGGCACCGCGGTGATCGTCCTCGGCGGCCAGGTGGCCGGCATCGTCGCCCCGCCCGTCCTGGGCCTGATCGCCGACGCCTTCTCCTTCCGGGTGGCCTTCGCCTTCCTGGTGGTCGGCGCGGCCATCGCCACCGTGATGGCCCTGCTGACCCCGCAGGACGCCGCCTCCTTCCGGTCCGCCACCGGCCTGCCCGACCTGCCCGACCTGCCCGATCTTCCCGCACCCGCACTGGAGCACTCATGACCGCCACCTCCGCCACCTCCGCCACCCGCCTGCTGTCCGGCTTCGCCGACCGGCTGCCCGAGCTGCGCGCCCTCTACGAGGACCTGCACGCCCATCCCGAGCTGTCCTTCCAGGAGTTCCGCACGGCCGGAGTCGTCGCCGACCGGCTGCGGAACCAGGGCTGGGAGGTCACCGAGGGCGTCGGCGGCACCGGCGTCGTCGGAGTCCTGGTCAACGGCGAGGGCCCGGTGGTCCTGCTCCGCGCCGACATGGACGGCCTCCCGGTCAAGGAGCAGACGGGACTGCCGTACGCCTCCCAGCGGACCGCCGTCGACGGCGAGGGCAACGAGGTCCCGGTGATGCACGCCTGCGGCCACGACATGCACGTCACCTGTCTCCTCGGCGCGACCGCCCAGCTCGCCGCCACCCGTGCGGAATGGCACGGCACGGTGGTCGCCGTGTTCCAGCCCGCCGAGGAGGTCGGCGGGGCCCCGGCCATGATCGAGGACGGCTTCCTGGACCGCTTCCCGCGCGCCGACGTCTGCCTTGGCCAGCATGTGGCCCCGGCCCCCGTCGGCCTCGTCGGCACCCGCCCCGGGCCGGTGATGGCCGCCTCCGACAGCCTGCGTGTCCGCCTCTTCGGGCGCGGCGGACACGGCTCCGCGCCGGAGACCACCGTCGATCCGATCGTCATGGCCGCCGCGGTCGTCATGCGGCTGCAGACGGTCGTCTCCCGGGAGGTGGGGGCGGCGCAGACCGCCGTGGTGACCGTCGGCTCGCTGCACGCCGGCACCAAGGAGAACATCATCCCCGACACCGCCGAGCTGCGGATCAGCATCCGCTCCACGACGCCCGCGGTACGGGACCGGGTGCTGGCGGCCGTCGGGCGGATCGTCCGCGCCGAGGCCGCCGCGTCCGGCGCCCCCAGCGAACCCGAGATCACCGGGATCAACTCCTTCCCGCTCACCGTCAACGACCACCGGGCCACCGCCACCGTGCTCTCGGCGATCGCCGAAGTCCTCGGCGAGGAAAGGGTGTTCACCCTGCCCCAGCCGCTCACCGGCAGCGAGGACTTCGGCGTCTTCGGCACCGCCCTGGCCGTCCCCTCGGTCTTCTGGCACTTCGGCGGCGCGGATCCGGCCCTCTTCCAGCACCTCGACCCCAACTCCCTGCTGACAGACGGGCTGCCCGACACGGTCCCCGGCAACCACTCCCCGCGCTTCGCCCCGGTACCGGAACCCACGATCCGGATCGGCGTGACGGCGCTGCTCGCGGCAGCCGCCTCCTGGCTGCGCGGGTAGCCCGACCAGGCCCGGCACCGCCCCCGACCCCAGCGACACGGCAGCCCACCCGAAAGGACTTCCTCGTGAACCCGTACGATCCCAGCCCCGATCTCGTCTACCTCAGCGCCACCGAGGCGCGCCGGCTCTTCCAGGCCGGTGAACTGTCCCCGGTGGAGCTGATGCGCGCGGTCATCGACCGCGCGGAGAGGACCGAGCCGGTCATCAACGCCTTCACCGAGCAGTTCTTCGAAGAGGCGCTCGAACAGGCCCGGCACGCCGAGGACCGCTTCCTCGGCAAGGGCGGCCTGACGCCGCGCCCGCTGGAGGGCATCCCGGTCGCCACCAAGGAGAAGCACGCCATCGCCGGGCGCTCGCTGACCGAGGGCTCGCTCGTCAACGTCGGCGCCATCGCGACCGAGAACGCCCCGGTGATCGACCGGATCCTGGGCGCCGGGGGCATTGTCCACGCCCGCACCGCCACCCCCGAGTTCTCCATCACCACCTTCACCCACAGCCGCCTGTGGGGGGTCACCCGCAACCCGTGGAATCCCGAGTTCACCCCCGGCGGCTCCTCCGGCGGGGCGGGCGCCTCCCTCGCCGCCGGCACCGCGCTGCTCGCCTCCGCCTCCGACATCGGCGGCTCGACCCGCATTCCCGCCGCCTTCACCGGCACCGTCGGCTTCAAAGCGCCCTACGGCAGGATTCCCGGCGTCGCGCCGCTGTCCGCCGACCACTACCGCGGCGACGGCCCGATGGCCCGAACCGTGGACGACTGCGTGCTCTTCGCCAACGTGCTGGCGGGCCCGGACCCGCGCGACCACGTGTCGCTGCGCCCCAAGCTGGTCCTGCCCGCCGAGTACGACGCGGTCGCGGGGATGCGCATCGCCCTGTGCATCCGCCTGGGCGCGTACGACGTCCACCCGGAGATCGAGGCCAACACCCGCGCCGTCGCCCGGGCCCTCACCGACGCGGGCGCCGTCGTCGAGGAAATCGAGCTCCCGTGGACCAAGGACGACCTGCTGCTGTGTCTCGCGGCGCACTTCTCCACCATCTTCGGCGCCGTCATCACCGAGATCGAGGCGGAGCACCGCGACCGGATGTCGCGCTATGCGGCGGCCTTCGCGGACAGCATGGCCGTCGCCCGTGAGCGCGTCACCTACCTCGAAGGCCTGCGCGTGGAGACCCGGCTGCAGCGCGAGCTGGCCGAGGCGATGGCCACCTTCGACGCCCTGATCTGCCCGACCACGGCCGTCCCCGGCATGCCCGCCGGGGACGACCTCCTCGGGCGCCTGGTGGTGCGGGGCGAGGACCACGGTGAGCCGCTGTGGGCTCCGATGACCATCCCGTTCAACGTCAACAACCGCTGCCCCGTCCTCAACGTGCCCAGCGGCCATTCCAGTTGGGGGCTACCGACAGGTGTCCAGATCGTCGGCCACACCTACGACGACCCGACCGTCTTCCGGGTCGGCAAGGCCCTGGAGCAGCTCCGCCCCTGGGCGTACACCGCGGACCACCGGCCCGCCGATGAGGGCTACGGCGTGCGTCACTATGTACGTTGACATATAGAGTACCGGTGAGAGTCGGCCTGGCTGGGAGGAGTCTGCGATGCGTGCCACCGACAGTGAGGGCGGCCACCCGAGCTGCTGCCTCCCCTCCGGCCGGGGCACGCCGGTGCCGCCG
>OVEP010001645.1_pt4 | contig 21506 bp, 17 predicted proteins | sample 1779801 | NCBI WGS metagenome assembly OVEP01 (sample SAMEA3914791, study PRJEB12502) | metagenome | biome: forest; material: soil | place: Canada | collected 2011-07-03 | depth 0.1 m
CGATCGGCAGCAGTTCCTCGAGATTTTCGACCAGCAGGGCGAAGAACAGGGTTTCGTTCGTGTCCTGCAGATCGCGCAGGAAGGCGTAGCGCTCCAGATCGTTCGCCAGGCCGCGCAATGCCTGCAGGCGGCGCGACACCTGTTCGCTGAGCACCCCGATGGTGGGCGGCAGCAGTCCGTGCAGGTCGAATTCCTCCCGTTCGGCTTCGGTAAAGGCGGTCCCCTTGTTCAGCAGCGGACTGGCCAGCAGCTCATAGCCCGACAGGGAGGTGCTGAGGTGCCTGGCCTCGGAAGTCTGCTTTGACATGGGGTTCTCCGTCCATTGGTCGATCGAGTTATATCCAACACCTTAAACGCGTTCCGCGAAACACCCCTCTGACCGGGCCGCCTGGAGGAGTCTCGAGAATGGTGAATATGGCTAAGCCACAGGTGGTGGCGATTGTCGTGCCGACAATAAGAAAGAAGGGCGGTGGCACGAGGAATTCCGACGGCGTCGCTCCCTACTCTCGATGCTGCGCAGCTGGGAGGGAAGAACTGCGTTCGCAAGAGAGCGGCGCCGTCGGAGTCTGCGGCAGGCGTTGGGGGGCAGCCGCAGAAGAAAATTCCAGCCCGGCACGGCGCGGTCCGCTGCATCACTGCGCTTTCCGCTCCTGCCGGTAGAGGCCGGTTTTAGACGGATTCCAGCCTGGGTAATTGGATGAAGTCGGCAACTTCCATCACAAAACGATCAAAATCCCGCCCGACGCCGCTCCTGTCGAACGAGGGCCGCGGAGGCTGGCGTATCTTGCGCCACTTGCCGGGGCTGCATCCCTCGAATTTGAGGAAACTCCGCGTGAGATGGCTCTGGTCGACGAAGCCGCAATCGTGCGCCACCGCCGCCAGCGGCAACTCGCTCTCCAGGAGCAGGTCCTTCACGCGCTCGATGCGTCTTTTCAAAAGCCATCGGTAGGGAGGGACGCCGGTCGAGACCTTGAAGGCCCGCGAGAAATGGCTGGCGGAAAGATTGCATGCCTGTGCCACCTCGGCGATCGAGGGATCTCCTCCCAGATTGGCCTCGATATAAGCCTTGGCGATACGAAGCTGACGCGCGGTCAAACCGGAGCGGAACGAGGGTTCGCGGGCCGGCATGTCGCCATATGTGTTTGTGACATGCGCATGCACGGCAATGGCAATGGCGTCGGTAAATAAGGCTGGGGGAGCTATCGGCTGCTCCAGGGCGGACCTCAATATGCCGCCAAATCCGGTCATCATCGGATCCTGGGTGCTCCGCGATGCCATGCGCAATGCGCGGACGCGGCGCGCCCCCTGCTCGTGGGCAAGGTGGTCCAGCGTGGGGATGGGCAGATAGAACCGGATGTAGTCGAAGGGAACGGCAAAGTCGCCGACCATCGCCGTTCTCAGGTCGTAGAGCGCGGTTTCGCCCGCCGCGATCGGGGCCACCTTGCTGTATTTTCCGTCCACCGACAGACCGCTTTCGGCCATCGGCGACAGGGCGACGAGAAAGCTGAAAACCTCTTCCTCGGGCACGGCCAAAGTCCGGCGTGACAGACCGTTTTCGGCACGAAGCCTGGTGAACGCGATCGGGAAGCCGGTCTCCTTCCGGGCGATCAGCGTCGAGGCGCGGTCGAGCCCGAATTTTTTCGCGACCGAATGTTCCGCGATGGTCAGCATGGCGCCTCCGAAGGCCGAAAAGTCAACCGTAGCCAACTCGGCCGGCGGTGATTCATCGTCTCAATGTGACCGATCCCTGTCGCGTCAATCGTTGTACGGTTGCGTAAAAATGCCGGAAAACGTGGGTTATTTACAACAATTTACACCGCTTTACTCCGTAAATGCTGTTTTCGTAAATTTCAATACATATACTTGTGCGATGCAACAAAGTTGTTTCTATGTTAATTCATTATTTTTATTGCCAGGGGAGGAGAGCTGTAATGCCGCCGCCTGACGCCCACGACCTGACGGCTCGCATGGAAAACCTGGCGGACAGGGTGATCCGCTTCGGTGTTTTCGCGTTTGATCCCGGGCGCCGCCTCCTGACCCGCGGCACCGAGGAACTCAGCATCGGCGGCCGGCCGCTAGGCGTGCTGATCGCGCTGCTCGCTCGACCCGGCTCGGTGCTTTCGCCGCAGGAATTGATCTCCCGGGCATGGCCTCGCTCAGCCGTTACCAAGGCCAACCTGCGGGCATATGTGTCCTCGCTCCGCCGAGTCCTGCGCGATGGCGAAGAGGGTCATCGCTATATCCAGAACGTGCCGGGTCGCGGATACCGCTTTGTCAGCGTCTCGGGTCAGGCCGCCAGCCCATCGAACGCGCCGCGCCCCCTGTCCGGGCCCGCCGTTCCACCTGGTGAAATCGGCGCGATCGGACGCGACCAGGTCGTCACCGCGATTTTGAGTAAGCTGCGGCACCGCCGTCTCGTCACGCTGGTCGGACCGGGAGGGATCGGAAAGACCACGGTCGCCAGCGCCGTCGTCAGGGCCTTTTCCTCCTCTTGTCCCGATGCAATCCAGTGGGTCGACCTCGGTAGCTTGGCGCGGGATGACTCACCCGCTGAAGCGATCGCGCGGGCGCTCGGCCTGACAAGCTTCACCGGCGATCAGGGGGCCGCGCTATTGTCCCGCCTGGGATCGCCTCAGAGGGTGCTGGTCCTGGATTGCTGCGACCGTGTGGTCGACGAAACCGCAGCCCTCGTCGAGCGTATTCTGCGAGAAACGGATGGCGTCAGAATCCTGGCCACCAGCCGGGAAGCCTTGCGAGCCGACGAGGAGCAGGTTGTCAGGTTGCCCCCCTTGGCGGTTCCGGACGGTTCTGGCCTTCCATCCGTCGAGGAAGCTCTCGCATACCCTGCCATCCAGCTGTTCGTCGAGCGGGCGGCCGCGGCTCTGGGCGGTTTCGTGCTCAGTCCCAAGGATGTCCCCTATGTCGTCGAGATCTGCGCGCGACTGGATGGAATCGCTCTGGCTATCGAGTTGGCCGCGGGGCACCTGATCGCCATCGAGTTAAGCACCCTCGCGGGACTGCTCAACGGCAAATTCCGCCTGCTGGCCGCCGGCCGCCGTACGGCGGCGCCACGCCATCAGAGCATGGATGCGGTGCTGGAATGGAGCTATGAAACCCTGACGCCGGCCGAACGCCAGGCGCTGCTGGGCTTGTCCTTTTTTGAAGGAGAGGCGGCCGTGGAGGCGATTCACGCCGTGATCGCGAATGCCGAAGTCTCTCAATCGGATCTGATCGGAGCCATTGCGCGCCTCGTCGATAAATCAATGGTTTCGACCAAGGTCACACCGGAAGGCCTGCGGTATTTTCTGTTCGGCACGACCAGGGCTTTCGCCCTTCACCGTCTCAAGGAGACGGATGGTGTCGGGCAAAGGAGGAGGGAATAGCATGCCGAGAGGGTGACGCCGCACGAATTCGTCGAGAGCATCCGCATCGATCGTGCCCGCAATATGCTGGGTCCGACGCGGCCCTCAAATCCATAGCCTATGAGTGCGGCTTTGGCGGTCCCGAGCAGATGCGGGCCGCTTTCCAGCGCCGCCTCGGCATCAGCCCCGCCCACTATCGCGGCACCTTCAAGAATTGATCGGCGGTAAATCTGCGCTGTTTGGCGGATTTCCCTTCCTGGCTTCCATTGTCGCGGCAATGCCCCGAAGTGCATAAAGTCGAGGTCGGAACGCCAGCCGTCCGACAGATTGAAAAATCTGAGGAAGGTGATAAATGAACGGGCAAGTCTCAGGCGTAACGAGGCGCGAATTGTTCAATACCCTGGAATTATCCCAAGTTATTTCTCTCCCCTGAGGGTGTAGCCACGCCCCTTATTTTCAGCAGCACATCGCATGGGCTGTTTTTAGTTCACGTCGACTCGGCGTGGAAACGATGGAGGTCACCATGAGCACCCTGAAGAACACATTGAAGTCCCTGCCTGCCTTGGCGCTTTCCTGCGCGGTGTCGACCGCCGCCATCGCCGGCGCGCCCGACAAGTCGATCGTGCTGGTCCATGGCGCCTTCGTCGACGGCTCGGGATGGGAAGGGGTCTATGACATCCTAAAGAAGGATGGATATGACGTCACGATCGTCCAGAATCCCACGACCTCGCTGGCGGCCGATGTCGCGCTCACCAAGGCCGCGATCGACGCCCAGAAGAAGCCCGTGATCCTGGTTGGCCACTCCTATGGCGGCGCCGTGATCACGGAGGCCGGCAATGACCAGAAGGTGGTGGGGCTGGTCTATGTGACGGCCTTCGCGCCGGACGCCGGCGAGTCCGTCCAGACTCTCACCGCGACCCCCGTCCCGGGCGCCCCGCCGCCGCCCTTCCTGCCGCCGCAGAACGGCGCGTTGCTGCTGGATTCCGCCAAGTTCGCGGAGGCGTTCGCCGCCGACGTCGATCCCAAGAAGGCCGCCTTCATGGCCGACTCGCAGACTCCGTGGAGCCTGGAAGCCGTGGGCGGCTCGATCACCACGGCCGCGTGGAAATCCAAGCCCACCTGGTACCTGGTCGCGACCAACGACAAGATGATCCCCCCTGTCGCCCAGCGCCAGATGGCGAAGCGCGCCAACGCCAAGGTCACCGAGCTGGCCGGCAGCCATGCCATCTATGTGTCCAAGGCCAAGGAAGTGGCCGCGGTCATCGAGAGCGCCGCCAAAGCCCAGTAACGGCCGGTCGACACCCGGGGGCGCCGCTTGCGAGTGGCGCCCCCTATCTTTCCCTACCGCCCCATCTCGACCTTGCCGCGCAGCACGGTGATCGAGGCCGGCGGCAGGATGAAGGTCGTGCCGCCATCGGCCGTCACGGTCGAGACCGCCGGCGGTTCGTCCGGATCGGCGTGGCCGCCATCGGGCGCGGCGTGCCAGACATATTGCGCCTTGCCGAACTGGCTCACGGCGACCGGTCCGGCAAAATGGCCGGAGCGCCCCTTTTCGCCGTCGAACAGGACCGGCAGCCTGTAGCCGTTGTCCTGGTCCTTGTTGACGATCATCAGCGACCATTGGCCATCCGGACGGCGCGCCGCGTAGGTGGTGACCAGGCTGCGCCCGGACCCGTCGGTGACGTCGCTGGAGGCGGGGAATATCGTGTGCTGGCCGTGCCCGGGCTGCATCCATTGGCGGGTGATCAACTGGCTGGCATGGAATTGCGACAGCTTCTGCAGGACGTTCAGGTCCTGGTCGACGGACAGGAAGGCGAAGGTGCCGGGCGAGGTGTAGAAGCCCGGGGCGATCGGCGCCGGAATGTCGTGGAAGTGATAGACCGCGGCACCGCCGCCGGCCAGGAAGGCCCCGACATAATCGGCCAGCCAGAGACCGCCGAAAATATCCATATAGGCTTCCGAGTAGGACGAGGACAGGTTCGATTCGGTGATGAAAAGCGGGACCGAATCCGGCACGCCGTCCTGGCGCCACACCTTCATGATATGCGTGACGAGGTCGGGCTCGTCATAGAGCGCGCTCCACACCACCTTGCCGGGCTTGATGGGGTAATGCTCGAAGGAGAAGAAGGCGAGATCGTCCAGATGGCCGTGCGCCTTGAGATAGGTGATCCAGCGGCGGGTCCAGGAGGTGTCGCCCGACGCGTCGGCCCAGACCTCGATATCCTCGTTTTCGCCGGTGAAGACCGGGCCGCCCAGCTTCAGCTTGGGATCGACCTTGTGCAGCGCCTTGGCGAACTGGATGTAGAGGGCGGCATTGTCCTCGGGCGTCATGTAATGGCCGTCGGATTCCTCGCCCATCTCGACATGGGAAATGGGATAGCCGCGTTTCTCGATATAGGCGATCTGGTTGGCGGCGTCCTCGGGGGTGTTGTAGATCATGGCGATCGGGATCATGGCCGGCAGGCCGCGGGTGATGCCGCTCTTGTAGAACAGATCGAACCCGACCTGGTCGCCGGCCTTCTCGTTCAGGTCGGATTCCTCGTGCCAGGGATCGATCGAGGAGCACCAGGTCGCCGTCTGGTCCTGGTCGGGCGTGTGGCGGACCAGATCGTGCAAGGCGCCGTCGGGGGTGCGGGTGCCGAGATGGATCTCGCGGATGGCATAGCCGACGCAATCGCGCGGATCGTCATGGGCCGTGCTGCAGCGGTTCGAGGATTCGCTCATCTGCACGCGGATGAACTGGGCCGTCACCGGCAGATCGGCCAGGCGCACGGTCTCGTCGCCGCCCTTGCCCGCCGTCACGGCGCCGTGCGGGAAGACCTTCCAGGCGCCGTCGCCCGGCTTGTGGACCGGATCGGTGCCGGTCCAGTACTGCACCACATAGCGGCTGGCGAAGGGTTCGCCCCATTCGATGCGGATGGCGTCGAGCGGCTGCGGCACCGACAGGTCCAGCATCACCCATTGCGGCAGCAGGGAATCATCCTCGCCGGTAAAGGCCTTGGTGAGATAGGGATTGCTCTTCCAGAACGAGGCCGGATCGCCATCGGTCAGGCGCGAATAGCCGATCGTGTCGGTGCCGTCGTCGCGGGTGATGCCGCGGCGGGGCAGGGGATAGCCGTAGGAATGCCGGATCATCTCGGCGCCGGGCTCGGCCGCGCCGGTGAAATAGCCGCGCCCCGGACCGGCGCTCCAGCTGCCCTTCGGAGTCCAATGCCAGGCCTCGGCATGCAGTTCGGTGTTCTGGCGATAGGTGATCGGCTGCCAGCCGGCATCGAGGATCTGCGACAGCACCGGTTCGGCCAGCAGCTTGTCGGCGACGCCGTAGGGCAGGCGGTCGACCGAGGATCCCAGCGCCTCGTCGGGGCGGATGCGGTTGACCGCGGAACCGTCGGCGCTGCTGACATGGATCGATTGCGCGCTGGCGGACACCGCCACCAGCAAAACCGCTGCGCATGTTCCCCGGACAAGCTTTCTCACGGACCCGTTCCCCCCTTTTGGCGGCTCATCCCTTCAGCAGGACGTCCAGTTGCGGATTGAATTCGTCGAAGATCGGCAAGGCGGCCGCCCCTAGTGCCGCTGTGTCGTAGCCGGCCGTGCCGATCAGGATTCGCGGTCCGCGGGTGTCGGCCCGGGCGCGCACCGAAACGGGCAGGGGCTCGAGGCGCGACACCAGCCGTTCGATCAAGGCGGGTGGCATGAAGCCGCCGATCACGATGCTCTCCGTATCGAGCACCGACTCCAACGCGTTGATGGCGCGCCGCAACGGCTCCGCCGCCGCGTCCAGCCATTTTTCAACCGCGCCGGCCACCGGGGGCGACGGATCCAGCAGAATGTCGGGGCGGACCATGTCGGGATCGGGCACGCCCAGCGCCTCATAGGCGGCGCGCAGCGACAGATAGCGCTCGAGGCAGCCATGGTTCGAGCACATGCAGGGCCGCCCGCCGGGCACCACGACCATATGGCCGAGCTCGCCGGCGTTGCGGGTGCTGCCGCGATAGAGACTGCCATTGAGAAAGAGGCCCGACCCGAGGCCGATGCCGACGAACAGATAGACGAAGCTTTGCAGCGTGCGGGCGACGCCGTAGAGGCGCTCGGCGATCGCGGCGGCATTGGCGTCGTTCTCGACCAGCACCGGCAAGTCGAGCTTTTCGGAGATCTGCCCCAGGACGGACAGGTCGTCCCAGTCGGGCAGATGATCCGGGCTGAAATGACGGGCCGCGTCGGCCCCCAGCGGGCCCGGCGTGGCCAAGCCGACCCCCAGGACGCGGCGCCAGTTGACTTCGCTGTTCTTGCGCAGGGTTCGCACCAATCGCAGGATCAGCGGCAAGGCCTGCTTGGGCGTCGGGCGGTCGACCGGCAGTTCGGCGCGGGCGCGCACCTTGCCGGCCAGGTCCACCATCACCGCGATCAGCACCCGATGGTCGAGCTGCAGGCCGATCGAATAGGCGCCGTCGGGATTGATCGACATCGGCGTCGCGGGCTGGCCTCGGCCGCCGCGCACCGGATCGGCCGCGAGCAGAAAGCCGCCCTCCTGCAGTTCGGCGACGATATTGCCGACCGCCTGGGCGGTCAGCGACGTCAGCCGGGCGATATCCGCCCGCGGCAGGCTGCCATGCAGGCGGATGGTCTCGATCACAGCGCGGCGATTGAACTTCTTGCTGAATTCGAGATTGGTTCCGGCGACGCCGGCCGGGCGGGGAGGAGACATTTGCACCATGTCGAAAGCCTATTGAAGATGTTTAACTAAATCAACTTGATTTAAATTTAGGTGCGTGATCCACTTCGACGTCATGAAGACCTGGGGGGAAACGTGACGTCCGCATACGGAAAGCTCCTTATCGTCGGCAGTGTCAATGTCGACATGATCATGGGCGTGCTCGACACGCTGCCCCGCCGGGGCACCGAAGTGATGATGCAGCGGAGCGAAACGCGCATCGGCGGCAACGCGGCCAACACCGCCTTTGCTTTCCGCGCCCTCGGCGGCGCCTTCCAGGTGGCGGCCAATATCGGTCGCGACATGTTCGGCGACTGGGTGGCCGAGTCCTTTCCCCAGGATTCCGCGCACTGGCCGCGCTCGACGCAACCGACCACGCTGACCGTCGCCCTGACCCATTCGGACGGCGAGCGGACCTTCCTGACCAGTCCCGGTCATCTGGCCGTCCTAACGCTGGGCGATCTCCTGGCGCAGATCCCCGCTCACGCGGGGAAAGGCGACGCGGCGCTTCTCTGCAGCCCGTTCCTCTCGCCTCTGCTGATGGATGATTTCTCCGAGCTGATCGCGGAGCTTCGGCGCCGCGGATTTGCCGTGGCGCTCGATACCGGCTGGCCGCCCGAGGGATGGAGTCCCGCGCTGAGGAGCCGCGTCGCCCACTGGTTGCAGGGGGTCGATCATGTGCTGCTCAACGAGATCGAAGCCCTCGCCCTGACCGATGAACCGACCCTGGAGAAAGCCCTCGCGGCGCTGAGCCGGATGGCACCGTCGGCCACGGCGGTGATCAAGCGCGGTCCGCAGGGCGCGGCGGCCTGGCGGGATGGGCAGGTGCTGACCGTATCCGCGCCGGTGGTCGAGGTGGTCGACACGATCGGCGCCGGCGACATCTTCAATGCCGGCTATCTGCTGGGCTGCCTGCGCGGCGCCGAGCTCGACGCCAGCCTGCGCCTGGGCGTCGAGACGGCCTCCTTCGCCATTTCCACGCTGCCGCGCCGGTACGGAGCGGTGGCATGAGCGGCCAGCCGGCGCTTCGGCGCTCGCTGGGGCTGTGGGACTTGATCCTCTACGGCATCGTGGTGATCCAGCCGACCGCGCCCATGCCCAATTACGGCGTCTACAGCAATGCCGGGCACGGCCATGTGGTCAGCGCGATCCTGATCGCCATGGTGGCGATGGGCTTCACCGCCATCAGCTATGGCCGGATGGCACGGGTGTATCCCAGCGCCGGCTCGGCTTACACCTATGTCGGGCGCGAACTGCATCCGGCCGCGGGATATCTGACCGGCTGGTGCATCACGCTGGACTACATCCTCAATCCGCTGATCTGCACCATCTGGTGCGCCAAGGCCATGGCCGACCTGCTGGCCGACACGCCGTTCCGCGTGCCGTATCCCGGGCTGGTGTGGCCGGTTTTCTTCGCGCTGTTCTTCACCGGCCTCAATCTGCGCGGCGTGCAGGCCTCGGCGCGCATCAACCGCGTCCTGTGCGCCGCCATGGGAGTCGTGGTGGTGGTGTTCCTGTGGTGCGCCGCGCGCCATGTCCTGGCGCTGCCGGCGCGGCCGGACGATTTTTTCCTGCGGCCGTTCTACGATCCCGAGACCTTCTCGCCGGGCGCGCTGTTCCACGGCACGTCGGTGGCGGTGCTGACCTATATCGGCTTCGACGGCATCTCGACCCTGTCCGAGGAGGTCGAGAATCCGCGGCGGAACATTCTCCTGGCCACGGTGCTGGTTTGCGTGGTCGCCGGCCTGGCGTCAGCGCTCGAGGTCTATGGCGCGCAGCTGGTCAGCGCCCAGACCTTCTTCCCCGAGAGCGAGGTCGAGATCGCCTTCGTGCGCGTCTCCGACATCGCCGGCGGCCCCGTCCTGTCCAAGGCGATCAGCCTGGCTCTGCTGGTCGCCACCATAGGCTCGGGCATGGGCGCGCAACTGGGGGCGGCGCGGCTGCTCTACGGCATGGGGCGGAGTGGCGCGATCCCGCGCGGATTCTTCGGCGCAATCCACCCGCGCACCCGCATCCCCGCCAACAATGTGCTGTTCGTCGGCGTCATCGTCCTGATCGGCGCCTTCCTGATCAATTACGATGCGGGCGCGGAATTGCTGAATTTCGGGGCGTTGATCGCCTTCATGGGGGTCAATCTGGCCTCGCTGGTCCATTACGCGGTGCGCGGCGGCGATCGCTCCGCGTCGCAGGTCGCGGTGCCGTCGCTCGGCTTCCTGATCTGCCTGTTCATCTGGGCCAATCTATCGCCGGCCGCCCTGATCGCCGGCACCGCCTGGATGGCCTCCGGAATCGCCTATGGCGCCTGGAAAACCAAGGGGTTCAAGGAGCGCCTGGTGGACTTCGAGCCGGTGCCTGAATCCGAGGGCATGGTTTAGCCGCGTCCCTCCTCGGGGCGCAGCCCGACCAATTAACTAAATCACTTTGATTTAAAATTGAATCATGTTTCACTGATAGTACGACAACCGACACAAAGCATGGGGGGTGTATGCGATGGATCGTCTGATTGCCTTGAAGTCCGTATCGCCGGTTTTTCCGCGGCGCGCAGCAGGGCTCAAGCGGCGGCTGGTGGCGCCCAGCCTGGCCTGTATTGCGTTCATGATCGCCGGCGGTTGCCTGGCGGCGGAAGCCGAGGCGGACCAGCCGGCGCCGCCGGTGGGGGACATCGAGACCATCACCGTCAGCGGCATTCGCGCCAGCTTGGAGAAGGCGATCGACCTCAAGCGCAACGCCGAGGCTTTCGTCGACGCGATCTCGGCCGAGGACATGGGCAAGTTCCCCGACAAGAACGCGGCGGAATCGCTGTCGCGCATTCCCGGCATCACCATCACCCATGATTTCGGCGACGGCGAGCAGGTGTCGATCGAGGGCACGGATCCGTCCCTCAATCGGACATTGCTGAACGGCCAGACGGCGGCCTCGGGCAGCTGGAGCTATTCGGACATCCAATATCCGACCCGCGCCTTCAATTACACGCTGCTGCCCTCGCCGGTGGTCGGCGACCTCGAGGTCTATAAAAGTCCCGAGGCGCGCATCGACGAAGGCAGCCTGGGCGGCACGGTGATCATCCATCTGCGCAACCCGCTCGACATGGCGCCCTTCACGAGCACCATCGCGGTGGATGGCAATTACAACCAACTCGCCGACAAGCCGGGCGAAGACATCTCGGCCCTGACCTCGTGGCACAATGAGCGGGACACGTTCGGCATCGCGGCGGCCTTCGTGCGCAACGATGAGAATTACCGGCGCGACGGCATCGAGACCTTCGGCTACAGCCCGGTCCAGGCCCAGCTGCCGAACGGTTCGTTCCTCAATAACGGCAATACGGTCCTGGTGCCCGACGGGGTCAATTCGACCATCTTCCAGCAGGAGCGCATTTCCACCGGCGGCACGTTGACCGCGCAATATGCGCCGTCCGACCGCTGGAAGGCCGAGGGCAGCCTCTTCTATAACTTTGCCCAGTACAACAACACCGACCAAAGCTTCTACATCCAGCCGGTGACGGTCACCAATAACGGCGTCCTGCCGATCACGTCAGGCGTGGTGCAGAACGGCACGCTGGTCTCGGCGCAGGCCCCGGCGCCCAGCTATGCCAATGGCGACCCGACCAATCTCCGCAACACCAACGTCGCCAACAACAGCGTCGAGCACGACCAGTTCGCGCGCACCGCCTCGGTCCAGACCATCTGGGGCGATTTCAAGCTGTCCTATCACGGGGACGATTGGAAGGGCTCCGTCGAGGGCGGCTACACCCGGGCCCGCACCGGCATGGATGAATACACCACCGAATTCACCGGCGATTATGCCTTTGGCTACGATCTGTCGGGCGGTATTCCGAAGTTCAACATCCCCTTCAACGCCACCGACAATTCGGCGCTGACCTATTACTACGGCACCTTCGACGGTTTCCACGCCCAGGATGACGAGGCCTTCGCCCAGGCCGACTATGCCCATGACCTGGCGATCGGGCCGTTCAACCAGATCCTGGCCGGCGTCAAATATCGCGACCACACCAACTGGGTGACCGGCTTCGTCTACGACAATGCCAACACCGATCCGAATTGGCCGGGCAACGCGACCTATGACAGCAGCGTCAGCAGCAGCGGCCTGGTCCCGGCCAACCATCTGAAGAGCATCTCCAGCGGCGGCATCCCGGCGCTCTATCCCAATGTCGATCCCGCCAAGCAAAAGGCCTTCGTCACCGATGGCACGCTGATCAACATCGGATCGGACCAGTCGAACTTCACCGTCCACGAGAAAAGCTATGCCGGCTATCTCGAGGCGATGTTCGGAACCGAGGATCTGCACGGCAATTTCGGCGTCCGTTTCGTCCACACCGATCAGACGGCGAACTTCTTCAATGTCGCCTCACTGGGCGCGACGCAAACTCAGTTGAACCCGCTGGGGCTGGATTTCGTCAACACGCCGGTGTCGGTAAGCCATCCCTATAACGACATCGAGCCCAGCCTGAACGTCGCCTATGACATGACCAAGGAGGACGTGCTGCGCCTCGCCGTGGCCCGCGTCATGGCGCGCAACAATTACGGCGATCTGGCCGGAGCGGTGAATCTCAATCCGACCAACTTGACCGGTACGCGCGGAAATCCGGATCTGCTGCCTTACCGCTCGACCAATTTTGCCCTGTCGAACGAGTTCTACATGGGTAAGGACGGGCTGTTCGAAGTGGCGGCTTTCTACAAGCAGATCCAGTCCTACGTCACCCAGGTCACGGACACCGAGTACTACACGGTGCCGGGTTTCCCGGGGAACAACCCCTACCAGATCACCTTTCCGACCAACGGCGGCAGCGGCTTCGCGGAGGGCTTCGAGACGCAGCTCCAGCACGACATCTGGGGCGGCTTCGGCGCCATCGGCAGCTATACCTACTCCTTCGCCGGCCTGGATACGGGCGGGCAGTTGCCGGGCAACTCCCGCCATGCCTTCACCCTGACCGGCTATTACGAGGACGAGGACGTATCCGCCCGCCTGTCCTATACCTACCGCACCGACTGGTATGTGCTGCTCGACGTGGCCACGCCGCAATATCACGCGGGCGAGGGCGAGCTCGATTTCGCGTCGTCCTACAACATCAACAAGCAGATCAGCCTGACCTTCGACGCGGTCAACCTGCTGGACCTCGAGTCGAAATATTACGACGGCACTCCCTCGGACCCGGTCTATCTCTACAAGAACGGGCGACGCTTCAGGTTTGGCACCAAGGTCACGTTCTGACAGGGGTGTTGCGCCGGACCGTCTTCCCCTGGGCGGTCCGGCGTTTTTTCCTGCAGCCCTCGGCCCACGCGGCATCCGCGTCACGTATCGCGTGATCCTGGAGCGGCGGCGAGCGTCACGACGCGAGCAGCATGAAGCGCATCACATTTTTTCCTTGTTGTGCGACAGTGTCTCAAGTTGAAAAGCGGCCGAACCGAGGTCTCGGATGGGTGCACCTATGCCATCGATAACGGCTTCGGCCGGACGCCTAGCGATAAGGGGGTCGAATTTTGAGTAAAGTGGCGGTCCCGGTCGGGCAGCCGGCTGAGGCAGGCCTGGACCTCGGCGAAAACGGTCGATGCAATAATACCGCTTTGCGGAAGGCCTCCCGCCGCGTGTCGCATCTCTATGACACGATATTGGCACCCACTGGCCTGCGTTCCACTCAGCGATCGCTTTTGCTCAATATCGCCCGGTTTGGAAGCCCGAGCTTAAGCCAGCTGGCGGCCTCGCTCGTGCTCGACCGATCTGCGCTCGGACACAATCTCAGGCCTCTGGAGAGGGATGGGTTCGTCGCCATTGAGGTGGATCCGAACGACAGGCGAAGCCGATTGGCTAAGCTTACCAAGAAGGGCGAAGATAAACTCCGCGAGACCGCCACCCTGTGGCAGGTCGCACAACGCCGTTTCGAGAGCAAATTTGGCGTCGAGAGGGCGAGGTTGCTCCGGGAGGTGCTGGCTGTCATCGCCGCGGAGGACTTCGTCGAGGAACCCGAAGCGGAGCCGACCGCGTCTAAGTGAACGTTCAATTCCGAACTAAGCGGGATTCACGGAGCGCAGGAACTTGACGAGTTGATCGCTGACCAGCTCGGAGGCTTCGTGTTGCACCCAGTGGCCGACATCGTCGAGTTCGAGGCCGCCTAACAGGCCCGGCAGGCCGGCGCGCATCTGATCCGCGGTAAGTGTATAGAGCTCCCTCAGCCCGTCCGCCTTTCCCCAGATAAAGAAGGACGGTTGAGCGATTTTCGCGCCCTTGAATGCGGCGGAGAGATCGAAATAGGGTTCGGCGCCGCGATAGTAGTTCAGGCCACCGTGGAAGCCGGTGCGCTGGAACTCCGCCACATTGTGAGCGACATAGTCAGGCTCCGCCCAAGATGGCAGGGGGCCTGGGGCCGCGCGGTGGAGGCTGCGCGCGGAATCCATCGGGCTCCACCGCTTATCGGCCGGAGCGGACCCGGAAGCCCAATACAAGATCCCCGGAATGGTGACCGCGGCGTCGGCCCAGATCTGGTCGGCGTCCGGTCGGATCTGCTCGAACATATAGAAGTCGTTCTGATGGCCCGACTTCCGCATGCGCTCGAAGACGCTGATCTCACCGCGTGGAACGTAAGGAACGCTGAGGCAGAAGACTGCCTTGAAGCGATCCGGACGCATCATTGCGGCGTTCCACGCGTGGGTCGCACCCCAATCATGGCCGACAAGAACCGCGGTGGGGATCTTCAGCGCATCGAGCAGGCCGACGAGGTCGCCGGCGGTGTGCAGCGGGGTGTACAAGCTCGCGTCCGCCGGCGCCGAACTGCGGCCATAGCCGCGCATGTCCGGAGCGATTGCCCGATATCCGGCCGACGCGACGGCCTTCATCTGTCGGCGCCAGGTATAGGAGGTATCCGGAAAGCCATGGCAGAACAGGACCGCCGGTCCTTCCCCTTGCTCGGTTACGTGCAAGGAAATGCCATTGGCGGTGATGCCGTATTCTTTGAGACCCGAGTCATTCCCGGTATTTTCCGCTTTAGTCATTCGCCCCTCCAATAGGCCCACGGCAACAGCCGACCCGGCAACGAGCAACGAGCGGCGAGAAATAGTCAGCATAAATTTACAGTCCTTTCGTCTTGAGCCATGACCCAATGGTGTCGGTGAGCCCGGTCTTGCGCTCGAGCGGCAGCCAATGACCGGCGGGCAGGGTCGCCACCGTGAGATCGGGGCAGGTGCTGCGCATCGGGTCTCCGAGGCGGCTGTGGGTAATGTCGCAGAGCGCATCCCAGTCGCCGTTGACGAACAGCACAGGCTGATGCAAATGGCCGCCATCGGGTGCCGTATGGGCGTAAGCGAGATTGGCGGTATCGTTCAGGTACCAAATATTGGCGCTACGGAAGCCGTGACCGCGGAACGCCTCGACCAAGACGTCGAAGTCGGCGGCCGGCCAGAGGGCCGGGTCGGGCTGAACCGCCGGAGCGTGATGCGCCGAACCGAACCATCCGCCATTGGCCGAGACCATGGCCGACCGGTAGACCTTGCCGATACCGGCGGGATTTCCGGGCCGATAGATCGCGGCGAGGGTATTGGGAATGTCGGCGTCGAAGTCGCTGACCGTCTGGTCGAAATGGGTCGTGTAGAAGCGGTAATAATCCCAGGGACCATCGGGATATTGGCTTACGGGGTAGAGGTCGCGATCGACCAGCGGCACCAGGCTCGGGAGCGCGAAGGCATCTGGCGAATACGGCACGGATACCAGCACCACGCCGCGACAGCGGGTCGCGTGGTGGGCGGCGAGTGCCCCTGCGACAGGGCTACCTAAGTCGTGGCCGACCCAAATCGCGGGGCGCGCTCCGAGGTGATCGTGCAGTTCGACCATGTCGGTAACGATCTCCTTGAGGGCATATGCCTCCACGGGCGTCGGCACCGACGATCCGCCATAACCGCGCATGTCCGGGGCGACGCAATGCCAGCCTTCGGCGGCAAATGCTTCGAGCTGCGCGCGCCACATCAGGCCGATCTCAGGCCAGCCATGCAGGAAGATCATCAGCGGGCCATCCGTGGGCCCGGCTTCCCAATAGCGGGTCGTATGGCGGGGCGAGCTGAAGGTATGGGGGTCTGTGGTGCTGGTATTGCCGCTCATAATTCTTGTCTCTGGGCTTGGGCGGACGCGCGCCGGGATCGGTTTGAAAAGTCAGGAGAATGTCCGCAGAGACACCTGATCCGGGTCCCAGCCGCCGCGCTCGCCGCTGTCGAGGGCGTCGATCGCCTGAACCTCTTCGTTTGTCAGGGTGAAGTCGAAGATGTCGATGTTCTCGGCGATACGACCGGGCCGGACGGATTTGGGAATGGGGGAATTTCCCAATTCGATCTGCCAGCGCAGGATGATCTGGGCGGGCGTCTTGCCGTATTTCCGCGAGAATTGAACGATCGTCGGATGAGAGAGAGGGTCGATCGAGCCGCTCGAGGCTTTCGCCCCGTACCGCTGGACGCCACCGATCGGAGACCATGCCTGGGTCACGATGCCATGCTTTTCATGGACTTGGCGAAGGACGCCTTGATTGAAGAACGGGTGCAATTCGACCTGATTCACAGCGGGAACGTGCCCGGTCTCACGGATGATTCTATCGAGGTCACGAGGGCTGAAGTTGCTCACACCGATCGCGCGAACCCGCCCGTCGGCCAAAAGCCGAATCATGGCCTTGCATGTGTCGATCGTGGCCTCGAACGCCGACGGTACCGGCCAATGAATCAGATAGAGATCGAGGACATCGAGCCCCAGCTTCCGCATGCTTTGGTCGAAGGCTCGAAGGGTCTGATCGTAACCGTAATCGCTCATCCAGACCTTCGTCGTGATGAAAATCTCTCCCCGCGGAATACCGGCGGCGCGAACGCCCTCTCCAACTTGTTGCTCATTTTTATAGGCGGCGGCCGTATCGATCAGCCGGTATCCGTGGGTGAGCGCTGAGCTCACCGCGGTGACCGTTTCTTCCGGCGGGCTCTTGAAAACGCCGAGACCGAAGGAAGGCATTTCGACGCCATTGTTCAGCTTGTGGGTGGGACTCTTAGGTGTCGTCATCACTGTCACTTTCTAACGAGATAGCTACCTCATGGTCGAAGCTGAGCCCGGCGTCTTGTACGGGGCTCGCCGCGCCGCAATCGATTTGTCCAAGATTTTTTGTGTTTGTCCGGGCAGCCTCGCTCATCGTTCGCGCCTGCTGAATTAGCGTTCATACGGTGCGCCATTGCATAAATGATAGCATATGCCCCTAATATTATAGCATATGCCCGTAATGTCCAGCGCCGGCGAGGCATTGATTTGACGAGCGCGCAGAGGAGCCACTTATGACCGATTCCCGGAGCACAAACTTCCCGACCTCCACGGAGCACCGGATTCCAAGCGATCAAGGCAGCCTTCATATCCGTGAGTTCCCCGGAGGCGGGCCGGCTTTTGTGCTGTTGCACGGGTTCCCGGACAATTCGCATATCTACGACGATCTCATTCCGCATCTGGCGGGAGCCGGGCGCAGAGTCATCGCGCTGGACTTCCTGGGCTTCGGTGCCTCCGACAAGCCGGATGGGGCGCGCTACAGCTTTGAGCAGCAGCTCGGCGACTTGGTAACTGTCGTCGAGGCGTTGAAACTCGAGACGATCATCCCGGTCGGCCATGATGCGGGCGGCCCGACCGCGGTCAACTTTGCCCTGAGGCATCCTGACCGTACCGCCGCCGTCTGCTTGATGAATGCCTTTTACGGCGATGCCCCTGGGCTAAGGGTTCCCGAGTTCATCGAACTCTTTGCGAACAAGGGCTTGAAAGCTCTCACCCGGCACTTCCTGGCGAGCCCTCAACAGTTCGCCTGGCTGCTTGCTTTTCAGCGCGATCAGATGCAGGTCGGTCTCACCGACAAGCAAAAGGCCCGCTATATCGAGTTCCTCGGCCCGGTCATCGACAACAATTTCAGGCAACGACCAAGCGCGGGCCCCGCTTTCGCGCAGATGACCTATCAGCTCTCGGATGAGGTTGCCGCCAACACGGCTCGCCTCACGGATTTACGGCGCTCCGACGTTCCTTTCCTGTTCATCTGGGGGAAATCGGACCCGTATCTCCATGTGACGGTGGCCGATTACATGCGATCTCAGGCGAGGAACGCTGTGCTGCATGTTCTTGAAGCGGGGCATTGGCCTCAGATTGACGAGCCTGCGGAGGTCGGGCGGATACTGCTCGGGAACTCTTGATCGCACGGCAAGCGAGTCGGCCGGAACGCGGGGGCGTTGCCGCGATGGTATGTGTCGTTACCTTTCCACGGAGTTTTCCATGATTTTGGAAGTTGCATATATTGAGATCGCGGCTGGCAAGGAGACAGCCTTCGAAGAGGGCTTTGCCGCTGCCCGCCCCCTTTTCCTCCGCGCCCAAGGGTGCAAGGGAGTCGAGCTCAAGCGCTCTGTCGAAAAGCCGCAAGCCTATCGCCTCTTCGTGCAATGGGAGACGCTTGAAGACCATACCGTCACTTTTCGGAATTCCGCCGATTTCCAGGAATGGCGCCGGCTCGTGCAGGACACCTTCGCTGCTCCAGCCAGCGTGGAGCATCTTGGGACGGTGGGGTGAACGAATGGTCTGACGATCCGCTTCATGAGTCGCCGAAAGACCCGGGAAACGGAGGTTTAACGAGGCTCAACCACCATGGCGCGGTCTCGTCGGATGTAAACCGCCATTGGCGACGGACCATTTAACATGCCGAACGCGCTCCAAGCCAAGGCAGCCTTCACGCAATTCGGCCTGTTCATGTCCTTCCTTTATGCCGCCCTGCCAGCGTTATGTGGTCTGACATAGAAGTTGCAAAAATTTAAGCGCTATCTCATTGATTTTGCACAATAGCCTAATTTGCAAAACATTGAAGGTCTGACACGGAAGTCGCAAATTGCAGACGTTTCTGACGCAGAAGCTGCAAGCGGTCATGATGGATGTTCCGCCGGTTATGGGCGAGTTTGCGGATAATTACATTATTTCTCCGCTGGGAGACGCCTACTTGCCCGTCTCTCCAAGGAGTGCATTCAAGCGAGCGATTTCATAATTTAGATTGCTCATCTCTCGATCTTTGCGCTGCCTGAGGACGTTTGCCTCGCCGCGGATTCCCGAGCCATAGAGTTGAGCGGCTCCGGTAGCCGGCACTATTTATGCCTGAGTACACAACCGTGCCGTTCGATGCGGCGGGAATGTCTGTTCCAACCGGCGCCGCATAATCTTGGCCACCGTGGAATTCGGTCGAGCCGTTTACCGGGTTGGTTCGGGTTCCGTAACCGCTCGAGATTGTAAAAGACGAGCCTGGATCGTAGGAACTAGCGCCGACTGTGGACAAAGTAGTCATGCTGAACTCCCTTCTAAAATAATGGGCGTCTGAGAGGCTTCTAAAAAACGTATGTTGATAATCCGGAAATTTTATTCCGCCTTTTCGATCGGCCCACTAAGTTCCCAGTGGTCGCCACTCGATTCGGAAATAGTTGCAGGATTTTCTTTGAGCTGGTGTTCAATCCACGTGGTTACGTGGAGATCAACCTTTTTGTCCCCCGTCCACTGCGCGAAGGCGTAAAGCGCATAATTGGCTGGACGATGCTCCCAAACTTCCTTGGGTCCATCTGAATTCCAGATTTGGACCCCGCAGAAGTCGCCTTGTGCCTCGCATGAACGGGCGATAACAAAATGCATCTCATTCGGCGAAAAATGAGGAAGATCTGGAATAAATGATATATTTCCGTCAGACTTTCGAATCCAAAGAAAAGAATCAAATTCTAAATCGTAATAAGCGTGTACTAAATAAAATTTTCTATTTGGTTCGTATTGAACAAATCTGTATTTGCATTGATGATCTTCGGTGGTTTTCAGGCAATGCCCGTCCACTAGTACGATGGGATTGTGATTCCCCGCCAGCGTCAATTCGGAACCTTTGCGAGATGCCATCCCCTGCGATGAAGCGATTGCAGAGCCATCACCAAATTCCGCTTCGCCCTGTCCGGCTGCAGTTACTCCGATAAATGAAAGGTAGACTGATAAAGCGCCGAATAGCGCGCGACGAAAGCCAAGCATCCTCACATCCTTCTAATGATTAAAAGTAAATACATAAAATGCATAAATTGTTTTCATATATAGATGTCTTTTTAGGGGAAAAATAGGTCGGCGCGCGAATGTATATTTCATAATTTATTTGAAATTATCGATTGTGAATAATGTGTAAAAAATGTAACTCTTTTCAAGCTGCTGATTCCGGGGGATGTCGCCCAGCCATTCCGGAATGATCTCGCCCACCGATTCCGCGATGATGTCGCCCACCATTCCAGGATGATGTCGCCCACCGTTCCGACATGATGTCGCCCGGGTAAGGACGCCTCTGCTGGCTGTGTTTACGGTCCTTCCTTTTGGCTTTGCCGAGGAAGGATCTGATGCCAGCGGAGAGGACGACGATGCGCCAGGTGCGCGAGATTTTGCGGCTGAAGTTTGTCGCCGAGATGCCGACGCGAGAGATCGCCCGGCGCCTCGGGATCGCGCCATCGACGGTGCGGCTCACCCTTGAGAGGTTTGCAAGATGCGGTCTGGAATGGCCGCCGCCTGACGATGTCACCGACGTTCGGCTGGAAGCGTTGCTGTTCAGAGGATCTGGCAGCAAGCAGGGCTATCGGAGCCATGACGAGCCCGACTGGGCGGCGGTTCATCGGGAGATGAAGCGCAGCAAGCACGTCACGCTGATGGTGCTGTGGGAGGAATATGCCGCCCAGCACCCCAATGGATACCGCTACTCCCGGTTCTGTGAACTGTTCCGCGCCTGGGAAGGCAAGCTGGCGGTCACGATGCGCCAGACGCATATCGCGGGGGAGAAGCTGTTCGTTGATTACGCCGGTGATCGGGTTCCGGTGATCATCGACCGGCTGACCGGTGAAATCCGCGAGGCGCAGATCTTCGTCGCGGTGCTTGGCGCGTCGAGCTTCACCTATGCCCAAGCGACCTGGACCCAGGCGGTGCCGGATTGGATCGACGCCCATTGCCGGGCGTTCGCGGCGATCGGTGGCGTGCCGCATCTGCTGGTCCCGGACAACACCAAGGCCGCCGTCATCCGCGCCTGCTATTACGATCCGCAGGTCAATCGGACCTATGCCGAGATGGCGGCGCATTACGACACCGCCATCCTTCCGGCGCGGCCCCGAAAGCCACGCGACAAGGCCAAGGTTGAAGCCTGCGTGCTGATCGTCGAGCGCTGGCTGTTCGGGCGCCTGCGCCATCGGCAGTTCTTCGGCTTGGCTGAGTTGAACGCCGCCATCGGCGAGATGCTGACGGCGTTGAATGATCACCGGACGATCCGCCGTCTCGGCGTCACGCGGCGCCAACTCCTGGAAGAGATCGACCGCCCGGCCCTGAAGCGGCTGCCGGTCGAGCCCTATGTGCTGGCGGAATGGCGGCTCCGGCGCGTCGGTCTCGATTAT
>OVEP011197756.1_pt1 | contig 21463 bp, 14 predicted proteins | sample 1779801 | NCBI WGS metagenome assembly OVEP01 (sample SAMEA3914791, study PRJEB12502) | metagenome | biome: forest; material: soil | place: Canada | collected 2011-07-03 | depth 0.1 m
GATCGGATCGAACTCCAGCAAGTGATCCTCAATCTGGTGATAAACGGCATTCAGGCAATGGACGCTCTGAGTGACAGGCCACGTGAACTCGTGATCGAGACGCTGCGGGACAAGCAAGGCTACGCCGTGGTCACAGTGCATGACGCCGGCAACGGGATCAAGCCGGAAACCGCCAACCAGATCTTCGAACCGTTTTTCACCACGAAGCCGAACGGCATGGGAATGGGACTGTCGATCTGCCGGTCAATCATTGAAGCCCACGGAGGGCGAGTCTGGGCGTCCAACCATGCGAGGCAGGGTGCGGTCTTCCATGTCAGCCTTCCGCCGACCAACGTGAACGAGTCGTGATGGGTGGAGCTGCGGCCTTCGCTGAGACGTCCACGGCGCGCTCATGACTCAATCATGCTCAGGGCAATCCCAACGCCACATTGAGCCAATGCGCCATGGCGGCAGCGTCCACGGGTTTGGGGAGAAACGCCAGCACACCATGCTTCTGGATTTTCGCGTGAAGCGCGACCGGCGGGAATGCCGAGATAAACAGGGTTGGCGGCGCGTACCCGAGCTTCAACAGTTGATCGTGCATCTCGATCCCCGACATGCCTGGCATTCGCACGTCAGAGATCAGACACGACGTTTCACCGAGGTCACCGGATTGCAGAAACGCTTCCGCCGAGGCGAATACGCGCGTTTGCCATCCGAACGAGCGTACCAGGCTCGCCGTGGCCATCCGGACGGACTCGTCGTCGTCGACGATACAAACAATCTGAGTGGCGTCCACGCAGCGGTCCCGGTTTTCAAAAATGATCTGCAAACACGCGGATTTCTAATCGGGCGCGTTCAATCATACAAGGATAATTCACAAGACGCTGACAGGAAACCATACGAATGTATAACAGTCTGACTAGCCTTGCGCGCAGCCTGATCAGGCATTGAAGCGATGCGGGGTCGCGCGGCGGATCCTCAACCCCTGCTAAGCACCGAGGTCACGCGATTTGCACCAAATCGGATCAATCGCGAGGCAAGCAGCGCACAGAGCGCCATGGCGCCCGTGTCGGTATCGAAGCGGCAGCAATAGTGCGCGAACGACCAGAACCAGAAGTTGAGCGATGCAATAGCACTTAGTTTCATGACGATGGATTCCCCAGTCACGCTGCCATCAGCGAGCCTCGTGCATCCGCCCCGCTGTGCCTGAACTGGGCGAATGACGAGAGACTGTGCGCCGACACGGAATCCACGTGGGATATGGCGTTCTCGCTAAAGCCGCTAACGAGGCGATCAACCAGTTTGCGTACACGCAACGGCTGATGACGTCGCGCTCGATAGAGCAACTGCGTATCGAACGAGGGTGCTCGCCAGTCACTCAAGATGCGCACGAGTTCGCCGCGCAACTCAGGGATGCATCCAATATGCTCCGGCAAAATAGCCACCCCCGCCCCGTCAACCGCCGCGGAAACCAGTGCACTGGGGCAATTGGTGCGAAATGGGCTCTGAGCGCTGATTGCCGACTGTTCGCCTGTGGCGCAATGGGTCAACTGCCAGGATGCGTCACGCGGCCCCACCACAACCGCCATGCAATGCGTCGAGCGCACCTCGGACGGATGTTTCGGCATGCCGGCGCTGCTAATAAAGCCAGGGCTCGCATAGATGCCAAATCGCGTCGCGCCGAGCGGCCGCGCAACCCATGAGGAAGGGACCGACCTGCCGACGACAATGGAAAGGTCGGCGAGATCTCCCAACGTTTCACCGGAGTTGTCGACAAAGCGTGTGTCGACCCGCACCTTGGGATATTCACGCATGAAGTTCGCCAGAATGGGGGCGAGACGACCCATGCCGAACAGGACCGGTACTTCGAAACGAATATCGCCCGACACTTCGAGTGCAATGTCGTGACTGACTCGCGCGAGGCCGTCGTAGCAATCCAGCACCCCCGCTGCGTGTTCAAGCACCGTATGGCCGACCGGGGTCAGTGTGACCTTGCGGGTGGTACGGTGAAATAGTTGAACCCCAAGCAGTGTTTCGAGGTCCTGCACCGCCCGGCTAACGGCGGGAACGCCCACGTTGGTCACGTCGGCTGCCTTCGTGAAGCTCCCGTGCTCCGCGACGGCCTTGAATATCTCCAGCGCTTTCAGACGTTCCATGATTTTCTCCGCGTCAAAGGACAGAATGCATGGACTGAATGTTGGGCTGACGGCGCGCACAACGCCAGTTACGTGGTGTTAAGAGTTGCTATGCGCAGGACCGGAAGGCGTGTGTTCAGATTGGTTTCAGATCATTTAAGTTGGCGCCTCTACGAGGCCAGGCGACCATACGACATTTTTCCCTATAGCGAGCGCCATGGAAGCTTTACGATCCACCGCACCCGGCGTGAGTGGCGATACAAGTCAAGGTGGTTTGATGGTCACCCCGTACTCCATGACGTTTGGCGCCTTCACCTTGCATTTCCCGCAGCGCAATCTGACAAAAGACGGTGAAGCTGTCCGGCTCGGCAGCCGGGCTCTGGATATTCTCGTCGTGCTGGTCGAAAACGCTGGCGTGCTGGTCTCCACCAGGGAACTGTGCGACCGCGTGTGGGCGGACAACGTCGTCGATGAAGGCGCCCTGCGGGTCCACCTGTCAGCGGTTCGCAAAGCACTCGGCGACGGTCATGAGGGCATCCGCTACATCGTCAACGAGACAGGGCGGGGATACCGGTTTGCGGTACCGGTTAGCCGGTCCGTTGCCCACTCCCCGGCGCCGCCGCTCCACAACAGCGGTGCACGCGCATTGCCGGTCACGCTGGCACGCGTCATCGGTCGCGAAGACGTCATAGCGGGGCTCACCGATCAGTTGCCCGAGCGCCGCTTTCTGACCATCACCGGGCCGGGCGGAATGGGCAAGACTACGGTCGCATTAGCCATCGCCCATCGATTTTCCGGGCAGACCGGCACACGCGCCCTCTTCGTCAATTTCGCCCCGGTATCGGAGACGTCCAGCGCGGCAAGTACGGTGGCTTCCGCCGTTGGCGTCGCGGTTTCTACCGGCGACCCCATTCCTGATCTGATCAGGATGCTTGGCGATACACCCGTCCTGCTGGTGCTGGATAACTGCGAACACCTGATCGAGACGGTCGCCGAGCTTGCTGAAAAGCTGCTACAGGCGGCACCCGGTGTCCACCTGCTTGTGACAAGCAGAGAGCCGCTGCGAGCAGACGGCGAGTCGGTGCACCGGCTCGCCGCGCTACCGTCTCCGGCATCGGGCACGACCCCTGGAACGAACCAGGCACGTGAATATGCTGCAGTCGCGCTCTTCGTCGACCGGGCCAAAGCCGCGAACGATTCCTTTGCTTTGACCGAATCCAACGTCACTGCGGTTTGTGATATCTGCCGCAGACTGGACGGCATTCCACTGGCGATCGAATTCGCCGCGGCGCGGGTCGGCTTGATGGACGTGCATGCTATTTCCGCGCGTCTGGACGACCGCTTTGCATTGCTGACACAGGGCCGCCGCACCGCCCTGCCGCGACAGCAAACACTACGCGCAACGCTGGACTGGAGCTACGAACTGCTCCAGCCGAAGGAACAGCAAGTCCTGCGGCGCCTCTCCGTGATGCGTGGCTCCTTCGACATGAGCGACGCCGCCGCGGTCGCAAGCTGCAAGGCGCTCGACGAACTTGCCGTATTTGACGCCACGACAGGTCTGATCTCCAAATCGCTCATTTCATGCGACGCCGGCGGTTCGCCGTTACCCTACCGGCTGCTGGACACGACCCGCCACTATGCACATTTGCGCCTGGCGGAGGCGAACGAGATCAACGACGTGCGGCGGCGTCATGCAGTGCATTGCTGCGAGATATTTGCAGATCCGGCAGCGGCCTGGGAAGGTAAAGCCCCGCGCGAATGGCTCGCCATCCATAGCCGGCGAATCGACGATATCCGGGCCGCGTTGGACTGGGCATCCCGCGAGGAAGGCGATCCGACCATCGCCATCACGCTGGTGATCGTCACTGCGCCGCTGTGGTTTCACCTATCGTTGCCACATGAGTTCCTCGGGCTCGCCGAGCACGCGATCGCCACGGTGGAGAGCTCGGATCTCGCCGGCACCCCCCAGCACATCGAACTGCTTGCGGCATACGGCCATGCGCTGTGGCACACCCGCGGGCCGACGCCGGACATGGCGCGGGCTTTCGAACAGGCCTACGACGCGGCCACACGCATCAACGACGAAGGCATGGCGTTGCGAACGCTGTGGGGAATCTGGGCGCAGCGCATCCTCGCGGGAAGCTATTCGGAAAGCTTGCAGTTGGCCGGGAACTTCAGCGACCTTGCCTCTCGAACCGCGGATTTGTCTGCCATACAGACTGCCGATCACATGAAGGCGCTGTCGCAGCATTTTTTGGGAAATCAAGCTGAAGCACGATCTCTGATCGAAGACGTCATCGCGCGCGATGAAGATCCGATTCGCGCGAATCACGCGAACCATGCGCAGGTCGACGGCCAGATCGCCTCGATGTCGCTCCTGATGCGCATATTCTGGCTTCAGGGGTCGACCGATCGCGCCATAGCGCTCGCCCACGAGTGCGCCGGGCAGGCATTGGCAATCGACCATGATCTATCGATTTGTTATGGCCTCGCCATCGGATCGATCCCAGTCGCAATATGGGAAAACGATTGGGCCACAGTGCGCGAGCTTACCGGTAAATTGCGCGAGCGGACCCGCCAGCGCGGGCTGTCGTACTGGGATAAATGGGCAGAGGGCTTCGAGGCCCTGATTGAAGGACGGCCAGTCATGCCCCGGGGCGCCACCATCATGCAACTGGAGCTTTTCGCCAGCGCCGGGTCCCAGGTTTGCGTCGAGGCGCTGATTGCGCACGGCCGTCTCGACGAGCCGGCGTGGTGCCGTGACCGCCTGCTTGAACATCGGCAGGCAAGCCTTGCTAGCGCGGACGCTAACGGTTCTTAGCAAAGCTTAACTGACGCGCCGAGGCCCGTCTCGATGAGAATCAGTGCTGACGGAGGTTCGCATTTCAGGATCGGCCGCCCTGTTCACGCAGGGCGGCCGATCGCGAGCCATCCATAACGGCCTCTCTCATCGGAACCTGCTCTCATGAATCTTCCCATCTCCACTGGCGAATCCCGGCGCTCCCAGTCGAGTCTGGTGACGCCGTCATCGGCGCACCCGGTCCTGGACATCGAGACACAACAGTTTCTCGACGTGGTCGCAGAAGCGGGCATGCATCCCGACGATCTTCTATTGCATGGTCAATCTGCTTCATGCAGGTGCGCTCAAGAGACGACGCGGCCTGATCGCCTGCCTGTCCAGACAGAAGATCTGACGCTGCCCACGGGGCCAACCGGCTCGATCGAGATTCGAATTGTGCGCCCGCTCGGCACTCGGACTCCGCTGCCCGCCGTCATGTATTTTCATGGCGGCGGATGGAGCATGGGCGATCGCAACACCCACGACCGGCTGATATGCAGGCTTGCGGCAGAAGCCGGCGCTGCAGTCGTCTTCGTCGATTACACACGGGCACCCGAGGCACGCTACCCGATACAGAACGAGGAGGCCTTCGCGGCATTGACGTACGTCGTCGAGCACGCTCATGTCCTTGGGATCGACGGCCGTTCAATCGCGGTTGCCGGTGACGGCGCGGGTGGCAACATGGCGGCCGCGATGACACTCCTGGCAAAATCGCGGCACGGCCCGCGGATTGCCCTCCAGGTGCTGTTCTATCCGATTCTGTCGGCCAACCGGACTTCCCCGTCCTACTTCCGTTACGCCGATGGCCCCGGATTAACCGCCCACGCGGTTGAATCGTTCATTCACATCCAGTTTCCAGACGAGTGCCTGACCGAAACCACGGCGATGCCGCTCAACGCTTCAACCGTCGAGCTTGAAGGCCTCCCTCCTGCATTGCTAATAACTGCAGAGAACGATGTAGTACGTGACGACGCTGAAGCCTATGCGCGCAAGCTCATGCAAGCGGGGGTTGAAGTCAGCGCAACCCGCTATCTCGGCACGATCCATGATTTTGTCGCGCTCGAGGGTCTTGCCGACACATTGCCCACCAGCACAGCGCTCATGCAAGCGTGCAGCGCGGTGAAGGCTGCGTTCCTCAAAGGCCGCAGTTCACATTCAGCGTAGCGATGAGTCCCGGCTCGTTGTCGGCAAAGTCGAGCGAGCCGCGATGGAGTGTCGCCACCGCCTTCACGAGCGCGAGCCCAAGGCCTACGCCCGGCGTGCCGCGACTCGCGTCGCCACGATAGAAACGCTCAGTCACTTTGGACTTTTCCGCGTCCGGAATGCCCGGGCCGTCGTCCGCAACCGAGATCGCAATCATGTCATCGCGACGTGTCGCGACGACACTGATTTCACCGCCGTCGCGCGCGAACTTCAATGCGTTATCGATCAGATTGCCGATCGCCTGGGCAAGCAGAAGCGGATCGGAATTTGCCATGAGGTCACCCGAAACCCGCAGCGATAGCGTCACGCAGCGCAACTCCGCCACGGGTTGATAAAACTCGACCGCATCCGACACGATCGCTTCCAGATCGTTGGGTATGAACCCCGAGCGGCGCACGCCTGCGTCAATTTCGGCGAGACGCAACAGCGCGTTGAAGATGCCGATTACGCGATCGACATCCGTCAACGCGACCTCCAGCTCCGGCAGGAATTCGTCATTGCCTTGCCGTCTCAGCGTGAGCGTCAGCACCTCAAGCCGGGAGCGCAATTCGGTGAGCGGCGTGCGCAAATCGTGTGCGATCGCATTCGACACATTGCGCACACCATTGATGAGTTCAATCAGCGCCCCCTCGGCCTGTTTGCGCGTCTTCACTTCCTCTTGCAACTGGATATTTTGCTCTTCCTGCAGTTTTTGCAGCGCGCGTAGTTTCAGGTGCGTATTGACGCGAGCGGCGACTTCCTCCATCTGCAGCGGCTTGGTGACGTAATCCACCGCGCCGGCGCGAAAACCCGTGATCTTGTCTTCTGTTCGCGTCAACGAAGTCATGAAGATGACCGGAATATCCCGGGTCTTCTCCCTCGCCTTCAATGCCCGGCACGTTTCGAAACCGTCGAGTCCGGGCATCATGACGTCGAGCAGGATCAGGTCGGGTTGTACAAGCTCCGCGCGGCGCAACGCCTCCGCCCCGTCACGCGCAACGGCCACCCGCAAATGATTGCCTTCGAGGCATTCGACCACCAGCCCAAGATTGGCTGGCGTGTCGTCGACAACCAGAACAATGGGCGCACCCGTGTCGAATGGTTCCATTGTGCTCACGAGTCTCGACCCAAATGTTGTTCGATCATGGATAGCAAAGCCTGCGACTCAAAGGCCGCCGCGAGACGGCGCAATTGCGTTGCGAAGGCCTCGTAACGGACGTCGAGGCCGATAAGATAGTCGGCGTGATGGACGATGGCACGCATCGAGCCAAGCAGCGCAAACCGATGCAGTGTAGCCATTTCATTGCGCGGTGGGACGATCGGTTCGTCAATCACAAGCACGTGACGCGCTTCGCCTTCATCACCCGCGAGCTGAAGGGTTGAGCCAAAGTCCGCCACCGCCGCATAGGACACAGGTGCATTGAGCTCGAACCAGAACGTGCTCCCATGACCGACGCTGCTCGTAACATGGATTTCGCCCCCCATCATGCGCACCAACTGACGGCTGATCGCGAGTCCGAGGCCAACGCCGCCTGTGCGCCGGGTGAGATCGCCGGCCTGCTCGAAGGGCTGAAAGATGGTTTCGAGCCTGTCTGGACTCACGCCGACGCCTGTGTCTCGCACTTCGAAGCGCAGCCTTCCATCCGAAATCATTCGAACGACAAGCGTGACTTCACCCTGGTCCGTGAACTTGACAGCGTTGGCAAGGAGATTTAACAGCACCTGCCGAAGGCGCTTTTCGTCAACCCGAATGACCGTCGACACATTCGCCGGCGCCTCGTGGTTCAGGACAAGTTTTTTCTGATCGGCGCGCACGCTCACCATCTCGGTGATGACACGTAAGAACGGGCCAAGTGGTACGTCTGTCTCGCTCAGCTCGAGCTTGCCCGCTTCGATTCGAGCAAAGTCGAGAATGTCGTTGATCAGCATGAGCAGATGCTCGCCGCTCTGTTCGATCACCCCCAGACTCGACAGTTGCCGCGCGGTCATTGCCGCGTCGCGCCGCAAAATCTGGGCATAGCCCAGGATGCCGTTCAGCGGCGTGCGCAACTCGTGGCTGATGTTGGCGAGAAACTGGTCTTTAGCGCGATTCGCCGATTCGGCGGCGTCCTTTGCGACACGCACCGTGTCCTCGAGCGCCTTGCGCGCCGAAATATCCTCGAGGATGGCAATGGTGTGAATCGCCCGGCCGTTCGTATCACACTGAAGCGCCACCGACACACTCACCCAGACACGGGATCCGTCGAGTTTGACCAGAGGCGTCTCCTCTGAATAGTGCGAGAGCTTACCGTCGGTCAGCAAGCGATACTTTTCCTCGCTCGCGGCCAGAAAGTCCGGATCGATGATGTCCCGAAAGCGCATGAGCAAGAGACTCTCACGCTGATAGCCCACGATATCGCAAGAGCGTTGATTCAAGCGCAGAAAGTGCCCATCGAGATCGCAGTGCGCGATGCCGACCGCCGCATTCTCGAAGGTGCCCCTAAAGCGTGCTTCACTCGACCGAAGCGCCTGCTCCGTGAGCTTCAGCTCCGTGATGTCCACCAGACTGCCGACGAAGCGAATCGGTTTTCCGCCTCCATCCCACCGCGCTATCCCGCGCACGAGGACCCAGCGGACGCTGCCGTCGCGATGGCACAGGCGGTTCTCCACTTCGAACACATCGACGTCCCGTTTGAGGTACCTGACTATCGCCGCCTCGGTCCGCGCGCGGTCGTCGGGATACAACACCGTCATATAGGCATCGTAGTCGAGCAAAGTCGGCGGGCGCGTGTATCCAAGCCATTCCCAGATGTTCGAGAAACGCGCGTAGCCGTGACGGTAGTCGCCGTCCGGCATATCGATTTCCCACACGCCGACATTGGACCCGTGCATCGCCATTTCAAGGCGGGCATTCGTCTCGCGCAGTATTTCGGCCTCTTCGGCGCGACGCCTTTGCGTGACGTCGCGAAACACCAGCACGACGCCGAGGATTTCACCCCGGTCGTCGACAATCGGCGACCCGCTGTCGTCGATCGCGATCTCCCGCCCGTCGCGAGCGAGCAGTATGGTGTGGTTCGCCAGTCCGACAAGCGTGCCGGCGCTCAGCACGGCCGTCACCGGATCTTCCGCGGGCGCGCGGGTCGTTTCGTTGATCACGCGAAACACATCCGTCAGCGGGCGTCCCATCGCCTCGTCGCGTGCCCAGCCCGTCAGCATTTCCGCGACCGGGTTGATAAAGTTGATGCGCGAGTCACGGCCGGTCGCAATCACGGCGTCACCAATACTCGACAGCGTGACCGCATACCGTTGTTCGCTTTCGCGCAGACGGCGTTCCGCGCCGTGCTTATAGAGCGCCATTTCGACGACCGTGCGCAACTGCATATCGTCAAACGGCTTGAGAACATAGCCGAACGGTTCGGTGACGGTTGCGCGCCGGACGGTTTCCTCGTCGGCATACGCAGTCAGGAAAACGACCGGCAGGTTGAAATTCTCACGCAGCAGCCGTGCGGTATCGATGCCGTCGAGTTCGCCTTCCAGCCGCACGTCCATCAGGATCAGATCCGGCGCGGTGTCGGCCGCGAGCGGCAGCGCGTCTTCGCCGCGAGCGGTGATGCCGACCACCGTGTGGCCCGCGCGGCTCATCTGTTGCGCGATATCTCTGGCGACCACCCGATCGTCTTCGACTACAAGAATGCGTGCGGGCGTCATCATTTGCGCTTATCCACGTCCGTTTGCGTTGAAAAGAATGCTGCATGTCGTGCCACCCATGCGGCTCAGTTCCAGCGTTCCGTGCAGTTGATGCGTGAGATCGTGGACCAGCTGCAAGCCAAGCGAGTCGGCTTCGTCCAGCGAGAATTCCGGCGCGATGCCAACGCCGTCGTCGGCCACCGCCAGCCTGCACCGCCCGTCGCCGACCAGTCCGAGTTCCACGCGCACGCAGCCGCTACGCCCATCCGGAAACGCGTGCTTCAAGGCGTTGGAAACCAGTTCGTTGATAATCAGGCCGCAGGAAACCGCCCGGTTCATGTCGAGTTGCACATCGTCAACCTCGATCTGCAATTCCACTGCCATCTGACGCATATCGTAGGCGCGCGCAAGATGACCGCACAGGTTCTTCACGTGCGTCGCCATCACGATGCGCGCGAAGTTGCCCGCGCGATACAGATTCTCGTGCACCAGCGCCATCGACCGCACGCGGTTGCGGCTATCGGCGAAGAGTTCGGCGACCGACCTGTCGGTGACGCGCGACGCCTGCAGATTGAGCAGACTGCTGATCAGTTGCAGATTGTTCTTCACCCGATGGTGGACTTCCTGCAGCAGCGCCTCCTTCTCTTCGAGCAGCGCTTCTTTCTCTTCCAGCGACGCGTTTTCGAGAGAAATCGCGGCCTGCGACGCCAGAAGGTCGAGCACGGCGATGCGTGGTGGCGTGAACACGCCCGGTGCGAGGTCGTTTTCCAGATACAGCACACCGATCAGTTTCACCTGCTTCATGAGCGGAAGACACAGAACGGCGCGAGAACGGCTCGTGCGCAGGTATTCGTCCGTCGAAAACGGATTGGGCAGCGATGCGTCGTCGAGCAGCACGCGCTCCTGGGTGCGAATGCTGTGATGCAAAATCGATGCTGGCAAATGGCGCGGTGTCACGACTTCACTTTGAAGACGCACCTCCACGCCTTCGCGACCCGCCAGCGCTTCCGCTTCGATCCACAATGTCTCCGCACGCGGCAAAACGAGCAGCGCCCGTCCCGCGCCGGCGTGCTCCAGCACGATGGTCATCAGCGTATGAATCAGCTTTTCGAAGGCAATCTCACCCGAAATGGCCTGCGACGCCTTGACGACCGTCTCGACATCAAGTTGTTGCGCGACAAAGCTCCGCGCTGGTGCGTCGTTCGCCAGTTCACGGACAAGATTCGGATAACGCCGGTCAAGCGACTGAACCTTGGCCAGCGCCCCCCACCGAAGGTAGGCAAGCCGCGCGTTGCCGAGATAGACGAGCGCGATGGTCGTGAATCCACGCGCCATATAGAACGTTCCGGCAATTTCGTGCGCGAGCGCTTCGATCAGCGAGGACTCGTGCTCACGCGCGAGACGGATTGCGCTTTCGTATTCACGCATCGCCTCGAATTCGTTCCCCTTGATGCGCGCAATCTCGCCGGCGACCAATGCTGCGCGGCTGGCGAAATTACTCGGACAGTGTTCGGCCCAGGTCGCGAGTCTGGCGTGATGCTCGACGAGTTCGCGGAATTGCTCCGCCTGCTCCTCGGGCGTCGCATTGTCGTGCCGGCGCGCTCGTGCGAGTGCGGCGTAGAAATGGTACTCGGCAAGTTCGAAGTGCCCGGATGAAGTCCACAACAAGGGTGCCGCCTTCGTAGCGGCCGCCAGCGCCTGCGCGATATCCCCGGCGAAATAGCGCCCTTGCAGTTTGCGAATCCAGTACCAGCATGCGGCAATCGCCAGGCACGGATCGGCTTCGAGGTGCTGCTCAAATGCCGCTTCGTCGAATGCTTCGTCATTGAAGGACCCAAACGTGACGGTCAGGCCGCGCAAGCTTCGAATGAGTTGCAACTGCGCGCCGATGATATCGACAATCAGCCCAAATTTCGCGGCTTGCACCACCCCCAGGCGCTGCTGGGCTTCACGTTCGACGTCGGGGAGCGGATCGCCCGCAGCCAGTAGACTGGTCACGAGGCTGCAACTGCTAAAGCCGGTGTACGTGAGGTCCCCGCTCTCGCTCGCGGCATCGAACGCACGCCGCAATAGCGGAAGTCCCTCGCGGATATGCCGGGTCCACGGCATCACGTGATAGGCAAAGCACATATACACGCGGGGCTTGAAGCGTTGGAGACCGCGTTCGTCGACGAGACCCAAGCCAAGCTGGCCAAAGCGAAACCCTGCCTCGTAATCACCGAACACCGGACCGGCTACCATCCCGAGGTAGGCATAGCCGATCGACGACGCGTCGCAGTTGCCATGCTCGAGACTCAGATTCGCCATGCGGGACAACACGAGACAAACCAGGTTTTCATCGCTGAAGAACGCCGGCGGCAAGACCGCTGTGAGCACGTCCAGGGTCGCGCACCGGTCAGTATCGGTGAGCAGCGGCAGATCGAGCAGCGATTCGATCGGCGACTCCCCGATTTGCAGCAGGAGCCGGTCGTATTCGCTGCGCGCCTGCTCGCGGGTGGGATGCGGGTCCCAGTCAATCCCGACATCGCGCAGATAATCCAGGCAGATTTCCACTGCCCGATCGCTTTGATCGAGCGCGGTGAACAGGGTCACTCGCAACCACGTCACGGCAGCGCGGTCAGCCAGCGTGACGGCACGCCTCGACAGGTTCGAGAGCCGCTCTTTGGCCGAGTCCGTGTCGCCGGTCAGAAACTCGCACTCAGCAAGGCTGCTTTCCAGTGCGAACTTGAGTGAATAGCGGGTATCCCAAGCCTCGGCGTCAAGCATCGCACTGCCCGCCGACAGGTAAGCCGCCGCCGACGCGTAGGCAGACGATGTCTTCGCGCGCCGCCCGGCAATCAGATTGAATTCCACGACGCGTTCGCGCTCCGCCGGGTCGTCGATGAGTTCGGCCGCGCGGTTGTACTGGTTGACGATCTCGAAGATATTCTGTTCGAGATCCGCCGCCGTCGCATTCGTCGCGAACATGCGGCCGATGCGCAGATGGGCGGCCGCGCGCTCACCGGCGGGAATCAGCGCGTAGGCCGCTTCCTGCACGCGGTCGTGAAGAAACGCGTAGCCGTGCTCACGCCGAAACACGAGGCCGGCTTCCACCGCCTCGGCGAGCGCAAGATGCACCGCTGTGTCGGACGTACCCCCGACACGCGTGAGCATCGCAGTCGTCGCACTGTTGCCGAAACACGCAAATTGTTTGAGGGCGGCCTGGGTGATATCCGGCACACGTCCGATCTTGCCGACCATCAGGTCGACGACGCTATCCGAGAAGCGCGCCTCGCGAAGGCGCGCGACGTCCCATTCCCATCTGCGCCGCACCGGATCGAACACCAGCTGATGCTCATCGGCAAGCGTCTTGAGAAACTGCACCGTGAAAAAGGGGTTGCCGCCCGTCTTCTCCAACATGAATTGTGCGAGGCCGACCACTTCAGCCGTCCCGGCGTGCAGTGCTTCGCCGATCAGGCGCGCCACATCGCCTACCTGCAGCGGCGTCAGCACGATATCGTGAACCGGCACGCCCAACTTGCGGATCGTAGCCAGTGCGCGGCTGAGCGGGTGCGCGGGGCCCACTTCGTTGTCGCGATAGGCGCCGACGAGCAGGAGATTCTGCAACTTCGGCGTGGCAAGAAGACTCTCGAGCAGGCAGATCGTGCCGGCGTCGAGCCATTGAAGATCATCCAGAAAGAGCACGAGCGGATGATCGGCGTGCGTCAAGGCGCCGATGAAACGTCCGAATACCCCATGAAATCGAATCTGTGCATCCTGCGCAGGAAGTTCCGGCACGGCCGGCTGCGGACCGATGATTTTTGCCACGTCCGGAATCAGGTTGACGATCAATTGTCCGTTCGAACCGACTGCTTCGCTTAGCCGCTCGCGCCAGTACGCGACTTCTGCCTGACCCCGGTCGAGTATTTGCCGCGCCAGACTCTGAAACGCCTGCCCGAGCGTCGTATAGGGAATGTCGCGCTTGTACTGCTCGAATTTGCCGGCGGCGAAGTGTGCGTGAGACGGACCGAGCTTTTTTTGCAGTTCATTCACGAGCGACGATTTACCGATACCGGAATAGCCCGATACCAACACGAGCTCGGCCTTGCCTTGCTGCACCATGCGGTCGAACGCGGCATTCAATGCGGAGGTCTGCGCCTCGCGTCCATATAACCGCTCCGGAATGAGCAGGCGCTCAGGGGCGTCCTGTGCACCGAGCGGAAATGGGTCGATACGTCCCGTTTGCTTCCACGCGTCGAGGCAGCGGCGCAGATCGCTTTCAAGGCCTTGTGCCGTTTGATAACGGTCCTCGGCGGTTTTCGCGAGCAGGCGCATGACAATCGCGGCGAGCGGAGACGGCACATCGCTCGCGAGTTCGTTCAATGGAATCGGTGGTCTGGCGATGTGGCAGTGAATCCATTCGCCAGGCGAGTTCGCGCGATAGGGAAACTCGCCCGTCAGCATTTCGTAGAACGTGATACCCAGCGAATAGAGGTCGGCGCGCGAATCGACCGGACGATTCATGCGACCGGTCTGCTCAGGCGCGAGGTAGGCGAGCGCCCCCGCTGTGACGTCAGAGAGCGCACTCGCCGGCGCCTCGCCGGAAGCGCGCGAGGCGATGCCGAAGCCGGTCAGTGCCACGCCCCCCGTTGCCGCGTTGACGAGAATATTTGCCGGCCTGATGTCCTTGTGGACAAGACCGCGACCATGCAGCGCGCCGAGCGCCGCCGCGAGACTTCCGGCCACCACGAGGAAGCGGTCGAGTGCTAACGAACCCATCGGTATCGCGGCAAGCGAGACACCCCCTGGGTCTTCGAGTACCAGCGTGGCACTCCCACGGTGCTCGATCAGGGCATGAGGCCGGGTAACGAAGTGGCCGTCGAGCTGGCTGCGCAACTCATAAGCATGTTCAAGACGCGCCTGACTGTTGGCCGCGGGCTGCAGAGCCGCCAAGGTGACAGTCAACCATGTCTGGGCGTCGTCGCGCCTGTTGATCCGCGATAGCACGAACTCACCATCGTCACAGAGCGACTCGAACCTGAAACCTGACAACTCAATCATGCCGCCCCCACCCGCCACTGTCGGACTAATCGTTCGCCGTCAACACATAGCCCGCGTTGCGAACCGTCCTCAGCAAGGACCGCTCGAACCCCGCATCGATCTTGTGACGCAACTTGCTCACATGCACATCGATCACGTTCGTTTGCGGATCAAAGTGATAGTCCCAGATATTTTCGAGCAGCATGGTACGCGTGACGACCTGTTCCGCGTGCCGCATCAGGTATTCCAGCAACTTGAATTCGCGCGGCTTCAGCGCGATCGCCTTGCCGGCGCGCGCCGCTTTGCGCGCGAGCAGATCGATCGAGAGATCGCCCACCTTCAACGTGGTTTCCGTGTAGCTTTCGTCCGAGCGGCGCACCAACGCTTCGAGCCTCGCCAGCACCTCGCCGAACGCAAACGGCTTGACGACGTAGTCGTCGCCGCCCGCCTTCAACCCGCGAATCCGCTCGTCAACCTCGTCTAGCGCGCTCACGATCAGGATGGGTACGCGATTTCCCGCTGCGCGCAAGCTTGCGATGATTCCCAGACCGTCGATACCGCCGGGAAGCATACGATCCATGATAATGGCGTCATAGGTCTCGCTTGCCGCGAGGAGCATGCCGTCACGGCCGTTGTCCGCGCAACTGGCCACATGCCCCGCCTCCATCAGGCCTTTTTTCAGAAACCCGGCGACCTGTTCGTTATCTTCGACGAGCAAGATTTTCATTTTAATTCGAGAACTCCAAAACCCTCCCCAATCGCCCCTGCGTCCAGGCTCACCCGGGTTCAGTGCGCCCCGCTCTTGCGCCCAATAGCAAGCTCGATCGAATCGAGCAATACCTCTTCCTCAAAGGGTTTGCACAGGAAACTGACCGCGCCGTGTTCCATCGCCCGCTGCACCGACTCGTCGTCGCCATGCGCGGACATGAACACAACAGGGATATGCCGTTGATCCGCGTTCAGTTGCCGTTGCACTTCGAGACCCTGCATGCCTTGCATTCTCAGGTCGAGTAAAACACACAGCGCATCGTCGACCATCGGGGAGGCGAGGAATTCCTCTCCCGATGAAAAGGTCATACTCGTATAACCCACTGCCTTAAGCAGGTTTCCAACGCCACTTCGTACCGAGGCGTCATCGTCGACGATGCAAACAAAGCTCATAGCTGCCAATACTCCCATTGCGCCGACGTAGTAACAGAGACAAATATCCGGCGCGATATTTACTGCATCAGGATGCTCATCGCGTCCGACGTATCAATTCCCACATTTTTGCCAGCTCAATAAGGGTCTTTGCCCGCATCTTGGTCATCAGGCGCCGTTTGTGCACCTTCACCGTCACTTCCTGCGTGCCCAGTTCATGCGCGATCTGCTTGATCATCCTGCCATCCACCGCGAGTTCGAAGACATCCATTTCACGCGGCGTCAACGACGCGGCACGCTGTAGCACCTCCGCGTTGAATGCGCGCTCCGCGAGGTTGGCCTCGTCCTGTGCAAGCGCCCGCCCGACCGCGTCGAGCAGTTCTTCGTCGTCGATCGGTTTGGTGAGGAATTCATGTGCGCCCGCCTTGATCGCACGCACCGACATCGGAATGGACCCGTACCCGGTCAGGAAAATAATCGGCACCTGCACGCCCTTCTGCGCAAGCTGGCTCTGGACGTCGAAGCCGGTCGTGGACTGCAGGTTCATATCCAGCAGGATGCACATCGGCACACCGGGCAAATCTTTTGACAGTATCTCTGCGGGCGACGCAAAACCCTGCGCGTTGAAACCCGCTGAGCGCAGCAGGCGCCATAGCGCGTCGCGCACCATTTCTTCGTCGTCGATCACATACACCATCGACTCGCGCTGCGAAGGACCCGGCATTTCAGATTCCAGAAAGATTGGGATTTGAGTGCCGTCATGGTACATGAGACCACGCTCCGAAAAGGTCCCTTCCAGGCAGCATTGGCATCCACTTCACCGCGCTGCGACGGATTGCGCCGCAAGGCTGCTGCTGAGCGTCGCCGGCCTGAAAGCGTGCTCGTAAGGCTGCTGGTAAGACTGGGCCAGATAGGCCGCGTTTCTCGTCAGCACGTCATCTGCCTCGTCCGATTCGTACAGTTTGCGCAGAGCATATTCGCGCGTCGATTCGAGCAGGAAATATTCTTTGGCCCTGCTGTCGAAGGTTGTCATGACGATGCACTTGGAGGCAAGGCCGACGATCGCCTCCGTCACTTCAGCGGGCGACAGGCGCTGACAGGCTGCAACGGCACAGGCCGCATCGAGGGAAAACCGTGCCGGCAAAATACCGAGCCGGTGCAGCACGATCCGCTCAGTCGCGCTGAGAAGCTGATAGCTCCAGTCGAGCGTAGCCTCCAGCGTCTGCTGCCGTGGCGGCGCCGTACGGCGGCCGCCCGTCAGAAACTGGAACCGGTCGTCGAGCTCGGAAACCGTCTTGCGAATGCCGAACACGGCCGCACGGGCCGCTGCCAGTTCGAGAGCAAGCGGCAAGCCGTCGAGCCGGCGGCAGATCGCCGCGACCATCTCGAGGCTGCCAGGCTCGGTGTCGACGCCGGCATTGAGTGCGCGCATCTGCGCCAGAAACATCCGTACCGAACTGCAGTCTAAAATTGCCTCCGAGCCCGCCTCGGCGCCCGGGGTGTCAAGCGGCGCGACCCAATAGAATTTCTCGTCCCGAGTTCGCAACGGCTCGCGGCTCGTCGCCAGAATGCGCAGGTCCGCGCTTGCCTGGACGAGCAGCTCACACACGGTTGCCGCCGATTCGATCACATGCTCGCAGTTGTCCAGCACGACCAGCAATTTGCGCCCCTGGACCGCGGCGACGAGCGACTGCAGCGGAACGTCGCCATCGGCACGGCCGACGCCCAGCGCTTCGGCGATCATGCTGACAACGCGCTGGGCATTCGCCACCGCAGCCAGCGTAATGAAGCACACTTCCCTGTCCGACTGAGCCGCGATCGACCTCGCCACCGCGATGCCGAGTTGCGTCTTGCCGATGCCCCCCGGTCCGAGCAAGGTGACAATCGGCGTCCCATCCAGGGCCCGCGTGATGTCAGTCATTGCGCCGTCGCGCCCAATCAATGGCGCATGGCAAACCGGCAGGCCGATCACGCGCGCCGCGCCTGCCTGCCCGCCCTGAACGGCTCCGACGAGAGCAGCCGGCTCATTGCCATCGGTTGGAACGGCGAGCCGGTAGCCCCGCCCCGAGATCGTGCGAATCGCCTGTTTGTCATCGCCCAGGATCCTCCTGAGCGCAGACAGTTGGACATGGATATTATTTTCTTCCACCACCGAATTCGGCCACACGCGCCGAAGAATCTCGTCTTTCGTGACAGTCTTGCCCCTCGCCTGGATCAGCAGCTCGAGGATATCGAATGCCCTTGACCCGACCTGGACCAGCCGATCGTCCAGGTACACCTCGCGCATTTCCAGCGACACTGTTACTCGACCGATCTTTATCATGCTGCACTCACGCCTGGTTGATTAGCGGGACGGGCACGTCCGAAGTCTGCACCCTTGGCACTTACGCGGCCGGTGCGGGGCTTGCATCGTTAGAACCATACTAATTGGGAAATTCATCTGAATCTATTACCCATAGGGATACAGTACCCACGGTTGCGGCGGCCCACGACCCAACCCCGCCAGCAGCGGTCTGCGGCACATTAGCCGCACCAGGCCGCGTCCTGACATCACACCTTGGTATGACTTCCTCATGCGTTCGCAGGATCACGCCTCCTCGGGATAGATGCCCGCGGACACAAGGCAAACGAATGCCGTTGCCTTCAATACGCACTCCACCGAAGACAGCACGAAGCCCAGCGGAAATACCCGGTATTCGGCAGGCAGGCCGAATGCAACGGCCATCAATCCAATCGTGCAAAGAAATGCGTAGGCAAGGCGCGCCGAACGGCTTCCGGCCAGAACGAAGGACACGAGTGCTAGCCATAGCGCCTTTGCGGCGACGCAGCAGACTGCCTCCTGTGTGGTACGACTGAACCAGACCTCAAATGGAAGCTCGCAGACCGACCAGACGGCCGTAGCGATGACCACCCGCCGCGTCCATCGCCCGAGCACCGGCTCATCAGGCGCTGGCAGATCGGACGCAGGCCACGCCTTCATATCAGCCAGATCGGCATCCGGCAGAAACGCCAGATCGCTTCGATTCATGTCGTGTTGGGTATTGTCCAGATAGCGCATGATGGTTCTCCAGGTTTCTTCTCGGACGCTGACGCGAAGGCCGCGGGGACGCTGCCGCCAATGGTCATGCAGCCTCTGCGCGTTGAGAACATTATTCGGCCACCTGATCCGCCGATCTTTCCAGATCGCCTTTGCGGTTTCGAAAATGCACGGCACACAAGGAGCCGCATTCGGCGTGCGTGGCGCGCGTACCGATCGGCGTGCGAATCTGAAACGGGCGGGCGTTTGAACAAGCGCCGTGCTCGACAGGGAGCCATGATTTGTACTTCGTGTTCCTCAACGAACGTCAAGTCACGCTTCGCACCGCGGGAGTTCATCATGCATCTCACTGGCGTACTCGATCTGTCGCGCGCCCAGTTCGCAATGACAGCCATTTTTCACATCATGTGGCCGATCCTGACCATCAGTCTTTCGGCCTTCCTCGTACTGATCGAAGTATTGTGGCTGCGCACCGATAACATCCATTACTACCGGCAAGCGCGCTTCTGGAGCAAGCTGCTGGTGCTGAACTTTGCGGTGGGCGTGGTCAGCGGCATCCCGATGGAGTTTCAGTTCGGCACCAACTGGGCCGGCTTTTCCCGTTACAGCGGGCAGTTCTTCGGCAACATCCTTGGCTTCGAAGGCGCGATGGCCTTCATGCTCGAGGCAGGTTTCATCGGCGTGATGCTGCGCGGCTGGGGACGCGTGCCGCGCGGCGTGCATCTCTTCGCCACCTCAATGGTCGCGCTGGGCTCCAGCATCTCCGCGTTCTGGATCATGGTCGCCAATTCGTGGATGCAGACGCCGGCGGGCATTACGGTCCAGAACGGCAAGATCGTCGTGACCGACTACGCTGCCGCGATCTTCAATCCGGATATGGTCTGGGGCGTCACGCACATGTGGGTCGCGGCGATCGAAACCGGCATGTTCGTGATCGCCGGCATTTCCGCGTGGAACCTGTTCAAACGCCGCAATCCGGAATTCTTCGCGCGCTCATTCAAGATCGCGCTGCTGGTGCTCGTATTCGCCGCGCCGATCCAGATCTGGCTTGGCGATTCGAGCGGCGGCAGCGTATTCAAAACGCAGCCGGCAAAGGGCGCGGCGATCGAAGGCAACTGGATCACCAACAAGCCCGGCACCGGTGCGTCATGGTCGCTGCTCGCGTGGCCTAACCAGAAGGCGCAGCGCAACGACTGGTCGATTGAAGTGCCGGGCATGCTGAGCATTCTCAGCACCCATACCCTGCATGGCCAGGTCAAAGGCCTCACCGATTTCCCGCCGGCCGACCAGCCGCCGATGATTCCGCTGCTGTATTACGCGTTCCGTGTGATGGCCGGCATCGGCTTCGCGTTCATGGCGCTGGCGTTCTGGACGGCATACGTGCTGCGCAAGACGCGCGGCGACCTCGAGCGCCTGCTCGCTCAACGCAAGCTGCTGCTCGCATGGGTCCTGTGCATTCCCCTGCCCTATGCGGCGGTCGAGGCCGGCTGGATCGTGCGCGAGGTAGGCCGCCAGCCTTGGGTCGTGTACGGGCTGCTACGCACGAAAGACGCTGTGTCGAGTGTGGCGCCGACTTCGGTGACCCTGAGCATGGTGATGTTCTTTGCCTTCTACGTCGTGCTGCTGCTCACCTTCTTCGTGCTCGCGCGCAACTGGCTGCGCACCGGTCCCGATCTCACGTTGATCCCGCCCGCACCAGTCAAAGCCGAAGCAGTGGCGGCCGTCACCGGGTACTAACCCATTCCCGTTACGAGGACATCTCATGGACAACGCTATTCACACGACGCTCGCTTTCACCTGGTTCGGCCTGATCGGCCTGATGCTGGCGTTCTACGTGGTCACCGACGGCTTCGACCTCGGCATCGGCATACTCAGCCTGCTACGCACTCGCCGCGACGATCACGACGTGATGGTGCAGAGCATCGGCCACGTCTGGGACGCCAACGAAACGTGGCTCGTCGTGCTCGGCGGCGCGCTTTTCGGGGCGTTCCCCGAAGCCTATGCGCGGCTTTTGCAGGATCTGTACCTGCCGGTCATGGCGCTCATCGCAGGTCTGATCATGCGCGGCTCCGCCATCGAATTCCGCCATAGCGCGACGCACGGTCCACTGTGGGACAAGGTGTTCGGCATCGGCAGTCTCATCGCCGCGATCGCCCAGGGCGTGGTGCTCGGCAAGGTCATCATGGGACTCCTGCCGGGCGAACTGAGCGGCATGTTCGTCACCGTTTCGGCGGTCGGCGTGGTGGCCGGCTATTCATTGCTCGGCGCGACCTACCTCGTCAACAAGACCGTGGGCGCGCTCGAACAATGGGCGCGCCGTCTCGCCCTGCTGAGCGCCTTCGTCACGGTCGCCGCGGCCGCGCTGCTGACCGCCGCGACCTGGTTCATCAGCGAGGTCGGCCATGACCGCTGGACCCAGCGCGGCGTGTTTCATCTGCTGATCGGGCTCGGCGCGGTCGCGGC
>OVEP010007259.1_pt3 | contig 21325 bp, 20 predicted proteins | sample 1779801 | NCBI WGS metagenome assembly OVEP01 (sample SAMEA3914791, study PRJEB12502) | metagenome | biome: forest; material: soil | place: Canada | collected 2011-07-03 | depth 0.1 m
GCCCGGAACTCCGGGTCGGTGGGCAGGCCCACCTCGTCGGCCGCGTCCATCAGCAGGCTGACCCAGCGGCGGCGCTGGACCTCGGTGATGCCCCGGCCCAGGTGCCGGCCGGCCATGTGCGGGTGCCCGCCGCGCTCGGCCGTGTAGTTGCGCGGCCCGCCGAAGACCTCGCTCAGCCAGAGCGCGACGTGCTGCGGATGGTTCTTGTCCATGTCCGCGAACACCGGTGCCAGGACCGGGTCTTCCAGGACGTGCCCGTAGAACACCTCGGTCAGGCGCCCCAGCGCCTCGGACCCGCCGGCCCAGTCGTAGATGCTCGGTGTCACGGCTACTCCCGTCCTGCGCCCTTGCCGGAGCCGACCACGCTGCCGACGGTGTAGTGCTGCATTTCCTCGATGGAGTTGAAGAAGGGCCGCACCGCGGCGAAGAAGGCGGGGAAGTGCTCGCCCTTGCGGAAGCCCTCCAGGTGGTCCTCCAGCGAGGTCCAGCGGATCCGCAGGATGAAGCGGTCCGGCTCCTCGTGGCACTGGCTGAGCTCGTAGTCGATGCACTGCGGTGCGGCGGCCAGCGACTCGGCGGCCGTGGTGTAGGCCTGCTCGAAGGCCTGGTGCTGCTCCGGGGCGATGCGGTAGCGGATGTACTCGACAGTGGTCGTCATGGAGACGACCTCCCTTCGTCAGTTGCTCGGTCAGGTGGAGCGGACGAGGACCGGATACGAGAATGAGACGTAATCATGATTACATCTCGGGAATGCGCCACGCAAGGCCCGACCGGTTGTACGCGATCATGCGCTCGGGTGATTCATACCGAATGTGCTAACCCGACATTCGATAGCGTTGGATCACGTCCACGGCCATGGCTCCCTCCGCCACTCCGGCGGCCACCCGCTTGACCGAGCGGGCCCGTGCATCACCCGCGGCGAACACTCCGGGGACGCTGGTCTCCAGCGGATAGGGAGCACGTTCCAGACTCCACTCCATCGGTACTTCACCGCCATTGGCAACCAGATCCGAACCGGTGAGCACGAATCCGTGGTCGTCCAGTTCCACCACGTCGCCGAGCCAGTCGGTGCGCGGGCGTGCCCCGATGAAGGTGAAGACGAAGTGCGTCTGCAGCACGCTCAGGGTGTCGTCCACGGCGCTGTGCAGCACGACCTGTTCCAGCCGCTCGCCGCCCTGGAACTCCCGCACGGTGGTGCGGGTGCGCACCGAGATGTTGGGGGTGCGGGTGAGCTCGTCCGCCAGGTAGCGGGACATCCTGGCGGAGAGCGAGGCGGCCCGTACCAGCAGGGTGACCTCGGACGCGAACTTGGCCAGGTGGACCGCCGCCTGGCCGGCGGTGTCGGCGGCGCCGATGACCACCACCCGCTGGGCGATGCAGGACTGGGTCTCCGTGCCGGCCAGCCCGTAGTAGAGGCCGGCTCCCTCGAACCGGGCCGACCGGCGCGCCTCCAGCCGGTTGTAGACGACGCCGGGGGAGAGCAGCACGCTCTCGGCGGTGGTCTCGGAGCCGTCGGCCAGGACCAGGATCTTCACCGGGTCCTCCCGGCGCAGGCCGATGACCCTTGCCGGGCAGATGAGTTCGGCGCCCAGCCGGACGGCCTGCAGGGTGGCGCGCCGGGTCAGTTCGGCGCCGGACAGACCGGAGGGGAGGCCCAGGTAGTTCTCGATCAGGGGGGCGCTCACCGCCTGGCCGCCGAGGTACTGCTGGGCGTCGACCAGCAGGGTCCGCAGCCCCTGGGCGGCCGCCTGGACCGCCGCCGAGAGGCCGGCCGGCCCGCCGCCGACGATGACGCACTCGTAGTGCGGCATCGCGGCCCTGGGCGCCCGGCCCAGGTGCTCGATCAGGTCGGGCTCGCCGGGGGCGAGCAGCACGTCAGCGTCCGGCACCAGCACCATCGTCGGCAGTGCGGCGGCGCCGGCCGTCGGTTCGGCCAGTAATCGGCCGACCGTGGCGGTCCACCACTGTTCCAGCAGATTGTCGATCACGGGATAGAGCCGCTCCTCCGGGGGCCCCCAGGGCTTGGGCAGGTACTGGTCCAGAAAGGCCAGGTCGGCGCCGGGGCCGACGAGTTCCCGCTCGGGGTAGGCGCTCAGGAGGACACGGCGCGCCTCCGGGAAGCGTCCGACCGCCTCCGTGAGGAACTGTACGCCCGGGACGTCCGGCATGCGCTGGTCCACCAGCAGCAGGGCGAGATCCTGGCGCCGCTCGGTCAGCGTGTCGAGGATCCGCATCGCCTCCTTGCCGGAGTGGACCGTGATGATCAAGTACCTGTCGGCATAGGCGCTGCGCAGGTCGCGGCGTAGGGCTCGGAGGACCTGGGGATCGTCGTCCAGGGCAAGGATCACGGGCTTGCGCCCGCCGTTCCATTCGTCCGGTCCTACCGCTCCCCGGCGCATGCAGCCTCCTCGTTGGGCCCCGAGTCCCGGCGCGGCAACGCTGAGTTCAGCGTATTCATCGAGAGGTCCTCTGTGATCGGACAGTTGGATCCCGTACAGGGTAGACGTGTACATGGCGGTGGGGCCAGACAATCAAGGGTTTCGCGCGGATTCACCGATACTTCATGAAGTTCCAGGAAAACAGGCCGACATGGGGCTACGTCACCAACTCCGGTCCAGTTGCTTTCCCTGCCGCCGGGCGACGGCGCACCGTGGGTCTCGGTCGGGAGCAAGGGGCCCGACCGTCCTGTCGCCAGGAACCGTGGGAGGGTATCGATGAGCAAGAAGATTCTGGTCTTGGTTTCGGAGCACGGCTACTGGGCCGAGGAAATGATCGGCCCGGTCTCCCAGTTCGACGCACGTGGCTACGAGGTCACCTTCGCCACGCCCACCGGAAAGCGGGCGCACGCGCTGCCGCCCAGCTTGGACCCCGACTACATCGACCCGCCGCTGGGCCGCTCGGTCACCAGCGCGGAGAACGCCCGCCTGGGACGCGAGTTCGACGCCTCCGGCCGGCTCGACGCACCGCTGGACCTGAGCTCCTGGCTGCCGGAGCGCCCGTACACCAGCGACGCCGGCTACCTGCCGGCCCTGGAGCAGTACCACCGGGACCTGGAGCAGATCGACGCCGAGATCGCGGACTACGACGCGCTGCTGATCGTGGGCGGCAGCGGTCCGATCGTCGACCTCGCCAACAACGAGCGGGTGCACGGGCTGATCCTCTCCTTCCTGCGGGCCGACAAGGTGGTGGCGGCCGAGTGCTACGGGGTCGCCTGCCTGGCCTTCGCGCGGGACTGGAGCGACCGCAGGAGCATCATCTGGGGCAAGCACGTGACCGGGCACTGCAAGGAGTACGACTACAAGGACGGCACCGGATTCCTCGGCACGGACTTCGTCATGGGCCCGCCGCCGTACCCGCTGGAGTACATCCTGCGCGATGCCACCGGCCCCGACGGCGCGTACCACGGGAATTTCGGCAAGCCGGTCTCGGTGATCGTGGACTATCCGTTCGTCACGGGCCGTTCGACGCCCGACTCCTATCGTACGGGCGAGAAGGTAGTCGCGGTCCTGGAAGACGGTCTTATCCGGTACGGCTGGTGAATCCGTGACCTCAGCTGCCGGAAAATTCAAGCTGATCGAACAATTCAGGGCCGATGGGCTCGATCGGATGTTCGGAAATCCGGGCACGGTCGAACAGGGGTTCCTGGATGCGGCGGACCAGGACCCGGAGTTCCACTACATCCTCTCGCTGCAGGAGACGGTGGCCGCCGGGATCGCGGACGGCTACGCCCGCGCCTCCGGCGGAGCGGCGCTGCTGCAATTGCACTCCGGGGTCGGTCTCGGCAATGGCATCGGCATGCTCTACCAGTCGATGCGCGGCCACACCCCGCTGGTCGTGGTCGCCGGCGACGCCGGGGTGCGCTACGACGCGATGGACGCCCAGATGGCCGCCGACCTGGTGGCCATGGCCCGCCCGGTGACCAAGTACGCGACCCGGGTCACCGACCCGCAGTCGCTGCTCCGCACCGTGCGCCGGGCGGTCAAGATCGCCCTGACGCCCCCGCGCGGCCCGGTGTTCGTGGCGCTGCCGATGGACGTCCTGGACGCGGTCAACCACGAGTCGGTGCTGCCCACGGTCGTGCCCAGGACCGACAGCCTGCCCGCGCCCTCGGCGGTGGGGGCGGCCGTCGAGCTGCTGGCCGGGGCGGCCAACCCGGTCATCCTGGTGGGCGACGGGGTCAGCCTGGCCGGTGCCCAGCGCGAACTGGCGCGGGTGGCCGAGCTGCTGGGCGCCGACGTGTGGGAGGTGGACGCCTCCGAGGTCAACCTGCCCGCCTCGCACCCGCTGCGGCGCGGCATGACCGGGCACATGTTCGGCGAGCACAGCACGGAGCTGGTCGCCGGCGCCGACGCGGTGCTGATCGTCGGCACCTACGTCTTTCCCGAGGTCTTCCCCAATCTGGCCTCGCCGTTCCGGGCCGGCGCCAAGATCGTCCACATCGACCTCAACACCTATGAGATCGCCAAGAACCACCCGGTGGACCTGGGCATCGCGGCCGACCCCAGGGCGACCCTGGCCGCCCTGGCCGGCGGGCTGCTCCAGCGGATGGACCCGAAGCAGCGCCGGGCGGCGGAGTACCGGCTGGCCGAGCGGACCGAGCAGCGGAACGCCGAGGCGGCGGCCGTCCCCGGGCCCGACGCCGGGAACCTGGAGCTGTTCCTGCACCGGCTGGCCACCCGCACCGGTGGCGACCTGGTGGTCTTCGACGAGGCGCTGACCAGCTCCCCGCTGGTGACCCGGTACCTCCCGCCGGAGCGGCCGGGCGACTACCACCTCACTCGGGGCGGTTCGCTGGGTGTGGGCCTGCCCGGCGCCGTCGGCGCCAAGCTGGCCCGGCCGGACCGGGAGGTCGTCGGCTTCGCCGGGGACGGCGGCTCGATGTACACGTACCAGGCGCTGTGGACCGCGGTGCGCCACGGCGTGGACGCCAAGTTCGTGGTCTGCAACAACCGGAAGTACCGCCTGCTGGACGACAACATCGACCAGTACTGGCGCGAGCGCGGCATTCCCGCCCACAACTTCCCCAACTCCTTCGACCTGTCCACCCCGGAGATCGACTTCGCGGGCCTGGCCCGGGCGCTGGGGGCGCAGGGAGTACGGGTGGAGAAGCCGGGCGAGGCCGCCGCCGCCGCGGACCAGCTGCTCGACCACCGGGGCCCGTTCCTGGTCGACGTCCAGATCTGAACAGACCAGTCGCTTTCGCCGAATCGGTCGGCCGCCGCTCACCCGTGCGGCCGACCCCGTCCGAGGGAGGTCCCCATGACCGAAACGCCGCCGCTGACCGATGCGTCGATCCACGAGTTCGCCGTCAACTGGTACGTGGCTCTGGACCGCCACGTCCCGCTGCCCCAGGTGCTCGAACTCCTGCATGAGGAGATCGAGTTCAAGGTGCCCGAGGACACCTTCGTCGGCCACACCGGCTTCGCCCGCTGGTACGAGGCGGTGACCAACCGCTTCTTCGACGAGGTGCACACGGTCACCAAGGTCGAGCCGGTCTGGGCGGACGGCGAGGCCACCGTCCGGGTGGTGGTGAACTGGCAGGCGCGGATCTGGAACCCGCCGGCCGAGAAGAGCCAGTGGCTGGGCTTCGACGCCGACCAGACCTGGACCGTGGTGGCCGGCCCGAACGGCCCGCTGATCCGCCGCTACGCCGTCAACGCCCTCGACCCGATGCCCGGTTCGGCCGCGCTGTAGTCATCGAGGTGCTGTAGCCACCGAAGGGAATCCACACCATGACCGAAGTGACGCGATCCCAGGTCGAGGCCGCCTACCGGGCCCTGGGCAGCGGCGACCGCAGCAAGATCATCGAGCACTACGCCGAGGACCTGCGCTGGCTGGTGCCCGGCAACCACCCGCTGGCGGGCTGGTACGAGAGCCTCGACGCCTTCCTGGAGATGATGGCCACGGCCGGCAAGCTGAGCGGCGGGTCGTTCCGGATGGACCGCGAGCTGATCATGGTCGGCGACGACTGCTCCGCCGACGTCTGCCACAACTACGGGCTGCGGGCCGGTGCGCCGGAGGACAGCACCTCGCCGTACGAGCGCCTGGACTCCACCGTCTTCCACTTCATGCGCTGGCGCGACGGCCGGATCGTCGAAGGCCACGACGGCCTCTTCGGCGACGACGCGACCGCCTTCAGCCAGTTCTGGGCCCCGTTCCGGCCCGGCGGCATCCGCGACAGCCTCTAGCACCGATATCCAGTCACGAGCAGGGAGACAGCGATGAACGCACACGAGGTGCTCACCAAGTACTACGAGTACGCGAACGAGGGCGACTGGGACCGCTGGTGCGACCTCTTCACCGAGGACATGGTGATGGACGAGCAGCTGGCCGGCCACATCGAGGGCCTGGCCACGCTGCGCACCATGATGGCCGGGATGGACAAGATGTACCGGGTCTTCCAGAACCAGCCGGTGCGCTTCCTGGTGGACGGCGAGCACGCCGCGGCCGTCTCCCACCTGGTCGCCGAGAGCGTCACCGGGAAGCCGGTCACGGCCGAGGTCATGAACTACTTCCGGATCGTCGACGGGCGCATCGCCTACATGGCCAACTACCACGACACCATGCCCTTCCAGGTGCTCTCCCAGGTCTGATCCGCCGCTGTCCGAGCGAGGAGGTATCGGTGAAGGAGTACGACTACATCGTCGTCGGTTCGGGAGCCGCCGGAAGCGTGCTGGCCAACCGGCTGAGCGAGGACCCGCGGACCACCGTGCTGGTGCTGGAGGCCGGCGGCGACCGGATCCCGCCGGAGGTGGACGACCCGTCGTCCTGGTACAAGCTGCTGGGCGGCCCGATCGACTGGGGCTACACCAGCGTCCCGCAGCCCGGCCTGGGGGGCCGGAGCACCTACGAGCCGCGCGGCAAGGCCCCGGGCGGCAGCAGCAACCTCTACATCATGATGCACATCCGCGGCCACGCCTCCGACTTCGACAACTGGGCCTACCAGGGCGCGGCCGGCTGGTCCTACGCGGACGTGCTGCCCTACTTCGCGCTGATGGAGTCGCAGGAGGACGCGACCGCCGCCACCACCGGCACCGCGGGTCCCCAGCGGATCACCAACGCCGGTCTGCACCAGCCCAACCCGACCTCGCGGGCGTTCATCGACGCCGCGGTCGAGCTCGGCCACCAGGAGATCACGGACTTCAACACCTACGGGCCCCGGCGCGGACTGTTCGGCGCCGGCTGGCACCACATCGACGTGGCCGACGGACAGCGCCGGGGCTCGCTGGTCTCCTACCTGGAGCCGGCCCTGGACCGGGCCAACCTCACCCTGCGCACCGCCGCCCAGGCCTCCAGGCTGCTGTTCGACGGCGACACCTGTGTCGGGGTCGAGTACCGGCAGTCGGCGCAGCCGACCGGCGTGCCCGGTCGGGTGGTCGCCGACAGCTTCGGCAGCAGCGACCCGGCCGGCACCTACCAGGTGCGGGCCAGGCGCGAGGTGATCCTGGCGGCCGGCGCCATCGAGTCGCCCAAGCTGCTGCTGCTCTCCGGCATCGGGGCCCCGGACCAGCTGCGGAAGTTCGACATCCCGGTGCGGGCGGCGGTGCCCGGCGTCGGCGAGAACTTCCACAACCACGTGCTGACCGGGCTGATGGCCGAGGTCCGCCAGGAGCTCCCGCCGCCGCACCAGAACCTCTCGGAGAGCGCGCTGTTCCTCGCCTCCCGGCCCGGACTGCCCGCTCCCGACCTGCAGATCGCCTTCGTCCACGTGCCGTTCGACGTGATCGTGGGCCAGAACCACCCCAACACGGTGAGCATTCTGCCCGGGGTGGTCCGCCCGGTCTCCCGGGGCTGGATCCGGCTGGCGGACGGCGACCCGAGGTCGGCGCCGCTGATCAACCCGAACTACCTCGGCGACAGCTGGGACCTGGAGCGGATGGTCCAGGGCGTGAAGCTGGCCCGGGAGATCTTCGCCACCTCGGCGTTCTCGCCCTGGTACAAGCAGGAGCTGCAGCCGGGGCCCGACGTGGTCGGCGACGCCGCCCTGCGCGACTTCGTCCGCAACCACGCGGAGAGCTACCACCACCAGGCCGGGTCCTGCCGGATGGGCGTGGACGACCTGTCCGTGGTGGACCCGGAACTGAGGGTGCACCAGGTGAACGGGCTGCGGGTGGTCGACGCCAGCGTGATGCCGGCCGTGCCCTCCGGCAACTGCCACGCCGCCATCGTGATGATCGCGGAGCGGGCAGCCGATCTGATCAAGGGGGAGTCCCGTGTCTGAGGCCGTGCTGAAGCCGGGCCCGCTGTCCGGCAAGCGGATCGCCGTCCTGATGGAGAGCGACTACTACGAGCCGGAGATCTTCTACTACCAGCACCGCTTCGCCGAGGAGGGGGCCCGGGTGGAGTTCCTCACCCGGCTCTGGGGCCAGGAGCGGATCACCTTCAGCGGGCACGAGTACCGGGCCCCGTTCGAGGTCGACCGCGGCCTGGAGGGGCTGTCCGACGACGAGTTGCGCGGCTACGCGGCGCTGATCGTGCCCTCCGGCATGGTGGCCGACCGGCTGCGCTACACCGAGGACGTGGACCGGCTGGCCCCGGCCACCGCGCTGCTGCAGCGCGCCTTCGCCGAGCCCTCGGTGGTCAAGGGCATCATCTGCCACGGCATGTGGCTGGCGGCCTCGATCCCGGAGGAGGTGCGCGGCCGCAAGGTGGTCTGCCACAACAACCTCATCGGCGACATCAGGAACATGGGCGCCGAGTACGTCGACGAGGACGTGGTGGTGGACGGCGGCGACCTGGTCACCGGGCGCACCGGCGCGCACCACCACCTGTTCGCCCGCCGGCTGATCACCGTCCTGACCGAGCGCGCGGCCCGGGGGGAGTCCTGATGCGCTGGTCGCACGTGGGCCTCAACTGCCTCGACCAGAAGGCGACCGAGGACTTCTACACCCGCTGGTTCGGCTTCAGCCGGGCCCGGGTGGTCGACCTCGGGGACTCCTCGATCATCTTCCTGCGCCGGGGCGAGGCCTACCTGGAGCTCTTCGCGGCCGAGCAGGCCGCGTCGCAGACCGCCGACCACGACGGCCCGGCCGAGCCGGGCCGGATGCGCCACCTGGCGTTCCAGACCGACGACGTGGACGGGTTCCTGGCCGCCATGGGCGGGGCGGCCGAGGTGACCCTGGGGCCGCTGGGCTTCGACGACTTCATCTGCGGCTGGCGCACCGTCTGGTTGCGCGACCCGGACGGCGTGATCGTCGAGGTGAGCCAGGGCTTCGTGGACGACGAACCGCAGGGAACCACAGCAACGCAGAACCGCGGGCAGCACAGAGACAGCGACCGAAGGAGTGGGTCATGACTGATTCAGCGAACTTCACGTTCTCCGACACCCTCGCCGGCTACGTCGAGCACTTCGACTCGGACGCCCGGATCCTGCGGGTGCGCACCGCCGACGACCGCCGCTTCACGGTGTCGCTGGCCGGCGACCCCAGCGCCGAACTGCTGCGCAACCTCGACGAGCCGTACACCGACGCCTCCGCGCACATCGACGAGATGCTCTCGCCGGGGCGCTTCCTCTTCGTCGGCGGGGTCTTCTACCCCAAGGGCGACCAGGTGCACTGCGAGGCCAAGCGGCTGGTGTTCACCGGCCGGCAGGCCGAGGACTTCCGCTTCGAGGAGGGCGGCTGGTGGGTCAACCAGATCGAGTCGCTGGCCGACTTCTACCGCCGGGCCCAGTTCCCGGAGGGCGTGGTGGACTTCGACGAGTACCGGACCGAGATCCGGCTGGGCGGCGAGAAGACCGACAGCCACGTCCAGGAGACCGACACCATCTCCCGGCTGGTCTACGGGATGGCCTCGGCCTACCTGCTGACCGGGAAGGACGAGTACCTGGAGGTCGCCGAGCGCGGCACCGAGTACCTGCGCAAGCACATGCGGGTGGTCGACAACGAGGACGACGTCGTCTACTGGTACCACGGCATCAAGATCGACGGTGACAGCGAGCGCAAGCTGTTCACCTCGGAGTTCTCCGACGACTACGACGCCATCCCGATGTACGAGCAGATCTACGCCCTGGCCGGCCCGATCCAGACCTACCGGATCACCGGCGACCCGGCGATCAAGGGCGACGCGGACGCGACCATCCGGCTGTTCGAGAAGTTCTTCCACGACGCCGAGCAGGGCGGCTACTACTCCCACGTCGACCCGATCCTGTTCCGGGCGGACCACGACACCCTGGGCGAGAACCGCGAGCGGAAGAACTGGAACTCGGTCGGCGACCACGCGCCCGCCTACCTGGTCAACCTGTACCTGGCCACCGGCGACGAGAAGTACGCGGACTTCCTGGAGACCACCTTCGACACCATCGTCGAGCGGTTCCCGGACTACAAGACCAGCCCCTTCGTCCAGGAGCGCTTCCACCGCGACTGGTCCCACGACACCACCCACGGCTGGCAGCAGAACCGCGCGGTGGTCGGCCACAACCTGAAGATCGCCTGGAACCTGATGCGGATGAACTCGCTGCGTCCCAAGGCCGAGTACCAGGAGCTGGCCACCAAGATCGCCGCGCTGATGCCCGCGGCCGGCAGCGACCGGCAGCGCGGCGGCTGGTACGACGTGGTGGAGCGGATCAAGCGCGACGGCGAGGACTACCACCGCTTCGCCTGGCACGACCGCAAGGCCTGGTGGCAGCAGGAGCAGGCGATCCTGGCCTACCTGATCCTGGGCGGCGTGGTGGGCGGTACCGAGTACCAGCGCGAGGCCCGGCAGGCGGAGTCCTTCTACAACACCTTCTTCCTGGACCACGACGAGGGCGCCGTCTACTTCAACGTGCTGGCGGACGGCATGCCGTACCTGCTGGGCACGGAGCGGCTCAAGGGCAGCCACTCGATGAGCATGTACCACTCGGCCGAGCTCTGCTACCTGGCCGCGGTCTACAACAACCTGCTGCTCAACGGCCGGGAGATGGACTTCTACTTCAAGCCCACGCCCAACGCCCTGCCGGAGCGGACCCTGCGGGTCTCGCCCGACCTGCTGCCGGCCGGCGCGGTCGAGCTGGCCTCGGTCGAGATCGACGGCAAGGACCACACGGACTTCGACGCCACCGCGCTGACGGTCCGGCTGCCCGAGGGCGACGAGCGGGTCTCGGTCAAGGTGCGGCTGCGGCCGGTGCCGAAGGCGGGTGCGGAGCGATGAGCCTCGAAGTCACCGTCCGCCGCGGCACCAGCGGCACCATCGTGGAGCTGGGCGGCGAGATCAACAGCTCGACCTCGGAGGGGCTGCTGGACCAGCTGCTGCCGCTGGTCGCCGAGGGCAACCCGCTGGTCGTGGACCTGTACGCGGTCGGCTACGTCTCCAGCGCCGGCCTGCGCACCCTGCTGGTGCTCTACCGGGAGGCCCAGCACGGCGGGACCTCGGTGCGGCTGAGCGGGCTGAGCGACGAGCTCCGGTTCGTCATGTCGGTCACCGGGTTCCTGGACTTCTTCGAGTCCGACGGGCCGAGCGACCCCGCCCGGGTGCTGCGGTGACCGGCGCCCGGAGCATCCACCGGATCGACTCCTACCCGACCCACCAGATCTCCGGGTTCGGCGTCAGGGTCGGCCGTCCGTTCCCGCTGGGGGCCACCCTGGTCCCCGGCGGGGTGAACTTCGCGGTGTACTCGAACCAGGCCACCGCGATGAGCGTGGTGCTCTTCAAGCGCGGCGACTCCGAGCCCTACGCCGAGTTGGAGTACCCGGACGAGTTCCGCACCGGCGCGATCTTCTCGATGACCGTGTTCGGCCTGGACCACGACAACATCGAGTACGGCTTCCGCGCCGACGGCCCGTTCGAGCCGACCCGGGGGCACCGCTTCGACCCGCGCCGGGTGCTGAGCGACCCGTACGCCCGGATCGTCTCCGGGCGGGACGTCTGGGGCAAGGTCCCCGACTGGAACGACGGCTACCAGTACCGGTCCCGGGTGGGCCTCGACGACTTCGACTGGGGCACCGACACCCCGCCCCGGATCCCCACCGAGGACCTGGTGGTCTACGAGGCCCACGTCCGCGGCTTCACCCAGAGCCCGTCCTCCGGCACCCTCGCCCCCGGCACCTTCGCCGGCCTGCGCGAGAAGATCCCCTACCTCAGGCAGCTCGGCGTCAACTGCGTGGAGCTGATGCCGATCTTCGAGTTCGACGAGTGCGACAACTCCCGCACCAACCCGGACACCGGTGAGCAGCTGTACAACTTCTGGGGCTACAACACCCTGTCGTTCATGGCGCCGAAGGCGGGCTACGCGGCCACCGGGCGCTGGGGGATGCAGTCCGACGAGTTCCGCACCCTGGTGAAGGACCTGCACGCGGCCGGCATCGAGGTGGTGCTGGACGTGGTCTTCAACCACACGGCCGAGGGCAACGAGCTGGGCCCGACCATCTCCTTCCGGGGGCTGGACAACGCCACCTACTACATGCTCACGCCCGAGGGCTACTACTACAACTTCAGCGGGACCGGGAACACGGTCAACTGCAACCACCCGGTGGTGCGCGAGTTCGTGCTCTCCTGTCTGCGGCACTGGGTCGCCGACTTCCACGTGGACGGCTTCCGCTTCGACCTGGCGGCCATCCTCAGCCGGGACGAGGACGGCACCCCGATCCCCAACCCGCCGCTGCTGGAGCTGCTGGCCTTCGACCCGGTGCTGCGCGAGTGCAAGCTGATCGCGGAGGCCTGGGACGCGGCGGGCCTGTACGAGGTGGGCCGGTTCCCGGCCTACGGCCGCTGGTCCGAGTGGAACGGCAAGTACCGGGACACGGTGCGGCGCTTCCTCAAGGGGGACTCCGGCACGGTGACCGAGCTGGCCGCCCGGGTGGTCGGCTCGCCCGACCTCTACGCCGGCCGGGGCGCCACCGCCTCGATCAACTTCCTGACCGCGCACGACGGCTTCACCCTCGCCGACATGGTCAGCTACAACGACAAGCACAACGAGGCCAACGGCGAGGGCAACAACGACGGCGCCAACGACAACAACAGCTGGAACTGCGGCGTCGAGGGGCCGACCGACGACCCCGAGGTGAACGCGCTGCGCCGGCGGCAGATGAAGAACGCCCTGGCCATCCTGTTCACCAGCCAGGGCGTGCCGATGATGCTGTCGGGCGACGAGTTCGGCCGCACCCAGCAGGGCAACAACAACACCTACTGCCAGGACAACGAACTGTCCTGGGTGGACTGGGGCCTGGCCGAGAGCAACGCCGAACTGCTGGACTTCACCCGCGGGCTGATCGCCTTCAGGTCCGCGCACATGGTCCTCCGGTCCTCCGGCCACCCCGACGGCAGCACCCCCGAGGGGGACCAGCTGCCCGACGTCAGCTGGCACGGCACCGAGGTCGGCAACCCGGACTGGTCCGCGGACAGCAGGCTGCTGGCCGTGCTGCGCAGCGGCCTGGGCGACAGCGACTGCGTCTACACGGCGATGAACGCGCACTGGGAGGCGCAGACGCTGAACCTGCCGCAGCTGCCGGGCGGCATGGTCTGGCACATCGCCGTGGACACCTTCGCGCCGGCCCCGCACGACCTCCACCAGGTGGGCAGGGAACCCGAGTTGGAGGATCCCTCCAGCTACCGGATCGGACCGCGCTCGGTGGTGGTCCTGGTCGGCCGGCGCCCGGTGCGGCCCTGAACCGCACGCCCCGCAAGGCAAGCGACAACTCGGAAGGACAAGACCATGCCCCTCACTCTCTCGTTCAGCAACACCGCGGACACCTCCATCATCGAGCTGGTGGGCGAGCTCGACGCCACCACGGCCGGTGACTTCCACGAGACCATCGAGAAGGCCGCCTCGCGCGGCCTCGCCACGGTGGAGATCCGGATGACCGGGCTCACCTACATGGCCAGCGCCGGGCTGCGCTCGCTGGTCTTCGCCCGGCAGAAGATGGGCGAGGAGGTGGAGATCCGGGTGGTCGGCGCGGCGGCTCCGGTGGCCCGGATCATCCGCGCGGCCGGCCTGGACCGCAGCTGCACGCTCATCGACTGCTGAGTCGGCCGCGATGACCGAGGGGGCATCCGTGCTGCGGGTGCCCGCTTCGTTCACGGGCCTGGAGGAGATCAAGTGCTTCGTGGTCGACCTGGCCCGGCTCGCAGTACTGCCGGACCAGGTCGGCTACCGTCTCCGCCTGGCGGTGGACGAACTGGCCACCAACACCGTGACCTACGGATACCGGGAGGAAGCCGGGACGATCACCGTGTCCGGCGGGGTGGAGCGCGACCGGGTCTGGATCCGACTGGAGGACCAGGCCCCGCTCTTCGACCCGCGGACCCGGATGCGGCCACCCGACCCGACCGTGCCGCCGGAGGCCCGCCCGATCGGCGGCCTCGGCATCTACCTCGCCCTCAGCAGTCTCGACGAGTTCAGTTACGCCTGTGACACCGGACGGAACGTCAGCATCCTGACGGTCCGTCGCTGATAGGCAATATGGAGGAGGATCCCACATGTCAGGAATCGCGATCCTGATTCTCATTGAGCCCTCTTCTCCACCGGCCAACCTGTTACGAGCGCTGGAGTCGGACGAGGTGACCATCTCCGAACTGGGCCTGCTCGAACTGCTCTCGCGACCGCCTTCGGCACTGCCGCAGACCGACGTGCTGCTCGCCTCCGCCAGGGTCGAGCCGGCCTCGGTCGCGGCAGCCGCACGGCGTCTGGCAGGTCCGGGCAGCAACCCGATCGTCGTGGTCTACACGGAGGAGGACTTCGCAGAGCTGGAGGCGCACGTCCGGGTCGGCCACGACTTCCTGGTGCCGCCGTTCCTGCCGGCCCTGGTGCACTCGCGGCTGCACAGCTGCTCGGAGCGGGCCGACTTCAGCCAGAGCCTGAGCGAGGCCCATGCCCGGGCCGACCGGCTCAGCAACGAGCGGGAACTGGCCATCGGCCGGCAGATCCAGGCGGGGTTCCTGCCGGAGGAGCTGCCCACGCCCGCGGGCTGGGACATCGGCGTCAGCTTCCGGCCGGCCCGGCAGGTCGCCGGGGACTTCTACGACGTGTTCGAGGTGGCGCACCGGCGCCGGCTCGCCCTGGTGGTGGCCGACGTCTGCGACAAGGGCGTGGGCGCGGCGCTGTTCATGGCGCTGATCCGGAGCCTGCTGCGGCACGCGGCCGAGCACAGCGGCTTGCAGCACCTGGTCGCCGGGGGACCGGATCCGATCGGCACCCTGCCCGTGGTCGGGGCCACGCCGATGATGAACGCGGTCCTGAGCACCAACGGCTACCTGACCCGGAACCACCTGCGCCAGGGCTACTTCGCCACCCTGTTCTTCTGCGTGCTCGACCCTGCCACCGGCAGCCTGGTCTACATCAACGGCGGCCACAACCCGCCCCAACTGATCACCCGCCGGACCGGGGAACTGTCCGCCCTGGAGGTCACCGGACCCGCCGTCGGGGTGCTGGCCGACGGGGTCTTCACGCTCGGGTACGCCCAGATGGAACCGGGTGACACCCTGTTCATGTACACCGACGGCGTGTCCGAGGCCCGGAACACGGACGGCGAGTTCCTGGGCGAGGAGCGGATGCTGGCGCTGCTGTCCGAGCCCGCGGCGGACGGCCGGGCACTGATCGACCGGGTGGACCGGGCGGTGCTCGCGCACACCGGTCCGGCCGACCAGCACGACGACGTCACCATGATGGCCCTGCACCGCAAGCACGCGGCGGTGGCCTGAATGGCGCAGACCGTCGTCTTCCACTCGCATCGCGGCGGTACCGGAAAGTCGACCGTGCTGGCCAATCTGGCCGTGCTGCTGTCCCAGGCCGGCGGCCGGGTGGCCATGGTCGACACCGACCTCCAGTCCCCGGCGCTGGACGGCATGTTCGGCCTCGGCCCGCGTGCCGACTGCCTGGGCGACTACCTGCTGGGGCGATGCGACATCGAGTCGGCCGCGCACGTGGTGAGCAGTACCGGGCTGAGGCTGGTCCCGGCCCTGAACCAGTCCTGTCCGCTGGGGGAGATCATGTTCACCGGGTACGACGTGGGCCTGCTCCCGGAGGGCTTCAACCGGCTCGTCTCCGCCTACGGTCTGGACACGCTGCTGCTCGACACCCACACCGGGCCCAACAACGAGACGATGACCGCCATCGCCTGTGCCGACGTGCTGGTCACGGTCGTCCGGGCGGAGCTGGCCGAGCTGGCCGGGGCCGAGGAGACCGTCGCCCTGGCCCGGAGACTGGAGTGCCGCCGCTCCGTGGTGATCAACATGTCATCGGGGAACGTCGACGCGGAGCTCGCCCGACGCCGGGCCGAGCGGCTGTACGGAGCGCCGGCCGTCCTGCTGCCCTACGCCCCGGAAATAGCGCAGCTCGACGGCGAGAAAATTCTTTTCGAAGCCCGCCCCCGGCATTCGATGGTCGCGGACTTCCGACAGTTGATCGACGTGCTCCTCGACTAGTCCCGATCTTGGACGGGGGATGAAATGGAAGAAGTCTCGACAATTGCCCTGGCAGGTGGCCGGGGAATTCGCGCCAGGCCGCTGACGCTCAATTCCGGCGACTATCTCAGGAGCAAGGCGACGGTGTCGCTGGCCGGCCGACCGCTGATCGAGTGGGCGGTGACCGCGCTGCGCGGGCTGGGGGTCCAGGACTACTACGTGGTGGCCAACGGGCGCGAGAACCGGGTCCAGATCAAGGAGGTGCTGGGCCACGGCGAACGCTGGGGCGTGACGGTCCGTTACTCCCGCTCGCGGTTCGACCAGGACAACACCGGCAGCGGCCAGGCCACCCTGTGCGCCCTCGACTACTGGGACCTGGAGGGGCTGGCGCTGGTCGTGCCCACCGACTCGGTCTTCGACTTCGACCTGTCGGAGCTGGTCCGGGCGCACCGGGCGGCCGGCGCCGACGTGAGCGTGGCGACGGTGATGCGACCGGCGCTGGAGGCGGCCGACACCTACGGGGTGCTGGACGTGGAGGGCGACGGGATGGTCCGCCGCTTCGTGGAGAAGCCCGCCCCGGCGGCGGCGCTCGCGCTGGCGGCGGCGGCCGGTCCCGGCTCGGCCGACCTGCTGCACACCAGCACCGGCATGTATCTGATCGACTGTCAGCGGCTGCGGATGGCCGCCGGCGACCCGGCCCTGGCGGCGCTGGCGCGGACCAGGCTCGACTGGGGCAACGACCTGCTGCCGTACCTGGTGGCCAACGGCTACCAGGTGCTGGCCCAGCCCATCGCCAGATTCGGCGACCTCGGCCATCCGGCCGGTTATCTGGACACCCTCAAGGACGTGCTGCTGGACCGTTACCCGCTGCTCAGCGCCGGGATCGACCCGCCGGTCGGGTCGGTGGCCGGGCTGCGGATCCACGAGAGCAGCCTGGAGATGAAGGACCCGATCAGCGGCCGGACCCTGGCGGACAAGATCAGCGACGGCAGCGTCCGGATCGGCCCCGGCGTCCGGATCGGCCGGGACGTGGAGATCGGTCCGGCGGTGACCCTGGTCGAGTCGGACATCGGCGACGGCGTCGACCTGGGCGAGGGCTGCACCCTGCGCGGGGTCTCCTGCGGCGACCACGGGGTGATCGGCCCCGGGGCCCGGCTCACCGACGTCTTCCTGGGCTGCATGGTGGACGTCCGCTCGACGCTCGAACGGCCGGTGGTGCTCAGCGAGTACTGCGCGCTGGGCGACGAGGTGCGGGTGCCGGCCGGCACCCGGCTGCGCGGGGTCCACGCGTTCCCGGGGCTCCGACTGGCCGAGAACGCCCGGATCCCGGTGGGCGCGAGCCTGGCGGGCGTCGGCGACCTGATGCGCTGGCTGTGACCGCCGGACGGCCCCGTAGGTGCTCTTGACATTCTCGCCGGTGTTATTCGGACGCTGGTCAAGGGCCGGTCGGAGGTCTTCCGGTCAATGCAAGTGACTAACTCGACGGGGAATTCCCCGTCGCTCTCGATCGACGCTCCGCGCCATGCTCAAATCGAACTCGCGGCTACCGGATCGAATGCCGCGCAGACAACTCCACGTGGGGAGAGCAGACATGAAGATTCTTGTGATCATGACCGCGAAGGCGACACTCCACCTGCTGGACGGAGAGCAGCACCCGTCCGGCTTCTGGGCGGAGGAGTTCGCGGTGCCCTACCAGATCTTCCGCGACGCCGGCTACGACGTCGACGTGGCCACCATCGACGGCGCCGTGCCGACCGTGGACCTGACCAGCATCGACCCGGCGTTCCTGCAGTGGGTCCGGCCGCAGGGCAGCGAGAACAACGACGAGGCCAACGCCGCCGAGTACGTCCGCGTCATCGACGCCGCGCCGCAGCTCAAGCAGCCGCTGCGGATCGAGGACCTGACCGCGGAGTCGCTGGCGGACTACGACGGCGTCTACGTGAGCGGCGGCCACGGCGCCATCGGCGACCTGCCCAAGTCCGACGAGCTGGCGCAGCTGCTCCGGTGGGTGCTGGAGCAGGACAAGCCGCTGGCGACCGTCTGCCACGGGCACACCTCGCTGCTGGCGCTGCGCGACGGGGAGGGCCACTGGCCGTTCGAGGGCTACCGGATGACCGCCTTCTCGCACGCCGAGGAACTGGTCACCAACATGGCCGGCCGGCTCCCGCTGATCCTGGAGGTCGAACTGGTCCGCCTCGGCGCCCAGTACGAGAAGGCCGAGCTCATCTGGGGCTCGCACGTGGTCATCGACCGCAACCTCACCACGGGTCAGAACCCCTACTCGTCGAAGGCCCTCGCCGAGACCTTCGTGAAGCAGCTCGCCGCGTCCTGACCGGATCCGAACGCCGGGCTGACCAGCCGGGGGAAGTAGGGGCTTGAACCATGAAGATCTCCATGAGCGTCAACGGAATGCCGGTCGAGGCCGACGCACTACCCCAGGAACTCCTGGTCGAGCGACTTCGCGACGACCTGGAGCTCACCGGGACCAAGATCGGCTGCGACACCGGCCAGTGCGGCACCTGCGTCGTCGATCTCGACGGCCTGTCCGTCAAGAGCTGCCTGGTGCTGACGGTGCAGGCGGACGGTGCCGAGGTGACCACCATCGAGGGCGTCAACCCCCTGGACGGCAGCCTCACCGAGCTGCAGGAGGGGCTGCGCAAGGCGCACGGCACCCAGTGCGGCTTCTGCAGCCCCGGGGTGGTGATGTCGCTGCGCGACCTGCTGGCGCGGGAGACGGACCCGTCGGAGGAGCGGATCCGGGAGTGGCTGACCGGGAACCTGTGCCGCTGCACCGGATACCAGAGCATCGTGCGGGGAGTCCAAAGCCTCGCCGCCGCTCCCGGCAACTGAGCCGGCAACCGAGCGAGGAGAGGGAGAAGAAGATGACAACGGAGGGAAGACGGCTCGTCGGTGAGCCGGTCGACTGCCGGGAGGACCCCCAGCTGCTGCGGGGGGAGGCGACGTTCATCGGGGACGTCACCCTGCCGAAGATGGCGCACATGGCCATCCTCGGCAGTGAGCACGCGCACGCGCTGATCAAGGGGATCGACACCAGCGCGGCCGAGGCACTCCCCGGAGTGATCAAGGTGGTGACCGCGGCGGACTTCGCCGACGTCATGCCGATGCCCTGCATCTGGATCCCCGGCGGGGTCGAGAGCCACTTCCCGCCGCACCCCTACGGCCTGCCCGGCGCGCGTCCGGTGCTCTCCGGCGACCGGGTCCGGCACGTCGGCGACCCGATCGCCGCCGTGGTCGCCCAGACCCCGCGGCAGGCGCACGCCGCGCTGCGGGCGATCCGGGTGGACTACGAGCTGCTGCCGGTGGTGACCCGGGCCGACGAGGCCGTCAAGGAGGGCGCCCCGCAGCTGCACGACGCGGTGCCGAACAACCTGAACGCCTACTGGACCTGCGGCGAGAAGGAGAAGACCGAGTCGGCCTTCGAGGCGGCCGAGGTGGTGGTCGAGATGGACCTGGTGAACCAGCGCACCATCAACAGCCCGATCGAGCCCCGGGGCGCGGTCGGCCACTACGTGCCCGCCACCGGGGAGTACACCCTCTGGGCGTCCACCCAGGGCCCGCACAACCACCGGTTCCTGCTGGCCGCCCTGGTGCTGGGCATCCCCTTCAACAAGCTGCGGGTCATCGCCCCGACCGTGGGCGGCAGCTTCGGCACCAAGGGCTACCTCTACTCCGACATGGCGCTGGTGCTGCTGCTGTCCAAGATGATCCGCCGCCCGGTCAAGTGGGTGGACACCCGCACCGGGCTGATGCGCTCCACCGTCCAGGGGCGCGACCACCGGCAGCACGTCAAGCTGGCCGGCACCCGCGACGGGCGGATCACCGGGCTGCACTGCACCAGCTACGCCAACCTGGGGGCCTACCCCTCCACCATCGGCCCGGGTGTCGCCACCGCGCTGATGGGACGCAGCATCAGCGGGATGTACGCCATCGACGCCGCCTTCTGCGAGGTCTACGCGGCCTTCACCAACACCGTCTCGCTGGGCGCCCAGCGCGGCAGCGGGCGGGCCGAGGCCGCCTTCCTGATGGAGCGCCTGGTGGACCGCTACGCCGCCGTGATCGGCATGGACCCGGCGGACGTCCGCCGGAAGAACCTGGTGCCCGACGACGCCTTCCCGTACGAGAACGGGCTCGGCTGGACCTACGACTCCGGCAGCTACCGGGAGAACCTCGACCTGGCCCTGGAGCTGTCCGGCTACGACGACATGGCCGCGCGCAAGGCCGAGGCCCGCACCCGGGGCAAGCGCCTCGGCGTGGGCCTGGCCTGCTACGTCGCCATCTGCGGGGTGGGTCCGTCGACCAGGATGTCCCAGGAGGGCATGCTGGGCGGCACCTGGGAGAGCGCCAACATCCGGGTCCACCCGACCGGCGAGGTCAGCGCCACCGTCGGCTCGGCCTCCACCGGTCAGAGCCACTACACCGTCTACTCCCAGGTGGTGGCCGACGAGCTGCAGATCGACCAGGACCTGGTCCAGGTGATGGAGGGCGACACCCTGCGCGCCCCCTACGGCCAGGGGACCTACGGCAGCCGCTCGTTCAGCATGGCCGGCCCGGCGTTGGCGCTGACCGCGCGGAAGATCAAGGAGAAGATGCGCCGCGGCGCCGCCGCCCTCTTCAACGTGGACATCGACAAGGTGGTCTACCAGGACGGCAAGATCTTCGTCGTGGGCGAGGAGGAGGAGAAGTCCAAGACCTTCGCCGAGCTCGCGATGGCGCTCTGGTACGGCTGGGGCCTGCCGCCCGAGGTCGAGCCCACGCTGGACGAGACCACCTTCTTCGACCCGCCGGACTTCAACTACCCCTTCGGCAGCCATGTCGCGGTGGTCGAGATCGACGAGCTGACCGGGGTGACCGAGGTGGTCTCCTACACGGCGGTCGACGACGCCGGGGTGATCGGCAACCCCAAGATCGTCACCGGGCAGATCGAGGGCAGCATCGTCCACGGCCTCGGCCAGGCGCTGATGGAGCACGCCGAGTACGGCGAGGACGG
>OVEP010005374.1_pt4 | contig 21201 bp, 16 predicted proteins | sample 1779801 | NCBI WGS metagenome assembly OVEP01 (sample SAMEA3914791, study PRJEB12502) | metagenome | biome: forest; material: soil | place: Canada | collected 2011-07-03 | depth 0.1 m
GCAGCTCCGGCCCTGCCGCTTCAATTGCCCGACATGGTGCCTGTCCCCGCCGGCAGCTTCCAGATGGGGGCCGCTCCGGGCGAAGAAGGCTCGACCCGCGAGCAGAAGCCCCAGCACATTGTGGAGATCAAGCCATTCCTGATCGCCCGCAACCTCGTAACCTTCGCGGAATGGGACAAATGTGTCTCTGATGGCGGATGCAACGGGTATCACCCATCCGACGAAGGATGGGGCAGGGGCAACCGGCCGGTTGTCAATGTTAGCTGGCGCGACGCGCAGACCTATATCGCTTGGCTCAACAGTAAAGTATTGGGTCGCCCCTCGACTGGATCGGGCGACGGTCCGTTCCGCCTGCCGACCGAGGCGGAATGGGAATATGCGGCGCGCGCCGGTACGAAATCCCAATATTACTGGGGGGACGACCCGGACGACGCCAAGGCGATCTGCGCAAATTGCGGCGCCGCATCCGACAATGAAGGAACGGCCCTTGTTGGATCGCAGCCCCCTAACCCCTGGGGATTGAACGATATGGCAGGGAACGCCTGGGAATGGATGGCCGATTGCTGGAACACATCCTATGACGGCGCACCGCCGGATGGCAGTTCCTGGACGCTCGGCAATTGCCGGAAGCACCCCTTGCGAGGGGGATCCTGGCGAGACACTATCGAGTTGCTGCGTTCGAATTTTCGCGGCGAAGCCTTGGCAGAAGCTCGGTATGGCAATATCGGCTTCCGTATCGCAGGAGCCCGTTAAACGAATGGCACGGCTGGAAAAAGAACGAAAAAGAATGTGGGTTCCGAGCCTGGCGGGGGCAGCCCTGCTGATCTGCTTGTCCTATAGCGCCCGGGGAGGCACGTCGCACTGGACACCCCCCGACATGGTCGACATTCCAAAGGGCGAGTTCGTGATGGGATCCTCCCCCTTCGAACTTGAACGGATAAGCTCCGAAGCACCACAGCATCGTGTCTTGATCAAACCATTCCGGATGTCCCGGTATCTCGTCACCTTCGCGGACTGGGACGAGTGTCTGGCCGATGGAGGATGCAATGGATACAAGCCGGCCGATGCTGGTTGGGGACGGGGCGACCGGCCCGTGATGAATGTTAGCTGGAACGATGCTCAGTCCTACATCGCCTGGCTCAACAGTAAGGTTCTCGGAAGGCCCTCGACCGGATCCGGCGACGGACCTTATCGTTTGCCGACCGAGGCGGAATGGGAATACGCCGCTCGCGCGGGAACCACCACCCGCTATTACTGGGGGAACGATATCGGCATGGGCAACGCCGATTGCGACGGTTGCTCGACGCAGTGGGACGGCGATCGCACTGCGCCAGCCGCCGCCTTTCACCCAAATCCCTGGGGGGTTGTGGGTATGGCCGGTAATGTTCAACAATGGACGGCCGATTGCTGGAACGACGATTATAGCGACGCGCCGGAGGACGGCACCAAAGCCCGGACCACGGGGAACTGTGGCCGGCACGTCGTCCGTGGCGGCTCCTGGCGCGACAATCCAGGCAACCTTCGCAGCGCTTACCGGGATTGGTTCGGCACTGCCCGCCGCGAAACCTATATCGGCTTCCGAGTAGCGAGCGATGCTTCGCCGAGTTCCCGTTAGCCGCTGAACACTCTCCAAATTCCCATGAGAGTCGGATTGTGACTCGGCACTGCATTTGAGAAGTCTCTATCGGGAGATCTGAGTATCGAAAAGCCACGGAATGCCCCCGCTTTTCGCTTATTGGATTGCATCGATTTCTCGCCCGCGAGCCGCCCCCATCTCCACACGACATAAATTCGCACCGGGACGCTTCACCCCGCTTGCCGAGAAGGTGAGCAGTTAGGTGCGAGCATCTACCTCGCGATCAGCCGGCTGATTGCCGTTAAATTCATGCGAATTTCAGTTGATTTTGTTAATAAAAAGAACAATTTTAATAAACACAATGTTTTTGCAGGACCTATTCGTGATGGGTGGGCAATCGCGCTAGGTCGATTTAAGCGACGAATGAGGGCTCTATAGGCGTCGCAACCTGAAAATGCCGCCCAGTTACAGAGTGGAATCAGAGGACAATTACAGATAAGTGAGTAATTTTCCTCACTTATCTGCATTTTTCCTAAACATACAAACGTCTCGTCTTTGCCTGAAGGGGGTATCATGCGATACGGCAGACTTATCGGTATGACGGCAATTGCTGCGCTGTGCGCGGCGAATATGCCTGCAAAGGCCGCAAATCTTACTTTCGATTACACCGGCGCAAATTTCACATATATCAATGAACCTTCGGTTTTTGGAAACAACATAACGGCCTCCGTTACGTTCGATTCGACAGTCAGCAAGAACTACACCGGATACGTATACTCCAGCGATTTTTCCTCCTGGAGCTTGACGTCTGGAGCAGTCACCATCAGCAAGTCCAATGGTCAGCTTTATACCGGAGAGGGTGGAGATTTCCTCCACTTAACCAATGGACAAGTTGATTACTGGGGGCTTATCGCCGGATCCCCAAACAAAAACTCACCTCAATATGGACTTTACCTCGCTGGAGGGACGGCGAATCTTATCGGAGTAGTTCAGGAAGCTGATCAGGCGTCTTTGGGAGACGTCACGAATGCCAGCTTTCTAGTCTCCAACATATATTCAAGCAGTATCGTGGCGGGAAAGTGGTCCCAAGTTTCCGCGACCCCGCTGCCTGGAACCGCGCTGCTGTTCGGCACCGCCTTAAGCGGCATTTTAGGTTTCCGAGCATCTCGCCGCCGGAAAGCCAAAATCGAGCTCACGGGGAGGAGTTAGTCCCTCCTGTCCATTGAAGCGGTCTCGCTGCGGTCAATCGGGCCCCCATGGAAGTGGCTTTGCCACATCGCGCCCCACCTCGAAGAAACGGCCAGAAATTGCTGGCCGTTCCCTTTCTATCGGACATAAGGCGGCCATAGCGCCTACAGAGTCTCTAGGATTTTCTTGGCCTCCTCGATTCCCGGGTAGACTCGATTGCCGCGGACAGCTTGTTGAAACTGCACTTTGGCGAGCTCCTTCTGATTGTTCTTCAATAGCGCCAAACCAAGATGGTAATGCACCTGCGGAGGAACATCCGCGCCGGAAGACACCGCTCGTTCGAATAGAGTCAGCGCTTGCTGCATATTGCCCTGACGGAAATACACCCAACCTACAGTATCCAATAGAATGGGGTTGGTGGATCCCAGGAAGCGGTCAGCCATCCGTCGCGCCTTATCCAAGGCGACACGGTCCTCTGATTGATAGTCAGCGATCAGCTCCGCCATGTTGTTGGCGGCGACATCCAGACCAGGATCCCGATTGAGCAAGCTGTCATAAATAGAGATCGCCTCGTCATACTTTCCATTCGCCCCTAGCATATCGGCCAATGCCAGGGCCATCTTTGTATCCCCTGGAACAGCAGCCACGCCGCGGCGAAGCGTCTCAATGGCCATAGGCATATCATGTTCCCGAATAGCCGCCTGAGCCCGGTCTATATAGGGCTCGGGCCGCGGCATCTTGGAGGCGACAAGCTGATCGAAGATCTTGATCGCCGCCGGGGTGTTGCCCTCTTCGGCATATACCTCGCCCAAGGTGAGCGCGACGTTGGGGCTATCTGTCTTCAAGGTCTCCATGAAGTGAGCGGCGACGTCCAGATGATTGGCCTGACGCAACGCCATGACATATACGCCAAGCGCGTGCTCAGCCAGGGGCGCACTGGGGTCAGCGGTAATAACCTCCGCATAAAGCTTGACCGCCTCTTCGATCTTGCCGTTCCCCTGCGCCACTTGTCCCTTCAGGAACTTGGCTGTCATGGCCTGCCCCTCCAAGGGCGCCAGCTTCGCGATGGCCACCTCGGCGCCGGCCCAGTCCTTCATATCGATGCAGATACGCGCGGTGCTCTCCCAGCCGACGGGGTAGGTCGAATTGGCTTTGGTCACCACAGACAAGATGTCGAGAGCCTGCTTGGAGTCTCCATTCAGGTGATGCATCTGGGCCAAACGCACGCGCGTCGCTGGATTCAATGGATCGATATCCACCAGCTGGCTCAGCGTATCGATCGCAAGATCGGCATGCCCCTGTCGGACCAGCGCCTCAGCCAGCAACTGCAAGGCCTCCTTGGATTTGGGCTTATCTCTCAGGATCGTCCGCAGATCGGCCACCGAGCTGCGATAAAGCCCCGAATCAAAAGCCATGCCCGCACGCAGGTAAAGAGCATCGGGATTGTCCGGCTCCTTTTCCAGGACCACCGCAACCAGTCGCGAAGCCAGATCTCGATCTCCGCGGGCGAAGCTGATCTGGGCCAGCGAAGTTCGGGCATTCAATCCCGGCTGCTCGAAGCGATCCTTCGCCACCACTTCCTGAAGCAGGCTGATCGCCCGATCGACATCCTTGTGACTCGTGTACAAATCGGCGAGCCAGAAATACAGGTCGTCATTGCTCGGATAGGCAGCCATGTATTTGCGTATCTGCGCTTCAGCAGCCTGTAGATCGCGATGCTCGCTCAGATAGTTCACCAACAACTTCTTCATGCCCCAATCGCTTGGGGCGGCCTCGACGCCATCGCGCAGCACGGCCTCGCCCTGATCCAACTGATTTTGCTGTACATACAGATTGGCGAGATCTAGTCGATATTGCTTCACTTCAGGCGCCAATTTGAACAGCGCCTCATATGCCTCGACGATTTTGGCTGAATTACCCAGCTTCTGATTGGCTGCAATTTTCAACTGCAAAAGCTCAATCGCTGTCGGATTTCGCTGAATGCCCTGCGTCAATGTCTCGTCGACCTTGGCGACCTCCTGGCGCTTGACATATAAGCCGGTCAGAACCGAGACAGCAGTAATGTTGGCGGGATCCTTAGCCAACGCAAAACGCGCTTGCTTCTCTGCCTCGTCATCCTGCCCGTTGCGGAGCTTTATGGCGGCATCGAGCCCATTCGCTTCAGGGTCGTCGGCATTGTCTGCCAACACCGTTCTCACACGCGTCTCCGCTTCCTCCGTTTGCCCCGCGGCGACGTAATACTGCGCGACTTTTAGTAGGGCCGGCGCGAAACGCTCGTTCTGCTCGATGGCGTGATTGAAGTCCACGAAAGCGTTACGCAACTCGCCCTCCGCCTCATCGAGCAGACCGACGCGATAAAAGACTTCGGGGTCGGTTGGCGCGATCCGCATGGCATTGCGATATTCGATGCGGGCCTTATCAAATTCCTTTTGCTTCAGGTAGGCGCTGCCCCGCTTGAGATATTTCGCCTCCTTATCGGCCGGACTGCTGCAACCACTGGCTGTCAGCGCCATGATGGCGAAGAGGGAAACGCAAACACCTCGGGACAAACGCATGGTCGCCACCTAATTAGAACTATGTCGGGTTGTGAGAGTAGCCGGGGGAGAGAGCGTCGCCAAGGACGGCTCGAGGCCAAATGCATAAAAAAAGGCGCCCATCGCTGGGCGCCTTTTCCTTCGAACTTAATCGCGAGGATTAAGCGTTCACATTCTTGCGCGAACGACGGGCGTAGCCGGCCAAGCCGACGAGGCCCGAACCGAACAGCACCAGGGCGCCCGGGATCGGCACGGCCGAGACCGTGCCGCTGACACCGATGGTCGCATTTTTCGCATTCGCCACGTTGCTGACCACGAACTCGTAGGTCTTGCCGGCGGCCAGGTTATAGACGCCGCTGACAGAAGTCAGGGCCGTGCTGCCCTGATAGAGCTTGTAGGAGGCCGCCCCCAGGTTGCTGCCCGTCAGCTGAACGCTCGACAGTTTCGCGGCGCTCGCGACCGAGAACGAGAAGTCGAACGTGTCCGTCGCGGATCCGGTCGAGCTCACGCTGGTACCCGTCTTCGAGTCGATCGAAGCCAACGAGCCGGAGGGAACGTAGTAGCCCTTGCTGCTCAGCGTCGTGCCGGCAGCGCTAACCTTGCCGCTGAAATCGAGCGTGCCAGCGAACGAGGTCGGGGCGGTGTTCAGCGAGACGCTTTCGGTAGCCGCTTCGGCCTTGCCCGACAGGCCGAACAGAGCGACCGGAAGAGCGAGAGCAGCGGTAGCCACACCAGCGAGCACCTTCTTGCCGCGGCGGCGACGGGAAACGCCCGCCAGACCGGCCAAGGCGGACCCGAACAGGGCGAGGGCGCCCGGCAGCGGCACGGCGGAAACCGCACCCTGGAAGCCCGCGGTGCCGGCCCCGTTCATATTGCCCGACACGATGAAGTCATACTTGTCGGTCGAGTTCAGACCGCTGCCGCTGTAGGTCAGGCCCAGGCCCGTACCGGCATAGCCGCCGTAGGAACCAGAGGTGCCGCTGCCGACAAGCACGGTGTGGGTGGTAAGGTCGACCAGCTTGATCGCCAGCGACGAGGCGCCGCCGGTGATGCTCGCGATATAGCCGGAAACGCTCGTCGCGCCGCCGGTGGTGAAGGCGTAGTTAAACTTGAAGCTGGTCCCGGCCCCTGTGGACAGGTTCGACCCGACCTGATTGTCGATCAGCGACAGGTAGCCACCCGAGGCGGCGACCGAACCCTGCAGGTTGACAGGGGAGTAGGTCGTCAGGCCGCCGGTGTCCCCGCCGACCAAGCTGTCGAGGTTGGACCAGTTCGACACGGTGGCCGCGTTCGCGGCGCCCCCGGAGAAAACCAACACCGCCGCGAGCCCGGCGACGGTCTGGCCTATCTTTCGCGTAAACTTGTTCATCAATCGTCTCCCAGACGTATCGTAGCGTGTGGCCCCACGGCGGGCCCCGTAAGCTAGTAAAGCAAACACCGTGCCACACAAAGGATTCAGCCATAAACTGTAGCAATTCCGTGACAGCGGCCGCGCAACTTATGGTTTTGCTGTAAAAATTCCTGACGTACGGAACCCCAAAAGTCGGAAGCCACCTTTCAAGCCCGGCGCGCAATGCATTGATTTTTATGCAAATACGCCGCTTTGCCATGCCGCACCGCAGCAAGCCAGCCTTGCTGCGGTGCATTCTTGAAAATCTGACACCAGGCGGACACGCGGCCAGCGACGGCGCCGCTTTTAAGCGAATTTACTTAAAATTTTCATACGGACGCGGAAATGCGCAGGTTGCTTGCATGCATAAAGCAGGGTCAGGTATCTTTCCCGCTGGAGTGATGTTGCGGCGCACACCGCAACCTGGGATGATGAGGGGAGTTACCGTTGCCTGTCGCGAAGAGCGAATCCACGGGTCGGGCGGGCGCCTCTATGAGGAGCGCTACGATGGGATATGAGGCCGGCTTTGGAACCAATCTGGCGTCGGCGGCAGGCTCCAAGATCGCCCGTGGCCTGCCCTTCAATTCCGCCTATGTGATTGGGCTGATCGCCGCCCTCGACCTGCTCAGCGTCATCGTCTTCTACGTCCTGTCCTTCGTGCAGTCCAAATATGCCGGACCGGCCCCGGCAATGGTCTGGAAAATCACCGACGCCGGCTTTTGCGCGGGCACGCTCTATCTTATGCTGGCCTCCGGCAGCTACCAGCAGTCGAACCTGGCGAATCCCCTCTCCCAGGTAAGCCGCATCCTGGTCGCGTCCCTGGTGGTGGTCACGATCGAGTGGCTTGCTTTATGGGGCCTTGACCTGACCGACAATTTCGATTGGCCGCTCAGCGCCCCGCTTAATATCATTGGTTGCAGTGCTCTCGCGATGTCCGCTTCCCGGCTGATCGTCCATCGGACTCTGGTCCTGCTGGCCGCCAGGGGATATTTCATTCGCAGCGTCGCGGTGGTGGGCGCCGAATTGCATGGCCGCCAGCTGCTGGCGGCCTTGCATGAAAGACGCGAGCCCTGGACCCGCATCATCGGGCTGTTCGACGACCGCAAGGACCGGCTCCCGGGGGCCGTCGACGGGTACGAGATCCATGGCACGGTGGACGACCTGATCAATTACGCCCGTGTCTTTCGGGTCGACGAAGTTCTCGTGGCACTGCCTTGGGGCGCGCAGCAGCGCCTGATGAGCATCCTGGACAAGATGCGGGTGATTCCCGCCAATGTCCGCCTGGCGCCGGATGTGATCGGCCATCATTTCCTCGATGAGGGCTTTGCCCGGCTGGACGGCGTGCCGGTTTACAACATCTTCAGAAAACCGATCGGCGGCTGGGGGGCCTTCCTCAAGCGGGCCGAGGACCTGATCCTGGGATCGGCGATCCTGCTGGCCGTTTCCCCGATCATTGCCCTGACCGCGATCGCCATCAAGCTGGACTCGCCCGGGCCGCTGTTGTTCCGTCAGCCGCGCTACGGCTACAACAATAAATTGATAAACGTCTTCAAATTCCGCTCGATGTATCACGAACGGCGGGATGAGAATTGCGAAGTGCAAACGACCCGGCACGACCCCCGCGTGACCCGCGTGGGCCGCTTCATACGCCGGACCAGCATCGACGAGCTTCCCCAACTCTTCAACGTGATCCTGGGCGACATGTCCCTGGTGGGCCCCCGTCCCCACGCGATCAACACCAAGGCCGCCGGCCGCCTGTTCGAGGAGGTCGTCCGCGAATATGCCGTGCGGCACAAGGTGAAGCCGGGCATCACCGGATGGGCCCAGGTAAAGGGCTGGCGCGGCGAAACCGATACCGAGGAAAAGATCGTCCGCCGCGTCGCGTGCGACCTCTATTATATGGAGAACTGGTCGCTCTTCCTCGACATCGAGATCCTTTTCAGGACCGTGATGGCCGTTGTCGGCAAGAACGCTTATTGAGATTGCCAAGCCGGGGCGGACATCGCCTCGGCCTTAAGCCTTAATCTGATCCCGGATCTTGACGATTTCAGCGACCAGATCCTCCGCCGTCATGTCTTCGGGCACGGGCTTGAAGGGACTCAGCCCGCTGCTGTTGCGATCCTTGACGGCGTCGATGACGCTCTCGATGCCGATCTTCGGCAATTCATCCGAGAAGGCATAGACCATCGCCAGATCGCACAACAGATTGATCAGGCGGGGGATTCCTCCTGTGAAGTAGAAAATCGCCGCGCAGGCCGTATCCTCGAATAGGGTCGGCGCCCCACCCACCACGCTGAGCCGGTGGCGGATATAGCGGGCAGTCTCGGTCGGATCGAGCGGTTCCAGATTGCAATGAACCGCGATGCGCTGGACGAATTGCCGCAATTCCGGCCGCTTCAGCGTATCGAGCAGTTCGGGCTGACCGGCAAGAACGATTTGCAGAAGCTGATCCTTCTCATTATTGACGTTGGAAAGCATGCGCAACTCCTCCAAGGTCTCGGCCTTGAAGTTCTGCGCTTCGTCGATGATCAGGACTGTTCGCTTGCCCTCAGCGTAGCGCGCCAGTAGGAATTCGACAAAACGGTTATAGAGTTTGGCCTGGTCGCGGGTGCCATGATCGATCTCGAACGCGGTCGCGACCCAGGTCAGCAAGCGGCCGAACCCTTTACTGGAATTGGTGATCACCCCGACGGCGACGTCCGGACCGATAGTCTTAAGGTAACGGCGAAGAACCGTGGTCTTTCCCGCCCCCACCTCCCCGGTGATGACGATGAAGCCAGCCTGGGTCACCATCCCATATTCGAGCATATTCACCGCGGCGCGATGGCGCTTGCTCAAATAAAGAAAATCGGCGTCGGGTAATAATGAAAAAGGTTTGGCACTCAGTCCGTAGAAGCCTTCATAGAGCTGGCCCACGGCAGCCCCACTCTGCGGTTGGCCGGATGGCGCCGCCGGCGGGACCGGACTGAAAATATCTTTGGCCGCCGGAGCTACGACGGCCTCGAGACTGCCGATCTCACTTTTGCCCGCGCTCAGAGACAGTTTCGGGATAGCGGATCCCTGCTGTGCCGAAGTTTCGGACTCCGAGGAACCGACGAGATCGCGGAAAATCCCCGCCACGAGGGAGCGAATGCTCATGCTGCGCCAGTCACAACGAAGCTATCTGAACACCCGTCCACCACCTGTGCCTCCCCGCGATCGATAAGTAAGCTCCGCCCCGGCAACCGATGCCTCCATGGCGGGCGGCAGATCCTTAAGACTTGTCGTTAAACCTCGTCTCATTACTGTTGTTCAGTACAGTCCCGATGAGATTGGAGTTTCCGAGCGCGTGGAGGCAATGCTCCACATCCTCCGTCGGCGTTACCCCGTCACGAACCACGAGTACAACCCCGTCCACATGAGGCAGGAAGGCGAGAGTGTCGTCCTGCGACAGAAGGGGGGGCATGTCGTAAATGACCAAACGATCCGCATATCGGCTTTTAAGCTCGTTCGCCAGTTGTGCCATCTTCGGGGAGCCGAGGATTTCGGACGAATTGTCCATCGGCTTCGTTATCGGCAACACCACAAGCCGCTCGAAGGGCGGCTTGACGAGGCATTTGGGCACCGGCATATCGTTGACGAAATAGTCGGTCAGGCCGATGTCTGTATCCAATCCTAAATATTCGTGCACGCTGGGGCTACGAATATCCAAATCCGCCAAAAGCACCGTCTGCTTGGCGTCCAACGCCATGCTCAAGGCGAGATTAGCGGCTATCGTCGACTTGCCGTCACCATAATTGGCGCTGGTAACCGCGATGGTCCGCATGTTGCTTTGGGCCATGGCAAATAGGACCTTGGTGCGCAGCACGCGGAAGACGTCGGCACTGGCATTTCTCGTGAGGCGGGCCACGATGCGATTGCGCTCGAGAATACTTTCGGACACGGCAACGTTCACGCTGCGCTGACCTTCACTCGTATCCGTATTGGCCACGGCGGCCAGGCGGGCGGCAGACCGGTTCCCAGCCACCTCGACCGGCGCAGTCGGCTCGACTCCGCTGCCGATCAGTTTGCGCATTTCACGCGCTTTCTGCAGGGCCCTTTCCAATCTATCCAAAATGTCCTCCGAAGCTTCCGAGTAAGCTGCCGTAACCAGAACCCATCTTCATCACGAAGCCATCCCCAACCGGTTCGCGATGAGACTCCACAGGACATCGAGCGGCATAACAAATTCATTGAATATGAGGAACGAGCCAGCCACCACGGCCAAGGCGATCACGGCGTTGCGCCGCCGCTTGCGCCGATTCTCCTGGATCTCGTTCCGCGTGAAGATATGAGGAATGACGACCAGAGGAAGATCTCCCGTAAGATCCGCGAGATGGCGAGGACCATGCACGCTTCGGCTCAAATTCTCCGCCAGAGCGACACCACCCAGGCCGGACAGGCCGGAAAAGAAGATGCTGGCGACGAACAAAAGGAACCGCCTCGGATGGGTATCGACCGGCAACTCTGGCGGATCGAGAACAACCAAGCGCTCAGCCGTGCGGCCCTGCTCCATCTGCTCGCTCATGTCGGCTGACAGTTTCTTTTCCTTCAGCTCCCTGTATCGCAGCTGGGCGTTGTCGTAGTCGCGCGACAATTCCTCCAATTCCCGCTCGACCATGGGCGTCTCGGATACGCCCTTCTGCAGTGTTTCGTATTGCTTCTGCAGGCTGGCTTGCTGGGCCAGCAAGCCCCTATATTGATCGTCGGTGGACTTCAACTGGGCGACCAGCATCAGATAGGCGGGATTATCGGCGTCTTTCTTGATCTCATCGTGCGGGGTGGGGTCGTGGGCCTGCGTAGCCATCTGCTCCTCCAATCCCCGGACCTGCCGCCGAAGGGCGAGTACATCGGGATTATCGGCGCCTTGCGTACGCTCCGCGGCCGCCAGATTGGCACGGGCATCCTTTATCTGCGAAGCGAGGATCGCCGTGTCCGGCGCCTGCCCCACCTCCGCCTGCAACGCTTCGATCTGATGACGCAACTTGGCCACATCCGGATGATCGGGCCCATACTGGGTCGTCAGTGTTGAATATTTTGCCTGCAGCGCCTTGAGCTGGATAGCGGCCGTGGTCAACACCTGGCCGTCGGCGACCACGCGCGAATAAGGATCGACGGCAGCCAGCTGCGCCCTGATATCACCTCGGGACCTGTCGATGGCCTCGGTTTGAGACTGCACCTGCTGCAGGGTCATCTGCACCATCTGCAGTTCCTGCTGCATGATCGGAATAGTTTCGGGCCGGATCGACGGATGGGCTCCCTTGAATTCCGCGAGCTTCTTTTCCTGCTCAGCCATCGTCTTTTCCAGAGCGCCAACCTGGGCGCCGAGGAAGTCCGAAGTCTCCTTGGCCTGCCCGCGCCGCTCCTTGATGTCCTCGTCCAGAATGCGGGACATGATCTCGTTAGTGGTATGCTGGGCGAGCAACGGATCGTCGTAGTCAAAGCTCACAGTGAAAGCGATGGCCGCCAACTGCCCCGCATCCATGCGCGACGACGCAGTCGGATTAGCCAAGTCCGAGCTGAGCAGCTCGAGCTTAATCTTCTTCCGCATCTTTTCGACGACGATGGTCAGAGGCTGGGTTTTCCGCTCTTTCGGATAAAGATTGAACTTGGTGATGATCTCGATGAGGGATGAACTTGACGTCACTCTCTGCTCGATCTGCTCGATACGCTGGTCGGCCAGCGCGCGAATTATCGTGGCTGCCTGCACCCCTAAAGGCGCGGTCATTTCCTGCGGAATATCAGGCTGCTGAACCTGGATCGTCGCCTCGGCGCGATATCTCGACCAGGTAAAGGTGACCGTCAGCGATAAAACCAGGAACACCAGGGTGGTAACGACATAGGCTACCTTATGGCGCTTGAAGATCGCGACGTAGTCGTAAATATCGAAATTTTCCATTTCCCTCACCAGGCGAAATCGTTACCGCCGCCCCTCCGATAAACACCCTTGCCGGATGATACGGTTACCTTACCGACAGCGCATCCGAGGTCAGAATTATATTGAATAGTACAGCGTTGGAGGCTGCCACCTGCTGGGTGTCCGTGAACGCTTGTTCTCGATGCTTATATTGCAGTGCAAAATCCAAATTGGCACCGACATGGTACATGAGACGCGGACTAGCACTCAGGTAATACTTTTGTGAAATCAAATCAGAGTTTCCATAACTTGATCTCTGATAGGAAATATTCGCATCGACCTCGAATTTCGGGGTAACAAAATGCGACCCCGCAAAGCCAATAGATGTGGTCTCGGATTCAGTCCCGAGCCCGGTTGGATTTGGCTGCCGGCTCGAAGTCAGATGCAAGTTATCCACCTGCCCCTTGTAGCCGATATCTACGTTGTACGCTATGCCTGTTTGGGCCGTCGTCGCCCCCGCCCCCTGCTCCGATTCGCCGAAGAAAGTACGCTGCACACCGACATTGGCCGATGCGGTAAAAATAGGCGTAAGGACGACGCTCCACCCCACCATGGGCGCCAGCTGGTCGATGGTCGTTTGCGGCAGTCCGGTGGTGGTCTGGTAACGACTCAACTGGACCGTGATATATCCAGTATTCAGGTCATTAAATTTATGCTGATAGATCGGATTTACCGCATAGACACTATAATTTCTGTAGATCGTGCTGTTGGCATAATAGGCGTCTAGGATCGTACTCGAAATCTGCAACTGATCCTGAGGACCCAGGGAGTAGCCTATCTGAGGCGACAGCGACCCAGCCTCGTGGCGAAGACCAGCCACCTCGATTCCTGAGGTGGTTTCTTCGCTGGTGCGGGTGGTGTCGTAGTCATAGGACCCGTTCAGCCCGATCTGCAGGACCTCATTGTGCCAGAGTGAATGAAGTAGGCCATGCACGTCGTTCGTGCTCAAGAGGGTTTGGCTGAAGCGGTTGATATCGTCGCGCCAGTCGGTGTCCAGATGGAACTCGGGCGTGTCAATCGCCAGAATCCCTTCGGGCGAAGTCACGCTACCGAACAGATCGTGCGCCTTACCGGTGGAAAGTGTCGGATTACTGTCGGCCTGGACAGATTCGGTGAGTTTCCCCTGCACCGCGAGCACGTCGACCGGGGGGGCGGTACCGTTGAGACTGGCCGTGGTATTGTCGGCTGAGGCCGCAGCCCCATAGACCCAGCCCCCCACGATCAGCACAGCCGCACGAATAGCACGCAGCGTCCTCGTCAGCCGGAACGGCCCCCGAAGCGCCGCCCGAAAGGAACCGACCAATAGCGCCATCGATCAGAACAGGCCAAGGCCCGCGGTCGGCACCACCACCACATCGCCGGGCATCAGCGTAATGTCCCGGTCGAGACTGTCGCCCTCGATGACGTCATCATAGGGGAATGGGATGGAGACCTCTTTATCACCATTCTTATGCAGGATGATAATGTTGCTGTGGCTGGCGTAAGGCGTAAGGCCGCCGGCCATGCTGAGCGCCTGCATGACGCTGGTGCGATGCGACAGGATGATCTCGCCAGGTTTGTTGACCTGTCCGATAACGTCCACCACGTTACCAAGCGCTGCCTTTACGGACACCGAAACCGAGGCGTCGCGAATAAATTGCCCGATCGCGCGTGTCAGATCGGACTGAAGCTGTGTGGCGCTGAGGCCGCTCGCCTTGAACGATCCAACGAGGGGAAAGCTTATCGTGCCGTCGGGCAGGACCAGAACCTCACGGTCTAGGCCGTCTTCTTTCCAGACGGTAATCTGCAGCACGTCGCCAGGATTCAACGTGTAGTCGGTCTCGGCAGCCAAAACGGTGCCCGCCGGCGCGGCAAGCATCCACGACAGCGTCAACATCCTAAGCACGCTCTTCATCAAAATCCCCTTCCGATGATTGCGGGACGTCAAACGCCCCTCAATTCTACCCCAATCGGTGAATAGCTGGCAGCCTACACGATACTGGATAGGCCGCAAACCTGAAAGGAATGATCGTTTATTTACTCTGTCTGCAAGGACAAACCTCACAGCGACAGGAAACTTGCGACCGCGACTACCCCCGTGGATAAGAATAACGTGGCAGCCACCATTCCCCGATTGTGCCCTTCTCGCAATAGTTGCCAGTTGAAGAAATACAGGGGGAGCAGCGACGAGCAGGATAGAATCGTCGGCACCACACTCAGCCCGACACGAGGCAGCAGCACCCAGATGGCCCCCGCATTAATAGGAATCACGATCGCGGTAATCGCGAGGCGGTCCTTAATCCGGCCCAGCGCGATCAGTTGAATGCTGGAGGCCGCCACGACGAACCTGACGAAAACGAAACTGGCGAAGGCTGGCCAGAGCGGTATCAAGGGGCGGTAATTTTCACCATAGACATGAACCGTCCAAAGCGGGCCGACAATGAGAAACCCAAGAAAGAAGACAGCCGCCAGCCCGCAAAACTCGAGGATCAAGCTGCGCGCCGTCTTGTGGAACGAAGCCTCATCGCCGACGCGATGCCGCTCGGAAAGCTTCGGCAGATAGACGGTCGACAGGATGACCGCGAAAGGCGAGATCGACTGCACCAACCTGGCGCCGGCCTGGTAGATGCCGATGGAAGTCTGGTCGAGCATGAGGCTTACCATGACTACGTCGATTTGGTTGGAGAGATTTGTCATCATCCCGTCCAGCGCATAGGAAGACGCCGACCGTAATATCGAGATGATCTCGTCGCGGCGGAAGCGTTCCCCTTGCTGGTCGAACCAGGAGCGAAGCCTCCAAAGTGAGGCGCCCAAATAGAAGAGGCGCGTCCCCATGAATGCCAGCGCGGATGCCACGACTTCGTGGGTGACGATGGCCACGCCTGCCAGCACCACCAGGGACACGGCACTCGTCACGACCACGTTCCGCGCCTCCACGTCGAAACGCCCCAGGGCGCGCACGATGACAAAGGCTTGATCGGCGAACGACGCCGCCATCACTCCAACAAAAACCACCACCGAGACCAGGACAACCTCGGGGGAAGGCATCATCACAAGAAGGGCGCCAGCCCCTATCACCGCCGCAGCCAAGGTTGTCAGCATCTTGGCCACCAGCGACAGGCGCACGATCCGCGCCGCCGTGTCGCGGTGGGCGCCAGCCTCGCGCAATGTGTACGTCGCGAGCCCGTAATCGGAAATCAAAGCCAGAAGGGTCGAATAGGCGGTGGCCGTCGCAATCAGGCCGAAGGGGGCCGGACCTAGAAAACGAGCCAAAAGGATGAAGATGACCATACCCGTCCCCATCCGGGTAAAGGTCGACACCGCCATGGAGATCTTTTCCGCCCTCATTCAACATCTTCCGCTAGAAATGTCTTTTCGAAATACCCTATACCATCGATCATTGCTGCGGCGCGGCATCCTCGTCCTGCGCGCCTTCACATGCCGAATCTCTAAATCAGCCAGCACGACTTATTCAAGTGAATAAATTGCAAAGGGAAGAAATTCGATGAAGTTCTGGAAGAATTCCAAGTCGATAAAAGCAATTTATGTGAGCGGCGGCTGGGGATATGGCAATCGGGGTGACAATGCTATTCTTAAAGGCACACTGGAATCTCTTCGCCGGGAAATACCCGATGCTCGATTGATCGTTACGTCCTTCGATCAGGAAGAACTCGAGAAAGGCCATGGCCTAGCCTCGATCTCTTCGATTCATAAGATGTTTTCCGGCAGATCACTGCCCGCCTTCATCGACCGCCTGTCCTATCGGGCCTGGGCGCGCACCGGCAAGACGAGACTTCTGACGCCGAGGATCAGAAAGGTCATGGAAGAGTTGCGAGGAGCCGACCTGGTCCTGCTGGCTGGCGGCGGCTATTTCAACGAAAGCTGGCTCGACATGGCCCAGGCGCAATTCGCCACCATCCGCATGGCGTCCCATGTCGGCACGCCGGTCGTCATCTGCGCCCAATCCATCGGTCCCTTTTCCGAGCAGACCCGGCAGGGCGTCCTGCGCGAACATCTTGCCCTTGTCGACTTCATCGCTGTCCGGGATGCGGGCTCGCTCGAACTCGTCCGCAGCGCTGGCGTGCCAGTGGAGAAGTCGATTTTGTCGGCTGACGAAGCCAATCTTATCTCCCCGCCCGAAACATCCTCGACGTCGGCCTCCACCGCCGGGAGGCTTCGCGTCGGCCTTATGATCCAGAATTTCCGCTTCCACGATCACGAAGCCGGCCGTTCCGCGCCAGGCAGCATCTCCAACCGGGAGCAATACCGCGCGGCGATCATCGAGGCGCTGCGGTCGATTTCCAGCCAGGTCGACGCCGAATTCCGGATGATTCCCAGCACCACCTGGGACGAAGGCTTCTGCCTAGATGTTTATCGGGCACTGCTCGCCCAGGGGATCAATATCTCCTACGTCAAGCATCCTGCGGTCGACGAATTCATCCTCAATTGCCAAGACGTGGACATCATGGTGAGCACCAACATGCATCCCGTGATCATCGCCGCCACCGCCGGCAAGCCATCCTTAGCGTTGTCCTATCACTACAAGACCGACAAATTCATGGCGTCGGTCGGCCTTCAGGACTATTGCCTGCGCATCGACAATTTCACCCCGCAGGAATTGGCCGGGAAATTCGTCGAGATGGCCAGAACGCGCGACGCCCTATCGCAAAGCGTCCGGCAGCATCATGAGAAGGTCAAGGAAAAGGCCCGGACCAACATCGGCACGATCGCGGCGATGTTCACCGCGGCGGAGGCCCCCCCTCAACAGAAGGCGATTTCGCTCTAACCCTTTCAGGCCGAAAACCATGATCGCCATCGTCATCGTCAACTGGAACGGCGGCAAGGACACCGTTGAGTGTCTGGAATCGCTCATGCGCATGGAAGACGGGGGGTTCATCGCGATCGTCGTTGACAATGGCTCCGGTGACGGGTCGATGGCGTTGCTGGAGGACTGGGCGTCATCTACCGCTTTCGAGCCCGCCGGCGCGCCCTGGCCCCTGCTGCCGGGACAGCGCGTCCGACAACCGATGCTCCTGCGGCAGGATCCTCACGGAGAGTTCGCGCCCGCACCGGCAGGCAGCACAATCATCGTCGAGACCGGCAAAAATCTTGGATTCGCCGGAGCCAACAATGTCGGCATGAGGCTGGCCCGCCAGGATTCTCGGATCACGCACTTCTGGCTGCTCAACAACGACACCGTTGTCGCTCCCGACTGCCTGAGCCGATTACGAGAGACCGCGGCGCGAAAGCCCTGGGCCGCCATCCTAGGAAACACCCTCATCTATTATCACACCCCCGAGGTCGTGCAGGGCGTGGCGGGGGTCTTCTGGCCACGACGAGCCGTTGGCGACCAACTCGGCTTCCGCAGAGCACCGACAGACCTTCCGTCCGAAGCTGAACTAGAAAGCGAGATGAGCTACGCGCTCGGCGCCTCCATGTTCCTGGCCGTCGGCACTTATGATGAAATCGGCCCGATGGCCGAGGATTATTTCCTCTATTTCGAGGAGCTGGATTGGGCGGAGCGCCTCGGTGGCCCAGGACGCCAGTCCGTAGCGCTCGAAGCGATCGTCTACCACAAGGAAGGCGGCAGCATCGGAACTAGCAGTGTAGCGAGGCCGAGCGATACCGCCCTCTATTATCTTAACACCAACCTACTCCGCTATATGTGGAGATGGCATCCCCTGCTGATGCCAGTCGCCATCGCGCGCATAGCCAGGAGAATGCTCGGCCATGCGAGGAGTGGCGATTTCCAGGGAGTGAAGGTTCTCTCGATCGCCATGCTCGACAGGGTGCTGGGGCGATCCCGCCAGGGCAGGATCACGCTATAAGGTGAAGCGCGGAGGAAGTACCTCCGCGGTGCGCCGCCACTCACCCTATCAATTGGGCTAGATACTGTCCGTAAGCGGTTTTGCGCCCGATCTTGTCCGCCAGAGCGGACACTTGCCCGGAATCAATGAATCCTCCTCTGAAGGCGATCTCCTCCGGACAGGCGATTTTCATCCCCTGGCGCGTTTCAAGCGTGCGGACGAAATTACCTGCGTCGATCAGGCTCTCGGGGGTACCAGTATCGAGCCAGGCATAGCCGCGCCCCATCAGTTCGACGCGCAGTTGCCCTCTTTCGAGATAGGTCCGGTTTATGTCAGTGATCTCCAACTCGCCGCGTGCGGACGGTTTGAGATTGGCGGCGATGTCGACTACGGCCGCATCATAGAAATAAAGTCCGGTCACCGCCCAGTTGGACGTCGGAACCGGCGGCTTTTCCTCGATCGATACGGCTTTCATCTCGCCGTCGAAACTGACGACGCCATAGCGCTCCGGGTCGGTGACATGATAGCCGAACACCGTCGCTCCGGACTTGCGCGACGAGGCCCCGGCCAGAAGCTCGGGCAATCCATGGCCGAAGAAGATGTTATCGCCGAGGATCAGGCAGGAGTTCTGCCCGTTCACGAAATCGGCGCCGATGATGTAGGCCTGAGCAAGCCCATCCGGACTTGGCTGCTCGGCGAAAGATAGCGAGATCCCCCACTGGCTGCCGTCGCCAAGAAGGCGCTTGAACAAGGGCAGGTCATGGGGGGTGGAGATAACTAATATGTCCCGAATTCCCGCCAGCATGAGCGTGGATAGGGGATAGTAGATCATCGGCTTGTCATAGACCGGCAGCATCTGCTTGGATGCGACCAATGTCATCGGATAAAGCCGCGACCCCGCCCCGCCCGCCAAAATAATTCCTTTCATCAACGCGCTCCTTCTCGATTGCCGGCCTCTGGCTCCGCCGCCGCGGGGGCTAGCAGACGCTCCAGACAGATTTCCAGGCTGTCCCGCCAGGAGGGCAGCTCTATTCCATAAACAGATGCGATCTTGCCGCCGGCAAGACGGGAATTGGCCGGACGACGAGCCGGCGTGGGATAGTCCGAGGTCGCGATGCGATTAACGGCTACAGGATTGCCGCCGCGACGCGAACGCCCCTCGAAAACCGCCAGGGAAAGGTCGGCCCAGCTTGCCTCACCCTTCGGCGGCAGATGAAATATCCCCCGTAGCGCCGGATCGGAATCGAACGCCAAACGTTCCGCCACGGTAACGATGGCGCCCGCAATTTCAAGGGCCGAGGTCGGTCCACCGAGTTGGTCCGCGACCACATTGACGGCATCCCTGGTCTCCGCCAGCCGCAGCATCGTCTTCACGAAATTCGCGCTGAACGGGCTGTACACCCAGGACACCCGGAGAATGACGTGATTGTTGGTCGCGCCCGCGAGTGTGCGCTCCCCCAGTAATTTCGTCTCGCCATAGGCACCGAGCGGGTTGGTCAGATCGTCTTCCGCATAGGGGGAGGATTTGGATCCGTCGAAGACGTAGTCTGTGGAAAGATGGATAACCGGCACGCCGAGTAACGCGGCAGCGCGGCCCACGGCGCCTGGTGCCAAGCCATTGACGGCCTTCGCGAGCTTGGGCTCCGCCTCGGCCTTGTCGACCGCCGTATAGGCCGCGGCGGAAACGACTACGTCCGGCGCCGCATCCTTAAGGGCGGGAAGCACACTCTCCGGCAGCGCCAGATCGAGCAGCGGACGACCGAGCGGAATGATTTCATGTCCGGCGCGCGGCCCGACCTCGCGCAGGGCCGAGACGACTTGTCCCGCCTGCCCCGTCACGGCGATTCTCATCAAGCGCCGCGCCGCGCCAAGACACCCAGCCGTTCGCCCTGATAGACGCCGTCACGCAAGGCGCGCCACCAGGCTTCGTTCGCGAGATACCATTGCACTGTCTTCTCAATTCCCGTGTCGAAAGACTCGACGGCGCGCCACCCCAGCTCCGTCTCGAGCTTAGTCGCATCGATCGCATAGCGATGATCGTGGCCGGGCCGGTCCGTGACAAAGGTAATCAAGTCGCGGTGCGGCTTGTCCTTGGGGGCATGGCGGTCCATCAGATCGCAGATCGTCTGTACCACCTCGAGATTGGTGCGCTCGTTGCGCCCACCGACATTGTATTTTTCGCCTATCCGGCCCTGCAGCAGCACCATGACCAATGCCCGCGCATGGTCCTCCACATAAAGCCAATCACGGATATTCGACCCATCGCCATAGACGGGAAGAGGCCTACCATCGAGAGCGTTCAAGATCACGAGGGGGATAAGCTTTTCGGGAAAGTGATAGGGGCCGTAATTATTCGAGCAATTCGAGATGACGCACGGCAATCCATAAGTCCGCACCCAGGCACGGACTAGATGATCTGAGGCCGCCTTCGATGCGGAATAGGGAGACGAAGGGTCGTAGGGCGTCTCCTCGGTGAAGAGGCCATCGGCACCGAGAGAGCCATAGACCTCGTCCGTCGATATATGAAGAAACCGGAAGCGGGTCCGCTCTGCGTCCCCCAACGTATCGAGATAGGCCCGAGTGGCCTCGAGCAGTGTCGCGGTGCCCATGATGTTGGTGTCGAGAAAGACGGCCGAGCCGGAAATTGAGCGATCGACGTGGCTTTCGGCCGCCAGATGCATGATGGCATCGGGCCGATATCGCGCGAGGATGGCGTCTATCGCCTCGCGCTCGCGTATGTCGGCCTTTTGGAAGCTGTAAAGCGGGGTGTCCGCGATCGAGGCGACCGAAGC
>OVEP011218240.1_pt1 | contig 21136 bp, 7 predicted proteins | sample 1779801 | NCBI WGS metagenome assembly OVEP01 (sample SAMEA3914791, study PRJEB12502) | metagenome | biome: forest; material: soil | place: Canada | collected 2011-07-03 | depth 0.1 m
TCCAGGCACAGCATTCGGTGATGTGTCAGAGGGCCAGCGTAGCGGCAATCTTGCCAGCACATACGAGCACGATGCCTACGCCGTTACCGTGCCGGACAGCGGGGTTGACAACGAAATCAGTCTCGCAGAGGCGGAACCAGCCGATAGGCCTTGGAGGAGGATGTTCTCCGCGCTGGTGCTCGACGGCAAGGTCATCGGTGTCATGCGTGCCTACGAGCCACAGCAGAGGCCGTACTTCAGTTCAGAAGATCTGAGGGTATTTGCTATCCTGACTGCGGTGGTCACAAAGTCGATTCATGTAATTCAGTTGCAAAACATCCTGAACTCGCGTTTTGCCCAGATGGCACTGACGCGATCATCCGAGAAGACCATTGGCGAGATTGTCGTGGGATCGGCTCAGAATCCCAACCAGATTGCCCGAATCCTGGCCAAATCGTTCTACCGGGAAATGAGTCGAGCGGGCTTCAACTTCAATCAGATCATTTATGCTGCTTCAGAAGTCATTTCTGAGTTGAGCAACAACGTAAGAAAACATAGTAATGCGAATAAAAAGCGAGTTTCCAAAAGTGATAGTCCTGATGAAGTGGCCATCCAGCCGGGCCATTCCGATGCAATGTAGCGATCAACCTGAATGAACGCTCCCCGGATGAGGCGGCGCGGCTCATGGAGCTGACGGAAGGGGCGCAACACAGGGCGCAACAGCGGGACGGAGACCAAGGAGCACAGACCATGAACGTAAGACCTGGCGATGGGAAATGGCCCGCCGATCATCACGTCCTCAGGTTGGAGGGCGACGAGTTGTTATGCCGTGTGCCGTCAACCGGAATTGACGAAGCGCTGCTCGAGGAGATGGTTTTTCATCGTGTGCACGAGGGTGGAGCAGTCCACGCACCTCAGAACAAGAAACAGACACGGCCGGACTTCGCACCGTGGCACCTCGTTCCACAACCGGCACACCGGCGCTTCGAGGTGTACGCGCAGATGAATCCCGGTGCGTCAGCGTTGAAGTTCGATCGCACCGAACTCACGTATGGAGAGCTGGACAGTCAGGCAGACGGGCTTGCCGTGCTCCTGCAGCGTTACGGTGTAGGGCCCAGCGATTTGTGCGCCATCTGCATGGAGCGGTCGCTGGCGATGGTACGAGCGATTTTGGCCGTGTTGAAAGCGGGCGGAGCCTATCTCCATCTGGATCCAGCGCTACCGGCCCGGCGCATGCCGTCCATGCTGCGCGCTGCCAATGCCAGGACTGTGATCACTCAGGAGGCTTACTCGGACCGGTTTGTCACGGCGAACGCCCGGGTCATTCTCAGTGATGAGGGTACAGCGGATTTGCCTGACACCTGGCCGCAGGACTGTTCGACCCAGCGGTTCTCGCCTGCCTATGCCAGTTACCAGCTTTCAGAGACGGAGAATCCGATCATTGTTGTCAGGGACCACATGGACGTTATTGAGCAACTGGAGTCGATGCAGAAGCTCAGTCCGATAGGGCAGGGGGATTCGCTTCTGCAAAGCGCCGACTACGCGTTCGATGAATCGCTATGGGAGTTTCTCTGGCCGCTCACCCACGGCGCGAGGTTGGTGATTCCAACGGTGGGCGAGACGATGGATTTTGAGCGGATGCGGCTACTGATCGTTAAAGAGCACATTACCGTGATGCACGTCAACTTACGATGAAGAGGTTGATCCCATGAGAGCCGTTCCACCGAACAAGGTTGCCGTTCTGGCGGTAACACCGTCGCGTTGGCTGACCGCTGAGATCGCCATTGCTGCGTGCAGAGCGGGAGAGTTAGGTATACTTGACATCGGCATAAAAAAGGAGCAAGCGGAGGTCGAGGCGGCGTTGACACACTTGAGCCGCGCAGCCGGAAGTGCAGGGTGTTGGGGCGTTCGCTGGGGTACCTTGGGTGCCGGCGAAACCGGCCTGGTGCGCTTGTCCGAATTGCTGGGTTCGCACGCGCCTGCTCCTATACTGGTGCTCGCCGGCATTCCGGCCGACGCCGTAACCAGTGGGCGTCAGGCTGTCAAGCATCTGGCATGCGAGGTCTTCCTGGAAGTGCAGGATCTGCCTGCGGCGCGCGCAGCGCAGGCCGCCGGCTACGATGGCGTGGTGGTCAAAGGTTACGAGGCTGGCGGACGCGTCAGCCAGCATTCGTCCTTCATGCTGCTGCAGGAGTTTCACGGGCAACTCGACATCCCCTATTGGATCCAGGGCGGCATCGGCCTGCACAGTGCAGCGGCTGCGGTACTGGCGGGCGCGGCTGGCGTGGTGTTGTGCGATCAACTGTGGCTGGCGGAGGAAGGGCCCTTCAGCACCGCTGAGTCGCGCCATCAATGGGCTCACCTGGACGGCAGCGAGACCACGCTGATCGGTGCAGGCGACGCGCTATACCGGTTCTTTAGCCGCTCCGGCCGGGACCGGTTGCGCGAACTCGAACTCGCGGTGGCAAAGGGGGAGCCCTGGCAGGACCTGCTAGCTGGCTCAATGGCAGAGACCCCTGATGGGCTGATACCGGTTGGACAGGATATCGCCTTCGCGGCACCGCTTGCCAAACGCTATGGAACCGTCGGGCGTATTGTCACGGCCATCCGTAACAACATGACCGACGGCATCGAAAAGGCCGCCAGGCAGAAATCCCTCGTACCAGGGTCGGCGCTCGCAATACGGCATGGAACGCGCTTCCCGATTGTTCAGGGACCCATGACACGGGTTAGCGATGTCGGATCATTCGCTCAAGCGGTAGCTGGAGAGGGGGCGCTCCCGTTCCTGGCTCTGGCAGTGATGCGCGGCCCGCAGATTCGCACCATGCTCACAAGGACTAGGGAGTTAATCGGCGATTTACCGTGGGGCGTGGGAATTCTCGGTTTCATGCCTCTTGATTTACGGCAAGAGCAATTAGAAGTACTACGCGAAGTCAAGCCGCCGTTTGCGATCATTGCCGGCGGCAGGCCGAGTCAGGCCCGGGAGCTCGATCAACTGGGCGTCACCACTTACCTGCATGTGCCCTCGCCAGGTTTGCTGCGCGGGTTCCTCGCGGATGGCGCGCGCCGCTTCGTGTTCGAGGGCAGCGAATGCGGTGGTCACACCGGTCCGCGCACCAGTTTTGTCCTGTGGGAATCGGCAATCGAGATCCTCGCCAGTGCCAGTCTGAACGATCCCGAGTCGGTGCAAGTGCTCTTTGCCGGGGGCATACACGACGCGATGTCCGCGGCCATGGTATCCGTGCTGGCGGCGCCTCTCGTCGAACGTGGTATGAAAATCGGGGTGCTGATGGGCACAGCCTATCTTTTCACCGACGAGATCGTGCGGGCCGGGGCGATCGTGGAAGCGTTCCAGCAGCAAGCAGTCGAGTGCCGGGAGACGGCGCTCTTGCAGTCCGGCGTGGGCATCTATACCCGCTGCGCGCAGACGCCTTTCTGCGACGAGTTCGAGAAGGTACGGCGCGAGCTCGTTCTGGCATCCAGGTCGGAGGAAGAGACGCTGATGGCGCTGGAGCTGATGAACATCGGCCGCTTGCGTATCGCAGCAAAGGGGATTGCGCACAATACGGACGCGAGCGCCGAGCGTGGCGATGATCGCTACGTCAGCGTCGACGCTGATATGCAGCGCCGCGAAGGCATGTATATGTTGGGAGAGGTGGCGCGACTGCGCGATCGTGCGTGCAGCCTTGCTGAACTTCATGCCTCGGTATCCGTTGGCAGCGAAGAAGTGCTTCACCATCGCAAGACGCCCGTCGCGCAGCCGGTCCAGCGCTCTACACGCGACGACATTGCCATTGTCGGGATGGCGTGCCTGTTTCCCCGTGCTCAGGGACTGCAACAGTATTGGCAAAACATTTTGCGCGGCGTGGATGCGATCCGCGAGGTGACCGACGACCGTTGGCCCGTGGCGGACTTGTTCGATCCCAAGCGGGGCACCCCGGACAAGGTTTATTCGAAGTGGGGCGGCTTTCTCGATGACATCCAGTTTGATCCGCAGCGCTATGGCATTGCGCCGGCGAGTCTGTCTTCCATTGAACCGGTGCAACTGCTGGCCCTCGAGGTCGCGAGAGCGGCTCTGGAAGATGCCGGATTCGATCGTCGTCCTTTTCAACGCGAAAAGACCGCCACTATCTTCGCGGTGGGAGGGATGAACGACCTTGGCACGATCTACAACTTTCGCGTGCTGTTGCCGCACTACCTTGCGAAGGCCACCGACATTCCCGAAGAGACACGACAACAGATTATCAACATGCTCTTCGAGCATGAGTTGCCAAAATGGACCGAGGATACGTTCCCGGGCATCCTCGGCAATGTCGTCTCGGGTCGGATCGCCAATCGCCTCGACCTCGGCGGCGCAAATTTTACTGTTGACGCGGCCTGCGCTGCGTCGCTCGCGGCGCTCGACGTGGGCATCAAGCAGTTACGCAACGGTGAGGCCGATGTGGCGCTGGTTGGCGGCGTGGACGGCACCAACAGCCCGATCGGTTTCATGTGTTTTTCCCAGACGCATGCCCTGTCACCGCGCGGACGCTCCCGGCCTTTCGACGAGAGCGCCGATGGCATCGCGATCAGCGAAGGCGTCGGCGCGGTCGTGCTGAAGCGCCTGAGCGACGCGGAGCGCGACGGCGATCGTATCTATGCGCTCATCAAGGGAATCGGCAGTTCGAGCGACGGCCGCAATCGCAGCCTGACCGCGCCGCATCCGCCCGGCCAGGTGATGGCCTTGAAGCGGGCTTACGTCGACGCCGGCGTGGACCTGGAATCCGTGACGTTGATCGAGGCCCACGGAACCGGCACAGCGCTAGGCGACAAATCGGAGATCGAGTCGCTCAATTTCGCCTTCGGCGATGCGTCCGTGGCAAAGCAGGTTTGCGCGGTCGGTTCGGTGAAGTCGATGATCGGACACACCAAAGTAGCGGCGGGCATGGCGGGGCTGATTAAGGCCGCCCTTGCGCTGAAGCACCGCGTGCAGCCGCCGACGCTGGGCGTCGAGAAGCCCGCTAGCGGTATCGATTTCCTCCAGTCGCCGTTTTACGTCAACAGTGAAACGCGGCCATGGTTTCACGAGGGCCGCGATCATCCACGGCACTGCGGCGTCAGCGCGTTCGGCTTCGGCGGCACGAATTTCCACACCGTGCTGGCGGAATACAGGGGTGCCTATCGCGATTCCGATGCCGTCGATCTGAATCCGCGTGAGGGAGAAATCTTCGCTTTCGCCGGTGCCGACCGCGCTGAGATTGAAGGTAGCGTGCAGCGTTTACTGCAAGGACTGGAGTACCCGGAGCAGATCGACCTTGCCCAGCTGGCTTACTCCCTCTACCGGGAACAGCATGTCTTGCGGCGTGCGAATGGAGGACAGCCGTGCCGGCTTGCGGTGCTCGCCACCTCGGTCGCAGATCTCAGGCAGAAACTCGGACACGTTCAGCAGCGCTTGTCCGCTCAGGCGGAAATCACCCTGCCGCCGGCGATCTACTATCGGGAAAGGACCGCAGATATCGGCCGCGTGTGCTTCCTGTTTCCTGGGCAAGGCTCCCAGCGGATCCATATGCTGCGCGATCTCGTGGTGGCGTTGCCCACACTTCAGCGATGCTTCGAGCAAGACGGCGCGCCAGGTGGCGAAGGATCGGGTCTGCCAATCTCGCGCTTGATCTACCCCGTGCCGGTCTTCAGCGACGCAGAGCGCGAGGAGCAACAGCACGCGCTGAACGCCACCGAGATCGCTCAGCCCGCGTTGGGCATGGTCGAAATGGCTGCGTTCGAGGTACTCACGAACTATGGCCTCCATCCCGACTTCCTCGCGGGCCATAGCTATGGCGAATATGTGGCGCTGTGGGCAGGAGGCGCGCTCACGCGCGAAGCATTGCTACACCTGTCCCGGGTTCGCGGGCGGCTCTCGGCAGATGCACCCCGAGGTGCGATGGCAGCGCTCGACGCAGACGGCGAAGAGACGGCTGCCGTGATCGCCCGCCATGGCCTGAAGGTCAGCATCGCCAATCTGAATGCGCCAGATCAGACCATCGTGGCTGGCACGACCGAGGCGATCGATGCCGCGGTGACGGTCCTGAGTCAGGAGGGGCTGCGCGTGAAGAGGCTGCCGGTGAGCGCCGCATTCCACTGCGAGCTGATGGCCGGCGCACGTGCCGCGCTGGCCGCAGAACTGGCCAAGGTCGAGTTTCGTGAGCCGGCTATTCCTGTGTATTGCAATAGCACCGGGCGTCCGTATCCGCGCGCGAGCGAGCCGTTACGCGCCCTTCTCGCTGCGCACATCGCCGAGCCGGTGAGGTTTACGTACGAAATCAACCAACTCTACGAGGCAGGCGCGCGAGTGTTCATCGAATGCGGGCCAGGACTGGTGCTGAGTGGACTGGTGGATCGCATCCTCGCCGACAGGACGCACACCACGCTTGCTATCGACGTACCCGGGCGTCCCGGTTGGATGCAGCTTGCCAGCCTGCTCACCCAGGCGATGGCAATCGGGCTGCCTGTCAACCTCGAACCGTGGTTCGCCGGTCGAGGGCTCGCGCAACGCAGCCTCGACGATGTGTTTGCCGAGGCGCGCAAACAGGCTAACCCTGGACCGCTCGTGTGGCGCGTCAATGCCGCTCGGGCCATGCCGTGGTACGCCCCCCCTCGGAAAGCGGCGCGGCCTTCGGTTACGACAGGCATGGCGAAGGTCGCGCCGGCGGCGCCCGAGCGCCGGGCTTCCAGCACGATCGAGCCGGCTATCGACGTTCCGAGACCTGCGCCTGGCGCAGCCTCACCCTCACCCATCAGCGACAGGAGAAACACGATGAAAAGAGATGCAGTCGTCAACGATGGGCCAACGGAGATCGGCGCCAGCTCGCACTCGTTCGAGAGCCGCTGTTCGGAGTCTGAGTTCTCTCAGATCCAGCACGGTGTGGAGCGGCTACTTGAGTTGCAATGCGAGCAGCAGCGCAGTCTCCGACATTTTCTGGACTTCCAGGCACAGCTCATTGGCGCCCAGCCACAACGCGTGCCGGAGCACGTGAGCACATTCGCGTCGGCACCGGTGCAGTTCGCGTCTGCGCCGCCTGCGCGGGCCGGGACCGCCTACGCCGAGCCACCGGCGATCCTGAGTACAGTTCCACCGACGCCCATTTTGCCGAAACAGGTGGCGGCCGCCGGCGTCCGCGCGGTCGCCGCGGAGCCCGCGATTGCGGTCGATCTGCCTGTGCCGACGGCGCTGCCGCAAGCGGGCCAGACGTCGACCGTCAGCAGCCGCGGCGACTCCCCGGCGAACCTCGCTTCGGCGGCGGACTTCAAGGCTGAGTTGTTGCGCGCGGTTTCGGAACGTACTGGCTACCCTGCGGACATGCTGGCGCTCGACGCCCATATGGAGGCTGACCTCGGCATCGATTCCATCAAACGGATCGAGATCTTCAGCGGCTTGACGGGTCAATACAACCTGCTCGGCGAGCGCGACGAGGAGACCGTGATTGAGGAGCTCTCCGGCCTCAAGACCCTGAACGAAATCATTGCCTGGTACGAGCGGCTGCTCGACGAAGCGGCGGGCGCCGAAGCGGAGGGCGCGCAGCCAAAAAAAGCCCTGACTCCACCGTCTACGTGCAGTGAGACGGTGGAGTCCGAAGACGCCACCATCCAGACCGATCCGGTCCAGTGCTACGCGGTCAAGGCGATTGCCGCGCAGTTCGATGACGATGCCGTTCGAACGGAGCTTCCAAGACGCTACCCGGTTTTGCTGATCGGCGAGGTGTCGCCCCTTGGCACGGCCTTTCGAAGCGCGCTGAAGGAGCTGGGGCATACCGTGCGCCAGATCATCCCGGGATCGACAACCCGAGTTCTGGATGAGGAATGCTGCGAAGCCGATTTTTCCTCGCTTGAGTCCGTTCAACACCTTCGCGAGCTGCTCATCGAGCCGCGTGAACCCGTCGGCGCCCTAATCAATCTGATGGGCGCCTGCGCAAACGGCGATACGCCGGACGCGCATCGTGAGGATGCCCGTGCCTTGTTCCTGCTGTTGAAGACCTTCGAAAAGGACCTCAAGGACAGCGCACACGGGGGCGCCGGGTGGCTGATCAATCTGACTGCCTTCGACGGGCAGTTCGGGCTTAGCCGCTCGCGCGTCTTTGCAGCGGGGAGCGCAGGCGTACTTGGCGTCGCGAAGTCGGTGGCGCGGGAGTGGCCGACGGTCCGGGTCAAGTGCATCGACGTGGCGCCCGAGCTCGAGCCTGCCTGGCTCGTGGACCAGGTACTCACGGAGATGCGCAGCGCGCAACCGGGCGTAGAGGTGGGCTATACCGCGCAGGGACGCTGGCGGCTTGACCTGATGAACAACGGCGTGGTTCGGCACGATCTGTCCAGATTGACGCTGGATCCCGAGGCGGTGGTGCTCATCACCGGCGGCGCCTACGGCATCACTGCGGACGTCACCCTCGCGCTGGCCGAGAAGTACAGGCCACGACTGATCGTGGTGGGGCGCAGTGCCCTGCCCGAGGAAGAGGCCGAATCGATTGCGGATATCGAAGACCCAGCCGAGTTGAAGCGGTTCTTGATCCGCGAGTTGCAAGCGCGCCATGGCAAGGTGAAGCCGGTCGAAGTCGAACGCGCGCTCAAGGGCATTCTAAGGGACCGCCAAATCCGGGCCAATCTGGCCGCGATGCGGGCGACGGGGGCTGAGGTCGAGTATCGCAGCCTCGATGTACGCGACGAGGCCGCTTTCGAAGCACTGATCGACGATGTGTACGCCCGCTGGGGGCGCATCGACGGCGTACTGCACGGTGCCGGCGTGATCAGCGACAAGCTGATCGGCGAGAAGTCGGTTGAATCATTCGACGCCGTATTCGACACCAAAGTGGTTCCGGCATTCGTGCTGGAGAGGAAGCTGCGTGCGGCGAGCCTGAAGTTCCTGGTGTTCTTCTCTTCGGTGACAGGCCGCTTTGGCAATGTTGGCCAGTGCGACTACAGCGCCGCCAATGAGGTGTTGAACAAACTGGCCGCCCGGATGAGCCACACATGGCCGCATGTTCATGCCGTCGCGATCAACTGGGGGCCGTGGGATGCCGGCATGGTCAGCGACGAGTTGCGCAAGCTGTACGCGGCACGATCGATCCGGCCTATACCTGCCGAGCTTGGACGGCGCTATTTCCTCGAGGAACTGGAGCGCGGCGCAAGCGGCGAACCTGAACTCGTCATTTCATCGAGTATCCAGCAGATCGCAATGTTGCGACTTGGCCACGAAAAAGGGAGTGTAATCAAATGAACACCTTCGAAAGGCCTGTCCTCACTAACTTCTGGCCGGCACAAGTTGCCAAGCCGGTGGCACAGCGCATCACCCTGGAGGTGACCGCCTATGCGCTAGCGATGGGTTACTGCAAGGTCCACGACATCCAGAGCAAGGAAGGCACGCGTCAGACGATCCGGGACCTGAAAGAGAAGTTCGTGAAATATGCCGTGTCGCCGGACCAGATCAGGCGGCGCCAGTTGGTGTTTTTCCCGCGTCTTAGGGATATTCGCTACGCCGATGGGGAGTTGGTGCTGGCCGAACCGACACCGGAACTCAAGCACTTGCGTCTGTACTCCGCCGATCTTAAGGATCCCAAAGGAGCGGACATCCGGGTGCGTCACGAGAGTTACAGAAAGGTCGTCAGCGACTGCCTGGCCGAGATGTACGACGGCATTTCGTCCGCGCCCGATGACATGATCCATGTGACCAGCACCGGCTATCTTGCGCCCAGTCCGCTGGAGCGCATGGTCGCGCACAAGGAGTGGTTCAACACCACCGTGACACATAGTTATCACATGGGCTGTTATGGCGCCTTTCCTGCCGTTCGAATGGCACACGGCTTCCTGTCGTCGTCGCACTTTGGTGTCACGCCACCCAAGCAGCGGGTGGACATTGTCCATACGGAGCTGCTGTCGTGTCATCACAACCTCGAGGATTCCAGCGCGGAAAACATCGTCGCCATGACCTTGTTCGGTGACGGCCTCATCAAGTATTCAGTCTGCTCGGATGAATACGTGCGGGCGCAAGGACTGCGTGGCCTGAGGATTCTCGCTTTCCACGAGCACCTGCTTCCCAATTCCGCCGACGATATGACCGAGGTGCCGGCCCCGCATCAGTTCCAGATGACCTTGTCGATACGGGTGCCGATCGTTATCAAGCAGCATGTGCGCCGCTTTGTCATATCGCTGCTGCAACGCATAGGCATCGATTTCGAACGTGAGAAGCATTCGCTCATGTTCGCGATTCACCCGGGGGGGCCGAGGATCGTCGAGCACATTCAGGATGAACTGGGGCTGCGCGACGATCACGTTGTCATCAGCAAGGAGGTCTTTCGGGATCACGGCAACATGACCTCGGCGACGATTCCCCACATTCTGAAGCGAATTGTGGAAGAGAAGGCGATCACGCCGGGCACGCGGGTCGTGTCGCTGGGTTTTGGACCAGGCTTGACAGTCACCGGACTCGTTATGGAGAAAGTGTGATGGTAAATCACCACGATCATGGCACTCCGCTCATCGCTCGGCTCCACGAAGTTCGCTCCGCGGCGGAGTTGGCGCGCAACGAAGGGTTCGCCGCGAAGCACGCCTCAACGCAGGCCACTCCGGAGCACACGCTACCGCAGACGGACGACGTCACGACGGATCGGTATCGTAGGACGGTGAGCTCGGACGACGAGGGCAAGGTATTGCCTTTCATCGGCGACGTGGTGAGCTATGTTCCCGGACAGTCAGTCATCGTTGAGCGCAGGCTCACGCTCGCCGAAGACCTGTATCTCGCCGATCACCACTTCGTCCACGCCCCGGGCATCAAGCCACTTTCGGCGTGTTTTCCCGTCGTGCCCATGACGGTCAGTCTCGAGATCATGGCGGAAGCCGCAGCGTGCGTCGCACAGGGATACGGCCTTGTTGGTTTCGAGGAGGTCACGGCAGCGCGCTGGATCGCGCTGGCCGACACCGAGGCGCTGACGCTGCGGGTGGAGGGGGGGCTTGAGCACGTCGATACGATTCGCGAGACCTGCCGGGTCAGCGTGGTTGTGTTCGTCAATGGCGACCCCCAGCCGGCGATCAGCGCGAAGGTCCTGTTCAGCTCGCACTACCAGTCGGGTCTGTCCTTCAGCCTGGCGGAGCCCGCTGCCGACGACGGTTATTCGGTTACCGCCGTGCAAGTCTATGCCAAGCGTCAGCTCTTTCACGGTCCTCGCTTCCAATCGCTGGTGGGGTCGATCCGGGTGGGCGCCACGGGCGTAGCGGCCGGGTTGCGGGTTCGCTCAGCGGATGACATGTTTCGCTCGACCAGCCGGCCTCAGTTGTTGACGGATCCGGCGCTGATGGACGCCGTCGGGCAGACCATGGCGATCTGGGCCATGCAGCAGGGGCGCGTCGCTTTCCCGATCGGCCTCGGAAAGCTCGAATTTTACCGGCCCTGCCCTGCACCGGGAACGCAAGTGGCAATGCGCGTCCAGACTACGGCGAGCAGTCTCAAGACGCTCACGGCCGACGTTGAAATCGAGGACGGCGCTGGCGGCGTGTGGATGCGGATCAAGGGTTGGCGGTCGTGGCAATTTCAATGGGACAGGAAGCTCGTGGAGTTTCGCCGGCGGCCAACCCGGCACCTGCTAAGCGATACGCTGAGACTGCCCACACCCAGCCTCGATCCGGTTTGTCAGCGCGTCACGAAAGCACGCCTCGCCGGCTTCGATTTGATGCTGCTCGCGCGCCACTACCTGCATATGGAAGAAATGGCGGCCTATGCCGCCCGGAGCGGTACGCCTGCGCGCCAGTCGCAATGGCTTCTCGGGCGCATCGCTGCGAAGGACGCCGTGAGAGCCTGGAGCGCCCGGCAAAGCGGGACGGAGGAAACACTTCACCCGGCCGCGTTCGCGATCGAAAGCGATGCCAACGGGCAGCCCGTTGTATCGCACTGGCCTGAACCCGGCAGGCCGGTGCCCACCGTGAGTATCGCTCACTGCGAAGACGAGGCGATTGCCATGGCCCACCGGGAACCGGTGGGAATCGATCTCGAGCGGATCGCTGAGCGTGACGCCGACTTCGTCAAGGCGATTGCCAGCGAATCGGAACGCGCGCTGCTCGCGGGCTTTTCCGGCGTCGAGCGCCATGAGTGGGTGACACGCGTGTGGTGCGCCAAGGAAGCGCTCGGCAAGCTGCTGGGAACGGGCGTCAACAGCGCGCCCCAGCACTTTGAGGCGCAAGCGATCGATACCCACGGCAGTCTTCAGATGCTTCATCGCACGAGTGGTCGCGAGGCGATTGTCACAACCGTGCGGGACGGCAATTTCATGATTGCCTTTGGCTTCGAACAAGCGTGCAGCCGGTGACCTGCTGTGACGGGAAGCCGGGCATGGCTCGATGAACAAGCCGGTTTGCGACCGCCTTTTCAAACGCTCGATTTTTCGAGGGAACAGAACATGTCAACCTTTGCCTTGACGCCTGTTGTCGAACTGCAGCGCGTCGTTAAGCAATACCAGCTTGGGGAAGCGCAGATTACTGCGCTAAAGAACGTCGATGTCACCATCCACGCAGGGGAGTTCGTAGCCGTCTGGGGGCCGTCCGGATCGGGCAAGTCTACCTTGTGCAATCTCGTGGGGTTGCTCGATACGCCGTCCTCGGGGACGGTGCGCTTCAAGGGACGGGATGCGGCCACGCTCTCAGACGATCAACGCAGCGAGGCCCGCAATCGCGCGATTGGCTTCATCTTCCAGGGATTCAATCTGATCCCGGTTCTGTCGGCCCTGGAAAACGTCATGCTGCCCATTCAGATCGGCCGAGCCTCGTCTCGCGCGTCCCGGCAGCTCGCCCTCGAGCGGCTCGCTCAGGTGGGACTCAGCAGCCATAGCGCGCACCGTCCGGCCAGGCTGTCCGGTGGGCAACAGCAGCGCGTGGCCATCGCGCGCGCGCTCGTTACCGGACCAGCGCTGGTGGTAGCGGACGAACCGACCGCCAATCTCGACTCGGAGAACGCGCACAGGATCATCGACCTGATGCGGGAGATCAGTAAGCGCGACGGCACGACCTTTGTCTTCTCCACCCATGATGAGCGATTGCTCGAGCGCGTGGACCGCCGGATCATGATGCGCGACGGGGAAGTCATGGAGGACCGGCGGTTGGCATTGGAGAACCTTGACGAAGTGGGGGTGCAGTCATGATGACCTGGATCAAGCTCGCAGTCAGAAACCTGTTCCGGAATGGGCGCCGGTCTCTGTTCACCATCTTCGCGATCGGTTTGGGTTTCCTTGCCGTCAACACGCTCGGAGGATTTACGAGGTACATCTTCACGAGCCTCAAGGACAGTTATATCTACGCCGAAGCGAACGGAAACCTGACGATCTTCAAAGCGGGTTTTCTCGACCATGGAAAACTGGACCCGACCTCGTATCTATTGAGCGAAGGGGAGGTCAGAAGCATCAGGCAGATCCTGGCGCGGCATCCGGATGTTCTCGTGGTCAGCCCTCAGCTACAGATCTCCGGTTTGCTGAGTAACGGCCAGGCGTCCACCATTTTCGTCGCGCCGGGCCGGGTTCCTTCCGACATCGAGGCGATCTCGAGCCATGCCTCGGATGCGGTGGGAAGGGCCCGCCTCTTCGACGGCAATCCCTTGTCCGACAAAGTCGTTTTCGGCATCGGCGTCGCTCACGGCCTGGCGAAGCAGTTGAACCTGAAACTGGGATCGAGTGCCATTGCGATGGCGCCCACCGTGTCGGGGCAGATTAACGCGCTCGACGCCCAGTTGGTCCAGCTCGTCGATGCGCCGGATGAAGCGCTGGACGGCACACTCGCGGCGGTGCCATTGAAGTTTGCGCAAAGTTTGTACGACACGACAAGCGTGGACCGCTTGACGGTGCTGCTCAAGAACGACGACCTGACCTACGCCACGAGAGACGTGCTGAATCAGGAATTCGCGGCAGCCGGCCTGAAGGTCGATGTCAAGACGTGGAATGAACTCTCACCTTTCTATACCAAGGTGAAGAAAATGTTCGACGTCATATTTTTAATCACCTTCCTGATCGTGTTCACGATCGTGGTGATGAGTATCGTCAATACCGTGACGATGGCCATCATGGAGCGAACCCGGGAGATTGGCACCCTGCGGGCCCTCGGCGTGAAGCGCAAAGGCATCGTGGGTTTGTTTGCGCTTGAAAGCCTGATGCTGGGTGTCTTCGGCGCGCTGCTGGGCATCGTACTGAACCTGCTCGTCCTCTATTCGGTCTGGTTGTTGAAGCCCACCTGGATTCCGCCTCAAGTCAGTCGCCAGGTACCCCTGAAGATCTATCTGGTGCCGGACTACTGGCTGTATAGCGTCTTGCTGCTGATCTTGCTGTCATTGCTTGCTGCGCTGCTCCCGGCGCGCAAGGCGGCACGTATGGTCATCATCGGTGCCCTAGCCTACGCGTAAGCACGAACCAGAGAGGACGACATGAAGCGAATCCAATACATGCTGCTCACCCTGGTGAGCTTGCTGATTGCCGCGGATGCCATGGCGGCGCTGACCGCGCAAGACATACTCAAAGCAGCCGATCAGGCGCGCGGCAACGTCGAAGGTGTTGCATGGCAAGTAACGGTCGAATCGAAAGATAACCAGCAGGTGACGGATGCGTTGGTGTACGACATCAAGGCGCGCGGGTTCGATGTCTCCGGGCTGAGCCTGTCCCCGCCCAAGTACAAAGGGCAAAAGTTGCTGATGCTCAACACCAGCATGTGGTTCTACAAGCCGGGGCTCAGCAAGCCCGTGCCTATCTCGCAGCGGCAGAAGCTGTTGGGCGACGCGGCCTATGGCGATATCGCCTCGACCAACTACGCCGACGACTACACGACCACGCAGCTCGCCGATGAAGCGGTAGATGGGGAAGACTGCTACGTGTTCGATCTTAAGGCGAAGGACAACAAAACCACTTACGACCGGGTCAAATACTGGATCTCCAAAACGCGCCTCGTCGGGATCAAAGCCGAATATTTCACGGTATCGGGCAAGGAGTTCAAGTCGTCCACGATGGACTACGACAACCTGGTCGATGTCGGTGGCGAGACGCGACCGTTTATATCCAGGATCGTCCTGCATGGCGAATTAATGAACGGCTCGGTCACCTACCTGAGCATGCGCAATCCTCGCGTTGAACCATTGCCGGACTATGTATTCGACCTGAATTTATTCATGCGATGAGGACGGCTGCCTCACCGGTGAATTGGATAGAGGCGATCGACGTCGAGTTTTGAAGGGAGTCCTCGGTATAGCCCGAAAACGGACCAGAGAAAGTCGCTACCGGAGAAACGAAATGAACGTGCCAATGAGTTCGTCAATTGCTGTGGTGGGAATGGCGTGTCGATTTCCAGGGGGGGTACGCAATCCGGATGATTTCTGGCGCCTGCTGGTGGCCGGCAAGGATGCTGTCACCGAGGTTCCGGCGGAACGCTTCGCCACGGAGTTCTATCGGCATCCAGCCAAGCGTGAGCCGGGCAAGAGCTACACGTTCGCTGCGGGCGTGATCGACGATGTGATGTCATTCGATGCGGAATTTTTCGGCATTTCGCCGCGTGAAGCGGGGCAAATGGACCCGCAACAGCGGCTCCTGCTCGAACTCGCCTGGGAAACCTTCGAGGAAGCCGGCCAGCTTCCGCGTGACATGGCTGGCAGCAATTGCGCCGTGTTTATCGGTGTGTCGAGTCACGACTACGGCGATCGCAATGTGGACGACCTCAACGTGATCGATGCGTATTCCGCGACTGGCAATACAGCCAGCATTGTCTCGAACCGGATCTCGTACCTGTTCGATCTACGCGGGCCAAGCATGTCGATCGATACGGCGTGTTCGTCCTCGCTGGTGGCGGTGCATCAGGCTTGCCTCGCGCTCGAGTCGGGCGCGGCCGAAACGGCACTCGCCGGTGGCGTGAACCTGCTCCTTCATCCGTTTCCCTTCATCGGCTTTTCGAAGGCATCGATGCTCTCGCCGAACGGCCGCTGCTGTGCTTTCGACGCTGCAGGGGACGGTTACGTGCGTGCGGAGGGTGGTGCGCTCGTGCTGCTTAAACTGCTCGACAAGGCCATTGCCGATGGCGACACGATCCATGCCGTGATTGCGTCGTCCGGCGTCAACTCCGACGGCCACTCGCACGGTGGTATCAATGTGCCGGCCGCGGCCACCCAGGCTGCCCTGCTGCGCGGTGTGTACGCGCGCGCCGGCGTCGACCCGGATGACGTCGCCTACGTCGAGGCGCACGGCACCGGTACGGCGGTGGGCGATCCGGTTGAAGCCCGTGCCTTAAGCGAGGTCCTTGGCCGCACTCGCAGCCCCGGCAGTCCATTGCTGATCGGTTCGGCAAAGACCAACCTCGGTCACCTGGAGCCGGCCTCGGGGATGGCCGGGATGCTGAAGGCGATCCTTTGCCTCAAACACCGTGCGGTGCCGGCATCGATTCATTTCAGGAACCCCAATCCGAACATTGACTTTGCCGGAGGCGGTCTGCAGGTCGTCGATCGCTATACGCCGCTAGCGGCGCGCGGGCGGCCGTTGATGATGGGCGTCAACTCGTTCGGCTTCGGCGGAACGAATGCACACGTACTATTGCGCGAAGCCGATGCGCCGGTTTGCGTCGAACCCGGTACGCCGGCATCCTCCGCGCGCGCGGAGCCGCTGCCGCTGGTGCTCAGCGCGCGCTCTCCGAAGGCGCTGCAGGCGCTTGCAACGGCCTATAAGGAACGTCTCGAAGGGGGCGACCGCTGGTCCGGGCTTGCGCTGGCGGCTGCACGCAAGCGTCAATGGCTGAACCACCGTGCGATCGTCGGCCCGGCCAGCGTCGAAGAAGGAATCGTCGCGCTCGAGCAATTGTCACGCGGCGAGAGTGGGCCGTCGAGCGTCATCGGAGAACCGTCGGACCCCGATGGCAAGGTTGCGCTCGTCTTCTCAGGTAACGGTGCCCAGTGGGCCGGCATGGGTAAAAGCCTGATCGAGGAAGATGCTGAATTCCGCGCCGCGCTTGGCGAACTCGATGCGCTATGGCAACAGGACGGCAGTCCTTCGCTCGCCGATGCCTTGTGTGCCGGCGTGACGGCCGAACGGCTGGCCGCCACCGAACACGCTCAGCCTCTGTTGTTCGCGATCCAGGTCGGCGTGGTGCGCGTCATGCAGGCGCGTGGCTTACGTTACGACGCATGTTTTGGCCATAGCGTCGGCGAGGTGGCCGCTGCATGGGCGGCCGGGGCATTGACGCTCGAACAGGCGGTCCATGTCGTCAAGATTCGCAGCGGTGCGCAGGCGCAAACCCGTGGCACCGGAAAGATGGCGGCCAGCGGTCTTGGCGAGCAGGCCGCGCGGCAGTTGCTCGACCAGCTCGGCCTTACCGGGAAACTGGAGATTGCCGGCATCAACAGTCCGCATGCCGTGACTTTTGCCGGCTCGCCGCAGGCGTTGGAGGCGGTGCAGGAGGCCCTGCTCAAAACCGGCCAATTCTTCCAGATTCTCGATCTCGACTACGCGTTTCACAGTGAGCGCATGGACCCGATCCGCGAGCTCGTGCTCGATGGACTCGCGGACCTTCGGCCAGGCGAGGGGCAGTGCGTCTTCGCGTCTTCGGTGACAGGCAGCCTCCTTTCCGGGACCGAAGTCGACGCGACGTATTGGTGGCGCAACATTCGCGAATCGGTGCGCTTCGAGGCGGCGACCCGCAGTCTGATCGATGCAGGGGTACGATTGTTTGTGGAAGTGGGCCCGCATGCCATTTTGCGGACCTACCTGGCACAAACCATCGAGCACTCGAAAGTGAGTGCCCGTTCGCTGGTCACGCTGATGCGCAACCAGGACAGCGTCGCCGCGCTGCGTCTTGCGATCCACACGGCGTTCGCCAACGGCGCAAGTGTCGACCTCGAGCGGGCCTTCCCGGTTGCCGGCAACGCTGTCGCCATGACGCTGCCCACCTATCCATGGCAACGGGAATACTGCACCGTGCCCGTGACATCGGAAGGCTATGACCTGGTCAACCGGTGCCGCGAGCATCCGCTGCTCGGCTATCCGCTGAAAGATCACGCGGCCGCGTGGGAAAACCAGATCGACCCGGTCTGGATGCCGGCGCTCGCCGACCACCACGTCGATGGCGCCATCACCTTTCCCGGCACCGGCTATGCGGAGATGGCGCTCGCCGCCGCGCGAATCCACTTCGGTGCGGCGACATGCGCGGTTGAAAACCTGGAAATTCGCGCACCTGTCGTATTCCCGCCGCAGCATGGCAAGTTGTTCCGCTTTACGCTCGATCCGCGCACCGCGGGTTTCACGATCGAGACACGCACACGTGTGTCGGACGAAGCCTGGGCCCTCAACGTCACTGGGCGGTTGCTGGCGGGCGGACCGGCCTCTCCCGTGGCCCCCACCGTCGCAGCCGATGAGCTGGCGCGTTTTGCGGTACATCCGCCAGGGGATGCGGCAGTGCTCTATGAAAGCGCCGCGTCGATTGGACTGCACTACGGCGACATGTTCAGGTGGCTGCGTTCGTTTCGCCTTGCGGGCGACGAGGCACTCGGCGAGTTCGCCGTGCCGGACGCCTTGCGCGACGCGCTGCAAGACTATGTGCTGCATCCGGCAGCTATGGATTGCGGTTTTCATCTTCTGCTCGCGCTGCTTGCGAACGGCAACCGCGGCGACGCGCCGCATACGGCGTATGTGCCGGTTCAGATGGGCCGCATCGATTTCTTCGGGGGTTACCCGGTCAGCCGGGTGCTCGCGCGCATCGAGCGTCGCAATCCGCATTCGCTGGTTGCCTCGTTCACCTATCTCGACGCCGACGCAAAGGTGATCGCCACGGTCAGCGCCTGCCGCTTCCGCCGTGTCAACTTCATCGGGCGCCAGGATGCCGAGCCTGACCGTTTCGCGTTCGTCGCACAGGCACAACCCTATGAAGCCCAGGTGAGCGCAGCGGGTTTGCCTGCGCCCGCAGCGCTTATCGAGTCGGCCAGCGCCGCACTCTCTACGCAAGAAGATGCGCCGCAGCGCAACACGCATTTGACGCAGGTATTGCCGCTTCTCGATGTGCTGGCTGCGGCGTACGCACGGCGCGCGATCGAGGTGCTGAAATTGGTCGGCGGCCCGGCCGTCCCGGCGACACAGAACGCAGCGTTGCTGGGGCGCCTGATCAGAATGCTGGTCGAGGACGGTGTGCTGGCGATCGTCGATGGGCGTCTGATGCACGGCAGCGAAGAACTGCCTTCTATCGAAGATCTATGGCGCGGCATTCTCGCGCTGTCGCCAGGCCACGTCGCTGAACTCACGCTGATCGCGCACTGCGGTGCGGCGCTGCCGGCGGTGCTCACCGGCGAGGTAGAGGCCGAGACCGTTCTGCAGCGCGACCGCAGCGATCTTGTCGATCATCTTTACGAGGCCTCGCCAAGCTGGTCCCACGTCAACGCATTCGTTCGCGCGAGCCTCGAGGCGGCGCTCGACGCCTGGGATGACCGCCGTCGACTGCGGGTGCTGGAAGTCATCACACCGGGCACGCGTCTGTTTCAACCGCTGGGCGCCCATCTGCAAGGGCGCTGTGAGTATGCGATCGCGGGAAGCGACGAACAATTGGGCGCTTTCAACTCAAGCGCGCAACCGCTGATTCGCACCGTCTTGATGGCGTCCGGCGACGAACCTGCGCTTGCGACGGAACCCGGTCGGCCCGCGCGGTATGACGTAGTCATCGTCAAGAACATGGTGCGCGCCACCGCGCATCCCGGACGGCTGCTGCAGGCAGCCCGCTCGTGGATCACGCCGGGCGGCATCCTGCTCGTGCTCGAAAGCCAGCCGAGCCGCTTCGCCGATATCGTATTTGGACTCGACATCCGCGCGTGGACCCAAGGCCATGGCGAACTGTTCAACGCGAACCAGTTGGAGACGCTGCTTCACAGTCAGGGCTTCGAGGACGTGGTGCGCCACGCCGAGGGGCGCACCGCGGGCGAGGGCGCGCCGGTCGTGATCGCCGCGCGGCGGCCCGCGAACGGGACGCTGGCGGTGCCCGTTGTAACCGGTGTGCCGGTTGAACCCGAAGCAGCCCACTGGCTGGTCGTATTTGCCGGTACGGCACAACAGCCTCTGGCGGATGCAACGGCTACGGCATTGGCCGACGCACATCAGACGGTGACCTGTTGCGCGACCCAGGCGCTGGCGAACGAACTGGTTGCACAGGCCATGCCAGCGAGCCACCTCAAGCGTCACATCGTCTTCATCGGCGCCGCAACAGATGCCGTCCCCTACGATGCCGACGGCTTGGCCATGATGGAGTCGCAGGAGAGCACCTCGATCGAGCTCGCGCGGCTCGTGCGCACGCTCACCGGCACCGTGCCGGACGTGTCTGTGTGTCTGTGGATTGTGACGAGCGGCGGCGCGCCGGTATTGGGCGTCGCCCGCGATGCGGGCGCCCTGCGTCCGGAACAGGCCACGCTGTGGGGATTCGGCCGCGCGGTGATGAATGAGCATATCGAGCTGAGCTGCCGCCTCGTCGATATCGAGCCGGGCTGCGCGGCGCCGCAAGCGCTGCTCGTGCACGAACTGTTGTCGCAGGAGAACGAGGAAGAGGTGCTGCTGAGTCCGAGCGGCCGCTTCGTGCCGCGCATGTTGCCGGCTGGGATGACGGCGTTGCGCGAGGCCAGCGCTCGGGAAGCAAGGTTAAACAACCAAGGCGTGCTAGGGTTTGAAGCGCCCGGCTCACTGCGTAATCTGCAATGGCTCGCACTGCCCGAACGCGAACTGCAAGCGAACGAAGTCGAGATCGAACCTGTCGCTGCCGGGCTCAACTTCCGCGATGTGATGTACGCGATGGGGCTGTTGTCGGACGAAGCGGTCGAGAATGGCTTTGCTGGACCTACCATCGGCATGGAGCTTGCCGGTCGCATCGTGCGCATTGGCCGGGAGGTCGAAGGATTCAAGGCCGGCGACGCGGTGCTCGGCTTCGCGCCCGCGTCTTTTGCAGCGCGCGTGAGGACTCCTGCGACAGCGCTTGTGATTAAGCCAGAGAAGCTCAGCTTCGAAGAAGCCGCCACCATCCCGACGACATTTTTTACGGTCTACTACGCGTTGTGTGAACTTGCACGGCTGCGCGCCGGCGAACGCGTGCTGATCCACGGTGCGGCGGGCGGCGTGGGTATCGCGGCGGTCCAGCTTGCGAAACATCTCGGCGCCGAGGTGTTTGCGAC
>OVEP011218205.1_pt1 | contig 20969 bp, 20 predicted proteins | sample 1779801 | NCBI WGS metagenome assembly OVEP01 (sample SAMEA3914791, study PRJEB12502) | metagenome | biome: forest; material: soil | place: Canada | collected 2011-07-03 | depth 0.1 m
ATGCTGAAGCGGCAGATGTTCGGCCGCGCCGGGGTCGACCTCCTACGCAAGCGCATCCTCCTCGCCCGCTGACCGCGTGCCGGAAACCCCGCGACGGTGACCCTCCGTCAGACCTGCACCAAAAGTGATCCAGAACCCGTATTCAGCCGTTGCCGACACTCCGGTGCTCGCCGGCTCTGGGGGGCTTGGGGTGGTGACGGCGCTGCTGCCCGGCGGTGAGCCACGTGGGGCCGGTATACCCAGCGGGTCTGGTCAACCGGAGAAGGCCATGCCGTTGCGGTCTACCTCGCGGCTGACGGTGGAGGGACGGCGATCGTGCGGGTGCCAGCGCTCTCCCGCCGTTGATCGGCCATTTGAGAGGGCGGTAAGTGAGCTTATGTCTGGTTCAACCTTTTGCCGGGAGTGAGCGGGGTGGCGGTGGGCTCGCCGGACGGCAGGGGCTGAGTGGTGGTGAACTGCCCGGGTTCGATCTCGGTCAGGATTGCGTGCCTGGTCAGGCGCTTGAGCTTGGTGCGGATGTTGTTGATGTTGTTCGGTGCGAGGGGCAGGTCCATCGCCTCGCAGACGTTCCGGGCCCGCAGTGGAACGTCGGCCTCGGCGAATACGGCCAGGATCTGTTGGTAGGCGGGGCCCTCGGGGACGACCGCGGTCGGCGTCGTCGCCACAGGCGGCACTTCGTCGGGCAGGTTGAGGAGCGTTTTGCGGGTGATCGCGATGTGCTCGGCGGCCTGGGCGAGTCCGTCCAGCAGCGCGGTGAAGTGCGCGATCTGCTCGTGGGCGGCTTCCGCCTGCGCGGCGATCTGCCTCTCCTGGGCCTCCAGGCGCACCAGGAGGGCCCCGAGGGTGTGGTGCTCGTCGCCGCTCACGCGCCGCGCCAGGCCGGCGTGGAAGTGCCGGTCAGCCGACGGGCCATCACATCGCTTATGGCTCAGTACACGCGGGACTCGGAGGAGGCGGTGCTGTGTTCGTACTCGCGGACCAGGCGGCGGTGCAGCATCAGGATCCCGTTGGTCTGTTCCACTCTCCAGCGGATCGGTTGGGGAACGAAGCCCGTCTGGTCGGGGTTGCGCTCGACGATGTCCACCTCGACGCCCATGGCGGCACCGTGCGCGACGACGGTCTTCTTGAATCCCTGGTCCACCAGTGCCTTGTGGACGGTGGAGGCGCTGGTGGCGACCTTGTCCAGCAGGGCGGTGCCGATGGCGTTGTCGTGGACGCAGGCAGCCGTCACGATCACCGCGATCACCAGTCCGAGGATGTCGACGGCCAGTCCGCGCTTCCTGCCCGGTACCTTCTTCGCAGCGTCACGGCCGGTCGTGGCGGCGGGCACCCCGGCGGCGGCGTGCAGGCTCTGGGTGTCGAGCACCACCAGACTCGGATCCTCGGTCCGCCCGGCCCGTTCGCGGACCTGGCAGCGCAGGAGTTCGTGGATCGCCTCGGTGGTGCCGTCGTTGCGCCAGGCGTAGAAGTAGTACTTGACCGCGCCGGGCGGCGGCAGGTCACCGGGCAAGTAGGACCACGGGCAGCCGCTCCGGCCCTGGTAGAGGATGCCGTTGACGATCTCGCGCATCGGATACCGGCCCTGATGGCCGCTCACCGAGGTGTGCGCCGCCTTCCATGCCCTGATCATCGGCTCGATCAGCGCCCACCGCTCGTCCGTCAAATCGCTCGGATAGCCCCTTCGCTCACTCACCCTGTCAGCCCACCACCGCCCGACGCGCTGTACGGCCGCATTCCGGGCAACCCACACGATCGAGCGATCAGAAAGCGGACAGAAGGTCACGTACCGCCCTCTGATATCCGCTCGCCCTCGCGCAGGTACCAGGACGGGCCGGCAGTCGGGGGTCTCTGCACGGATGCGAGGTACCGGTTTCCACTGCCCGTCGGGCGATTGATGGCCATTGAGCCACTTCTTGCCGGTGCGGATGTTTGATTCCGACGGTCAGGCACCCGCGTTGTTGTGACCCTGCTCCAAGCAGCTGGAAGTATGCCCCGCTGACGCGCCAGCTGGTGTTCCTCCTCGATCGGGTCCCTTCGGGTCTCGAAGCCTGTCGCATCCTCTGAACTGGGGTTTTGCAACGACCAGTAGAACTCAAGTAGGCCCAGGGGCTCCCGTGCTTGGGTCGGCGAATCTCCAGTGCTGGCTGGCGGCGGTTTGGAAGGCTCTGGGACCTTCATGCAGTCGGGTGAGGACGCCGAGGAAAATCGTGTGAGAGACGAGTAGCACTCCGCCGCTGCGTGCTGTCAGCGCAAGTAGGGCTGAACCTTCGGTGACGCGCTGGTGGAGTTCCAGCAGACTCTCTCCATCCTCGCAGCGGAGTTCTGGGCGCGATAGGCGCTGCTGGCGCCAGGTTCGGTATGCGGACGGGTAGTCGGCCGGTCCCTTGCCGAGGATGCTCCTGGGGGCTCGCCACTCCACAAAGGCGTCGCTGGCGGCGACGAGAGGGAGCCCAGTGTGCTGGCAGATGATCACGGCGGTCTCCTGCGCCCGGGGCATGGTGCTGGTGAGGACGCTGGCTATGCCGCGGGGCAGCGAGCGGGCTGCTTGGCGGGCCTGGGCTCGGCCCTCGTCGCTGAGCGGCGCGTCGGGGTGGGCGTGGTGGCCGGGGAGGTGGCCCTCGTAGTGGGCGTGGCGCATGAGCCAGATGTCAGCCAAGGATCCAGCCTCCGTCGACTCGCAGGGTCTGGCCGGTGATGAAGCTGGCGTCGTCGGTGGCGAGGAAGGCGACTGCGGCGGCGACGTCGTCGGGGCGACCCCGGCGTTGGATGCACTGGCGGGACAGTTGGCGGGGGGTCATGGCTTCGGGGTCGGGTACGACGTCGTCTTCGGCGGGGACGCGGATGGAGCCGGGGGCGATGCAGTTGGCGGTGATGCCTGCGGAGCCGAGTTCGCGGGCGAGGGCTCGGGTGAGTCCTTCGAGGCCGGCCTTGGCGCTGATGTAGGCGGCGAGGTCGTGGCGGCCTGCGGTGGCCAGTACGGAGCCGGTGGTCAGGATGCGACCCCACTGCTGGTCGGCCATCGCGGGCGAGAGCGCTTGGGCGAGGAGGTAGTGGCTGGTCAGGTTGATGTTCAGGCTGTCGTGCCAGTGGTCGGGGGTGAGGTCGGTCCAGGAGATGCGGGGGTAGGCGCCGGCGTTGCTGACCAGGATGCTGATGGGGCCGCGTTGGTCAGCGGCAGTGGTGCACAGGCGCTCGATGTCGCCTTGGTCGCGGAGGTCGGCGTGCACGGTGAGCGGGACGGGGCCGTGGTCTGCGAGCTGGGCGACGAGGTTGTCGGCGGCCTGGTGGTCGTTGTGGTGGGCGAGGACGAGGGCGGCTCCGTCGGCGGCGAGGCGGTGGGCGATGGCCCGGCCGATGCCGCCGGTTGCTCCAGTGATCAGGGCGGTCCGGCCAATGAGGGCCTTGGGCACAGGTGCTCCCGGAGGTGGAAGAAGGTGATGGGGTCGAAACGTGGGTCCATGACCTCAGCGAGCCGGGCGAGAGTGATGATCCGGTCGTGAGGGGTCAGGTCAGAGAGGTTGTAGACGGCGAGGATTCGCATGGTGAGGTAGGGGCGGAGCAGTGTGCCGAGCTCCTGGCCGGGCCAGAGGTCGGCGGCGGTGGGTTCGACGAGGTGCTGCCAGTACAGGGCGGCTGCGGCTCGGCGGGCGGGCGCGGGGGCCGAGCTGTAGTCGATGTGGATGGTGCGGGTGCGGGGGTCGATGACCGCCCAGTGCAGCTTGGGCCGGTTGGCCGCCAGTCGGATGTTGGTGGCGGGGTGGTCGACGAAGGCGTCCGGGTTGTAGGTGGGAGCGAGCCAGCCGCCGAGGGCGGTGGTGTACCAGAGGAAGTTGGCGAACTCGCCGAGGAGGCTGTTCATGCCGGCGGTGTCGTAGTCGAGCCAGGCGAGGGGATGGGCGAGGTTGACGTCGGTCGGGTCGCCCTGGGTGAGGGCGGCCCAGACCGGTTCGTCGTCAGCGAAGTGCTCGCGGAGTCCGTCGAGGGTGCGGTTCCAGTCCAGATGCAGTTCGCAGTTGTTGATGATCAGGGTGTGGTGGTGGAGCTGGCCTACGGGCACCGGGTGGTGGAAGAGGAAGTCGCGGCCCTGGTAGTAGATATCGAGGCGGCCCCCGGGTTGGGCACGGTCCCAGTAGAGCTTGCGGACGACGTCGCCCGGGTGCACGCGTCGGGCGGTCGCGGCGATGGCCTTGCGGTAGAACCTGGTCATGTCGCGCATGTAGTCCTGAAGTTCGCCGCCGGGCGGCCCGGGTCGGTTGAGGAGGTCGAGGAAAAGGCCGTGGTCGCGTCCGCCGGGGAGACGCTCGTAGACGAGGAGTCGGCCGCCAGGGACGCGCAGGTGGGCGTGGAGGCCGGGCAGCGGGTAGTGCGGGGCCAGTACCCCGTGTCCGCGTACCTCGGCGAGGGCTTCGGCGGGATCCCGGGTGTACTTGATCATCAGGGGGCGTCCGGCCACAGTGACGGGCAGCAGGACGTTGCGGGTGAAGCGGCGCGCTGGACCGATGCTCCAGCGGGGCCGGATGGTCATGGGGTCCCTGCCAGCAGATGGGTGGCGAAGCCGGCCAGGGTCGCGGGGGTGATGGCGGTGATGTCGGCACCCTCGGCTTGGGTGATGCGGTCGCGGACCGGGCAGAGGTCGCCTTGGTGCATACGCTCTGATGCGGTTGTGGCGATGGCGTGGTGGTGGGGAAGGCCGGTGCGCCACTTGCTGTGGCTGTGCCGGGCGTGCAGGCCGATGACGTGGGGTCCGGTGCCGTCGGGATTGCGGGCGAGGGCGGCGAGATGGGTCAGTCCGGTGTCGTTGCCCAGGACGAGGTTGGTCTGCGGGAGGAGGTCGACGAGGTCGTCGACCGGCATGCCGTCGAGGTGCAGGATGTGCACGTTGCTTCGGGCGGGCTCGGCGTTCATCTCGGTGTCGGAGTTCGACTTGCCGCCGATGAGAAGGAGCCGGACGGGCGTGCCGAGGTGGTGGGCGATGCGTTCGGCGGTCTCGATGTAGCGCTCGGCCCCGAAGTCCTTGCGCTTGGGCCAGCTGGTGGCCGTGATCGTGGCGATGGTGGGGTGGCCGATCCAGCGATTGGCCTGGAGCTGTTGGACCTTGGTGTTCGACCGGGCGAACAGCAGCGGTGTGAAGGGGCGTTCGGCCGGGAGACGCAGGCCAAGCCGCCGTTCGAGGGCCAGGTAGTGGCGGGCGGGCAGGTCCGGCATGGCGAAGCCGTCGGTGGACCAGCACGGCGGCTGTTCGGGGTCGACGAGCAGGAGGGTTCCCGCCTCCGAGCCTCGTGCGTCGGCACCTGCCCGGTCGGCGACGATGGCCTGCCGGTGCTGAGACTGGCTCAGGAGGTCGATACGGGCGAGAGTCGTGCGGGCGAACAGGTGGGTGTACGGGCCGGTGATCGTGATCGGTACGGGCAGCCGCCTGCGCAGGGCGATCCACTCGGCGACGGCTCGGACCGCGGACAGGGCCAGCAGGCTGTCGCCGAGCTTGCCGTGCAGGGCGATCTCGATCTGGCTGCACGCGGCGATCCTCGCGGCCAGGTCGACGGACGGGGGAACGGGTAACTGCTGGCCGACGGGCAGCGTCTTGCGGTCATAGCCGAGGGGAACGGTGTGCAGGGCAGTGCTCGGGTAGCGTGCGCGGCCGTCGTGGACGCGTGCCTCGCTGGTGGCGGCGGGTGCGGTCATGCCTCGGCCTCGATGGCGTGGAGGCTGACCAGACGCATGCCGAGGCCGGCGAGCTGGTGACGTCCGGGGTGGCGCCTGTCCTCAACGAGGCAGACCGCGCCGAGCGGGACGGCGCCGACGCCGCGCAGCCGCTGGGTGAGGTTGGCCAGGGTGTGGCCCGAGGTGACCTCGTCGTCGACCAGCAGCACGCGGCTGCCAGGAGTGATGCCGTAGGCATAGACGTCGGTGCGGCTGGCGTGGGGCTCGCTGAACTGGATCATCCCGTCGAGCGGGAGGTGGAGCTTCCACGCGATCTTGTACGGAAGACCGGCGGCCTGGGACAGGGCGATGGTGGGGATGATGCCTCCCGCGTCCAGCCCCAGGATGTAGTCGACCGAGGCCAGCAGGTCGCCCATCTCCGCTCGGGCCTTCGTCCACAGGGCCTGGCCGACGGCGTCCAGCTCGTCGGTGTGGACGGGCTGCTCCAGTCCGTCCAGGGAGTGGATGACGCGCTCGCGGCGGCTGTTGACCGGCACGCTCAGGCGTTCGATGACCCGTGCGGCGAACGCGTGGCCGGGCGCGGTGGTGAGGGTTTCGGGCATGGCGGTACTCCGGTTCGGCGTAGGGGTGTTCGGATTGCCTGTTCTCCGCTGCGGCTGTGGCGCGGGAGCGATCAGGCGGCGACCTGCTGCGCGTACCAGGCCAGCAGGTGGTCGGCGGCCTGGGTGACGGTGGGCAGGTGGCGGTCTCGCGGGCCGTCGCACCAGGTGCTGGCGATGTCGTTGAGCGTGGGCATCTCGATCGGGCCCAGGCCGGGCACGGTGCTGGCGGCGGCGAGGATGGTGTCCGGGCCGCTGGTCCACTGGCCGTGCTCGCGCAGGATCAGCCGGGTGGCCAGGACGACGTGCTTGTAGAGCTGGCGCAGGCTGTCCGGTGCCGCCTCAGCCCGAAGCCGCCGCAGGGTGATGATGACCTGCGGGAGTTCGCGGACCGCTGCCTGGGCGAGGTCGGTGCGGGTGACGGCTGGCAGCAGCAGTCCCGGTGCCCGATGCAGGACGGACTGCCCATTCTGGATGGCGTGGAGGGCGAAGGCGAGCCGGGGGACCATGCGGCGAGCGAGCAGTTCGTCGCGGGTGACCAGGGTGAGGCCGACCGGGGCGGCGGTGCCGAGGTTGCGCCGGTACTCGGCGACCGCCGCGCTCACTGCGCGTGCGCTGTCGTGGTCGGCGATGACCAGGAGGTCGAGGTCCGACCAGCCCGGGATCCAGGTCCCGTCGTTGGGGCTGCCGGTGAGGGCCGCCAGGTAGATGCCGGCCTTTGCCGCGTGCAGGTCTGCGACCAGTGCGGTGGTGGCCGTGGTGATCGCGGCGGGCAGCTTCGGCGGCTGGGGTATCGCGATCGGCAGCGACGGCGGCTCGTTGGCCGAGGGCTGAGCGATCCGGGAGAGCCAGGCGCGAAGTTCGACGATGCCCCCGGTGTTGTCCAGGACGAAGTCGGCCAGATCCAGTACGAGGTGCGCGCCGCGCGACAGCTTGACCTCGTCCTTCGCCGCGACTGCCTGCGGGGAGGTACCGGAGCGCTCGGCGCGGATCTCGAACTCCGCGTCGAGGTAGACGATCTGCAGGACGTCGCCCATCAGCGCCTTCAACGCGGCGATGGAGGCGGGGTCGTGGACCGACTCGATGGTGAACAGGCTCGTGTCGTGGTGCCCCTCGGAGAAGCGGTTCAGCTCCTCCAGCAGCAGTTCTGCCTGCCGCTCCGCCGAGAGCTGGTACGGGTCCGTCAGGCCGTGCCGAAGGGCGCCCTGCTTGAGCAGATAGCCGATCTTCAGCCGTTGGGCACCGTGGAAGGCGACGAGGTACTGAGCTGAGGTGCTCTTGCCGCATTCACTCAGGCCGCCGAAGGCGATGACGCGCTCGATGCTGTGTTCGACGCGGATGCCGCCGCTGGGCACGGGGCTCTGGCCGTAGAGCTTGTGCCGTGCTCCGTCCGGCAGGCGACGGCGACCGGAGGCCACCTCGCCGACCAGGACGTCGATGGCAGCGGTCAGCTCCCGGTGCTGGCGGCACAGCGCGGGCATACGGCGGCCCATGAGGTCGTCGATCCGAGCGGCCTGCTCAGTGTGGAAGACGCGGAGCGTCAGGACCGAGAGCCGGTCCAGTGCTCCCGCGAGCGTCTCGGTGTGGACAGGGGCGTCGCCAGGTTCAGCCGTGGCCAGGCAGCCCAGGATCTCGTCGGCGCGCTCGGCCAACTGGTTGCGCTCGACGTTCCACTGGTCGATGGAGCGCTTCGCGTCGGCGACGCGGGCAGTGGCGCTACCTGCGATGCGGACCTGGTCTTCTGCCTCCCACAGGCGGGAGTTGACCGTGTGCAGGCTCTCCAAGGCTTCTGCGACTCGGCGTTGATCCTTGGCCGACAGCTGGGCTATGGCTATCGCCAAGCCGGGCGGCAGGACGAGCGGAGGTGCGTTCACGTGTCTGCTCCTGTTCTCAGGACTGTTCCTGCTTCAAGAACGTGGGTGCCAGATTGTTCGCCGCGTGGGCGAGGACGCAGGCGTGGACGTCGTCAGCGTCCCGGCCCTCGCAGTCGATCACGGCGGCGAATGCGCCCCGGTCGGCCAGCAGGCTGAGCACGGTGTGCAGCGTGTGCTGGTAGCGGACGTACACGCCCGTCCACACCCGGCCCTCCCGGACGCTGGTGATGGCGTAGCTGCGAGCGGTGTCACGGGAGGGCAGCAGGAGGAGGGCTGTCTCGGGCGGGAAGTCCTGTCCGCTCTCGGCCATGAGCGCTTCGATGCCGTCCAGGGCTTGGTCCGGGGTGAGACTGTCCTTGATCGCGCTGGTGGCCGCTGCCGCCGCCATCAGCATCGGCAGGCCGCGGTCGAGCAGACCGATGCACCTCGGACGCCGTGCGGTGGCGCGCATGGCGTGGCTGGCCAGCATCATGCTGGTCAGCTCGCGCGTGCTGGACTTCTCGAACCACCAGGCGGCGTAGTCGGCTTCGGCGACGCTCCGCCAGGCCTCCGCGTCGTGCTGGTGGATCGAACCGAGGGGCTGGAGCCTGGGTCGCTGGTGGGCGAGCCGTTCGAGCTGGGTCGTCTTGCCCACGTTGTCGGGCCCGTTCAGGCTCAGGAACCACGGCACGACCACTGCGGTCACCACTCGCCGACCGAGCGGATCGCGGCGGCGTTGGCGACGATGAACTCGGCCAACTGCGGCGGCATCAGCTCGATCCCGGCCAGCGCCTCCTGGGTGAAGGGGAGCCGGACGACGTCATAACCGCCGCGCTCGGGCTTGCTGAACTCGGTCCCGGTGCGGCGGGCCAGGTCCATGTCCTTCAGCTGGGCTACGAAGATGTGCTGCACCCCGATCCCGCCGTCCAGCTCGTCGGTGATCAGGTGGACGAGCTGCGGGGTGTGCAGGGTGCCACCGAGCTCCTCGGCGATCTCCCGGTGCAGGGCCGCCTCGACGCTGGTATCGGTGGACTCGACTCCACCGCCGACCGTCACCCAGTACGGGTCGCGCCCCGGCTTGGTGCGCTTCATCAGCACCAGCTCGTCGCCGTCCAGCAGGATCACGCGGGCACTGCGCTTGATGATCTCCGACATTCCGGTGGTCTCCTTGTGGTCTCCTGCACCTGCCGCACAACTGGTCTGCGGAGGTGGCGCTTTGTCGTCGATGGATCGCGGTCTGTGCATCAGGATGGACCGTGACGATCCTTCGTAGGCTGAACGAGTGCTGCAGTGGTGACGTACCGCTGCCGCAGTAAGGCGGCTACTCTGACCGAATCGCGCCGGTACGCGCCGGGTCACGGGGGTGACGAATGATCAGCGTTCAGCAGTGGAGCGGACGGGAGGCCGCGCTCCTGCGGGCCGCGACCCGTATGTCCCTGCGGGACTTCGCCGACCATCTGGGCGTCGCCCACCGCACGGTCTCCCTGTGGGAGGAGAAGGGCGCGACCGTCGTCCCCCGGGGCAACACCCAGGCCATTCTCGACACCGCTCTTGAGCGCTTCCCCGCTGACGTCCGCGCGCGCTTCGCTGAGGCGTTAGGCCAACGCCCCCGCCCTGGCAGCGGTCAGGGGCCGATCGTCGTGGACTCGCACAAGTTCATCCCGGTGGCCATCGGCGAGACCCATGCCCGTCGACTGCGCGAGTCCATGCCTGACACCGGCGAGGCGTCTACCTGGCTGGAGCACTCCTCGGCGGCTGTCCATCACCCCGAGGGTCGATGCCGCATCCATGTCTTCGCCTGCGGCGTGGCCGTCTTCCACCTCATCCAGCACCACGAACCGGCCACGCTGACGGACCTCGCCGTGTGGCGCTATCGCACCTACGCCACCGACTTGCCCTGGGCCCGACAGGCGCTTTCCGACGCTCTTGATCTCCCCGTCGCCGCCTCGCTGACGCCCGAGTACGTGCTGTCCCTGTACTGGCTGTGCAGCGGCCCCTGGCAGGACGATCAACTCGACTCTGCGGTGAGGCTTCTGTCCACGCCCTCCGTCCTGGTCAACCGCAGCGACACCGGCCAGCCCAGGGGGCTCGGAGCTGACGTCGAAGCCCAACTCCTGGAGAAGGGCTTCGACCATCCCGATCTCGTCTCCTTCGGCGTCCGTGGCATCTCCACCGGATACGCAGGTTGGTCGGGAGTCGCCTACGCCGCCCAGTCTGCGGAGCGGAGCCTCACCCTGGACGAACTCGTGGGATGCGAGCTGGCCGTCCAGGCGCTGTGGGCCTTCTGCCGCCAAGTCCAGTTCATGGTCGAAGAGGGTGAGGACCCCTCGACGCCGGACGGCTACGGCTGGCGGTTCCTTCGGGCCGCGTACTCTCGGCTGACGACGGCCCGTGCCCAGGAGACTGCCCAGCACGTCCTGATGCGCGAGGCCGTCGTGAACACCAGCGGCCTGGCCGCGCGCATGCGTGCCGCCCAGGACGCCCTGCGCGACACGGTCGGCTGACGGGGACAGGAGAGAGGCAGTGATGGACGCGCACGCGGTACTGGTGGTGATCGACGTGCAGAACGGCTTCCTCAACCGGCACTCCAGGCACGTCGTCGCCCCCGTGACATCCCTGGTGGACCAGTGGGCCAGAGCGGGGCGCCCCGTGGTCTACACCCGCTACTTCAACTACGAGGGAAGCCCGTTCGAACGCCTCATCCACTGGACCCGCCTGCGCGAGTCCCCCGAGACGGACCTCGCTCCCGAACTGCAGCTACGGCTGCCGCAAGCGCGAGCCGTCATCGACAAACCGGCGTACTCCTGGTTCACTCCCGAGGCCATCGCCCTCACGGCGGCGGAGGGATGGACCGACCTGGTCTTCTGCGGCGTCGCCACCGAGAGCTGCGTCCTCAAGTCGGCCGCCGATGCGTTCGAGCGCGGCTTCACACCCTGGATCGTCACCGATGCCTGTGCCAGCGACGCCGGCCAGGAGATCCACGACGCAGGCCTTCAGATCGCCCGCCGCTTCATCGGCGCCGACCAGCTCATCTCCGCCGAGCGGCTCCTCGCACGCCTGACCGAACCCGCCCTGGACTAGGACCACGATGCCGCAACCCCTCGTGCCCGATACCGACCTGGTCATCATCGGCGGCGGCCCCGCCGGCTGCGCGGCAGCCGTCATGGCCGCCAGCGTTGGCATGCGCTCCGTACTCATCGAGCCGAAGGCACTCGGCCACACGCTGCACCGCATCCCAGCCCTGGACAACGTCCTCGGCTTCACCTCCGGCCCCGCCTTCGCCGACGCCCTCACCTCCGACGTCCGCCGAGCCACCCACTGCGAGGTGCTGCTGGGCGACAGAGCGGACCAGCTGGACGCGGCGGATGATCACGTCGCGGTCCACCTGGCCGTCTCCGACCGCACCGTCACCGCACGATTCGCCGTCGTCGCCACCGGCGTGCGCAACACCCGTCTGGACGAGGCCGACTGGGTCACCGGCGACGACCATGCGGTTGCGCCGCTCTGGAACGCCAACGCTGACGTTGTCATCGACCGGACCGCCCTGGTGCTGGGTGCCGACCGCCCGCTCGGCACCTTCCTGCGCACCCGCCCCGGACTCTCCTTCCGGCTGGTCGTCCCGCATCCGGAGGCCGACGACTACAAGGCCGACGAGGTCCGCACCGATCCCCGCGTGACCCTCGTCCCGGTGCGCTCGCTCACCCTGTCCAAGCAGCCCGATGGCGGCCTGCTGGCCGAGGCAACCGCCCCGGACGGCCGGATCGAGCAGTGGCTGCTGAGAGAAGACGAGGTGTTCCTCAACCTCGGATGCCGCCCCTCGACGCTCCCGGGCCTGCGGGCAAACTCCGATGACGGGTACTGCCCACCCGACCGCCAGCATCCTCGGGTGCTGACGGCCGGGGACCTCCGCTCCGCTCGGGCCCAACGGATCATGACGGCCACCGGCTCCGGCAGCGAGGCTGCCCTACGCGCTTACTACGCAGCCCGCCTGGGCGACTGGACACCGGTGGACATGCACACCGGCTAGATCATGGACGGTACCGATGTGCCTCCAGGGAAGGCCCTGGCCCGCTTCTCGCGGGGCGGGCAGCTGTCGCTTACTCGCTCCAGACTGTCCCTGCTAGGAATCCGTCGAATCCGTTGGCCCTGACGGCGTCGGTGTAGCTGCCCCAAATGGCTTCGACGTGGCTGAACAGTTCATCGAAGGTCTGCAGATCAAGGTCGGGTTCGGCCCATTCGTGGGCGCATCGGCAGCGGACGTAGACGCGCTGGGCGACATTGACCAGGAACCAGTCGCGGGTGGCTCCGCAGCAGGTGCAGGTGATCAGGAAGCCGCAGGGGTTGAGCTCGTCGGGGTGGACCATGGTGCGGGTGAGGACCTGGCCGGGCAGCAGCGGGGGCAGTTCGATCGGGTAGTCGGGGATGCGCGGCGTGGGTTGGTCGTCGGCCTGGTGCGGGTCAGTCACACGGTCCTCCCGGTGGTACGGGTGCTGGGGCAACGACACCAAGACATCGGAGAGTCGAAAAGTTCCCCACCTGGGAAGACGACACCGAATCGACATCGGGGTCCCAAAGTCGTCTCGGCGGAATGCTCTTGGCAGGTGGCCACGCTGCGACGGCGATCATCGATCGCCGTCGCAGGACGTTCAGAGGGGTGCCCGTCAGCGCCGTTGTGTCTGGGGTTGGCAGTCTTCGCGGGCGAGCTGTGGGGGTGTGCTGCCGGTTGTGTTCGCGGGTGCTCGGCTTGCGGGGGTGTTGCGGTGAGGTCGTGCGGTGGCGGCTTTTACGCGTTGAGCATTTCGTTCGGTGGTCTGGTGGTGGATGCGCCAATTGAGGACTTCGGCGGGGTGGTCGGCGGTGTCAAGTTCGCGTTGCTGGGCTGCGGCGGTGAGGGTGTGGCGGGGGTTGTGGCCGGCGCTTTCGGCTTTGGCGAGGGTGGTGGCCAGGGCGGGCCAGGCGGGGTCGGTGAGGATGCGGTCGGCGTGCTCGGGGACGGCGGCACGCAGGGCGGTGGCCAGGCGCGCGGTGGCCTGGGGGGTGGGGGTGCGTGCGGTGAGGTCGGCCAGGACGGGTCCGGCGGTCTGCTGGTAGGCGGTTTGCAAGTGGACGAGAGTCTGCTGGGTGGCGGCGGCTTGCTGCTGGTGGCCCCTGGTCTCGTGCCAGCGGAACAGGACGATCAGCACGAAGATGGCGGTGCCGAGCAGGGCGGCGGCCCCGTCGCCGTCCTTGTCCGAGGCCAGGGTGTGGAGCAGTTCCTTGGCCGCGGTGCGGATCGCTTTGGCGCTGGCGTGTTCGGCGCGGATGGCGGAGCGATTGGCCCGGTTGAACGCCGCCGCCGCTGCTCGTAGTTCAGCTCGTGCGTGGGCCGGTGCGCTGGCGGCGGCATTGTGGAGGAGTTCGCTGAACGCCGCTGCCTGGGCCTGGACGACGCCATCCTGCTCGGTGCCACCGTCGGCTTCCTGGTCGAGAAGGCTGGTGTGGAGGTCGCGCAGGACGGTGTCGGCCCGGTGCCAGGGACTGGGGTGGGTGGTGCGGGCGGCGGGCTGGTCGGCCACGTCGTGGTTGGTGAGGCGTTCACGCAGGCGGTTGATGGACAGGTCGGGGGCGAGAGTAGAGCCGCTGAAGTAGACGGGCTCGCCTTGGCCGTTGGTGTCCTTGGGCGCGGCGAGGCTGTAGCCGGTGACCTCGCCCGACTCCGGGCCCAGCCGGTACTTGACCTTGATGCCGAGCGCTCCCAGGGTGGAGAAGTACTCGGCCTCGTCGCGGGCTGCGGCGGCGACTGCGTACGCCTGGTCGCGCAGCCACTCCCGCGCCGTCTCGCTCTTGCCCGCCCGCAGGGTCTTGGCCTGCTCGGCGCTGGTGGGCGTGGGGCTGGCGGTGAAGTCGCCGGACTTCAGACGCCGCAGGCCGAGTTCCTGCTCGATCTTGCGGCATTCGGCTTGAGCGCGCTGGCCGTCGCGGTGGGTGTCGGGTCGGCGGCCGTCCTCGCGGACGCTGGTGGCCATGATGTGGATGTGGTCCTCGGCGTGGCGCACCGCGATCCAACGGCAGGCGGCGTCGTCGCCGTCGGGCGCGATCCCGGTGGCATGCACGACCCGCCGTGCGACCTGGGCCCATTCCTCGTCGGTGAGGTACCGGTCCCCGGGGGCGGTGCGCACGGGGCAGTGCCATACGTGCTGGGGCACCTTCTTGCCGGTGCGCTGCTCGCGCACGCGCACGGGTTGGTCGAGGTAGTGGGCGAGTTCGGTCAGGAGTTCGTGATGCTGGTCCAGGGGTGCGCGGCCGGGGTCGGGCAGGCCGGGCATCGCGAACGCGCCGACGATGTGGGGGTCGGTGTGCTCGTCGCGCCGTCCGGGGCCGAACAAATAGGAGAGGAGTCCGCGGCTGCGGTCGCCGGTGGAGACGTCAGGCACCATGGTGGCACCCCGCGATGGTGTGTTCCAGGGCCCGGCGGCCGGCGCGGGCCATGGCGTGGACTTCGGCCAGGACGTCCTCGGCGTAGTCGGGCAGGACGCCCGCGTTCACCGCGCGGGTGAGCTGGTTGAGGTTGACGCCCACGCGGTGCAGTTCGCGCACCAGCTTCCCGAACAGCACGGTCAGTTCCTGCAGGGCCTGGGGCGAGGGCATCGGCGGGATGCCGTCGGGGCGCTGGTGGTCGGCGTAGGCGTGGGCGAAGGTCAGGGCGGCGTCCATCAGGTAGGCCGAGCGTGAGCGGTCAGCGGCCTTCGCGGCGCGCTCGATGAACAGCTTCTCGGCGGGCTCGGCGTTGGCGGTCATGTACTCGGTGCGCTTGGTGCCGGTGCGCTGCCGGTAGAGGATCTCGCTCAACGGACGACGGTCGGTGTCGGTGGGCAGTGCGGGGACGTCGAGGGCGGCGACGCCGCGCTGGACGAACTCGTCGTTGCTCACGGTCGGCGCGAGGTGCGCGGGGTGTTCGGCGGGGTCGTCGGTGGGCTGGTCCTGTCCTGGGGGGAGGCCGCGCTCGGCCTCTCCTTGCCCGACGGTGCCCCGCTGGGCGCGGTCGAGGCCCGCCCCCGCTGGGGCGGGGTCAAGCGCAAAGTCCGCATCGCCCCCGGCGATGTGGACTTTGCTCCAGCTTGCTCCGCTGTCGTCCTGGCCTGCGTCAACTGCGTTGCGGTGCAAGGAGTCTATGGGGTCGGCGGCTGGTTGGGTCTTCCTGCGGAAGGGGCGGGGGCTCACGGGTGGAGGTGCTCCGATCGGGATGCTGTCGGCGTCCGGGGGGTGTGGGCAGGCTGTCGGGGGTGATGGTGCGCGGCTTCGACGGTTTGGCCATGCCGGACACCTCGTGTAGCGGGACGAGAAGAGGGGGCGGCTGCCGGTGGTGTCCGGCAGCCGCACCCGTTGTCCGGGGTCAGGCCGGTGTGTGCTGCCTGGGTGAGGTGGTGTCGGCGTGTTCGGCGCGCAGGCGGTCCATGACGGTGGTGAGGCGGTCGCTGGAGATGGGGATGTCCTGGGCGCGGACGGCGTCTTCGACCACGGTCCGGCTCAGCCGACCGGTATCCCTCCACGCCTGGCGTCCGATGGACAGCAGATCGTCCAGGGAGGCGCCGGGCGGGCGTCCCGCTGTCCGGCCTCCACCGGGGGCACCGGAATATCCGGTCGGCCTGTGAGCTGCGGCTTCTTCCCCCTCAGCGGTCCGCTCCAGGCCCGGTCGCTGTGTGGTCCAGTTGGTCGGGTCCAGTTCCGGAGGGGCACCCGTCCAGAGGCCAGTTGCCGGTTCGCCGAGCGGCTCGGCGGCGGATCCGGCTGCCTGCGAGATGTCTTGACCGGTCCTGGGCCCACCGGTGGTGGAGGGCATTCCGGAGGGCTGTTCGTGCGGTCCGCTGTGGGCGGTGGATATTTCGTGGGGGCTGGTGTGGGCGTGGCGGCCGATGAGGATGTAGAGGTGGACGGCTCCGGCGAGGGCGATGGGTGCCACGGCGGACAGGAGGCCGACGACGGTGTCGCCCAGGCTCAGGCCGGCGGCGGGCGGGGTTTCCTGGTTGAGGCGCACCGCGTGCAGGGCGTTGGCCCAGACGCTGGTGGCGGTGGCGGCGGTGAACAGGGTCCAGGTGTAGGCGCGGGCGGTCCAGGGGGCGTTGTGCAGGACGAGCAGGGCGCGTACGCCGTAGGCGATGAAGCCGTCGATGATCAGAGGGAAGGCGTAGGTGAGAGGTCCTCGGACGTGGATGGCGACAGCCATCTGCTGCAGGGCGTCATAGGACAGGGAGAAACCTAGGGTGCCGAGGACGGCGACGACCAAGCGGTCCCAGAGGCTCACGTGGTTGCTGCGGGGCCTGGTGGCGGTGGATGGTACGGCAGAGCGCATGGGTGCGGGGTCCTTCGTGGTGATGGGGTGTGTGCGGGGAGCCGTCTTTGCCGTCCTGGCCGTTTAAGCCGCAGGTCAGGGCGGTTACGGCAGCGGGCTGCGCGGGGGCCCGTGGCGTTTCGGCAACACAGCCCGGGATCAGCTCGGGGTTCATACGACCGGAATCCCAACTTGGAAGAGCGGGGCTCCCTGTCTCGGGGGCGGTTGTGGTCATGTGTCGCTTCCGTCTCACGTTGCCTTCCCGTCTTGCTGGCAGGGTTCCTGACCTGTGGTGTTACGGCTGGGACGGCAAGGACGCCACAGGACGGGCGTGTAGGGGGTCCCGGTGGTCGGCCTGGTCGGGGCGGTGGGCGGTTACGGCAGCGGTGAGTGTGAGGCGCCCGGGGCGTTGCGGTGCCGAAACCCGGTGTGGCACCGGCCCGTCGGGTCGGCGGCGGCCGAGACCGCGGTCCGCGGACGTGCCGGGTTTCCGGAGTCAGGAAGATCCGGCATCCGAAGTCCGGACGGCCACGAATCCGGAGTCGGGAAGATCCGGCATCCCGATTGGCGGCGGTGGGTGTCCTGGTCTCGGCTACGACGGTCTGCCGTGGGGCAGACGGGGCTCTCCCAGCCTGAAAGTGCTCAGCGTTTCCAATCGAGACGGGCAGGGTCGGGCCCCTGGTCGCGGCGGCGTTGGTGATCGTGACTGCTTCCGTCTCGGGATGGCTTGCCGTCTTCCTTACTGGTGTCCTGACCTGTGGTGTTACGGCTGGGACGGCAAGGACGCCACAAGACGGGGTGGGGATGGCCCGCTGGCCGCCCCCGGGGGCAGTGGCCTGTTCCCCCGGGGAGCGCCCGGTGGGAGCCGGACCCCCGCTCCGGCTGGCCGCCGCCCGTCTGGTGCGGTAGACGGCCGGACTACGTCAGCCCGTTCGCGTGCCGGACACTGGTTCGCCGAGTGGGTGGACGGTGGGGCAGTAGCGCTTCCAGGCGTCGGCGAACTTGTTGCGGTTGTAGCCCTTGCGCTGGGTGCCGTCGGCGATGCGGACGTTGCCGGAGCGGATGCCGTACTCGCGCAGCATCGACCCGAGCCCGCGTGGCAGAAGGCCGCCGCGTCCGTGCTCTGCCCAGGGGGCTTCGGGGTCGCCGTTGAGGGCGAACAGGATGTGGTCGGTCGTCAGGCTCTCCGGGTCCCCGGCGTTGAAGAAGATGCGGCGGATGTCGGCCAGGATGCGGGCGTTGCTGGGGTTGTCCGCCTCGGCGGCGGCTTCGGAGGCGACCATGTGGCTGCAGGCGGTGCGGGCCAGTTGGGGCCAGGAGCCGCCCGCGAGGTCGGCGGTGATGACCAGGGGTTCCCAGGTGTCGGCGGCGCGGTCCTCGACCGGCATGTCGGGTTCCAGGTGCAGGGCCTGCTCGGCCAGGGTGCCGGCCCACTGGGTCAGCTGGGCGCGGACCTGGTGCAGGGCGGGGCTGTCGCGCTTGGTGCGGTAGGGGCTGACCCGTTCGCCCTCGGCCCGGCGGCGCATCCGGATCACGACCGAGCGGTCCATGATCGTGTCGGGCAGGTCGCCGATGCCCGCGATGGCGGCCATGGCGAAGGTATGGAAGCGCTGCGGGGTGTGGTCGTTGCCGACCACCCGCAGCACGTAGCGGTCGCGCTGGTGGCCCGCGTTGAGCAGGCCGCGCATCTCCTCGTTCTTCTCCGCCATCTTGGGGGTGCCGAAGATGGTGTCGGCCTCGTCGACCAGGAGGGTGGGGGGCTCCGCGGTGATGGAGCGGAAGACGGCGGCTGGAGTGGAGTTGACGGTCAGGACGGGGTCGTGGACGGTCTCGGCCAGGATGTCGAGCAGGCGGGACTTGCCGCAGCGCTTGGCGGGGCCGACCACGGCCAGGCGTGGGGCGTGCTGCCAGGAGTTCTGCAGGTGGGTGGCCGCGACCCACAGTGTCGTGGCGTCCAGAGCCTGCTCGCACGGCATGATCACGTAGCTGGCGATCAGATCCTTGAGCTGGGCCAGGAGGTCTGCCCCTTCGGTAGCGGGACCGTCCAGGGGCGTGGCGGGGCCGCCGGTGCCCACTGCTGCTGCGGTGTCCTTGGGCTGTCCACAGGCTGTGGACGCGTCGGGGTCGACGGCTGCGGCATCGGGGGCGTGGGCTGTACGCTGGTGCACAGAGATTCCTCTTCTCGGCGGTTCCGGGGGGCAACCCGGGCCGACGTGGACTGACTGTCCTGGGATGGGCGGTGGCGAGGTTTCCGATCAACCCCCGGCGTTCGTAGCGCCGGGGGTTCGGTGTTTTCCGGGGGCGGCGGGCTCAGTTCACAACCTCTCGCGGGTTGCTCTCTTCATGCTGTCTATCCAGTCATAGGGCATGCCTAACCTCCGAGTCAACCTTTTCTCGGATTTCTTTCCCAATCTCAGATCGCATATCTGCTGGCGGACGTGTCAAGTGTGATGTGCATCACATTTACTCTCAACCGCTTGTAGGTTGACCGACTCATGCCCTAGGGTCCTCTCTAGAGTCGGTGAACTGCACCGCCAGACGAGAGGAGGCCGGCATGTGGAAACCCGTGGCGCGCCGCGACGCTCCCCTGGAGGGGGAAGCCCTGGTCGCCCACAACCTGAAGACCATGCGCAAGGCCCGCCGCCTCTCTCAGGAGGACATCGCCGAGCGCATGACCGGTCTGGGCTTCAAGATGCATCAGACCCAGGTCGCCAAGATCGAGAACGGCACCCGCCCCATCAGCTTCGACGAGGTCCTCGGCTTCGCCAAGGCCTTGGGCGTCCCGCCGAACGAGTTCATGTCCGTCGAGGTCTACGGCCCCGACACCATCGAGTACGAGCTCCAGCAGGCGCGCCTTGCCCTCGACGCGGCCGAGATCGAGTGGAGATCCACGCAGGCCGTCGAGGAAGCCGCCAGAGTCCGGTACGAGGAAGCCCGCGCCGCGTACACACTCGCCCAGGACCGGCTCGCCAAAGACCGCCACGACACGGCACCCATCGTCAGGCGGGGCCCCGGCATCCGCTGAGGCCGCCCTGGCTCCTCAGCCCCCCAGGATCCACTGGGCGAGAGCCCTGCCGCAGTGAACCAGCAGCAGCGCTCGTTATCCGGCCACTGGACCACTGGCCCGTCTCACGGCACACCGCCGACCCCGCACACCCTGACCGCCCGCTGCCAGTCCCTCGACGCTACGAACGCCGAGGGCCGCCAAGCGGACCTGTCGCATGCCCACCGCCCATCCCACAGTCACCACGGCGGCACGTTGCCCACGAGCCGCCGAGATCGGACCCATCCCCCATGTCCCCGGTCAGCGCTTCCGAGCGCTATCTCACCGTCGCCGAGGTCGCCGAGATCCTCGGCACCACCGAGCGATTCCCCCGCCGCCTGATCGCCGAGCGCCGCATCGACTTCGTCAAGGCCGGCAAGTACGTCCGCATCCCGCAGAGCGTCCTCGACGCCTACATCGCGTCCAACACCGTCGTCGCCATCCGTCGCGGCGGCGTCAACCGCACGCGGAGGGCTGCCTGATGGCGAACAACAGCGGCCGTCGCCGCCGCTTCGGCGCCATACGCAAGCTCCCCTCCGGCCGCTTCCAGGCCCGTTACCTCGGCCCCGACGGCCTGGAACGCACCGGAAGGGAGACCTTCGAGACCAAGACAGACGCCGACGCCTGGCTCTCCGAGGTCGAGACCGACATGCGGCGCGGCGAATGGCGAGACCCCCTCGCCGGAGCCGTCAACTTCACCCTCTACGCCGAGGCGTGGATCACCGAGCGCACCCTCGGGGCCACCACCGAGGAACTGTACCGGCGCCTCCTGCGGCTACACCTCTCCCCGGTCTTCGGAGCTTGGGACCTCGACGAGATCAGCGCCCCACGCGTCCGCGCTTGGCGCTCCGACCTCCTGGCCACCGGCAAGACCACCACGGTCGCCAAGGCGTACCGGCTCCTGAAGACCATCCTGGGCACAGCCGTCGACGACGAGCTACTGCGCCGCAACCCCTGCCGCATCAAGGGAGCGGGCAAGGAGAAGGCCGAAGAGCGGGGCATCGCCACCATCGAACAGGTCCTGCACTTGGCCCACCTCATCGGACCGCGCTGGCAGCTGATGGTGTTCATGGCCGCCTTCATGGGACTTCGCCCCGAGGAACTGGCCGAGCTCCGCCGCACGGACTTCGACCGGGCCAGCGGCATCGTCTGGATCCGGCGGGCAGCGCCCGAACTGTGCACCGGCAAGCGCGTGGTGGGCGACCCAAAGTCCAGGGCCGGCAAGCGCCCCGTCGTCGTCCCGGCGGAGATCCTGCCCGACCTCGAACACCACCTCGCCCTCTACGCCTCCCCCGAGGCGGACGGCCTGCTCTTCCTCGGCGAGCGCGGCGCACCGTTCAGGCGCTCCACCTTCGGCCGCAAGTGGGCCAAGGTCCGCACCAAGGCCGGGATGCCGGGCTTCCGCTTCTACGACCTCCGGCACACCGGCAACACCCTCGCCGCCAATACCGGCGCCAGCCTCGCCGACCTTATGGCCCATATGGGACACGCCTCCGTGCGCGCCG
>OVEP011218066.1_pt1 | contig 20863 bp, 15 predicted proteins | sample 1779801 | NCBI WGS metagenome assembly OVEP01 (sample SAMEA3914791, study PRJEB12502) | metagenome | biome: forest; material: soil | place: Canada | collected 2011-07-03 | depth 0.1 m
CCACTACAACCGCCGTGGCGACCCCCTCCCGGCCCATCTCCGGACGCACAGTCAGAAGCTGTCACAGAAGGAAGATCTGCTGCTGTAGTACCGGCTTTTATGGATAGGATGTCATTTCAGGGGAAGAAAGGACTGTACACCATGGAGAAGCTTCCTGAATTGCGTGTGGGGGCGGTCGAGCGGGATCACGCGATCGAGGCGCTGAGCGAGCACATGGCCATCGGGCGCCTGACCGGGGAGGAATTCGAGGAGCGCATGGGACGCGCGCAATCGGCCACTTCGAGGTCCGACCTCCACGTGCTTTTCGACGACCTTCCCGCACCCGGATGGGACACGGGTGGGGTGCCGGCGGAACACCCGCGGATCGACCGCGTGGCGGTCGTGGCCAAGTCCTTGCTGCCCGCGGCGGGAGTGGCCGCCACCGCCCTGGCGGTCCTGACCGACACCTGGTACCCGTTCGTCATGCTGCCGCCGCTCGCCTACGGGGTCCAGGAATTCATCAAGAAATTCAGGGGCCTCAAGAAGGACCGCGCAGGCGCGGCGGAGCTGCCGTAGGAACGGCGGTCGAGCAGTGTTTCCACGGGCAGTGTTTCCACGGGCAGTGCTTCCAGGGGTGTAATGCGATACCACTGGAAGTACTGCGCGGGAAATTTCCCACCTGGGAAATCGACCACCCGGGGAGGGGGAGTCAGAGCTTTGGCAGTACCTCGTCTACGAACAGCTTTAGGCTCGGCTGCATGTGCTCGTATGTCTGGCTGCCGAAGTCGACATTCCACAGGAAGGTGTCCGCGCCGTAGGTCTCCCGCAGTTCGAGGATCTGCTCGACCGCCGACTCCGGCGACCCGATGACGGCCGTGCCGTAGCGCTTCACGTCGAAGTCACCGAGGTATTTCATGTCACGGCCCATGCCTTCGTAGCCGACGTAGTTGCTTGACGTCGTGGTGCGCCAGGAGCTGGCCGCCTCGGTCCAGACCTGGAGGTACTCGCGGTAGAAGGGCTCGGCGATGCGGTACGCCTCGGCATCGGTCCGGGCGATGTACAGCGGGGTGCTCATGGCCATCCGAGGAGGGACGGCGGTGCCGTGGGTGGCACGGAAGACATCCTTGTAGTGTTCGATCAGGTGGCGGCTCACCCCGACGTACTGGCGGGCCGGGGGCAGTGCCAGCATGACTCCGAACCCCTTGTTCGCCAGCCAGGTGAAACTCTCCGGGGACTTCACTGCCGCGCCCCACACGGGGGGATGGGGCCGCTGGGTCGGGTGCGGGAGCGAGTTGGCACCCTCGTATGCGAAGAACGGGCCGTCCTCGCTCACGTTCTGTTCGGTCCACAGGCGCACGACTGCTTCGATGGTGGCCTCGTAGCGGGCCCGGCTCTCATCCATCGGCACCTTGAAGGTGTCGAATTCGTAGGGCAGCCACGCACGCCCGAAGCCGGCATCCACCCGGCCGTTACTGATGGCGTCTACTTGGGCGATGTGCGCCGCGAGTTGGACGGGGTGGTGGAAGGCCGGCAGCAGCGCCCCGGTCATCAGCCGGATCCGCGAGGTCTGCGCTGCCACGGCCGCCAGGAAAGTGAGCGGGCTCGGGCAGTAGCCCCCGTAGTCGCCGAGATAGTGCTCGGTCATTTTGACGTAGTCCAGCCCCACCTCATCACTGAACTTGCTGATAGCGATGGCATCCTTGTAATACTCGGCGGCCGATCGCTGCTGCGGCCGGCAGTCGGGGAGGAGGGAGATGCCATGTTGCATGGGTCTGTTCACCTTTACTGCTGTCTGTGGATCGGTCGTGCGGCGCCGGCCGCAAAGTCGGCGCCGCACGACCAAGGGGTGGAACTCAGCCGCACGAGCTGGTGCACGAGGTACTGCTGGACGTGGTACTGCAACTCGTGGTGCTGGTGGCTGCCAGCATCAGGCCGCCTTCACTGTCGCTGTAGTCCCTGATCTCGAAAGTCTCCAGTTCGAGATCGAGTATCTCCTGCGCCAGATCGGCGAGATGCGACGGAGGCGTCATTGGGATGCTCCTTGAAATGGTGGTCGGACACCACCGGCCGGCGTCAGGCGCAGGAAGTGCAGCTGGTCGTGCTGGACGTGGTGCTGCAACTCGTCGTGCTGGTGGAAGCCAGCATCAGCGAGCCGTTGTCGTCCTCGTAGTCGTTGATCTCGAAAGTCTCCGACTCGAGATCGAGCAACTCCTTCGCCAGGTCGGCGAAGTTGCTTCCGTGGGCCATCTTCTCTTCCCTTCTGATGATTGGTCAGGCGGTCGAACAGGAGGTGGTGCTGGTGCAGGTGCTGGAGCTGCAACTGCTGCTGTCGGAGCTGGTGGACGGGACCGAGATCAGCATCTTCCCGTCGAACTCGTTGTAGTCGTTGATCTCGAAAGTCTCCGACTCGAGGTTGAGCATCTCGACGGCCAGATCGGCCAGTTCAAGGTTGAGAGCCATGGAAGGCACCTTTTCTCTAGTTGATCCGCTCGGGGATCGGCGCACGAGTCATTCCCTGCGCATGACTCAGTTCTTTCACACCGCATCGCCAACGGGCTGACCGCCGGCTGTCACCTGGCTGTCATCCAGACAGGCGAGCGCCGCAGCCGCCATGGCGCCGATGCCGGCTCGGAGCACGGGCACCGCGTCCGGCCGGAAGTAGGGCGAGTGGTTGGGCGCGAAATGGGCGAGCTTTGCCAGGAAGTCCGCTCCTGGCGCTTCCGCCCACTGCCGGGGCCCCACGCTCCCCAGCATCCAGTACACGAACGGCACGCCGTCGTCGCCGCCGCACAGGACGGGGAAGTCCTCTGCGGCCATGGACGTCCGCCAGTCCAGGACCGCCCCGGCCCCGAGCGCGGCCTGGTGGGCGCGGCGTACGACTGCCGCGTAGCCCGGGTCGTTGACCGTCGGCACAGCGCTCGCAGTCCTGCTCACATCCGTCCGCATCCGGGAGCCGAACCGCGCGGCCGTGGCGTCGACCAGATCCCGGACGGCGTCCTCCGCAGCGCGGACTCCCGGAATGTCCGGAGCTCGGAGGCTTACCTCCAGCACGGCGCTCTCGGGCACCACGTTGGCGGCGGTTCCGGCGCGCAACGAGCCGACGGAACAGGTGGCCGGTGAACCGACGAGGCCCCGTAGACCGATCACCAGGTCCGCGGCCGCCTCGATCGGATTCACCGAACTCGTCGGGTCGGCGGCATGTCCGCCGACACCCTGCATGTGGATGCGCAGCGAACGGCTCGCCGCCAGGACGACATCGCCGTGCGCCACCCGTCCGGCCGGGAACACGGCAAGGTGCTGGGCCAGAGCCACATCCGGTCTGCCGAACCGCTCGTACAGTCCGTCGGCCACCATGGCGGCCGCGCCGGACAGCGTCTCCTCCGCAGGCTGCGCGACCACCATGACAGTTCCCTGCCATCGGTTGCGTGCTCCCGCCAGCACCTCCACCGCGCCGAGTACGGCGGCAAGGTGCGCGTCGTGACCGCAGGCGTGCATGACCGGGACAGTGAGGCCGTCCCGGTACCCGGTCGCGGTACTGGCATACGGCAGGCCGGTCTTCTCCTCGATCGGCAGCGCATCCAGTTCGGCGCGGAGCATGATCCGCCTACCCGGTCCGTTGGTAAGCGTCGCCACGACACCGTGGCCGCCGACACCGTACGTCACCTGGCAGTGCAGGTCCTCCAGGACCGCACCGAACAGTGCGGCGGTCTCCTGCTCGGCATCCGAGAGTTCCGGATGCCTGTGCACGTTGAGATAGACCTCAAGTGCCCGGGGGAGGGCCTTCGCGACACTGGTCGCCAGCCACTCTCGCATGGTCGTGCTCCTCACGGGAACGGATGGGGTACGGCGTGCAGGTCTGCCGGCGTGAGGTCGTCCTTGCGCCAGCCTGCGCGTCGGTAGGCGCTGAACATGCGCGGCATCTCCAGGGCGCGCTGGCGTGACCAGCCGAAGTCGAGCGGCAGTAGCCCGGGCACGATGGTCGCTACCGCGTGCACGCCCAGTGCGCGCTGTTCCGGGGACGTCTGCTCGACCACGACGGCGTCGAGTCCGGCGCCGGCGAGGTCGGAGACGATCAGGTCGATGTCGGCCGTGACGTCCTGGTTGCGCGGCCTCGACTGCTGCCACTCCCGGTAGACGTCCTGGTAAGGGGAACGCTTCGCCGGATTCAGATAGCGATCGGCCAGCGGTGCCATCTCCGGAAGGGAGAACAGCGTCGGGTGGTCGCTCAGCTGGCGTACCAGGAAGTAGTCGTCCATCATCGCGCGTACGTCGTCCTCCCGCTCACTCAGCCGTATCGGCAGTGCCGGCAGGTAGGTGAGGATCTCCGCCATTGCCCCCAGCATCGCCGCGCGCGGGTCGAGACTGGCGCCTGCCGCGAAGGACAGCATTCCGGGGCCGCCGTCCCGCCGGACAGCGACGCCGGTGACCGCCGGAACTGCGAGGTCGATCCGATTGTCGAACAGGTGGACGTCGTAGCCATGGAGTTCGGCACGATCGAGCATCATGCGTAGTTCCGGGTCCGGCAGCTGCGTGGTGTCGATCTCCGTCAGCTGTGCACCGCCGTACCACCCGAGCACGAACGAGTCGCGCTCGATCAACTCGAGCAGACCGAAGAGGATGGCCTCCGGCAGGCTCGCACCGCTGGCGCACCCGTTCGACGAGTCGTAGACGAAGTTGTCCTCCGTGCTGTCACCCCCGTAATAGACCATCCGCCTGGGCACCAGGACGGGCTCTCCGGAGCCCAGGCGAACGCCCTGCACCCACGGGATGGGCTTGCGGGGATCGAAAGGAGCCAGATAGGGGTCGAGCTCGTAGGTGCGCTCACCGTAGGAACCGCACTTCCGCGGGTCGATTGCCCGATCGGCGACGTCTTCATAGGCGGCGATCAGCGGTTCGGCGCGGTGCCGCCGGGCGATGCCGGCGTAGCGTTCCAGGCCTTCGAGGTAGGCCAGGCCGCGGCTGGCTGCGAAGGAGTTGCCCTGGCCGCTCCAGGTCAGTTCGGCCAGGCGGTGGTACCCCTTGAAGACCACCCGGCCGTGGACCGGGGCGGTGGTCGGTGAGGTGACGCTCAGAAAAGAGCTCCGGCCGAGGATGCCACAGACGGGGTTGACAAGTGACCGGTCCGGGAGGGCGAGGCTCTCGACCGACCGCGCCCGGTACTCGTCGTCTCCGCGCTTCGGAGCAGGGGGAAGCTCCGCGGTAAGAGGTTCGGGCCGTTGGTCCGCGCAGGCCGGGCACAGTGGATCGGCGACCAGCGGAAGGCGGCGGGTCAGCAGCGTCTGCCCGTCCAGGACCCAGACCCAGGCCTCCTCCATGACCCCGCCCGTTTCACTCGGCCGGCCCGCCACCTCCAGATACAGCTGCCACACGCTGTCGAGCAGGTTCCCGGTCAGGATCGGCCACTCTCCGGTGGACCGCAGTCCGGAGCCCAGTTCGATCGCCTGGCGCTCGAACTGGGCCCGCAGCCGCTGCCAACGCGCGCCGAGACAGTAGCCGCAAGGCCGGGCGCCGGTGGAGGTGCTCGTGAACGGTCCGATTGCCACGATGGACGAGCCCAGGTGAACTGTCGCGTCACGGCGGGCACGCACCGCGTCCTCACTCGCGGGCGCCTCGACGTTGTCCGCGCCGAGGGTGACCACCGTGGGCGGTCGGATCACCACGCGTTCGTTCCCGTCCAGTGCCCGGTGGCGCCGGGTGAGTTCGGCTTCGAGTGCCTGCGCCACCACAGTTCTGGACTCGACGGCGGGGGCAGTGTCAACCCGGCTCATGGCTTGTTCTCCCAGCGGAAGTTGTTCAGCACAGGCAGCGTCACGACCGCCGCGAATACGAGCAGGACCGAGCAGCACAGGGCGGCGTTGCCGATGTGCCCCTCGCCGTCCAGCACACCTGTGACCGCTTGATTCATGTACCGGAGCGGCAGCAGGTAGGACACGTCCTTCAACCATGCCGGGGCCTGCGACAGGGGCATGAACGAGCCGCTGAGGAAGGCCATGGGCACCATCATGCAGTTCGATATCGCGGCTACCGCGTCGGAGGTGCGTGACACGTTGCCCACGAGCATGCCGACGGCATAGAACGCCAGCACTCCGCAGCACAGGATCGGTACGGTCAGCAGTAGCCCTCCGACGGTCACGTGCAGGCCGAAGGGGGGCAGCATCGCCACGGCGAGGAAGAGGGCTGCTTGGACCAGGGCGACCAGCAGAACGATCGCCAGGCGGCTGACAAGCAGCGTGAGAATGGAGGTGGGGGTCCGTCGGATGAGCCGGAGCAGATCCGTTTCACGCCACTTGACCAGTGAGTATCCGACTCCGAAGACGGCTGCGTTGCCCACACCCCAAGCCATGACGCCTGGGGCCAGGAAGTCGATCGTCTTCTTCCCGTCGCCCGCGGACTGGTTGCCGAAGAGCAGGCCGAAGACGATGACGAAGATCAACGGGAACGCGAAGGTGAAGAAGACCTCCGTCTTGTTGCGGCTGGAGGCCAGAAAGTGGGCCCGCACCAGAGGCTTGAGACCTGTCACTGCACATATTCCTTTCCGGTGAGGTTCAGGTACACGTCCTCCAACGACGGCCGCCGGGTCTCCACCAGGCTCAGGTCGACGAGGGGGCCCAGTGCTGCCAGCACCTTGGCGGTGGCGGCGGTGGAGAGCACGACCGCTTCCCCTTCCGGACATGCTTCCTCGACCCCGGGAAGCGACCTGAGCTGTTCCAGGGGGAGCAGGTCGGCCGGGACGATCACCCGCTCGGCCCCGCCGTGGGCCGCTACCAGGCACCTCGGTGCGTCCAGAGCGACGATCGAGCCCTTCTGGACGATCGCGACCCGGTCGCAGAGCGCTTCGGCCTCGTCGAGGTGATGGGTGGTGTAGACGATCGAACAACCCTGGGACTTCAGCTCGCGCAGCAGCGCCCACAGACCCCGGCGGGCCTCGGGATCCAGGGCGGCAGTGGGTTCGTCCAGGAAGAGCAGGTCCGGCCCGTGGACCAGGGCCGAGGCGATGGCCAACCGCTGGCGCTGACCGCCCGACAGTGCCCTGACGCGTACCTCGGCGGACTCGGCCAGTCCGACCATTGCCAGGGCCTGGTCCGCCGCCGACCGGGGCAGCCCGTAGAGCCCGGCTACCGTCTCCAGGTGCTCCAGAGCTGTGAGTTCCGGAAAGAACGAGGACGCCTGGGTCTGGATCCCGATCCGGTTGTTGATGCTCGGACTCCGGGGCCACGGTGGGACCCCGAATATCGTCGTCGAACCCGCATCCGGAGTCCGCTGCCCGGAGAGGATCTCGATGAGCGTGGTCTTCCCAGCGCCGTTGGGGCCCAGGACACCGAAGAACTCGCCGCGGTGGACCGAGAAGGACGTGCCGGCCACGGCTTCGACGTCGCCGTACCGCTTGCGCAGGTCCTCCACCACGAGCACCGGCTCGCCGGTCGACCAGGACGGGTCCGCTGCGGCTTCCGGCCGGGGTTCGACGTGCTGGTTCCCTGGCATGCGGGTACCACCCTTCGTAGGTTGTCCGGGCAGCGCCGCGCCGGCCGCTCCCGCTGCCGGGGCAGTGGTGCCCTTGGAGAACAGCCGCGGCGCGGCGGCGAGGAGTCCCACTGTGGGCAGCGCCGCCAGCAGCACCACCCTGGCCGGACCGGACAACTGCGTGAACGCGATCAGGGCGACCACCAGGACCGCTGCCGTGAGCAGCAGAGCGACCAGGGCGGCGTACCCCGTGTAGATGCGCCTGGCCCGCTTCGGGTATGTCGCGACGAGCTGGCTGCGGGTGACCACGCGACACACGAACGTCCAGGTCTGTGGGCCCAGTTCGATGACGTTGAGCGCACTCTGCAGCATCAGGTACCCGTCCAGGCGCATCGCCGGGATGTAGTTGATGAGAGCCTGGACCGTGCCGTAGAGAAGGAGCCCGGAGATGCTGTCGTGCGTGACGTCGCCCGCCGGCAGAAAGAGCCACAGAACGAGGAACGGGATCAGATAGAGGAGGCTGACGACGGAACCGACTGCCGCGGTCGCGATGCGCTGCCGCCGGGACCGGAAGAACAGGACGTCGTCCGACTCGCAGTAGAAGGCCAGTGTGGGCACGCGCCAGCGCAGACCGATGGCCGTGGCCCTGCCGCCGTAGTGCTGGCACCAGAGGCCGTGGGCGAGCTCGTGCAGGGCGGTGCCCACCCAGATCAGGAATCCGGCCAGCATCGCGAGTTCGGGATGGGCCGCCAGGGCGTGGCTCTGCTTCAGCAGCTCAGGCGCCTGCGCCCCGACCATCACCACCAGGGCCGCGCAGGCCAGAAGTGCCGGCACAGCGACGAAGGGCGAGAACATCCAGGTGAGCTGCGGGTACAGACGTTCGAGGAACGGCCCCGGGTCACCCCAGGACAGGGTCCCCGAGAGCCGGTACCGGCTCATCTCCAGCCGTTTGGCCGGAGGCGTCGCCTGGAGCGGCGGGGCCGTCCGCCCCGGTTGGGCCAGGAAGGAGCGCTTCCACATCGCTCCGAGGATGACGCTCCAGGAAGCCCCGTCGAGGTGCTTGCCGAACTGCTCCCGGTAGGCCTCACCGATCTGGTTCAGCGTGTGTGAGCCGTCGAGCCGCTCGATGATGAACTGCTCCTTCGGCCCGACCTGGTAGAAGCGGCCGTTGCTGCGGTCCCGCACCAGGTGGACGACCCGGTCGCCGCGCAGCAGCGGCGGACTGAGAGTCAGGGTGTCCGCGCGGACGGGTCGGGATTCGAGTAGGGCCAGGTCGGACATCAGCGCACCGCTTCCGGGTGCCGCAGGGCCCGCAGCAGCGCATGGGCCAGGTACGCCTCATCGGTGATGGTGATGTGCAGCCGGTTGTTGGTCATGTGCATGCATGGCCAGAGCAGCCTCAGCCGCGCCTCGCCGGTGTCCGTGACCGCGGACCGCCCCTCCCCCTCCCAGTCGGTGAAGACGAGCCGGCCCGCGGCCGAGAGGTCGTCGATCCGGCGGCGCAGCTCGGCGCAGTGCTCCGCCCACTGGCCGAGGGTTCCGGTCAGCCGGTCCCCCTGGCCCGAATGCACCGCCGACCGAATGATCGTGAAGCGCTCGACCAGCGAGTCGGCCATGGCCTCGTACCCGTAGTCGAAGTTGCGCCCCGACACCAGATCCGTGGTGCGGAAGGAGTCGTGCCAGAAGTCCCGGTAGCCCTCCAGGAACTCGTCCAGTTGGGCTTCCTCGTCGAGGAACACTGAGGCCATGACCATCATCAACTGGATGGAGAGACCCAGTTGCACCGTGCGCATGTGCACGTTCATCCCTGTCAGCGCGTCGAGCACCAGGTCGCTCGACCGCTCGAAGTGCCATTCCGCCAGCTCCACGCCGACCGGGCCCCCGTACTTGTCGTACTCGGGCTCGTACTGCTCCCAGCTGAAGGAGTTGTTCTTCCTGAGCCGCATCTTCCCGTCTTCGGTCAGATACTGGACACGGCTCTCCGGTTCGAACTCAAGCTCGAACAGGGTGTTGTACAGGCCCACATAGAAATCGCTCTTGACTTCGTAGAGCGAAGGCCGGCGCTTGAGGAAGTCCTTGACCGCTTCCTCCGCTGCTGACACCACCGCGTCCCGGTTGCCCTCGGTGGGCTTGAACCGCACTCGGACGTGGGGCCCTTCCAGCCAGTAGTGCAGGAAGAAGTATCCGCAGACCAGGCCCTCGGCGGTGAGCCTCTCGAACAGCGGCTTCACGCAGTCGGTCAGCAGCGGCCGTGCGTTGCCGGTGTAGAAGACGTAGACGGCCAGCCAGCGTTCGTCGACCTTGGGGGCCGGTTCGGTCGGCCTGGGTTCGACGCTGGTCATGCTTCCTCCCGGAGGTTCGGACGTGCCTGCTGCCGGCCCGTGACGGTTTCGACGACCAGCTCGGTGACGTGCGCTCCCCGACCCGAGGTGGCGTGCAGTCCGTCGGCGCTCGGAAGCATCTCGCTGATCACCACCGCGGTGGCGTCGCTCTCATGGAGCATGTGCTCGAACAGTTGGAGCGAGAGGCAGCTGTCGAAGTCGAGGTAGTGCGGCTTCTGGCGGCGCACCGGCTGCCCCCCGCCCTCGGTGGCCGTCTCAACCGCGTCCACTGTGCCCTTGGCGCCGCCGGGCCCGGAGGGGACTCCCACCCGCAGGGTGGCGAAGGCCTGGGCCGGCACACCGTGCTGATGGCGCCAGCGCTGCCAGGCCACGAACCAGTCGCCCGCACTCATGTCCGGGCACCGCCTCGGCAGTGCCTCTGCCCGCGCTGTCCAGGACCTTCGGCTGATGACGATTCCGCCGTGCCGTACCCGGGGCCGGTAGGTCACACCGTCCGTCTCGACGCCCTGCTCGACACCGCCCCAGGGGTCGAAGCCCACCATTGCCGCATGCGAGAGCAGGAGCAGGGTGCGGGGGACCTCGGGCAGTGCGGCGGCGACCAGGTAGCCGAAGTAGACCGGGATGACCTCCCGGTCGAGCCTGGCGGAGTGAAGCACCAGCCGGTCGGAGGCGACATCGTGGTGGAGCGTGAGGTCGGCCAGAGCGATCTGGCGGTCGGTGGGCAGCGTGCTGGTCTCACCCGGGCAGACGATCTCGAAGTCGGTCAGCCTGCCGTGCAGGTTCAGGTTGGTCCTGGTGGTCCCCCCCGTCACCTCCGCGAAGACGGCCCTTTCGGGCTGGACCTCGCGGTGCCACTGCCGCAGCTGCTCGGCCAGCCGGAGGTCCTCGAAGTCGTGGGTGAAGCGGGAGAAGGGAAACGAGACCCCGCCCCAGGAGCGGTTGAGTACCGCCGTCGGCCTATCGCCCCCCTGGGACAGCTGGAGGAAGTGGCTCTGCGGCCGGAAGCCCGCTGCCAGCGGTCGTAGCTTCTCGGCGACGCCGTCGAGGAACGCCTCGTCGATCTCCACCTCCTCGGCCCTTCCGTCGGCCGCCAGCGCGCTCATCCGCGCCGAGAAGTCCTGGAGCGCGTCGTCGATCGCGCTGATCTCGGGCTGCTCCAGCCAGTTCTCGGTGGGGAGGAACGTGCCGTCCTGCGCGAAGTGCGTGCCGACGCGCGCTATCTGTACGTAGTAGTGGTAGAGGTCCTCCTGGAAGTCCGTCACCAGTTGCAGGAGGTCGTCACAGCGACCGCCGTGGCCGTAGCGGGCCAGGAAGAAGCCGCGCAGAATCAGGCGGTGGGGGAGTGCCATGTCGAAGATGGGCATGACCCGGGCGAGGGAGGCCAGGGAGGTGCCCACCTCCTGTTCGAAGCGCGGCCCGGGAAGGCGCACCGGGGCCGCCGCCGCACGTGTGTCCTCGTACACCAGGGTCCGCGGAACCGAAGCGGTTTCCGCGCCCAGGCCGAGCTGCAACTGCTCCAGCCTGCCCCGGAGCTCGTCCAGTACCCCGCGCCTGCCTTCGACCGGCGTGGACCGGTAGCGGCAGACCAGCGCGGAGACCTCGTCGAGCCCGTCGGCGAGCCGGAGGCACCAGGACGGACCGATCCCGCGAAGCTGTCCGGCGAAGCTGCTCACCGGGTCGGGACTGTGCAGGTCGATGGCCAGGGCAGGGATCGACAGCATGCCGAGGCGGAGCAGCGTCGACAGGAAGCGGTCGCAATCCTCGCTGCTGACGTTCATGCGCTCGCAGAACAGGTCGAGCAACTGCCCGTAGGGCATCCGCCCCTCGGCGGTGCAGATCCCGATGAGCGCCTCCAGCCCGTTTCCCTGGCGGAGGAAGAACATGTTCTCGGTCACGGAGTCGAAGCTGACCGAGGCGGCGTTGTCGCCCTCAGAGACCTTCCGCCGCACGTACCGGATGCGGTCCGCCGCGGTGGACAGCCCGGTGACCAGCTCGACCGGCAGGTCCGGGCGCAGCTGCGGCCTCTGCTGGATCAGCTCACCCAGCCTGCCGAGTACGGCGATGTTGAGCTGGGTGTGGTCCGTCCAGTGTTCGTCCACGGCGAGGGCCAGGGTGCGATCGGACGTGTCCTCGAACTCGCCGAGGGCCACGCCGGTGAACGCGCTGAACGGACTGGTCTTGCTTGCGCAGCGGTAGGCGTATTCGAGTAGGGACCGCTCGATGCGGCGCTGCCGCTTCGTCAGCTTGTCCGGGTCGGCGCCCAGATAGGACTCGACGTGCTCGTCGAGGGTCTGCGAGGCCAGGACGAGCCCCTGGCGAAGCCGCTGTTCGCGTCCTAGAGCCTTCAGGTGCGCCCGTGCCGACAGCAGCTCCTGATCGACGACCGGGTCACGGAGCAGCTGGGTCAACCGCTCGTGGCAGTCCAGCCACTGGTCGAGTTCGGCGCCCGCCCGGCCGCCGACGGCCGCCGCCGTCTGTCGACCGTCCTTGGGCCGGGTGCCGGCGAACACCTGCCGTCGGGTGTTCAGCAGCAGGTGGCGGTACTTCTTGTCCTCGTTGGACTTCACCAGGAGGGACAGCTCATCGCTGACGGCCCCGCCCAGTGCTTCCAGTTCGCGCGTCAGGTTGAGTATCTGCCCGGCCCACTCGACCGACCGGGGCTGCCGGAGCCCCTCGACCGCGTCGAAGGGAAGTCCGCTGAACCTGGCCATGAAACGGGGGGACAGGGTCGTCGTCACTGGGGTGGGGGTGATGGACTTCTGCATGGCTTTCATCTCAGTCGTTCTCGTAGCGGCAGTGAGCGAACTGATCGCGCTCGTGCCCGACCATGAGGATCAGCAGCGGGATCTCACGTGTTTCCTGGAGCTCCAGCTCCTCCATGTACGAGACGTTGTCGAAGCCGAGTGCCGCTCCGCAGCCGATGCCGAGGCCGGCGCTCGCCGTGTACACGGCCTGCGCGACGGCGCCGGTCAGCGCATTCGCCAGGCGGTAGCCCCGCGGCCCGACCGCGTCGACCACCGCGTCGACCCGGATCGACGGCACGATCACAGCCCCGGACTGCTCGACGTTGTAGTTGTTGAGGAAGTAGTTGCGTTGCAGGAAGGTCCCGACTTCACCGGCCTTGAGCAGGACCAGGCCACGCGTTCGCGGGTCGTACTCGTAGGTCCCCGGTTCGACGCCCGCGACGTGGTTGACGAAGACGTGCAGCTTGACCAGGCCCAGACCGCCGGTGCCGGCGGGCGAGATATCGCAGGGAAGCATGGCGCCGGATTCCGCCGCCGCCAGGAGCGTGCCCAACTCGGCGGACGTCACCGGCCGGGCTGCGGAGAACTTGCCGAAACTGCTCCTGCGGGACCGGATCGCCTGCTTCAGCGTCACCTGCCCGAAATCCGCCGGGTCGAGAGCGACGGGAGTCGCCGCACGGGCCGGCAGCGACTTCGCGCTCTCCAGGGCTTCCGGGGACGGCCGGAGCCGGGCGCCGGCCACGGTGTCGGCATGCATGGCCTGGAGCATGTCGAAGTGCAGCACCACCCGTGAACGCTCACTGTCGGTGTGCAGGGCCTGCGAGCGGAGTTCCGCGGGCGCGGAACGGGGCTCCTCGCCGGCGCCGTCCCAGCGCAGCGGAACGACAGCGAAGATGCCTTCGTCCTTCTCCTGCACACCGACCAGATCGGTCAGGCGGGGCTCGTCGAACCAGAACGCCGGGCGGATCTCCCCGCCGCGGGCGGTCGCCCACATGCGCCAGGTCTGCACGAGCGTGCCGATGTCCATGGTCGTGGCGTGGTAGCTGAAATTGTTGTACTTGAAGGCGTTCTGCCAGAACTTGAGCCCGAGCAGCAGGAACTGGTCGGTGTCCTGGACGTCCGCATCGTGGCAGTCGACCCGCAGCGCCGCCGAGACCTGCGCGCTCACGTCGCCGCTGATCAGCCGTTGCATGCCATGGTGTGTCGAGTTGTAGTAGTAGAGCCCCGGCTCGACGGGCGCACTGGCGCCGGCGACCCAGTAGATGCTCACCGGGTACAGGCCGCCACCGGAGGCCGTGCCACGGGAGAACTTGGCCGAGCGGTAGGACTGGACCTTGTCCACGTCCTCATTGGCGTTGATCTCGATGCGTCGGGCCATACGACCGTAGGAGTCCGCCAGCATCTCGGAGAGCGACTCGACCGTGAATCGGTGGCCGGCCGGCCCGCCGGGCGGCGCGAACGAGTCCCGCAGCGTGGGGGCTCCCACTGCCGCGGAAGCGGGGCTTTTCATCGGGAGTTCGTAGACGTCGACGTCGGGGTAGAACTTCGTCGGCCGCGGGGCGTCCCCCCAGTTGGGCATGAAGTCGCGGGGAGGCATCCCCTCGCGGCTGCGCCTCACTATCGCGTCGATGTACTCGTGCGCATAGTCCATCTCAGGACCTCTCAGAGTCGAGTCAGGGGAAGGGGTGCGGAGCCGGGTTGAGGTCACCGGGGACCAGTGCCCGGTCGGTGAATCCGGCCTCGAACGGGGCCTGGAGCAACCTCTTCTGACGGAGTGCCCGCTGCCGGGACCAGCCGAAGTCGATCGGCACCAGTCCCGGGACGACCACGCTGGCGGTGTGGAGCCCCAGCCCTCGTTGCAGGTCGAAGGTCTGGTCCACCACGATGACGTCGAAGGCGGCATCCGAAAGGGTCCGGACGCAGGCGCGCACGTCCTCGCGCACGTCCATCGTGGGCATCACCCTGCGCCGCACGTCGGCGTAGGCGTCGGCGAGGGAGTGCTTCTCGCGTTCGGCGAGCATGAACTCCGCGTGCCGGCGCATCTCCGGCAGGCCGTACATCAGAGGGTGGTCGTGCAGCTTCGTGACCTTCGTGAAGTCCGCAGCCATGCTCGTGAGCCGGTCGAGGCCCCAGGTGGTCCGGCGCGGCAACTGCGGCGCGTCGGTCCCGATCTCGATCAGCGCCGAACGAAGCGCCTGCTCCGGGTCCAGACTTGCTCCCGCGCCGAAGCACAGGGTGCCCCGGCCGCCGTCGATGCGCTCGGCCATCCCGATGACCACAGGGACGGGAAAGGTGATCCGGGCGTCGAAGAACCTGGCCCGGTAGCCCTGGAGGGCCAGTCGGTCGATCAGCGCCCGAGTAGTCGCGGAGCTGCTGGTGCTGCCGTCGATCTCCCGCAGGCCCAGCTTCGCGTACCAGGTCAGCAGGAACGCGTCGCGCTCGATCAGCTCCATGAGGCCGTAGTAGACGGCCTCGGTCAGGGAGCCCCCGGAAGCGCACCCGTTGGAGCTCTCCTGGACGAACCGCTCGGAGCGCGGCACCGCGTGGTAGTACGTGAGCAGCGCCGGCACGAGAACGGGCTGCTCACGGACCAGTGAGTACCCCCATACCCAGGGGATCTCGCGGTCCTCGGTGAACGGCGGGACCCGGTGGGGGTCGGTCCGGTAGAACTCGTCCGAGTACACACCGCACTCGCGCGGGTCCAATGCCGGCACCTGATCCGCGCGCAGGCTGTCGAGGCTGGCCACCACGCCGGCGCTGCTCGCGGGGGACCGCATGCCGGCGTACCGCTCCAGTCCCTCGATCAGGCCCACGCGTGAGCTGTCGGCATAGCTGAAGGTGTGGCCGCCCCAGAAGGTCTCCTGAAGGTACGCACCGACCCGCATGCCCATGCGGCCGTAGGCCGAGGCCGTGGTGGGCGACTCGTACTCACGAATCACCTGCGGCCCGAGCACGCCGCACACCGGATTGGCGAAGGTCGCCTCATCCAGGTCGAGGTCGTCCAGCGAGCGCAGACGGAACCTGTCCGGGGCGCTCTTGGGCGACGTCTCCAGCCTGATCTGTGCCGCGGGCGCGGAGTCCGGCTCCTGCGCCGCACACTGCGGGCACTTCGGATCGGCGACGAGGAAGTAGCTCTTCGTCCGCAGGGTCTGGAGGTCGAGGGCGGCCACCGTCACGACCGCGTCACCCATGGCAGGGACAGCCGGCCGGGGCTCGCTTCGGAGCCGACGGACCAGCCCGCACATGGCGTCGACGGCGAACCGGGTCAGATACGGGCTCTCGGCCACGGCGGCGGTCCGACCGCCGAGTTCGAGGGCGTCCCGGAGCTCCCTGCTCCGCAGCGCCTGCCAGCGGCGGCCGAGGCAGCGGCCGCAGGGGCGCGGCGCGTCCCCTCCGTGGACCGGGCCCACGATCGCCAGGTGCCCGTAGAGCCGGATGCTGATCGTTGGCCGCTCTGCGGTCCGTACCGGAAGCTGTTCCTCCAGCTCGTCCGCGCACCCCAGGAAGTCGATGTCTGCGTCAAGTTGCAGCTCTGCGAGTACCGGTGCCATGGCCGCTCCGAGGGAGCGGATGCTCAGCCGGCCGAACTCGGTCGGCGGGGGGATTTCTTCGACGGTTTCAGTCATGACCGGCCGTTCTTGGCGAGCAGCACGCGACTGGCGTGGAGGCCACCGGCCCTGAGGTCGGCAGAGCCGTCAACCAGCGCGTAGACGTCGAATCCGGCGGCACGGGCCGACTCCAGCACCACGTCGATCTCGACGGCCGCCCACTCCCGCGGCGAGACGGACCGTGTGTGTCCGAGGGTGTAGGGGTCCAGCGACTGGACCAGGGAGTGAGTGGCCGTCAGCGAGTCGGCACGCTGCTGCACCAGCTGGCACTGGCCGAGGAGATCGCACAGAGCGGTCTTCAGCGCCCGGCCCGGGCACAGATCCGCGCCCACGGCCCAGAGCGGGGTCCCGTCGTCGTGGCGAGTGCGGGCCAGCATGACCGGGGCAGCGCTGCAGGCCCGCAGGCTGAGGACCTCGACATCGCAGCCGAGGTTCTTGGCGGAGCTCAGCAGGAAGGCCAGCTCGCTGTCGCCAGCCAGGTCGGACAGGGAGACCAGGGAGACGTTCTGGTCGGAGCGCAGGGCGCTCTGGATCTCCTGGTAGGCCAACGCGGAGAAGACAGCCCGGTAGGTGGCGTCTGAGGGTGAGGTGCCCACCCCGAGGCCGGCGCTGGAGAGGGTGAACTCCTTCGCCGCGTTGAGCAGCGAATAGGGGCGGACGGCCCCGGCCGGGATCAGTGCCTGCGAGGAGTCAAGCAGCGACTGGGCCTTGACCCACCCGTGTTCCGCACGGGCCGCGGACAGGCCGCTGGCGGTCCCCAGGCTCGACGCTGCCACCTTCGGCGTGTCGGCGTCGATCTCAAGGTCCGAGAGTAGGCCCGACGGCGGAGTGACCCTGTCGATGTACTCAGCCGCAGCCGCGTACATGGCGGTCATGCGAGCAGCCGCGACATGGTGCAGATCGAAGGCATTGGCACTGTGCAGGATGCCTGTCCCCACACCGAACTCCAGGCGGCTGACCTTCAGCGGGAGCTGAATGGGCCACTCGTCGTCGAACCCCTTGAAGACACCGGTCACGGAACTGGTGAGCGCGCTGGTCAGGCGGTCCAGTTCGACGACCGCTTCATCGGCCTCCTCGGGTCGCTCGGGGGCGGGAACCCGGGAGACCGACGGAGCCGTCAACGTGAGGCGGCGGCGGTCCACGCCGCCCGCTGCCTCGGCATCTCCCGAGGCACAGGAGGGGCACAACGGGTGTCGAAGGACCTTGGAGACAACCGCGTCGAAGGAGTCGATGTCCTGGATGATGACTGCGCCTTCCGTGTCCGTCGGAAGGATGCCGGTGAACTCCTTGAAGACTTCGTAGCCCAGGAGGTTCCCGATGATCGCCGACAGATGGCGGCCCGGGCGGTGCCCACCGTGGTCGGTCCCCAGCGCCGCCACCCGCCAGACGTCCGCGGTGGCTGCCGAATCGCCGTTGAACCCGAGCCGGAGCATCGCGCACGACCAGCAGGCTCCGCCGCCCACGGCGGACAGGGGCCCCACCACGACTCGTTCTCCGAACATGGTCACGGGGAGCAGTCGCTGCCCCACCGGGACTCCGCCTTCGCGCAGCAGGTGCAGCGTCTGCGCCGGCGCACCGGTGCCCGCGCAGACCACCACGTCGAAGTCACGCAGGTCGGACCAGTCGATGATCCCGTCTGCCTTGGGCAGGTACTCCACTCGGGCAGGCACGCCCTCAGCGGTCGACTCGGCGGCCTCCGCTTCGACCTGAGCGTATGCCCAGGCCGGACCGCCGACCGTTACCGAGGCCGCGCCGTTGCGTATGACGCTCAGCGCGCACCAGCTGGCGACGGCGTCGTCGCCCAGCACCGCCACCCGCGCGTTTCGGAACTTGAGGAAGCGCTTGGCGGCGCGGTCCTCGAAGTGGTCGATGTAGTTGATCTGGGCGGCGAACTTCCGTGCCACGTCGGCGGGCAGTCCGACGGCCTCCGCCGAATCCTGCGGCAGGATGTCGCGCGCCAGTCCGCGTTCCAGCAGCATCCGCACCAGGTCGTTCACCATGGTGTGGTGCTGCACCGGAAGATATTCACACAGTTCCCTTACCGAATTCTCGCCGTTCAGGAAAGGCACAATGAGGGAGGCAAAACGATAGGCGGACCGGCCTTTCAGCTGGAAACCGCCGTGAGCATTGTGGAACAGAACGCCGTCCTCGGTCTCCGTGAAAAGGACATCACGCTTGACGCGAATGCGCGCATTCGCAAAAGGGGCCATCTCGATGGCAGTCATGGTCTCTCCTGGTCTTCATGCCCCACAGGGGCGGACTGAGCCGTACTCGCGCACGGGGTCGACCTTCAAGGCGAAGGCCGACCGGAAAACTGGTTCACGTGGTCCCGGAGGATCCGTGGGATTCGGTAACGGCCGCCGGCGATGTGCTCGACCGCGCAGGACTCGACGAGCTCGTCGAGCAGGGCGGACACCCGGTCGTCTGATTCCTGAAGTACATCCGCGCTCTCTCGGCCGGACAGGGTTTCCGAGCCGGCTGCCGAAATCGACCGCAGTGCAGTTCTCGCAACCGGGGTCAGTGAGGAGAGGTAGTCCTCGAAAGCGCTGGCGAGCGGATCTCCGGGATAGCCCGCGGCGGGGCGCCCCCGCATCGCCTCCGATACATTCTGCTGCGGCCTGAGAGAGATTCTCATGGCTGCCAGGCGGAGCGCCATCGGATGGTCGTCGCAGGTTTCGGCCAGTTGTTCCAGATGCGCCCCACCGGAAGACGCCCGCTCCGACCCGAGGGTGGATGTCAGGAATGAGACAGAGTCGGTGCGCCGCCACGAACCGATTCGGTAGAGCGCTGCGCCGTGACGGAGCACGATATCGGCGAGGCTGCGCCGACTGGTGATGATGACGGCCCCGGAGCCGCCGGAATCCACCACGGGACGCACCTGGTCGATGTGCCGCACATCGTCCAGCACTACAAGGGATTCCCTCTGTGTCGAGATACCGGACAGCGCTGCACTGCCGCCGGCCTGCACGAAGTGCACGCCGCCGGGGAACCGGCTGCGCAAACGGTGCGCGACGTGTACGGCCAATACGGTTTTCCCCACGCCTGGGAGGCCGCACAGCACCAGCACTCTCCCTCCCTTCCTGCCGATGATCGACTCGATCTCGTCGGTTTCGCACGTCCGCCCGAGAAAATCGCCCAGCCGGGCGGGTAGTTCTGTACGGGCGGCCTCGCCGGCGTCGACCCACTCCGCCAAGGGCGCCGGAGCCGATGCGTACCGGCCTCCGGCAAGGTCCTCACCACGGACGATGGAGAGGTGCAGTTGCTGGAGCTCAGGACCGGGGTCGATTCCGAAGGTCTCCCTGAGATGGCCGCTGATCTGCTGGTACGCCGACAGGGCCTCCCCCTGGCGTCCGGTCCGGTACAGCGATTCCATGAGCTGCGCCGACAGCCGCTCGTTGTCGGGAAACTCATTGGACAGTTGGCGCAGTTCGGGGACCACGGCGGAGTGGTTGCCCAGAGACAATTCGATCTCATGACAGCGCACAAGAATACGGATGCGTTCCTCGATGAGACTTGCGACTACGCCGGAACGCAGTGCGGGTGAAGCCAGGTTGAGCACCGGATCACCCTCCCAGAAGGAGAGGGCACGCCGAAGCGCCTGCAATTCGAGAGTGAGTGAGGACAAGGAGCTCGCCCCGGCCGCGAGATTCCGGAATGCAAGCAGGTCGAGGCTCCGTTCGTCAACTATGATCCGGTATCCGCCGGGAGATGTCTCTATACCGCCGCCCGGCCCGCTTCCGAGAGCGTGTCGGCTCAGGAGTTTGCGCAGGCGCAGCATTGCCACGTGGATGGCGGATGACGCCGCAACCGGAGAGTCGTCCCCCCAGAGAGCCAGTCGCAGATATTCCTGCGAAACGACCTCGTTCGCATGGAGAAGCAGTGCGGCCAAGAGTACCGTGGGCTTCGACGACGGAAGAATGATCTCATCGCCGCCCTGGCGGATACGCAAAGGGCCAAGTACTCCGAAGGTATGTCCGGAGAGGCTGGGTTTCCGCCCCGGGGGAGCGGTTTCAGGCAGCGCTGACAACAAGCTGAATTCCTTACAGTATCAAAAGAGATGCCCGGCGCTGCGCTCCACCGGAACTCCCGGGAAGCAGATGACGACAGCCCGTTCCAGGCTGAAGGAAAAAAGGCAGGCTTAAGTGGCGCCGATCCCCGGCAATGGATCGGGCTTGGGCATCAAAGGCGATCGGATCACGGCGATCACATGGATGTGCGTTCTCTCGAATGGAATTCGGCCTGTCGACCGGGTGGAACCCCGTTGGCCTGGCCAGGCGTCAGCTGCAGAGCAGTTCTTCGGCTCCGCGGGTCGCCTTGGGCATGAGTGTCCCTCGATACGAACAGCATGTAGTGCATGGTCTAGCCCCCGTGACCCGGTGAACTTCTGCATCCCGGGCGGATGCCCAGTAGGCCCGGGCGCCGGAGTCTCATCGCCCGTGTACGTCTGTTATCTGGCGTTAACGTTAGCAAGATGATCAGCTTGAACCTAATGAATGAATGGTAAGAGTTTCCTAAAGGTCGGGTCGGTGCTTGCGCCTGCAGCCACGGGGGCAGGGCTGACTCATACTCGGCGTGGTGGTGGATCGCTTCTGGCCAGGGCGGGTTGAGCAGATCGAGTGGGCGGCCGTGGGGTGCGTAGGAGACCTCGCGCAGGCCGGCTGCGATGCCGAGGGGGTGTGTCCAGTAGACGGTGGGAACTCGTTTGATTGGGTTCAGCGGCGGGCGGCGG
>OVEP010000220.1_pt1 | contig 20656 bp, 37 predicted proteins | sample 1779801 | NCBI WGS metagenome assembly OVEP01 (sample SAMEA3914791, study PRJEB12502) | metagenome | biome: forest; material: soil | place: Canada | collected 2011-07-03 | depth 0.1 m
GGCGCTGCCGACCGAGCCGGACGACGCGGTCTGACGCCGCCCCGGGGCCGCCCCGCACCGGGCGGCCCCACCCCCACCACGCACCGCACAAGGGAGAGTCCCGTGTTCGGAAGCAAGGCCCGCATGATCACCCAGCAGGCGCAACGCATCGAGCAGCTGGAGATGGCGCTCACCGACGCCCGCCAGGACATCGGCACCGCACAGTTCCTCCAGCGCCGCGCCCTCGACAGCGTCCAGGAGCTGCACGGCGACGTCCTGGAGCTGGAGTCGCAGCTCCAGGCCTCGCGCAACCTCAACGCGCAGCTCAACGCCCTGCGCCCGCAGACCGTCTCCGCAGGCGGTGCGCGATGAGCGCTCCCCTGCTCCTGTGGAGCCGCCCCACGGGCGCCCACCGCCGCACGGCCGCCGGGTGGGCCCGGCTCACCACTGCGCTCGCCACCGCCACCCAGGCCAGCACCGACCTGGCCCAGCAACTCGCCGAGGAGCGTGGGCAGCGCGCCCTGGCCGACGACCTCATGGGGCAGATCGTCGAGCACCGCCTCGCGGCCGAGGCCCGGGCCGCTGCTTGCGAGCAGGCTCTCGCCGCCGAACGGGAGCGCACCGCCCGCGCCACCGACGTGATCACCTACCTCCGTCGCCAGCTCGCCCGCCCCAGGGGTGAGTCGGAGACGACGGAGATCCCGATGTCGCTCGTCGTCCCGCTGTGGGAGAGCGCCGCCCGCCAGGACACCACCGCGGCCCCGGCCTCGGCGCGGCCGTCCTGGGCGAGGGCGTCATGACCCCGAAGATCCCGCACGGAACCAACACCGGCTACAAGCACCACCGGTGCCGCTGCCTCGACTGCTGCAACGCTGCCGCCGCCTACCAGCGCCGCCGCTACCGCCGCATCGGCGCTGGCATCTGGCAGCCCCTGGTCGACACGGGCGCAGCCCGCGCCCACATGGCCGCGCTGTACGAGCAGGGCATGGCCTATGAGCAGATCGCCCTCGCCAGCGGCCTACCCCGGAACACACTCGACCGTATCCGCCAGGCGGGCGTCCAGACGCCCATCTGGCGCATCCGGCCCGAGACCGAGGCTCGGATTCTGGCAGTCCGCTACAACGTCGAAGCCGTCACCGAGAAGGCTCACACGCCGTCTCACGGGACCGTGCGCCGGATCCGGGCGCTGCGCGCACAGGGCTGGCCCCTGCACGCGATCGCCGACCGTGCCGGCGTGGATTCCCGGACGCTCGTAGCCATCGCCAAGCAGCAGGTCGTCTACGCCGCGACTCATCTTGCAGTCGCTCTGGTCTACGACGACCTGCGAGAGCTGGACCCGGTCGCGCACGGCATTCGTCCGTGGGTCGCCGACCGCACCCGTAGGGAGGCCGCGGCTGCCGACATGGCCCCCCCATCCGCCTGGAAGGACATCGACCACGACGCGCACCCGAAGCCGAGGGAGCGCTGGGCAGTCCGCTTCACCGCGGAGCGGTCGAGCTACACCCGGCAGGAGCTCATCGACGAGACACTCACGCTCGCGCTGGCCGGCGCGTCCCGCGCGGAGATCGCTGCGGGCCTCGGGGTCTCCTGGGATGCGATCACGCAGGCGCACCGCCGCGCGCAACAGCCGCTGCCGATCCGTCTGCGCGTCGAGGCCCTGGAAGCAGCGGGGTGAGCGATCAGCCGCCGCTCCTGGACTGGCGCAGCCCGGCCCACTGGGCGTGGGACGAACTCCCATGCCGGCACTGCGGCGGCCTCACGCACCTGCGCACCAGCAAGCGGCGCGCAGCCCACAAGGTCTGCGCGGAGGCCGCGCTTGCCGCCGAGATCGCCGAGCAGACCGAGCAGCGGGCCAACTTCCTTGACACCTACTTCAGCGACACGAGGACCCCATGACCGACCAGCCCGACCGAGCCACGCTCCGCGCCGCCCTGGAGCGGTGCCTCGCCTTCGTCGACAGGGTGATCGACCCCTGGAACGAGGGCTTCCACGAGACCACTGAGCAATCCGTCCTCGCTGACCTCGCCGTGGCGGCCACGGCCTACCTCGACCGCCTGCCGCAGGAGCTGCAGCCGCCAGCTGACGCAGGCCTCGCTGCCGCCCTCGACCGGGCAGCCGCTTCCGAGTCCGGCGTCAGCGTCTTCACGCGCCTGCAGAACCTCGACCGGGCCGTGCGCGGATACCTCGCCGCTATCGGCGAGCCCGTCCGCCGTCAGGGGGACTGACCGTGCAGTCCACCGCCCGACCGCCGCCGGGACCGTCCCGGCAGCCCCGCGCCCTCCCCGGCCGCTGACCCCACCACCCAGTAGGAGCACCACCGATGGCACGCGCACACGGACGAATCCTCGCCAGGATCTGGGAAGACGCCGACTTCCTCCAGCTCGACCCCTTGCCCCAACGCCTCTTCCTGTTCCTCCTCTCGCAGGCCAACCTGTCACACGCCGGCCTGCTGCCGCTCACCCTGAAGCGCTGGGCGTCCAAGGCTGCCGGCCTGGCCGTGGCCGACCTGGAACAGCAGCTCGACGTCCTGGAGGCCGCGCGGTTCATCGTCCAGGACGCCGAATCCGAAGAGCTCCTGATCCGCACGCTGATCAAGAACGACGGCATCTACCGGCAGCCGAACATCATGGCTGCCGCCGTGTCAGCGGCGCAGGAGCTCTCATCGGTCAAGCTCCGTCGGGCCCTGCTCACCGAGGCCGACCGGCTGCCCCTCGACGAGCTGTCGGACGAACCGTCGGGCAAGGGCGGGCCCTCGGTCCGGGCCCAGATCCGTTCCCACGTGGAGCAGTTGCGGACGCTCCTGAGGGTTCCGGAGGAGCCTGATGCCCTGCCTGAGACCCACAGGGCACCCATCCCGGAACCCCTCGCGAAGGGTTCCAACGGCCAGCAGACCCCTGCCGACCCCATCCTCGACCCTCCCGGAGACCCTTCGCGAACCCTTCCGGGAACCCTTCCTACGCGTGCGCATGCGCCCGCGCACGCGCGGGTTTCCCCTACCCCTTCCCCTACCCCTACCTACAAGACGCCGGGCAGCCCTGAGGACGAACAGCCGGCGCTCGTCGTGGTGACCGTCGCCGACGCGGCTGCGCCGCACGGCACACCAGCCGAACGAGCTCCCGGCAAGCACCAGCTCGCCGACGACCTCACCGCGGCGTTCTGGGAGCACCACCAGCAGCGCACCGCCCAGTCGTTCATCGCCATCCGGGGCATCGTCCGGACTGCCCTCGGCAACGGCCTGGACCGCGACCAGGTCGCCCGAGCCCTGGACCACCTCGCCCGCGAGGGCCGGGCGATCTCCGGCGGAACCCTCACCACCGCTCTCGGCCAGCTCCAGCAGCCTGTCCAGGGAGCGTTCCTGACCGCGCTGCCCGGCGGAGGCGGCCGACCATCCACCACCGACCAGCGCGTCGGCCAGGCCCTCGCGCTCGCCGCAGAACTCCGCGCTCTCGAAGAAGGAACCGCATGACCCCCTCCCAGACTGCCGAACTCCTCGCCATGTGCAGCGCGTTCGACCGCCGCACCGTCGGATCCATGGACGTCACCGCATGGCACCGGGTCCTCGGCGACGTCGACCACACCGATGCCCAGCGGGCTGTCGCCGACCACTACAGCGACTCCCGTGACTGGATCATGCCCGCCGACATTCGGCGGCGCGTCAAAGCCCTACGGGCAGCCCGCATCACCACAGCACATGCGGTCTACGACGGCCGCCCCGACGAGACCGGCGCCCAATCCGCCGCCGCCATCCGCCACCTGGCCGCCGCGGCCGCCGCCGGTCGCCTCCCGGCCCAGCCAATCCGCGCAGCCCTGGAGAGCAGCGAAGCTGTGTCCTCTCCACGGCTGTCCGCGATGACGGCCGCCGTCGGCGCGAACGCGGCCACCAAGCAGCCGTCGATCGGTGTGAACGCCATCGGCGTGCCCTGCCAGCGGTGCAGCGCCGTCGTCGGCCGCATGTGCCGCAGCAGGCGGGGCGGCAGCCGCAGTGAGGTGCACCCCTGGCGGCTGGAGGATGCTCAGCGGGCCGCAGCCGGCCTGCCCCCGGTATCCCGTGCCGAGTACGAAGCGGCCATCGCCGGACGCCGCCAGGCCTCCCACCAGGCCCTCGCCAGCCTGACCCCGGCCGCAGCCCCGAGCACGCCGGACGGCTCGTGATGCCGCTGCCCACCCACGGCCTCGGCCTGTGCGTCCAGTGCCGCCAGCCGGTTCGCTGGACCGTCACGGCCGCCCGCAAGCGACTGGCCGTCAACCCCGAGGCGGACCCCACCGGCAACACCGTCGCCTACCTCGACGGGCACAGCGTCTGGCGCTCCCGCCGCCCGACCGCCGACCTCCCGCAGGAGACCTACGAGCACCGGTTCACCCCGCACGTCGCCACCTGCCTCTACGGCCCGCAGCAGCTGCCCGAGCACCGGCTCCCCGACGGCGTCGTCTCCCTTGCCGCCCGCCGCCGCGCCCGCAGCGAAGGCGGACGGCGATGACCTGGCGTCAGTTCCTGTCCGCGCTTGACGCGGCCGTCAACGGCCGTGCGGTCCGCGACGCCGAGTTGCGCGCCGCCGAGCAGGCCTGGCAGCGAAAGCGGCAACTCGCCGCCGCCCGGCGCGAGGTCGCCGCGATGCACGACTGGGCGATCCGGACCGAGTGCACCCGCATCCAGATCGCCACCGTCGCGGCCGAGCGCGCAGCAGCTTCGGCCGACCACGCCGCCCACCCGCCCCACACCCAGGACCGCACATGACCCGCCAGCTACCGGCCCCAGGCACACCCGTCCCACGCACCGAGCGCCTGGTCCTCGCCGGCATCGCCCGAGGCCGCGCCACATCCGAAATTGCCACCGACCTGTACATCAGCCCCGTGACCGTGCAGACCTACATGCGCCGCACGGCCGCCCGTCTGAGTTGCAGGCCAGGCCGCGTCGCCCTGGTCACGGCCGGATACGCCACCGGAGTCCTGCGCAGCCTGCCGCCCGAAACCCGGCCGCAGCGCTTGCTCGGCACCCGCCAGATGGCCGTCCTCCAGGGCATAGCCGAAGGGCTGACGAACCCACAGATCGCGCAATGGCAGCACGTGACCCTGTCCACGACCGTCGCCTACACCGCCACCATCCTCGCCGAGCTGGAAGCCAGCGACCGGGCCCACGCCGTCGCCCTCGCATTCCAGCACGGCTACCTCACGATCACCGAGCAAGGCCTCATCGGCCAAGGAGCAGCATGACCACCACCGCCCGCGTCCTCGACGTCGCCCAGATCCTCGCCGACGCCCTCGCCGCCATAGTCCCCGACGACATCGCCGAGGTCATCGCCGCCGCAGGCCTCCCCACGGTGTACGCCGACCTCCAGGCCACCCGCGCCGCGCTGGCGGCCAGCGACGACCCGATCCGTGCTCTCGCCGTGCAGGTCGCACTGTTGGCTGACGAGCGCCGCCGCCTGACCCGCCGCCACGCCGGTGCCGTCGCCCAGGCCCGCCACGAACACCACCGCGCCGAGCACCTGGCCGCCCAACTCGCCGACCGGCACCGCCTCGCTCTGGGGGCTGCGGCATGACCCCTCCCAGTACCGACAAGCAGCAGTGGCTGCCGTACAACGCAGCCAGCTTGCGGATGGCCGCGTACCGAGCCGTCTCCGAGGCCGGTGCTGACACCACCTGCGGCACCTCCCGGTGGGGGCGGCACTCCCTCCGCCGGGCCGTCGCCGATCGGCTGGTCGACCTCGTGACCCCGATCCTCGATCACCACGGCCGCGCCCTCTCCCGCACCCAGGCAGTCCTCGCGGGCAGCCAGGCCGCCCTGGCCGACGCCCAGGCCACGCTCTACCGCCGCAGCCAGGAAGCACAGTTGATCCGATCGCAGCTCTCCCGGGACGTGGACAGATGGCGGGCCCGGCACGCGAGCACTGTCATTGAGGCTCGCCGCCAGGCCGCCCGCGCCGACGCCCTGGCAGTGGAACTCTGTGCCCTGCGCGCCGCCAGCTGCGAGGCAACTTCATGAGGGCCCCTCGCGCCGACGGCGAACTCCGCTATGCCCGCATCGTCGGCCGCAACGTCCGCCGACTCCGCGCCGAGCAGCACCTCAGCGGCCAGCAGGTCGCCGATGCTGCATCCGCCAAGGGCCCCCACGTCGGCCGGTCCACGATCAGCGAGATCGAGACCGGCCGGGTCCGGCGCGCCGTGACCGTCGACCAGCTCATGGCCCTCGCCGCTGCCCTCGACACCACCCCGACTGACCTCTTGACCGACCTCGACGCCAGCACCCCGGAGCCGCAGTGAACCGCAGCCTCTTCGCCTTCCTCACCGCCAACGTCGCCAGCGGACGCCCCGTGCCCCCCTCGCAGGCCCTTGGGCTCGACGGCTCCCTGGCCCGTTTGGTCGACCAGAACCGCGCGCTACAGGAGCAGCTGGCCATCGACCGAGAGGTCATGGCCCGAGCGCTGAAGCAGCAGGAGCGGGACCAGACAGTGCAGGCCAGTTTGATCCGGGAGGCACAGCGCCAGGCCGCCCGCGCCAACCTCCTTGCCACCACCCTGGACGACCTCATCCGCACCTTCACAGACGCCGATCCCAGCGCCTCCCGCTGGTCCGGGAAGCGGTTCCGCAGCCTCTACGTCCGAGAGCAGCAGCTCGACGACTGGCGCGCCCTGCTACCCGCGTCCGAGAGCCGTCGAGCCTGGCGGACGGACCTGATCTCCCGTGGCGAGCACAACCGGAAGGTCCAGGAGGCCCAGGACACCGCTGACTACGCGCGGAAGCGCACCGACCACCTACTCAGCGTCGAGCAGCAGCACTCCGCCGAGCTGAAGCTGAGGGCGTCCGCCGAGCACCAGCTGCGGGAAGTGACCGCAGAGCGGGATGAGCTCCGGAGAGAGATCGCGACGGCCAAGGTGGAGGCGCAGCGCCTGGCCGAGGCGCTGGCGAGCGCCAACTCCCGGTCCACTACGCACTGGGGCGCCCAGAACGCCTATCACCGGCGCTGGAGGGGCACCGTAACCGAGGCTCGCCGTCAAGCCGCCCGTGCCGATGCCGCCGAAGCCCTGGCGGAGGCTCAGGTGTCCGCAGTTGCAGTACACCGGACGCAGATCGCGGACCTGACCCGCACTCTGGCCGACGTCCAGAGAAGCGCTGCGCGCACCTCGGTGCCCCTCGCTGACTACCTGAACCAGGCAAGGAAGAGGCACCGCCAGATCGCTGCACTGGAAGAGGAGCTTCGGGTGGCCCACTCGCAGCTTGCGGTCGCTCCACCGATGGACCAGTCCGGCCAGCTGACGCAGGACCGCGTCCACCCGACGACTGCATCTCAGGTCAGCGCACCGCTGACTATGGAGCAGCCGGCCGCGATCCGCGATGGGCTCGTCCAGTACCCCCGCGTCCAGGTCACCTACCAGGCTGAGCTCGTCGCGCAGGTCGACGTCTGGGGCAGGCGCCGCGTCGGCTGGACCGACAGCGGCCAGCAGACCCCTGGGTACGTGCGCGTGGGCTCGCTGCCGGACCACGCCACGGTGACCGTGCTGGGCAGCGGCCAGTGAAGGCCTTCCGCTGACCGAACCCTGGGGCGCGCCCGCCCGGCCAGAGCAGCAGCGCGCCCCCACGGCAGTGATCACCGTACCCCGCCTGAACAGGGAGAACCACAGTGAACACCGCCGCCACCACCGAGACCCGTCGCAACCTCCGCCTCATCCGCCAGCACTGGGGAGACCTCTTGGCCGCCATCGACACCGACCCGCAGCCCGTGTGGCCGCCGCAGCGACTCACCACCGAGATGTGGGCCCGCCGCGATGCCGAAGCCGCAGTCGAGCGAGCCGAGCGTTCCAGCGACGCGCTCGGCGATTCCCCGGCGCCCTTGAACCTCGATGCCGCCCAGGCCGTCGAGGAGATCACCACCGCGATCCTCGCTCTAGCCGATCAGGTTGCCACCGTCACTCAGCGACCGCCGATCCGGCCCCCGCGCGTTCACGACGGCACCAAGGGGGGCGCCAAGCTCGCCGACGACTTGCGCGCCGCCGCCGACCTCGACCGGACCGACCCGCGCCGCTGGCACTACAACGCCAGTTGGGCCAACGGCGTGCACTGGGCCTGCGTCTACATCGACGGCCGCGTGGCCGGCGACGACCTCACCGACGGTCTCTTCCGGCCGCTCCCCGAGCACATGCTCCGCGAAGTCGCCGTCGTCGCCGACAACAGCGCCCGCCAGCTCCTGCGGGTCCTAGGCATCGGCACCCGTTCCACCGTCATCCCCGACCGTCCATGCCCCTGGTGCGGTGGCGAGCTCCGGATGCACCAGCCCGTTGACGAGCCCCCGACGGTGACCTGCTCGACCGGGCCGTCCTGCACCGCGCCCGTCGGCCAGGACGACCGCGGCCGCCGCGTCTGGGCCTGGCACGACCTCGCACAACTCGCCCACGCCCTCGACGCCGCCGAACGCCGCCACACCACCACCGAAGGAACCGCAGCGTGAACCTCACCACCGTCCGGATCGCCACCGTCGCCGCGGCCGTCGGCCTCACCATCAGCCTCGCGGCCTGCGGCGGCATCACCCACGGCACCATCACCGGCAAGCAGTACCGGCCCGCCCACCAGTACATCGAGATGGAGCCGATCTACGGCACCCAGTGCATCGGGTCCGGCAAGAGCCTCTCCTGTAACGCCACCATCACCGCCTGGATCCCGGAGACCATGACCTCCCCGGAGTGCTTCCGGCTCGACCTCCGTGCCGGAAAGAGGACCGGGTCGGTGTGCGTCGCTGCATCCGACTACGCCACCGCGCACATCGGCGGCACCTGGTGACCCGGCCCGAGCTCGACCTCGCTGCGATCCGCTGCCAGCTCAACGACCTCGTCGACTGGGACGAAGCCGCATGGCACTGGTGCCTGCCGCTGGCAGCCGGGGCCCTCTGCAGCGGCGGCTGGCTCCACAGCCGCAGCACCCTCGGAGGCATCGGGCTCTGCGACTGCGCCTGCCACGCCTGGAACCTCGGCGACGCCCCCGCCCCGGAGCCGGAGCCGACGATGCTCGTACGTCCGCCCTCACCGAGGGCATCGATGCCCTCACCGGCCTCGTGAACCTGATGCGCGACGGCAACCCGCGCCGCAGCGGAATGAGCTTCGCCATCGGTGTCCTGCAAGGAGTCCGCGACTTCCCCGCCGACCGGGCGTGCGGCTGCTCCGCCCGATTCGAGCGGCACGCTGACGGCTGCGCGTCTCGCTCGGACGTGCAGCCCCTCAGGCACTCAGCTGCCGAACCCGCTCGCCAACTATCAGGAGTAGCAACATGGCCACTGGCCCCGAGCACTACCGCGAAGCCGAATCCCGCCTGCACATGGCTTGGGAGGACGGCCGCGAGCCGGAGAACATCGCCCACCTCGTTGCCGAAGCGCAGGTCCACGCGACGCTCGCGCTCACCACCGCCACCGTCATGCATGCCATCACGCAGGGCAACGCCGCCAACCGCATCCACCTCGAATGGGTCGAGTGGGACAGCGCCACAAAGGCGACCAGCTACGCCGTTGTCGACCGGTGCAAGGACTGCGGCGTCCCGCGTGTCGCTGGCCGAATCCTGCACGCAAACGACTGCCTGCCCAGCTGACCACAGCCACCCCGAAGCCGACAACCACGGAGAACTGACCATGGCCACCGGACACCGAGTCCAGTACGTCTGCCGCCCCGCCGACGTCCTACCGCCAGAGCAAGCGCTCCCCTGGGAGAACCGCGTCAACGGCTGGGCATGGGACCAGATCGCGGCTGCCTGCCCATCCGTGCGTGAGCACCGTGTCATCCCTGTCCTGCACGTCTCTGACTCCCAATACGGCGTGCTCTGGGCTCCCATCACCTGGCAGCACCGTCCCGTATGGATGCGCACCATGTCCGCTCTCTGCACCGATCCCGCATGCGCGCAGCGGGAGTTCGCCGAGCGCGCCGCCCGATGGGCCTGGGATATGGCGTCGCCCCGACTCCGGACGCTTCGCCGACGCGCACACCGCCGACGCGCCCTCCGTGGCACCGGCCGCGGCCGCGCCGCGCCTGCCACCAGCTGCTTGCCCGGATGAACCCGCCAACCATCAACCCGCCAACCACAAACGGGAGTAGCCCATGCCCACCGCGCCAGACAACTACCCGCACACCGAGCAGGACGCCTTGATCTCCGCCGCCCTGGACTGCGCCCGGGCCGAGTACGCCCCGGAGGACGACCCGAACGCCGACGCCTGGGCCGACCGCGCTGACGACGCCCTGGCTGTCGCTGCCCTCGCTCTGGTCCACGCGATCGAAGCGCTCCCGGTCAGCGAACAGCCCCCGGACTGGGGCTCGGCCCGCGCCGCCGGCACCGCGCGGCAGCCCGAAGGCGTCGCCAGCGCCCCTCGGGCCGAGCGGGCGCCGAACGGCAGGTGGCGCGCGGTCTGGCGCGCTGGCCGCAGTCGACGGCAGCTCGGTGGCTTCACGAGCCGCCGTGAGGCGTTGGACTATGCGACGTACCTCGTGCGCGACCAGTACCGAAACCACACCTGATCCCGGTCAGAGGCCGCGCCAGCCCGGCGCGGCCCCACCGCCGACGAGTATCCGTCTGCCATCTCGAAGGGCTGAATCTTGGACACCGTGCTCGCCAGCCTCATTGCCGTCATCGGCACGCTCGCCGGAGGACTCGGCACCCTCCACCTTCAGCAGCGCGCGGCGCTGCGTGCCGACCACCGCCGTGACCTTCACAGCGCCGGAGCGGCCTTCCTCACCGGCCTGACCGCTTACCGCGCTGCGGTCTACGCCCTGTGGACGACCAGCCGCAGCGCTCCCACCACTCCGCATCTCGACCGCATCAACGACGTGCGCTCCGCCCGCTCCGCCCTTACCAGCGCCCGGGACTCCCTGCTGCTGCTAACCGATGACGCTGCCGTCCGCACTTCCGTGCACACCGCCATCGATGCCGCCTATCATCTCGGCGACGACGAGACCCAGCGCAACATCACCAGCGGCCGGCCTGCGGCCCTTGCCGCTCACCAGGCAGTCCTCGATGCCCTGACTCGCGCTCTCCGCCGGTACCAGGACACGTCGCAGCCATGACTCCCCAACCCGCGCAGCCGGTGATCCCCGGCACCCAGCCCCTCGCGGCCGAGCGGCGGATCGTGTACTGCGCGGGTTGCGGCCGGGCACTCACCGACCCCGAATCCCGCCTGAACGGCCGCGGTCCGGTCTGCCGATACGAGACACCACTGGCCCCGCGCGGCTGGCACATCGACCAGGAGCGGCTGCCCGGGCTCTGAGTTGAGGGCCCGCCCGGTGCACCGGGCGGGCCCCGCATTTGTCAGACGCACGTTTCCCTGGGCGTCAGGATGCTGTCTCCTCGCTGATGATCGCCTCGAAGTCAGCGAGGTAGGTGGCCATCTTGGGGTTGTCGCTACTGGAAAGCGCCTCCGTGTAGCGGGCGAGGCTGTCTCGGGGGTTGACTCCTGCGGCCACGTCGGCGCGGACCCCAGCGCGGATGAACATCTGGCTGCTGGCCCGGTTGACGGCGGCACTGACGGCCTGCTGGCTGACGCCTGCGGCGTCAGCGATACGGGCCTGGGTCCAGCCCTGGGCGGCGAGGGTGCCGATGAGGATGGTGCGGGCGCGTTGGGCGGTCTCGCCGTCGGCGATGCGGCGGCCGAGATCGGTGAGTTCGGTTTCGGGCTCCATGATCCTCCAGTCCCACAAGCGAGTTGTACAAGTAAGTTGTACAACCAGCTTGTGCAAGCTGGTTGTGGCTGGTTCGGAGCTGACGCAAGGTCTGCATCGCAGCTATGGCGGCCAACCGGCGCGGGGCTGAGCCCACGCCAGTCCAGTCTCGGAATGCCGGCATCGCTTACGGCTGGAACGGACAGCGGCTGCACCGGTACACCACCCCGCAGACCTACGGACAGCAGCTGTGCGACCTCGGCGCCCCCTGGGGGGGTCGCCGAGGATCACGACGACTGGCTGCTCACCACGCTCGGGCGCGCCGTGCTTGCGAGTATCTTCACCGTGGTCAGCGGTGACCCGCTGATGATCCTGGCCACGGACGGCATCGACTCCCTGGGGCGCGGCGAGCTGGAGCGGATCGTTCGCGAGCACGCCGGCGACCCGCAGGCCCTCGCGAACGCGCTGGTCACAGCGCCCGACGTGGACGATGCCGGGGACCGCGATGACATGACCATCGCGGTACTGCTGGCCGAGTAGCAGCGGCTGCCTGGGCGATGCCCCATACGTTGTCAGTGGCAGGTGGCACCCTGTCGGATTAACCGAAGAAGGGAGGTGATGTGATGTCGAACAAGCAGAAGGGACTAGTGGTCCTGGGCCTGCTGCTCCTGGCCGAGGCGTTCCTCGACCAGGTGGTCAGCAAGACAGCCAAGGCAGTTGGCGTGCCCGGCGCGGCCCTGACAGTCGGCGGCCTGGTCGCCGGTGCGGTCGTTGCGGCGCTGTAGTTCAGTGGGGCCGGTCTCCCGTGCATCGGGACCGGCCCCACCGTCGCGCTCTGCTCGCGGACACCACCAGCGGCGGGCCAGGTGCGCACCTACGACGCTACGGCGCAGCACCGACATCCTCGCTCGGCGTCGGTTCCGGCCGCTGCTCCGGCCGGGTCGGCGACAGGGCGTGCTCCAGCGCGAGGACGTAGGCCTGCTGCTGAAGCCGGGCGCCCTCCTTGACTGTCGCCGTCAACAGAGCCTGGGCGGTGTCCCGTGGCAGGAGCCGTCCCCAGGTGCGGGCGGTGAGCCGGTACTGCTCCCGCAGGGCCTCGATGTCCGCGCGGAGCTGCGCGGCGAGGGTAACCGTGAGCATCCACGGGTGATCGGACAGTGCTTTCAGCCGCCACCTGCTGCTGGGAAACGTGTCACCGAGCCAACGGATGGCGCCGTCTGGCCATGCGGGGTGTCCCGGCCGGGGGACGCCCTGCGGCCACGGGGCCTGCTGCCAGGAGGATCGTTCGGACACATGTTCGAGCGTGCATCTGCGAAGCAGTCCGTACCACCCGCGACACAGCGCGGTCATCGCTCACCTCTTGGCTCACGGCGCGTGGGCCGCAGTGCGGACGCGGTGTGCGAAGGCCTCCGGGGTACGAGAGGTGAACAGGACACTCAGGAGGTGGTCGCCCGCAGCGGCATCCAGGATCCGCAGCAGGGTGGTGAACTCGGCGGGTGGCTCGTCGGCAAGCAGAGCGTCGGCGTCGGCGACGACCAGGAGAAGCCCGCCGGGGGCGGCGCCGGGAGGGTGGAGGGTGTCGTTCAAGCACTCCTCGAAGGCGTCCCAGTTGTGGCCGTAGTAGTCCGGGAAGGCCAAGGCCGCGGAGCATTCGGCCAGCAGCCCGGCCGTGGTGCAGCACTGGCGGCCGTCGACGACGACGTGGCGGACCGGCGCCGCCGGTAGGCCGGTCAGTGCGGCCCAGGGGTGGCCGGGGATTGAGGTCCCACCGGGCTGCGGCCAGCAGGTTCTCTAGTGGGACCTCGTGCATGTCAGCAGCCGCCCGTGATCTCGCGGAAGTTGGTGTAGTGGTCGTCGGAGTACCAGATCTGGTTGGTTTCCTGGTCGCGGACCAGGCGCTCGGCGTCGCGGTGGATGGTGGGGGTGGGGCGGGGGTTGACGCGTACTCGCGGTAGGTGTCCTGGTGCGGCAGGTCCCCGCTGCGGTTGCCGTAGACGTTGCTGCCGCAGATGTACCAGCCGTCGGGGGTGGGGTAGTCCGTAGGCCTCGGCGCGCCGGGCCAGCCCAGTCCGTCCCAGATCCAGCAGGCCCGCGCGATCTGTGCGGGGAAGTGGTCCCGGGGCCAGGCGGGGTGCAGGGTGTCGGCCGGCGCGAGCGCCACGTGCGTCGGTACGGCCGACATCGGCGCGGCGCTGGCCGGCAGCGCTGACACTGTCAGCCCGGCGGCGAGCGCGCCCGCAGCCAGCCAGCGCGCAGCCCGCCAGCGACCCGACCATGAACTCGAAGCAGTGGAATCTCGTGTGCGTACTGTGCCTCCCATAGGACGATGACGAACCAACCAGCAGGCCTATGAGACCGGCTGTCGCTACGGCTGCTTCGCAATCACCCGACCGGTGGCGGGTCGCTGCCTCGGGGGAGAGGGGCGTTGCTGACCGTCACCCTCTCTTCGGCGGCAGCTCGCTCCCAAGATTTGGTACCGCAGCCCTCCGCTCTGCGGCATCGTGGTCATGTAGACACGCAGCGCAGTCGCGGGAGGATTGATGGGTTGGCAGATTGGCGAGTTCGGACATGCCCACGACGGTCGCCCGATCGCGGTACTCGCTGACGGGAGCGAACCGAAGTCGATGACCTATGACACCGGCAGCGCGGGCTCTGGCCATGTCAGCCGGGAGTGGTGGGTGTACGACGGCACGCTCGGCGCGCCGCTCGCGCAGTACCTGCGCGGCGGCTGTGCCTGCGGATGGCGCGGTACCGCCCTTCACTCCGTGGACTGGGCCGAGCTGGGTGACGAGCCCTATGCCGCTGAACCGGTCGGCCCACGCGACGACTGGCAGCAGCACATGTACGAGGTCGAGGCCCGCGCGGTGCCCGTGCCGAGCGTGCTGGCCGAGCTGCTGCGGCAGCTCGACGAGCACCTGGCCGCGCTCGCCGACGACGGCCCGGTGGCCGCGCTCCGGGCGGTAGCGGCCCTGGAGCGCACCGCCGCGCGCATTGGCACCGACGCTGCACACAATATCGACACTGACGATGAGGTGTCGTGGGAGCTGGTCGGGATGTCACTCGGGTTGCCCGAGCAGGACGCCCGGGCGCGGGTGGGCCGGTACCTGTACGCGCGCTGACGCAGCTCCCGGCTGGACGGGCGCACAGCCTAACTGTGCTGACCGGTAGGCTGGTTTCGTCCTTCGGGGCGTTGTGGACCGGCAGGTTTGCGGCCTGGCCTTCGTGGCGGGGTGCCCCTCATGGGGTGGGCCTGCCGGTCCATTTGTGCGCCCGGTAGGGCGGAGACAGCAGCGGCGAAGCCGCTTCCTTGCGGCGGAGCCGCCGAGCCCCGCGAGCGAAGCGAGCTTGTGGGGGCTCGCCCCGGGCGTAGCCCGGGTTAGGCCGCCCGCGCCGAAGGCGCTTAGGGGGCGGCCGACCAGTCGCGCCCGCAGGGCGCTTGAGGCTGGTCTCCTTTTTGTGCGCCGCAGGCGCTCCTTTACCGGCGCGGGCCGCCCGCCCATGATCATCATGGGCGGGCGGAGCGACTTACATCACTCTTCGTTCAGTTCGTTCTTCACCTGCTGTACCAGCCACTCGCCGAACTCAAGCGCGGCGTCCTCGGCGGCCATGATGCAATGCGCAGCACCAGCGGCCAGGTGCTCGTACTCCGCCTCCTCGTCAGCCTCCATCGCGCCGTGGAACGCGCCCAGCAGCTGATCGGCAGCGAGCCACAGCAGGCACGCGTGTTCCATCTGGAACTGCTGGTCCTTCGGCATCGGCTGCTCCTGCGCCAGGAGCGCGGTGTGCTTGACCGCGTCGCGCATGGCCTCGCCGCTGACGAGACCCGTCACCAGCTCGACCGGGACGGGCAGTTCCAGGAACAGGCGCGCCATCAGCGCGTAGCAGCCGAGCAACTGCACCACGACGAAGTGGAACCTGGGGTCATGCTGATCCGACATGTGGGTCCTTCCATGGGCGTTGCGGCCGGTCGTCGGAGTTGCGGCTCCAACGGCGGTCGCGCCCCCGCGTGGTGCGGGTGGCGGGGTCAGGACGCCGCACGGGAGTGCGGGAGCAAAATCGCGGTGCGCGCCGCAGGCGCAGCGATTTTGACCTTGGCCCGGTGCGCGAGCGGAGCGAGCAGGGTCAAGGCGTCCGGCTGCTTGCGGCCGGATCGATGCCGGTGAACGCGCACGAAGTGCGCCCGGCATCGACCCCGGAGGCGCGCCAGCGCCGTAGGGGCGTCCCGTGCGCGCGTGCGGCAGCCTGCCCCCGCCACCCGCCAAGAGGGCGCACTGCTGCGCCCCGTACACGCCGGTCCGTCGTGCATCCAGCACGATGTCGCCTTCGATGGCCAAAATGGGCGGTATGTCTAGCGGAGCTCACGACAACTACTGGGTTGCGATTGCCGGGGTGGCCGCTGTCCTGCTGATCGGTCAACTCGTCGGCGCAGCCGTCGCACTTCGCGCGTATCAAGCGCTGACCAGGGGAACTGGGATCAGCCTGATCCTGGCAAGTGTTGCAGGGATGGCGGTCAGCGTCTTGGGCGTTATCACCAAGAGCGTGGGCGGGGCGGCAGGCGCCGTCGTCCTGGCGGTGGTGGCGGGGGCCATGGCGCCAGGTGTCAACAGGCTGTTGGTGAAGTTCCAGGGACGGCCCAAGAGGGGCGGAGGGGGGCAGGCCAAGCTTGGCCGTCTCCGCGCCGTCGCCATGTGGCTCCAGGTCTTCCTCGGGGCAGCCGTCTATGCCTCGCAGGGGGTCGTTCTGTTTTTCTCTTTCGATTCCCTGGTGAGCGGCAAGGACTCAGTGTCTCCGGTCGTGACGACATGGATCGAGGTTGCAGTCGTTGCGCTGGCTCCGCTTCTCCTGGCACTGACCGAGGAGATCCGTCGGCAGCTCAAGCCCTCGCGCAATACGAGGCAGCCCGAGCAGCCTAACCCGCCACCAACGGAGCCCGTTATCAGTTCGTGACATTTGGCGGCTGATCGTCTAGAGTCATCTCTCGACGCGGCATGCCCGGACCCGGCGCAGCCCCAGCAGCCCCACACTCCCAACCGGTGTGGGGCTGCTGGCGTTCCCGGCCGCCGTCGCAGCGGGGTAGCGCAGAGGTAGCGCGCCGGGCTCATGTCCCGGAGGCCGCCGGTTCGACCCCGGCCCCCGCCCCGCTTGCCAAGGTCAGTATCCGAGCCACCCCATGAACCGGGCCCTCTCGTCGGCCGACATCTCTTTGATGGCGGCCAGCGCGTCGACTTCCGGTACCTGTTGCTCAGCCTCGTCGGCGTCTGTGTCGCTGTTGCCGTTCTGAGGTGCTTCTTCCATTCGCACTCCACTGTCGCGTGTGCTGCTGATCGCAGTATGCGCGCCCAGCTGGACCGTCGGTAGGCCAGACACACCCTTACCAGTCACCCTCGGAGCACCCTCATGCTCACTCGCGCTCAGCGCCGAGCTCACTCTCGCGACGCCGCCCGTGCGTGGCCCGTCCCGCAGCGGCTGCCGTCACACGGTGCCGGCGGCCGCGCCGTCCACGCCCGCCGGCCGATGATCGTCCGGGCGCCGTCACCGCGGTCCGGCCAGGAGCGGATCAACATCAAGCGGGATGCCCGCGCCAGCTTCTGGGTCGGCCAGACCACGCTCTACGACCTCGCCAGCAAGCTTGGGGTTCCCTCCGACCGCCTGGCCGAGGTCCCGGCGCACATCCGCGCCATCCTCGCCGCCGAACCCGCCATCTGACCCCAGGAGCAGCACCGTGGACCTCACCAACCGCCACCCCAGCACCGTCGCCGTCGCCCGCCACTTCGCGTTCGACCACCTGCCCGAGCACCTCGCCAAGGTCAGCCGGCACTTCCACGACCTGGCCGCGAAGCTCCTCACCGAGCTCCCCGACAGCACCGAGCTCACCGTCGTCCTCAGGAAGCTCTTGGAGGCCAAGGACAGCGCCGTCCGGGCGGCCGTCGAGCACCACACTTGTGCCTGAAGCCAGCCGGCTACGTTGCAGGTCGAACACTTACAGCCCGCCAAGGCCCTCGTCGGAGGATGATGAATCCCCATGGCCGAGATCAAAGAACACAGCAGTGGTAGACCGCAGCGCAAGAGCCTGGCGCAGGCTGCGCGACAGGAGGCGAGCAAGAGGCGGCGGCGTGCCCTGCACGCGAACCTGGCATTGTCGATCGTCATGATGGTGCTGACTGACGTGATCATCTTCCAGGGGTTTCTTGCCAGTCCCACAGGCTCAGTCGGTGTGTTCGGCATCGTGACCGTGTTGGCGTGTGCACTCCTTCAAGGCTCATTGCTTGCAGCAACAGCCATGGTGCAGCCGACCTGGAACGCTTTGCTCATGGCAGCCAACATGCTGTTTATCGTGGTGGTTGGCTTCGGAGGCTTGTACTACGAGATTGGCAAGGCTTCTAACTGGGGGCTGACACTTACTCACCTTGACGCAATCTATGTGGCACTGGGCACTCTCTCCACCGCAGGTACGGGCAACATAGCCCCGATATCTGAGACCAGCCGCTGCCTCGTCTCATTGCAGATGGGGGCCGACATCGTCGTGGTTGTCCTGGCACTTGGTGTGCTCGTTGGCAGGATCTCGCAGGCGGCCCCGTCCTGGCTCGCCCGGGCAGCTGAGCGCTTTGCTTCCCGGTGACTCCGCTGTTGACGGGCTTGTCAACAGTTAGATCAACTGCTGCCAGGAGGTGCCCAGTGCCTGCGAGTAAGGCTCAGCAGACCCAAGTCGCTGAGCGCCGCCGGGCCGCCGTGCAGCTGAGAATCGCCGGCACGTCCTGGGCTGACATCGCGCGCCAGCTCGACTACGACTCCAAGGCGTCCGCCTACACCGATGTCCGCCGTGCGCTGGAACGGGCCGTGACCAAGCTGGCGGTCCCGCTCGAAATCCACCGCGAGCTGATGCTGCAACGGCTCGACACCATGCTGAACGCCCTCTGGCCGGCAGTCCTGACCGGAGACACGAAGGCCATCGACTCCGCCGGGCGGCTCCTGGACCGCTACATGAACCTTCTCGGCCTGCAGGCGCCGCAGCGGCACGAACTGACGCTGGAGGTGCTGGATGCCGCCCTCGTCGAGGTCGAGCAGCAACTCGCCCTTGCTCGAAGCGAAGCAGCAGCGGCTAGTGAGGATCCAGCAGGCGAAGCGTGAGCTCCGCGCGCTGGAGACCAAGCGGCTTCGCAACCTCGACGTCTTCGGTCTACTCGGCTACGTCCCGACCGCCCGTCAGCAGGACTTCCACTCCGCCACCGAGTTCGATGTCCTGTACGGCGGCGCGGCCGGCGGCGGCAAGACCAAGGCCCTGCTCATGGAGGGCATCCGGGCCTGTGTCCGGCACCCGGGGATCAGGGTCGGCGCGTTCCGGCGGACGTACGGCGAGCTGAAGGAGAGCTTGCTCGCCGAGCTGGCGGAAGTCGGTTACGCACGGGCCCTCGGCGCGTCCTGGAACGGGACCGAGTACGAGCTTCGCTTCGGCAACGGCTCGCTGATGATGTTCCGGTACGCCGAGACCATCAAGGACGCCACCCGCAGACAGGGTGGCCAGTACCAGCTGATCCTGTTCGACGAGAGGACCCTGACCGGGCCCGAGGTCTGCGGGTTCCTGGAGTCGCGGCTGCGGTCCGGCCGGGCGGACCGGCCGGTCCTCGGGATCCGGTCCGGTACCAACCCTGGCGGCGCCGGCCACGGCACAGTCAAGGCCCGCTACATCGACGCGACCGGCTACGGGGACCGGGTCATCACCGACCGGCGCGGCCGGACCGTGCGGTTCATCCCGAGCAAGCTCGCGGACAACCCCCACGTAAACCCGGAGTACGCGGATGACCTTCGGAACCTGCCTGAGCAACTGCGGAAGGCCTTCCTCGACGGGGACTGGGACAGCTTCCTGGGCCAGGCCTTCGGCGAGTGGTCGCACGATCGGCACACCCTGGACCCGATCACCCTGCCGCCGTCCTGGCGCCGCGTCATGGGCCTGGACTGGGGCTTCGCCGCCCCGTGGGCCGCGCTGTGGATCGCGGTCGACGAGGACGGCCGGGCGTGGGTCTACCGCGAGGCGTACAAGACGAAGGTCGGCGAGGAGGACCAGGCCCGCCGGATCCTCGCGGCCGAGGCCCCCGGCGAGCACGTCGCGCCGCGCTGGGCGGACGACGCGATGTGGGCCACCCGCGGCTCGGCCCGGCCGATCGCCTCGATCTACGCCGAGAACGGCGTCCACCTGACCGAGGCCGGCAAGGGAGGCAGAGTCGCGGGGTGGCAACGCCTGCGGTCCTACCTCGGCGACGCCCCAGCGTGCGCGCACCATAGGGCGCTCGGGTGGGACACCTGCCCGAGGCTGCACGTCTTCCGGACCTGCGAGAACCTCACCCGCGAGATCCCCGCGCTGCCGTTCGCGACCTCCGGTGACCCGGAGGACGTCGACTCGACCGCGTCCGACCACGCGGCCGACGCCCTGCGGTACGCGCTGATCAACCTCGGCGGCGGCCCGAAGTTCCCGATCCACGACGATGCGCCAGCGCACGCCCGCCCGGACGAGCTCAAGCAGCCGCTCTCGGGCGGCCGGTACGCCATCGCACCGGATCCCGACGCACCCGACGACGATCCCGACGAGCAGCGAGGGAAGGTGGTGAAGTCACCATGGGTGCAGTGATCGACGCGGTCCGCCGCTTCACCAAGCCGTTCGGGGAAGCCGAGCCTGCGACGGTGTACGCCGGCAACGGCCGCCCGACCGATGCCCAGGTCGCGCGCCGCGGCTACGAGTACGGCATCCCGCGCGGCGGCACCACCGAGAACAACCAGGGCGGCGGCGACCTCGGCGGCGACCGGCGCGAGCAGCTGCAGCAGCTCTACCAGGTCTACGCCACCTGCACCTGGTCCTCGACGTGCGTGGACTCAATCGCCCGCACCGTCACGGCCGGTGGCCTGTACCTGGACTGGTCGTCGGACTCCGGCGAGGGCGACCAGGAGGAGCCCGCCCGGCCGCCGGAGGTGCAGCGGCTGCAGCGGCTCCTGGACTACTGCAACCCGACCGAGGACATCCAGCAGCTGCTGCGCGGCATGGTCACCGACCTGGAGGTCGC
>OVEP011218128.1_pt1 | contig 20589 bp, 18 predicted proteins | sample 1779801 | NCBI WGS metagenome assembly OVEP01 (sample SAMEA3914791, study PRJEB12502) | metagenome | biome: forest; material: soil | place: Canada | collected 2011-07-03 | depth 0.1 m
GCAATCCCCAGAACGAAGATCGCTTGTCAGTATGGAAAGCAATCGCCTTCGGTTCGCTTGGCTAGTTCCCGTTAAGCAGGACGTTAGCGATGACACCGGTCGCGATGGCGGCGAGTACATAGTCGCCGTTCACGCCGACCCATTGATACCCGCGCGGTGGCGCTTGCAGGCCGTGTTCGTGCCAGTTGTCGACAACGTAATTGCGATCCCGGTACTCTGCCGGAAGCCGCTCGCCCTTGTGCCAATCGGTATGGGGAACGGGACCGCCCGGGCCCCCCAACGACGCCTCGTGCGGGGCAGGGGCACGACCATGCCCGTGCTGCTGGACCTGGTGCCCTGGATTGGGTCCGCGTTGCGAAGGCTGGCCACCGCCGTGATTGTCCTCGTGCTGCTGCGCAAAAACGGCGACGGGTGTGCCGAGTAATGACACGATCAAAAGCGGTGCGACGATGCTCGACTTCATGGTCTTGCCTCCGAAAGAATGACAGGATGACAGTTTGGTGTTCGAGGACCTATCTGCCTCGAAACACGTGCTGCGTCTTGATTGCCCCGCTACGCGACGTGGCTTGCTGATCATCGTTCGCGACGTCTGCGCTGGCAAATAATGTCATAAGAACGTCAGTTCGCCAAAACCGCGCGTGACAGCTTCACTTTTGATCGAAGGGACGGGAACGGCAACCTGACAAGTGCGGAAGGCGGGCACGCGGTGTCGCTTGCCAATCTAGGCCCGGAATACTGCACTGTCATTACAGCGGAGGCGCTGCTGGATGCAAGCAGGTTATCCGGCTGACGCGTTTCGTTCTGCTGGAGCTGCACGCCGGCATGCAGCTGAAACGCATACCGGCGTGTGTGTACAGCTGAAGGGTTGACGCTTAAAAGTCCAGTCCCGGCCCACCTGCGCTTGGACCACCAGGCTGGCCGGCTGCCGGTGCATCCTTCGGTGCTTCATGCACGGTAGCATCGGTGGTCAACAACAGACCCGCCACCGACGCCGCGTTTTGCAGCGCCGTACGCGTGACCTTGGTCGGATCGAGCACGCCCGATTCGACGAGGTCGCCGTATTGGCCGGTCTGCGCGTTGTAGCCAAAGTTGCCCGTACCCTCGGCCACTTTCGCGACCACCACGCTGGCTTCCTCACCGGCGTTGGTCACGATCTGGCGCAGCGGTTCTTCAAGCGCACGCAGGACGATCTTGATGCCCGCATCCTGATCGGCATTCACGCCTTTGAGTCCGCTAATGGCCTGCTTCACGCGAATCAACGCGACGCCACCGCCTGGCACGATACCTTCTTCGACAGCGGCGCGCGTGGCGTGCAGCGCATCATCGACGCGGTCTTTCTTCTCCTTCACTTCGATCTCGGTTGCGCCGCCCACCTTGATGACTGCCACACCGCCCGCCAGCTTCGCGACGCGTTCCTGCAGCTTCTCGCGGTCGTAGTCGGAGCTCGCTTCCTCGATCTGGGTGCGTATTTGCTTCACACGCGCTTCGATGGTCTTGCTGTCACCCGCGCCGTCGATGACGGTAGTGTTCTCCTTGCCCACCTCGATGCGCTTGGCTTGACCGAGTTCCGTGAGGGTTGCTTTCTCGAGCGACAGCCCGGTTTCTTCAGCGATCACCTGACCGCCAGTCAGGATCGCGATGTCTTCGAGCAGTGCCTTGCGGCGGTCACCGAAGCCTGGCGCCTTGACCGCGACGGTCTTCAGAATGCCGCGAATGTTGTTCACCACCAGCGTGGCGAGCGCTTCGCCTTCGACGTCTTCTGCAATGATCAGAAGCGGGCGGCCGGCTTTGGCGACCTGCTCCAGAATCGGCAGCAGATCACGGATGTTCGACACCTTCTTGTCGTGCAGCAGCACAAACGGGTTATCGAGCACGGCAACCTGTTTGTCCTGATCGTTGATGAAATACGGCGACAGGTAGCCACGGTCGAACTGCAGACCTTCGACCACGTCGAGTTCATCGTCGAGCGACTTGCCGTCTTCAACGGTAATGACGCCTTCCTTGCCGACCCGGTCGATCGCTTCGGCAATGCGTTGGCCGATCGATTCTTCGCCGTTGGCCGAGATCGTCGCGACCTGGGCGATTTCCTTGCTGGTCGTAGTCGGTTTGCTGATCTTCTTGAGCTCTTCGATCGCGGCAATCACAGCTTTATCGATGCCGCGCTTCAGGTCCAGCGGATTGAGGCCCGCCGCGACGTACTTTTGACCTTCACGCACGATGGCTTGCGCGAGCACCGTCGCGGTCGTCGTACCGTCGCCGGCGGCGTCGCTGGTGCGCGAGGCGACTTCCTTCACGAGCTGCGCGCCGATGTTCTGTACGCGATCCGGCAATTCGATTTCCTTGGCGACCGAGACGCCGTCTTTCGTCACGATGGGTGAACCGAAGCTGCGCTCCAGCACGACATTGCGGCCCTTCGGACCGAGCGTGACTTTGACCGCGTTAGCCAGAATGTTGACACCCTCGACCAGTTTCGAGCGGGCGACGTCGCTAAAAATAATTTCTTTTGCTGCCATGATTTGACGCTCCGTTCGTTATTGAGTGACGACTGCTACGACATCTTCTTCGCGCAGCACGAGCAATTCGTTGCCGTCGACTTTGACCGACTGCCCGGCGTACTTGCCGAACAACACGCGCTCGCCGACTTTCAGATCGGGCTCGATACGCTTGCCGTCGCTATCGCGCTTGCCCGGTCCAATAGCGATCACTTCACCCTGGTCCGGCTTTTCGGCGGCGCTTTCAGGAATCACGATGCCTGAAGCAGTTTTGGTTTCCTGATCGAGACGCTTGACGATCAAGCGGTCATGCAAGGGACGTAGGCTCATGGTTCGACTTTCCGCGATTGAGATTTGGCACTCGTCGGTGGTGAGTGCTGACCGGAATCGAGTATAGAAAGATGCCGCGCGACGCTCCAATAACGGATTCATCGATCCTTATCGGCGAATTGCATTTCAGAAACGCGCATATTCATAGCTTGAATTGCTGGTTTTGCGCTGCGTGCCGCGTCCCTATACTGGTCCGTCGCATCGGCATGTCCTATGTGGACGCCGGTTCATGCTCCCAGTGCACATCGCCTGATCAAGTCTGATCCGGGCGCTTTTACAAGGAATGAAGGCATGCAGGTCTCTCAGGAAAGCGCAGCGCGTGCGCGGCTTCAGGCGGCGCTCACCGCGTTGCCGGCGCTCGCTAAAGCGATCGGCGAAGATGCCGCGCAACGTGAAGTGCGGCGCGAACTGCCGTTTGACCGCTTCGCATTGTTTCGCGAATCCGGTCTGGGTGTGCTCCGTTTTCCGGTCGAGTGGGGTGGCCTCGGCGGTTCGCTGGAGGATCTCTTTCATGTCATCGGCACACTGGCGGCGGAAGAGTCCAATGTCGCGCACGCATTGCGGATTCATTTCGATCTGACCGAGCAGTTGGTGCTGTCACCGCGTTCCGCCTTCAACGACACGCAGATCGAACGTGTCCGGGCAGGGGCGATCTTCGGCGGCGCGTCGACCGAGCTCGGCACGTCGAGGCCTGGTGAAATCGTCACCAAGCTGGTACGCGACGGTGAGCACTTTCGCGTCACGGGTAAGAAATATTATTCGACCGGTACGGCGTTCTCCGACTATGCGCGTATCAACGTGCAGGATGAGAACGACGAGAAGGTATCGATCGTGATCCCGGTGTCCCGTGAAGGCCTGCAGATACTCGACGACTGGGACGGGATGGGACAGCGCATGACGGCGAGCGGCAGTCTCGTGCTCGACAATGTGCAGGTATTTGCCCATGAAATCGCGACGCGCGGCTATACGAGTCTCGCCGGTCGCCATGGCAGCGCGGTGCGACAGCTGCATCTGGTAACGGTCGCGGCAGGTATCGTGCGCAACATTCTGGCGGACGCGCGACGCTACGTGACGCAGTACGGTCGCCCGGTGCTGCATAGTCCGGCACCCTCGGCACGCGAGGACGGGTTCGTGCAGCAGGTGGTTGGCGATCTCGCGGCGCACAGCCTGTCGATCGATGCGCTGGTGGCGCAAAATGCACACACCCTGGACCGTTCGGCAAATGCAATCCGCAGCGGCGCAGCCGACGCGGAAGCGCTCGTGCTGGAAGGGGCATTGGCTACCGCCAAAACACAACTGGTGGTCAGCAAACTGGCGCTCTACGCGGGCGAGCGGCTGTTTGAAGTCGGCGGGGCATCGGCCACTGGGCGGGCTCACAATTTCGACCGCCACTGGCGCAATCTGCGCACGATCTTCAGCCACAACCCATTGCTGCACAAAGCACGCGTGATCGGCGATTACGAGTTGAACGGCGTGACCACGCATCTGACTGAAGGGCGCGTTTTCTGACGATCCGGAAACAACCCCACGATCCATTCACCCCTCATTCAATCACTGAGCACTATGAGCCGAGACCTGTTATTGCTGCTGGAACCGGGCTTTACCGATCCGAACCATCCCGGTGAGCGTTTTATCTGCCCGGATGGTGCGCCTATCGAAGGGTTGCTGGCGAGCGACCCGGCGCTCAACGCACGCCTGGAGATTCGCCGCCTGCCGTTCCCGCGTCCGCGCGCCGTGGTCGTGGAGGCGCTCGACGCTGAGCACCAGAGTCTGCCGGTGTTGATTCTCGGCGACGAACAGCCTGCGCCGGCTGATGCGCAGACGCTGGGCGAGAAGCGCTTCGTGACGGATACGCGCCGGATACTCGATCTGCTCGCGCAGCGTCACGGTTTCCCTAAGGTGCATTGACGACGGACTGCGCGGAGGGTGCACGCTGATCCTGCGCGCGCATCGTCATGCGGTTCAGAAACAACGGGCACCCGATTCCCATCGGGTGCTGTCGGATGTCGCTATTAGTGAAAAGTGTGCCGTTGAGTTTAAGGTGTTTTTTCGGGAGGAGTGGCACGGAGCCGGGCAGCTTGTACCAAGGAAAGTGAAATAATCGTCGCGCACTGCCACGGCAAGTGAAAAGACCCATCGATGTTCTCATCGACGCGCTTGGAGTCGACAGCCAGTCGCAGCCCGGCGGCCGCTTGACGCCAGTCAGCGACGGGCAAGGACCGGCCAGGAGCCGCCGCTGACCAATCTGCTCCCAACGACCCATTGAAAGCCGCAAGCGGTCGTTCGGAAAGTCGTCGCGGCCAACTCGATCTGTGGCGCACTGCTCTCGCAGCAGTTCTTCGAGCGAAATCCGATAGTACATGGCGATTCGCCCTCGACAATGGTCCAAGCCCATTGACTTGATAGATCGTGCCTGCCTATCGCACCTGAATCTCGAAATCGACGAGATATCCCGATACTTCTGTACCGTGCGCGTGAATCAGTGCGATAAGCTCTTCCGGCGTAATTTCGACACGCCATTCCCGCTGGCTGCCGGGCTTGCGAATATCTAGTGCAACCAGGAGCACGCTGCGACCATCCGCTGAAGCTTCGAGGCGCATCGTACGGTTAATCGTCTCTGTCTGCGGATCAATCTCCGTCAGTAACGACAACGTGCCATGAGCGCCAGAAAAGTGCGGGGAGTTCATGAATGAAAGTTTCCTGATTCTTTCGAACTGCTACGTTCGTCGGCTGTTGTGGGGGAGGCAGCCGCTCTCATCCGCTCTATTTGCGGTTGCTTTCGGCCGCTGTCGACGTTTCAACTCCTGGTGGCGGCGTAAGCAGCCAGTCTCCCTGAGAAATGAAGAACGAACCCGAGCAATGCCAATGCGCCTCCGAATACGCACGCTGCGTGCCATCCACCTAGCCGCCAACTGAGACTTGCTCCCCAGGAACCCGCGGCGCCGCCTACGAACATGCCGCTCATGAATAGCGTGTTGAGTCGGCTTCTTGCCTCGGGGCGAAGTGCGTACACCACGTGTTGGTTGGAGATGAGAGCCGACTGCTCGCCGAAGTCCAACAGGATAATGCCGACGATCAGGCCAACGAGGCTGCCCCAAAGGCCGAGCACCGCGTACGACAGCAGCATGATCAGACAACCAAGCCCGATAACGGCATGGGGTCCACGACGATCGGCGACACGGCCAGCAAGTGGGGCAATCAGAATACCCGCTGCACCAACGATCCCCATGAGGCCTGCCACATCAGCCCCCAAGCCGAAGGCCTCATGCAGACGCAATGCCAGAATCGTCCATAGCCCAATAAAGGAACCGAACATCGCGGCTTGAATACATGTCGCACGGCGCAGTGACGGTTCTTCTCGCCACAACTCGATGAGTGACTTCATGAGACGAAAGTAGCTGTGCCTTGTCTTGGGTTCACTGTGTGGGAGTCTGACTAGCAACATGACCCAGACAATGGCGGTCATCGCGGCCCCTAGCCAGAACGTGGCACGCCAGCCCCAATGATCGGCGGTAAATCCGCCGACGGCCCGTCCCAGCAGAATGCCGCAAAGCAGGCCGCTCATCACGGTACCGACCACCTGGCCACGGCGCTTGGCCCCCGCTAGCTCTGCCGCGAACGGTACGACTTGTTGGGCAACAGACCCCGCAATACCGACTACTGCTGAAGCGATTACCAGCAACCAGGCATTCGGGGCTGCAGCAAGACAGACCAACGCCACGATTAGCAGTGCCGTTTGCCCGAGAATCAATTTTCTCCGATCAATCCGGTCTCCCAGAGGTACCAGAAAAAACAGACCGCAGGCGAAACCCAGTTGTGTCGCCGTCGGAACCAGATTGACGAGGCCAGGTGATCGTGGGAAAGCCTGCTGCAACAGTTCCAGGATCGGCTGGTTGTAGTAAATATTAGCGACGAAGACACCGCAGGCAACCGCCATCACCATCAGCAATGAACTGTCCAGTTGATGTGTTAACCCGGGCTCTTCAGGGGCGGCGGACTGCGCCGGAGATTCGCTACCAACCGTATTGGGTGACATGTCCAGACTCACGACGTAGTACAGGGACCTTCATCGTCATGCAGCGCACACAAGAAGTCTTTGGCCTACAATTTCAGACGTCTGAAATTCCAGTTGATCCCTGCAATCCTGCTGTGTGACTTTGACTTTGACAAATGCCTACAGGTACAAAGACTCGCCATGAACGGCCGTCGAAGGGCCCTGACGCCCGCGACGACGATATGGTTGCTTTCGGCCGCTACCAGTTGTTCCCAGGTTTGCGGCTGCTATTGAGAGATGGTGTACGACTGGACGTAGGTGAGCGTGCGCTGGACGTGCTAGTCCAGCTTGTCAGTACGGCAGGCCAGGTCGTATCCAAAGATTCGCTTCTTTCCCGGATATGGTCGAAGGAGGTCATCGAGGAAAACAGCTTGCAGGCGCAGATTTCGTCGTTGCGAAAAATACTGGGGGATGATCGGGACCTTATCGCGACGGAATTCGGTCGAGGCTATCGTTTTACAGGTTCAGTGCAGGCGCATCGGGCTGTCATGTCGTCCATAGGCGCACCTCAAGCACGAGTTGGCCTGCCGAGCCCACGGTCTCCTTTGATCGGCCGCGTTGAGGAGCTATTGGAATTAAACCGGCTGCTGGCTACCCAAACGTTATGCACGCTCACAGGCCCTGCCGGCATAGGTAAGACTCGCCTCGCGATAGAGGCCGCGTCAGAATCCAGTCCCTGTTTTCCCGACGGGGTTTACTTCGCCGACTTGTCGCAACTCAGCGTAGCCTCAGTATCGCCAGCTATTTCGAGCGCGTTGGCGGGGCTTGCTGGGACAAGCACACAACAGTTGGCGTCTCACCCGGGAAGGGCACTACTGGTCGTTGATAACTGCGAACACGTTACGTCGGCCTGTGCAGCGGCCCTTGAGCGGGTTCTGGAATCTGATCCGCAACTGAGCGTGCTGCTCACCAGCCAGACCCCATTGGGCCTGGACGGTGAGCAGGTCTACCGGCTCCGTCCTCTCAAGTTACCTCCGCGCATCATCAACGCAGCAAACGCAAGAAGCTATAGTGCGGTTGAACTGTTTGTCCGCCGCGTAACTTCCGCGGACTATCACTTCGAGCTTACGGAAACGAACGTGGAGCAGGTTACGACGTTATGCAGGGCGCTCGATGGGGTTCCACTGGCATTGGAAATCGCTGCAGCTCGCGTGCCATCGTTGGGTCTCGCAGCGGTCGCCGAAGATTTAGCCCTTTCGTCCGGATTGCTTGCCGCTCAGAAACGCCAGACCCCAGGTCGCCATCGGACGCTTGGTGACGCGCTGCAGTGGAGTTACCAATTGCTCGACCCCGTGGAACAAGCGGTGTTCCAGGAGCTGGCCATTTTCCCTGCCGATTTCACCGTCGCTGCCGCAGAACGTGTCGTATCCACCAATCTGGAAAGGCCCACGCGACTGGTTGATGTGCTTTGCAGCCTCGTTGACAAGTCGCTGATCACGTTGCAGGCCGGAACCCAGCCGATTCGCTATCGCTATCTAACCATGCTGCGGGCGTACGCCCTGGAGCAGCTTGCGAACCGCACGGCGGCCATGACTGAAAAGCATGCTCGCTTCGTTGAGCAATTGACTTCTCAAGCCCAACGGGATTGGACGTCGCTACCCACGACGCAATGGAAGCGACAATACGAACACCACATTGACGATATCAGGGCCGCTCTTGACTGGTCATTGTCAGATAGTAAGCGCCGTGCCTCGGGTCTGCTCATTCTCGCGAACTCCGCCCCATTCTGGATACAACTATCACTCTACGACGAGTGTCGCCAGCGGATTACGAACGTACTGGAAGAAACGAAAATTCCTCCCGTTGAAGAGCGCCAGGAGATGATGATCCAGACCGCACTGGCCACCTCGCTGACCTGGTCACGTGGACCGGTTCCGGCTAATGGGCAGGCCTGGACCAGGGCCGGCGATCTTGCGCTCCGGCTGGACGACGCGGAAACGCAACTGCAGGCTGAATACGGTCTATGGCTTTACCATCTCCGTAGCGGCTACTACGTACAGGCCCTCCAGCACGGGAAAAACATGGCAGATCTAGCCGTGAGACATCGCGATCAAGCGGCACTTCTGACGGCACGTCGTTTGATTGGGACATCTCATCATTTTCTGGGAAATCACGCTGAAGCTTTGTCTGAGATTGAGTGCATGCTCGACAGTTATACGCGCGACGAACGTCATGGCTCCCATTTCAGATTTGGAATGGACCAGCGCGTGGCAGGTTGGGCCTTTCTTTCGCGCATTCTGTGGGTAATGGGAAACACGGCCAAAGCGCGACGAGCAGCCCAGATAGCGATTGACGAGGCGATGGCACTGGATCACGCCTGCACCCTATGCTGCGCCCTTGCGGAGGGAAGCTGTAACGTGGGCGCACTTTCAGGAGACGTAGAAGGCGTCAAGCGTGCGTCCCAGCAGCTTATCCAGGTGGCAGGAACTCACGGTCTGGACTTTTGGGCACTCTATGGTTCGGCATTTTCACTTTGGGCGAAAGTATTCCAGGACCCGAACGCTGTCTCTTTCGTCGAGCTTCGATCGACACTGGAGACGCTGCAAGCCCGCGGATTTGATCCGGCTTATTCCGTATTCTTATCCGACTTTGCGAGCGCCATGCTGGAACAGGGCCGTATGCGAGAGGCAGTCAGCCTCATTAATGCCCGGCTGGCCGGCGACGCTACTGGACAGTTTTGGAACGCCCCTGAACTGATGAGAGTCAAGGCTCGGACGCTATCGGAGAAGACGTCATCCCGGCGAGCGCCACGGGCGTTAGTTTTGCAGCAAGCGTTGACGCTGGCGCGCGCTCAGGGCGCCAAGGCGTGGGAGCTAAGACTCACAAACGGACATGTCGCGTAGGCGCGCGGCGTAATGCGGTATCACCCGTTTGCCGCGCCGAGCGCTTCGCCGAAGCGCGGCATGCCCGCGAGCGGGCCCGTTTCCGTCGATTCGACCAGGTAGTCGAGGAAGGCCCGCACTGAGGGCGACGTGCGTCGCGCGCGTTCGAAGAGCACATTCACAGGCGCAGGCATAGTCTCGTAGTCCTGCAGGATACGCCGCAGCCGGCCGCATTCGATGTCGGCCGCTACTTGCCACGACGGGGCGCGCACGATGCCCGCACCATCGATCGCCGCGGCAGCGAGCACGTCAAGCGCGTTGGCCCAGAGGCGGCCTGTGATGCGGGCGGAATGGCGAGTGCCCGCGGACCTGAAGCGCCAATCGACGGGGCCAGGCTGGTCGGAGAAAACGAGGCAGTCGTGCTGGCGCAGCTCGTCAGGCGAGCAAGGCGCGCCGCGGCGTTCGATATAAGACGGCGCGGCGCAAACGACCATGCGCACGTCACCGAGCTTGCGTGCCACGAGCGCCGAGTCGGGCAGGCGGCCCACGCGAATCGCGAGGTGGATGTCCTCCTCGACGAGATTCACGGCGCGGTCGATCAACAGCAGCTCGACCGAAACTGCGGTGTGGCGCGCAAGGAAGAACGGCAGGAGCGGCGCGATGACGGTTCGGCCGAGCAACGTGGGCGCGGCGATGCGCAAACGGCCCGCCGGCTCGCTCTGGCCCGCACTGAGCAACGTACCCACTTCGTCCAGATCTGCGAGGATCGACTTCGCGCGCTCAAAAAATAGGCGCCCCTCGTTCGTCAGCGCAATGTGCCGTGTCGTGCGCCGCAGCAGTTGCATGCCGAATTGCTTCTCGAGCGCCGATAAGTGGCGGCTCACCGAAGTCAGCGACATCGGAATCGCACGCGCGGCGGCAGACAGACTGCCGGTTTCCACCACTCGGACAAACACGTTCATCGCGTCGAATCGGTCCATCGGTCACCCTTCCTCAAATCGCAAGAGTCATTGCCGCAGAATGACGCTACTCCCGATTGTAGAAATAGTCTAGATTCCCCTTTGAGCAAACCGCAAAAGCCCGCGCGCCACGCCTGGAGCGCGCGAGCAATTCGAACATTTCCGGCGAAGGATGGACGCAGATGAAACAGTCGATCTACTGGGTCATGGCACTCGCAGCCGGACTCGTCGTCGCCAACAACTATTACAACCAGCCGCTGCTCGTCGATTTCGCGCATACGTTCAGCGCTACCGATGGTCAGGCCGGCGCGGTTTCCATCGCTGCGCAGGCTGGTTATGCGCTCGGCCTGCTCCTGTTCATTCCGCTCGGGGACAAGGTCGAGCTTCGCAAGCTCTTCGCGCTCACATTGGCGGCGGCCGTTGTCGCGCTTGTCGCGATGGCGGCGGCGCCCACGCTGCCCTGGGCCGTAGCGGCAAGCTTTGCCGCGGGCATGGCGAGTGTCGCGCCGCAACTGCTCACACCTTACGCGGCGAAGATTGCGGGCCCCGAAAACCGCGGCAAGGCCGTCGGAATCGTGATGTTCGGGCTGCTTTGCGGCATCCTTGTTTCTCGCACGGTATCGGGCACGATCGCTGCACATTTCGGATGGCGCTCTGTCTACGCGTTCGCGGCAGTCACGATGGTCGGCGTTGCCATCATGCTTGCGCGCGTGCTCCCGCGTATCGAGCCGACCTTCTCGGGTAGCTATGGTGCGTTGATGCGTTCGCTGTTTGCATTGCTGCGCGAGGAACCCGTCGTACGGCAGACCGCTTTGATCGCGGCGTTGCAATTCGCGGTATTCAGCGCCTTCTGGACGACGCTCGCGTTTCATCTGCACGCCCTCGACCCCCGTTACGGCAGCGAGACGGCGGGGTTGTTCGGACTCGTCGGCGTCGTCGGCGCGAGCGCGTCCTATGCTGCGGGGAAGCTGACCGATACGCGCGATCCGCGTCGAATCATCTTAGCCGCTAGCATTGTCCTCGTTGCCTCGTACATGGTGCTTGCGTGGAAAGGCTCGAGCATCGGCGGGCTAATCGTCGGGGTGATCCTGCTCGACCTCGGCATGCAAAGCTCCCATGTCTCGAACATGGCGCGCAGCCTGGCGGTTAAGAGCACTGCGATGAGCCGTGCCAACACGCTTTACATGACATGCCGCTTCGCAGGCGGGGCGATCGGCGCGGCGTTTGGCAACTATGCGTGGAGCGTGTGGCATTGGGCTGGGGTGTGCGGCGTTGGGCTCGTCTTTGCCAGCGCTTCGATGTTGCCGCAGATCATTCCTGCGTCCGGTTGGCGACGGCTTGCGGAGGAAAGCGAGAAAAGCGCCGACCATGAGGTGCGTGAAGCACGATAGGCGATCGAGCGGTCGCATCAAACGGATCGCACTTCGTTAAGGCGTATGGATGGATCGACCGCTTTTGATCGCTGTTGGGACATCCGAAGAAACGAACTGAAGGACAGCTTCGGGTCGACCAGAGCCGGTCGTCGTCGGGTTCAGTTCGGCCACAACCCGCCGTTCAGCGAGCGGGGAAACATGCCGTTCGAACGGCTGCATTACTCCGGAACCTGACGGACGAGCTAAGCGCACAATTCGGCCATTGCGGAAATTGGCGCGGGTTGCGTTCTACGTCAGCAATGTGGCGGAGTGCTGGCAGCAGCAAGATCGAGTTCTTCAACGACCAAGTTGGGATAGGGCTACCGCGCGACGAGGCCTAAGATTTGAGCACGGTATCATTCGTACATTTTCAGCATCTCCTTCAGCGCTCCTTCGATTATCTTGTTTGACAGACTCGGGTCCTGCACTGCGCGAGCGAGTGCTATGGATCCCACGCAGGCGCTGAAGATCATCACCGCTTTATCGTGGGCGTTTTCCGTCTCTGAAAAAGACTGCGCGAGCAAATCGATGATTTCACTGACACGTTCAGTGAACACCTTACGGGTTGCATCCGGAGCGCGCGCCACATCGTTGACCAACGCTGAAATCGGGCAGCCTCTGCCGACGTTGTTCCGATGACTTCCGGACACATAGGTGCTTATTGCGCGCTGAGGCGCCGTCTTGAGCGCGTCCTGAATATGCTCGATGTCCTGCAACGCCAGGATGAAAGCCTCTGTCACAAGCGCATCGCGTGAATCGAAATGCTTGTAGAAGCCGCCGACGGTTAAGCCAGCTTCTTTCATGATGTCGCCGACACTAATCCCGTCAATACCACGTTCGCGCAAACGACGTGCGGCAACCTGCACAATCCGCTCATGCGTGGCCAGTTTCGTAGCTTGTGAGTGCCCCATTTTTTCAACCTCAGAAATGCATTGTTCTGCGAGTCCCTCGGCCGTGCCGCTTGTCCGGCCCTTGCGCTGCAGCGATTACCTTGCTTGAGCCGACGGATTGATTGGTCCGGGCTGCGTCATTTCGGCGAGTCGGAGCATATCAGGTGTGTCGTCGACGAACTGCATGACGCGGTCCTGTTTTGTTCGTCTGCTCTGCCGCGGAACCACGGTCAGGCGAACAGCGCCGCGTGCTTCGTGATAAACGCCTGTACCGTCATTGGCGCAGTGCCGGTCAATTCCTTGATGAAGGAACTGGTGCCGGCAAAAATGCCCTCTTGGTAATCGACCGCAACCGATAGCAGATGTTGCGTGAAGGTGTCGCCAAATTTTGCGTCGGTATCCAGGCGTTTTTTGAACAGGTCGAGATCGACCGGCTGATACGTCACCGTCCTACCCAACGCCTTGCTCATCTCTGCCGCAATCTCATGGTGATTCATTTCGACCGGCCCGTGCAACGGATATACCTTGCCCGCGTGCGGTGCCGGATCACGAAGGATGGCGGCAATCACGCGACCCTGATCCTCCGCTGCAATCGGCGCATGGCGCCCAACGCCAAAGGGCAGGCGCAATGCGCCGTCCTTCTTGATGCTCGCGACTTGACCCGGGTAAGTGAGCCATTGAGCGAAGAACGTAGGGCGCAGATGCGTGACCGGCGTGCCTGCCCAGCCAAACACCTGCTCCGATATCCAATGGTCCCGAGCGGCATGGCTTTTCGCTTCACGGCGGGCCGAAATCTGCGACATGTTCACGATGGATTCGATTCCGGTCTCGCGGGCAGCCTGTGCGAACGAAGCGCTGGCCGCTATGCCTCCAGCCTCGATTGGGTAGACGAAATAGGCAGATGTGATGCCTTGAAGAGCGTGTGCGACGTCGTCGATATCCGAGAGGTCGCCGACCAGCACCTCGACGCCCTGCGCGCGCAGCCGATCTGAGCGGGCGTCCTCGCGTCGCACCAGGGTTCGGACCTGTTCGCCTGCAGCCAAAAGGGCCGCCGTCGCTGCTCCGCCCGTGTCGCCCGTCGCGCCTGCGATAAAAAATTTACGTGAGGTCATTTGTAAGCTCCGCTCAGTTCATTGTGTGGGACGGTGATGAACGCTTCAGTCACCGGATCTGAACTGGAGTATAGTCATAATCCTGAACGACGATTGATGATGTTCTTGTACTAGTCTTTTGCAGAATGCCGCTCTCGACGCGGCCGGCAAGCGCGCCAGGCTGCGTTTGCGAACGCACGCTGCAAATGAAATCGAAGACCACGCCCTTCCCGAACGACCGTACATCGGAGAATGCTTCTGCCATGATCGCCCACACCTTCGCCTCGCCCCGTCATTCCACGCGCTATTGGGAGGCTGGTCCTACCAAGGGGCCATTAATGATTTTCCTTCATGGCTGGCCCGGGGGCGGTCTGCTGTGGCGCGCGCAGATCGAGGCGTTCGCGTCGGATGGCTGGCACTGCATTGCGCCGGACATGCGCGGCTACGGTGGCTCGTCGACACCAGATGCGCCCGATGCCTATGCGCTCAAAGAGGTGGTTGAAGACATGGTCGAGCTTCATGAGCATCTGGGCGCGAGTCCGGCAGTATGGGTCGGCCACGACCTGGGAAGTCCGGTGGCCGGAGCGTTGGCTACGCATCATGCGAAGCGCAGCCGCGCGGTTGTGTTTGTCTCCGTTCCCTATATGCCCGAAAGCTTCGGGTTGCGCAGCCTGGTGCCCTTGGTCAATCGGAAGCTCTATCCGGCCGACCAGTATCCGGACGGGCAATGGGACTACTACCGCTTCTATTTGACGCATTTCGATCAGACCGTTACCGACTTCAATGCCGACATAACGGCGACACTGGCGGCGATCTACCGGTCTGGAGACCCGCAATCCGTGGACCACGTCTATCGCTCTGCGCTGGTCTCGCGCAATGGAGGCTGGTTCGGTTCGGCACATCGCGCGCCGGCGGTGGTGCCGGATGCGGCGCTCTGGCCGTCTGCTGACTTCGACACACTGGTTGATGCCTTCCGTGTTACCGGGTTTCGTCCGGGTAACGCGTGGTATCTGAACGATGAGGCAAACATCGCCTACGCTCAAACAGCGCCAGACAGCGGCCGCCTGAGCCAGCCCGTGCTGTTCGTGAACGGCGAATTCGATGGCATCTGCGACATTACCCGCAGCGCGCTCGGCGAGCCCATGCGAAACGCCTGCACCGATCTGTCTGTGGCGACGCTACGTGCAGGCCACTGGCTTCCGCTCGAACTCAAGGCTGAACTCGCCCAGGTCATCCGCTCCTGGCTCGAGACGAAGGTGCTGTCGTAGCCATCACTGACGCATCCTTACCCGGATAGGGTCCCGCACGTCGACTAAAGGAATTAAATGAAATGAGCGCATCGAACAGGCATGAAGTGACTTCAGATTTCAACGATGGCATCAAACAATACGACATCGAGACCAATGGCATTACCTTGCACGTGACGGAGCAAGGGGAAGGGCCAGCGGTGCTGTTCTGCCATGGCTTTCCGGACACCTCCTATACGTGGCGGCGGCAGATGAAGGCCATGGCGTCGGCGGGATATCGAGCAATTGCCCCGGATATGCGTGGTTATGGGCGAAGCTCGGCTCCGGTCGACGCGAGCCTGTACACGCCGTTGCACACGACAGGCGACCTGATCGGTCTGCTCGATGCGCTGGAGATTCCCCGCGCCGTCCTCGTCGGTCATGATTGGGGGGCGACGCACGCGTGGAACGCGGCGCTGATGCGCCCGGACAGATTCACGGCGGTATTCTGCCTCAGTGTCCCTTTCGTGCCGCGCGGAGACGTCAGTGTTTTCGACCGGATGCGAAAGGCGGGGCATCAAGACAAGTTCTACATGTTCGAGCAAATTCGGCCCGACGCCGACGAAATCTGGGCCAATGCCGCGGTGACCATTCCGGGCATTCTGTATTGGGCATCGGGTACTGCGCCAGCCGGCCAGCAGTGGAGTCCAATGGATCCGGCTCGAACGCTTCATCGTGCGGCCCCCGGACCGTTGCCGGCGTGGGCACCACGGGACTACGTCGCGCATAACATCGCGGAATTTCAGCGTACCGGTTTCCACGGGGGATTGAATTACTACCGCGCGGCGGAGCCGTATTTCGTCCTGTCCGCTCCGTGGAAGGGCGCGAAGATCGTTCAGCCGTCGTTTTTTATCTGGGGTAAGGCGGACGGTCTGAGAGAGTTATATCCGCTTAGCCTGGACGACCTTCGCGCTGGCTTACCGGGCCTTGCAGGAGGACTCGAACTCGATAACGTGGGGCATTGGGTTCAACATGAGGCCGCGGCAGAGGTCAGCGACCAACTGCTGAAGTTCGTGCGTACCATTGATCTCGCATGATCGTTGCGAGAGTGGGAGTTTGCCGATGCAGGAAGCTCCCGTCCGACTGCCCGATCTCGCCGCTGTCAGCATTCCGCCGCATTGCTGACGTAGAACGCAGCCCGCACCAACGTCCGCAATGGCCGAACTGCTGTCCCCGAGAAACCGGCTTGAATGGCCGGACCACTCTGATACCCGGTACAGATTTCACTTTCTGTGTCACCCGACAGGTGCCACCTGCATCAAAACTGATGCTTGATGCCTGCCGAGACAGCCACCTGTTTGTCGGTGGCGGACGGCGTGAGATAGCCGATCGCAGCGACCGCGGGCCGGCCCAGCGAGTCCGTCCCGCTGGCGTGCTGATAGGCGCCGGTCAAATACAGATCGGTGGCTTTCGATAGCGAATACGCAGTCGTGAGATTCAACTGCTCGTATTTCGCGCTGCTCTTGCCGCCGACGCTGCCTCCCTCCGTATAGTCGAACGATGTGCCGAAGCGCAGGAACGGTGTGGCCTGATAACGCAGGCTTGCACTCACGGTACTGAGCGTCGTCGAGCCGCTGTAGTTGAGCGGATTGAGCGACGCGTTTGAGCCTAGTCCGCGGAACTGCGTATTCGAGTAGGCCGCGCCGAAGATCGCACCGCCGCTCGTGTAGGTAGTCGCAACCGAAACGGTCTGCTGCGTGTGGGCCGATGCGAAGCCGGCGATCGCCGGATTGGACTCGGGGGCGGTGGCCGACCCGGCGGAACCCAGATTATTGCCCGTGGCGCTCGCATTGGCGTTGGTGCCGTAGAGGGAGGTATTCGGGTTGCGTGCATTGACGATCGACGCAGCGAACGCGAAGGCGCCGCCGGTGTAGCTGGCGCCTGTGGACCATAGCTGGTTCTGCGTGACATTGCCGGCCACGCCGCCGACGCTGTACAGCGCGCCGAAACGGAACCCGTTGAAAGAATCGGACAGGTACTTGATCGAATTGTTGATGCGGTGCGTGAAGTTCAGATTGTCATAGTCGGCCGGATGGATCGAAAGGTTGCCCCCAAACCAGATGTAGAGCAACGGCGAGACGAACTCCACCGATGTATCGCCCTGACGTCCCAACGTGAACGTGCCGTAGCGGTCGGCGGTGACACCCACCCACGCCTGGCGGCCGAACTCTGTGCCCCCTTGTCCTATCGTGCCATTGCTCACGCTGAAGCCGTTCTCGATCTGGAACACGGCCTTCAATCCGCCGCCCAGATCCTCCACGCCTTTCAGGCCCCAGCGGCTCGACGACAGGCCGGATGAGCCGCTATCGAACTGCGACACCTGGGTGCCACCCTGAGGTTTGCCGGATGCGGACGTTGCAGCGGTTTGTGTGTTGTTCGTGTAGGTGAGGTTGCCCGTGACGATCCCATACAGCGTGACGCTGCTTTGAGCACTTGCTGTGCCGGCCATTAAAGATGAAACGCCAAAAGCGAAAAGCAGTTTTTTCATAGTTGTTGGAATCAATGTTGAGAGAGCGCGAGAGAAGTGATGAGTCGAGGGTCGCGGCGAAGCGACCAGTCACGATAAGCAAAACGAATTTATTGAACAAACAAGAAAATTCGATATGGATATCGGTTGTTTCCCTCGGATATGCGCTCAAACATCGATCTTTAAGCGATAGCGCCAACCATCGACAATAGATATGCAATCCTCAATTCATTCGTTCTTTTGTGGCTTGCCGATTGATATCTTGCGGCGCATCCGATAGACATTGCGGCAGCTTTGCTGGTCGGCATCGCGCTCGCTCTTCGATCCGACCGTGGGTGTGCAGCGCCTTTACTGGTCGCGCAACTTTAAGAAAGGGGTGGCGTTCTCCAACGCGTCGCACTACGACAGCCCCGAGGTCGACCATCTGCTCGAAGCCGCGGCAGTGGAGAACGATCCGCGCACGCGGGTCGACTATTTCAGACAATTCCAGCAGGTGGTGGCGCGTGACCTGCCGATCGTCAATCTGGTCACGCTCAAGCAAGTGACCCTCTACAACAAGCGCGTGCATAACCATACGGTGACCGCGGACGGTCTAGGTGGAAATCTGGCCGACGTGTTTATTGCGTGAAGTAACGATCCAGAATAGTGCATGGCCTTTCCTCCGCATCGTGCTTTGCATATGCATAACGATTGGTTCGTTTGCTGCCGCAGCGGCTTTATCGTGAGCGCTGCGGCAGCAGCATTGCCGAACGAATCATGAAGACATTTCACTCGGCCGCGATAGGTCGAATCATCGGCAAAAGGATCGGGATCACATGGCAGGGCTGAATCGACGCGAATTTCTGATTTCATCGGGCGCAGCGCTCGCGGCGGCTGGCATGCCCGCACTGACGTTTGCACAAGGCGACACCGCTGGGCCGAAGCGGGGCGGGACGCTAAACATGCTGATCAATCCGGAGCCGCCGGTGCTCGTGTCGATCTTTCAGACCACGGGCCCCGCACTGGTTGCGAGTTCCAAGGTGCTGGAAGGCTTGCTCGCCTACGACTTCGATTTGCGGCCCAAGCCGCAGCTGGCCACCGCATGGACCGTCAGCCCGGATGGCCTGAAGTACACGTTCACGCTGCGGCAGAACGTCAAATGGCATGACGGGCAGCCGTTCACTTCAGCCGATGTCGCTTTCTCGATCGATTTGCTCAAGGCGGTGCATCCGCGCGGCCGCAGCACGTTCGCCAACGTGACGCGAGTGGCCACGCCGGACGCACGCACGGCGGTGATCGAACTGTCGAAGCCGGCACCGTATCTGCTGAAGGCGTTGTCTGCGGGTGAATCGCCGATCGTTCCCAAGCACCTGTATGCATCGGGCGATCCGCTGTCCAATCCGCACAACAACGCGCCGATCGGCACCGGGCCGTTCCGCTTCAAATCGTGGACGCGCGGCGCCAATATCGTCTACGAACGTAATCCTGACTATTGGGACGCCGGTAAGCCGTATATCGACGGCCTCGTGTTCAAGGTGATTCCAGACGCTGCCGCTCGTTCCGCCGCATTCGAAACAGGCGCGCTCGATCTGGGCGGCGAGAATCCGGTGCCGCTCACCGATCTGCCGCGTCTTACGCAATTGCCGCAACTGGCCGTTGAAACGCGTGGCTATCGCTTTCTGGAACCGCTCGCTGAAATCGACTTCAATCTCGAGCATCCGATTCTCAAAGACCTCCGGGTGCGCCAGGCGATCGCGCACGCCATCAATCCGCAGGTCGTGCAGCGCACGGTGGCGTATGGCTATGCCGATCTGTCACCCACGCCGATTACGCCGGGGTCGCCGTATCACGACGCCCAGCTCGCGCCGTATGCGTTCGATATCGGCAACGCGGAGAAGCTGCTCGATGCAGCGGGCTATCCGCGCAAGGACGGTGGCGTGCGCTTCAGTCTGACGCACGATTTTCTGCCGTATGGCGACATGTACCGCCGCCAGGCGGACTATGTGAAGTCGGCGCTGGCGAGGGTGGGTATCGACGTCACGGTCCGCTCGCAGGATTTGCCGGCGTTCCTGAAGCGTGTGTATGCGGATCGTCAGTTCGATTTCACCAGTATCGGCGTCAACACGCTGTTCGATCCGAGCGTGGGGGTTCAGCGCCTCTACTGGTCGAAGAATATCCGCCCCGGTGTGCCGTTTTCGAACGCGCCGCACTACAGCAACCCCGAAGTCGACAGGCTGCTGGAAAGCGCGTCGATCGAAACTGATGAAAGCAAACGCGTCGTGCTGTACCAGCAGTTTCAGCAGATCGTCTATCGCGATCTGCCGATTCTCAACCTGGTCGCGCCACGCATGGTCACGCTCGCGAATCGTCGCGTTCACAACCATACGGTTTCCGCGCAGGGCCTCGAAGGCAATCTCGCGGATGTCTATCTGAGCGCTTGACGGGAGAGAGACGATGAGTCGACGTTTGCGTTTCGCTGTGATTCTCCGGCGTACGGCATGGCAGGCGCTGCCGACGGTGATCGGCATCGTGATCCTGAATTTTTTCCTGCTCAAGTTGATGCCGGGCGACGCCGCCGACGTGTTGGCCGGCGAGTCCGGCTCCGCAACGGTGGAAACGATGCAGGTGCTGCGCGCGAAGTTCGGGCTCGACCAGCCGGTGCTGCATCAGTTGTGGTCGTACCTCGCGCATCTGTCGCATTTCAGCCTGGGCTATTCGCCGCGTTACGACATGCCGGTGATGCAACTGATCCTGTCGCGCCTGCCGAATACGCTCTTGCTGATGGGGGTCGCATTGTCGTTCGCGAT